>JACCDT011255335.1_pt1 | contig 17917 bp, 13 predicted proteins | sample 7446291 | NCBI WGS metagenome assembly JACCDT01 (sample SAMN15323446, study PRJNA562643) | freshwater metagenome | isolation source: river surface water | place: USA:Blue River Watershed | collected 2017-08-17 | reverse complement strand
GGCGTCGGCTGGCAAGGCAACCGCAGCGACGCTCGTCCGCAGCGCAGCGAAGGCCGCGGCAACCGTGGCGGCTTCGGCGGCTGAACGACCCGGCACCCGATACCGGGCGCAGTGCCTGACCATCACTGACACTCACTGACCCGGCATCACACAGACAATGGCTCCTTCGGGAGCCATTGTCGTTTGCGGCCTGCCCCGCCCGCGTGAGCGATAATTCGGCCATTGAATGGAGAGCGACATGACTGCCCCCGAGACCCTGCGACTGACTTCTTTTTCCCATGGCGGCGGCTGCGGCTGCAAGATCGCGCCGGGCGTGCTGGCCGATATCCTGAAACAAAGCAAAGGCTTCCCGGCGCCGCCGCAACTGCTGGTCGGGATCGAGACCGCCGACGACGCCGCGGTCTATCAGCTCAATGACGAGCAGGCGCTGATCGCCACCACCGACTTCTTCATGCCCATCGTCGATGATCCTTTCGACTTCGGCCGCATCGCGGCCACGAATGCGATCTCGGATGTCTATGCGATGGGCGGCACGCCCATCATGGCGCTGGCCCTGGTTGGCATGCCGATAGACAAGCTGCCGGTCGAGACCATAGGCCGCATCCTCGCCGGCGGTGAATCGGTCTGCGCAGCGGCCGGCATTCCGGTCGCTGGCGGCCACACGATCGATTCGGTCGAGCCGATCTATGGCCTGGTGGTGATGGGCCTGGTGCACCCGAAAAAACTGAAACGCAATGCCGATGCCCGGCCGGGCGACCGGCTGGTGCTGGGCAAGCCGCTGGGGGTAGGCATCTTGTCGGCGGCGCTGAAAAAAGGCGCGCTGGATGACGCCGGCTATGCGGCCATGATCGCCAGCACCACCCAATTGAATACACCGGGCCGCAAGCTCTCCGACCTGCCGGGCGTCCATGCGCTGACCGATGTGACCGGCTTCGGCCTGCTCGGCCATGCGCGCGAAATGGCGCTGGGCGCCGGGCTGGCCGCACGTCTGTCGATGGCGCAGGTACCCTTCCTGCCGGGTGTGCAGGCACTGGCCGGGCAAGGCTTCATTACCGGCGCATCCGGCCGCAACTGGGCCGGTTATGGCAAGGACGTGCGACTCGCCGACGGCATCACGCCCGAGCAGCAGGCGCTGCTGTGCGATCCGCAAACCTCGGGCGGCTTGCTGGTGGCCTGTGCGCCGGAGGCGGTCGATCAGGTACTGGCCCTGTTCCGTGCAGAAGGATTTGCCCAGGCGGCCGTGGTCGGCGAGATGGTCGAGGGCAGGCCGGGCATCGACATCATTGCCTGAACTCAGCGCGCCAGCCGCAGGCCGCTGCGCTGCCAGGTGGACGACGCCGGAAAGAAATTGCGGTAAGTGAGGCGCGCATGACCGGGCGCGGTGTAGACAGATGAACCGCGCAACACCTGCTGGTTCACCATGAACTTGCCGTTGTATTCGCCGAGCGCGCCCGGCGCCGGTCGATAACCCGGATAGGCGCCGTAGCTGCTGGCTGTCCATTGCCAGCAGTCGCCAAACAGACCTTGCAGCTGCTTGCCCTGCTGACTTGCGGCGAGTTCCCATTCTGCCTCGGTCGGCAGCCTGGCCCCGGCCCAGCGGGCGTAGGCATCGGCTTCGTAATACGACAGATGGGCGACCGCTTGATTACGAGGCACCTGGTCGCCTTCCAGAGCGAAGACCTGCCAGCGGCCCGCATCGGTGCGACGCCAGTATTGAGGGCAGCTGCGTTGCCCTGCCCTCACCCAGTCCCAGCCATCGGATAGCCACCAGGCCGGGTTGCGGTATGCGCCGTCGTCGATGAAGCGCAGGTAGTCAAGCTGCGACACCAGGCAACGCGCCATCTCGAAGGGCTCGACGAAGACCTGATGGGCCGGCAATTCATTATCGAAGCAAAACCCCGGGCCGGCATGGCCGATGTGTACCAGGCCGCCTGGTACCGGCCACCATCGGCAGACGCTATCGTTCTCATCGTTGTCGTTGTCGTTGTCATCTTTGTCGGCGCTGCCGTCAGCCGGCTCCCCGGCGCCCGGTTGGCAAGGAAGATCGGAGAGCCTCAGCTGCTCGCCCTCGGCGGGCTTCACCGACGAGAGCGCGAGGGAACCCAGCGGGTTGACTGCGATCAGGGCCAGCCAATCGGTGCGCATCAACTCCTGATGCTGCTGCTCATGCTGCAAGCCGAGCTCGACGCCCTCCGCATCGACCACCCCGGCACGGATGGCTGCCAGCATCGCGGCATCGACCCGTTCGCGCCAGGCCAGCACCTCCTGCAATGAAGGCCGCGTCAGCAGCCCGCGTTGCGCGCGCGGATAAGGCGCGCCGATGCCCTGATAGTAGGAATTGAACAGCAGCCGCCAGCACGCCTGCGGACTGCAGGCATCCACGCCGGCCGGCGCCAGCACGAAGGTCTCGAAGAACCAGCTGGTATGGGCGAGGTGCCATTTCTGCGGGCTCGCGTCCGGCATCGCCTGGGCCGCGCAATCTTCGGCCGACAAGCCATCGACCAGCGCCAGGCTGTGCTGACGGATGGCACGGTAGCGCTCAGCCAGCCGCTCGGTGAATGACTCGTCGAACGGCTCAGCGGATGGCTCAGCGGCTGCAGGCATGGCTGATCAGGTAACCCGCGCTGGCATCGAGCCAGTGGCGCCGGGTTTCAAAACCGGCCGCGGCCAGCAATGCGCCAAAGCCTTCGACCGTGTACTTGTGGCTGCGCTCGCTCAGCAGTCCCTCGCCTTCGGCGAACACTCGCCCGCCACCGTGCCAGCGGACCTGCTGGATCCTGTCGGGCACCAGCCACATCTCGATGCAGGCACTGTCTTCATTGAAGGCAGCCCGATGGTGGAAGCGATCGACATTGAAGTCCGCATCGATGAGCCGATTGACATGACGCAGCAGGTTGCGGTTGAAGGCTGCCGTCACGCCCAGTGCATCGTCATACGCGGCAAGCAGACGGCCCCTGTCTTTCAGCAAGTCCACGCCGATCAGCAAGTCGCCCTGGCCATCGGGTGAGCACTGGCAAAGCTGACACAGCTGTTGCAGAAATTGCCTGGCCTGTCCGGGTGAAAAATTGCCGATCGACGAGCCCGGATAAAACAGGATCGGGCGTTTGCGCATCAGGCGCGGCAGCCACTGCAGGCCATCATCCAGATCGCAGGCCAGCACGCACATGTCAACCGAAGGAAACTGCAGCTCGGCCGGCTGCAACGCCCGCTGCGTGAATTCACCGGCGATATCGACGGCAAAATATTGGGCCGGCTGCAGCCGGGGCAGCAAGGCCTGCGCCTTGCGGCCATCGCCGGCGCCCAGATCGACCAGCGTCGCCTGGCGCGGCAAGACTTCGGCGATCGCGCCGGCATGGGCATCGAAGATCTCCCTCTCCAGCCGCGCAGGATAGTATTCGGGCAATTGCGTGATCGCCGAGAACAGCGTGCAGCCCAGCTCGTCATAGAAATAGCGCGGCGGCACCCAGGGCGACGCGGCTTGCAAGCCGGCCAGCAGCGCTTGATGGCTTAGTGTATCGGCATCGGTTCGCCGCAAATCGATCAGGCGTGGCATGGGGCTCCTTTCAAGCAATCTGCCCGCAGTTGCAAGAGCCATGCCGCACTGCCGTAACGTACGCCGTAAGGTACTGCCGTAACGTAGTGCCGTAACTCGCTGCTGCAACGCACCGCCGCAGCGCACCGCCGGGCAACATCGGACAGGCATTGCTACACTAGCGCGGTATCAACCTGAACGGCACCCGCAACCCCCTGGTCAATAGCCCCTTACCGCCCAACTGCCGTGCCACCCAATCGCCGTGCCACCCTGCCCCCTGCCCGAACTTGCCGATGAAACCGAATGAACATCCGCCCGCCGCGCTGGAATGCCGGCAACTGAGTAAGGCCTATGGCTCGCGCGACGTGCTGAGGGCACTGGATTTCCGTCTTGAAGCCGGCGAATACGTGGCCATCATGGGCGAGTCCGGCGTCGGCAAGTCGACCTTGCTGAACCTGATCGCCGGCCTCGACGTGGCCGACAGCGGCGCCCTGCTCATCGACGGCCAGCGCATCGATCCGCTGGATGACGAAGCCTGCACGCTGCTGCGGCGCGAGAAGCTGGGCTTCGTGTTCCAGGCCTTTCACTTGCTGCCTCATCTGGACTTGCTGCACAACGTGGCGCTGCCGCTCAAGCTCAACGCTCAGCCGGATCTGCGCGCGCGCCAGATGCTGGCCGCCGTCGGCCTGGCCGGCCGCGAGCAGGATTTCCCGCGCCAGCTGTCCGGCGGCGAAATGCAGCGGGTCGCGATTGCGCGCGCGCTGGCGCACCGACCGCGCCTGCTGCTGGCCGATGAGCCGACCGGCAATCTCGATCCCGATACCGCCGCCGAGATCCTGCAGCTGCTCAAAGCTGAAATCCGGGCCACCGCTGCGGCGGCGGTGATCGTTACCCATTCGCCGGCCGCCGCCGCCAGCGCCGATCGCGTGCTGCTGCTGGCGCGCGACGGCCTGCGCGAACTGTCGCCGCAACAGCTGGCCAGCCGATGAAGGACGTGCTGGGCTGGCTGCTGGCAGGCGAATGGCGCGCCCACCCGGGACGCGTCGTGGTCGCGCTGCTGGCAATTGCGCTCGGGATCGCGCTCGGCTTCGGCATCCATCTGGTCAATACCGCCGCGTTCAGCGAGTTTTCTGCGGCGGCGCGCAGCCTCTCAGGCAACGCCGACCTGCAGCTGCGCGCACGCAGCGCCAGCTTCGACGAAGACCTGTATCCACAGGTTGCCGCACTGCCCGGGGTGGCGATCGCCTCGCCGGTGCTGGAACTGGACGTGCCGCTGCCGGGCCAGAAATCGGCGCTGAAGCTGATCGGCATCGATGGCTTCCAGGCGGCCGGCATCGCGCCCGACTTGCTGGGCGTAGCGGCCGATGGCGATGCATTGGCCGGGCTGCGCGCCGACAGCGTGTTCCTGTCGCCGGCGGCCATGGGGTGGCTAAAAAAACAGGCGGGCGATGCGCTGGTCGTGCAAAGCGGTACCCGGCTGGTGACGCTGCGGGTGGCCGGCACGCTGCTGCGCGCCCGTGCAGGACAACGACTGGCCGTGATGGATATCGCGGCTGCGCAATGGCAGTTCGATCATCTGGGCCAGCTCTCGCGCATCGACCTGCGGCTGGCCGAGGGTGTGTCGCGCGAGGCCATGCGGCGCGACCTGGCGCAGCGCTTTGGCGAGCTCATCGCCGTAGTCGAAGACCAGGATCAGGACCAGCGCACGGCGACCCTCTCACGCGCCTACCGCGTCAACCTGTCGGTGCTGGCCATGGTCGCGCTCTTTACCGGCGCCTTCCTGGTGTTCTCGACCCAGGCGCTGTCGGTGCTGCGACGGCGGCCGCAATTCGCCTTGCTGCGCACGCTGGGCATGACGCGCCGTCAATTGCTGCTGCAGGTACTGGCCGAAGGCACGCTGCTGGGCGCGCTCGGCTCGGCGCTAGGGATCGGGCTCGGCTATGTGCTGGCCAGCGCGGTACTGGCACTGTTTGGCGGCGACCTCGGCGGCGGCTACTTTGCCGGTGTCAAACCGGCGGTGCAATTCAGCCTGCCGGCGGCGCTGGCCTATTTTGTGGCCGGCTGCGGCGTGGCGCTGCTGGGCAGCCTGTCGCCGGCGCTGGAAGCGGCCCGGGCACGGCCGGCGGCGGCGCTCAAGGCAGGCAGCGAGGAAGTCGCGCTGGCGCCGTTGTCCTCGCCCTGGCCGGCAGCCGTCGCGATCATGCTGGCTGCGGTGCTGGCACTGCTGCCGCCTATGTTCGGCCTGCCCGTCTTCGGCTATCTGGCCATCGTGCTGCTGCTGGTGGGCAGCATTGCGCTGATGCCGCGTATGGCCGCCCTGGCTTTCGGCTGGCTGGCGCGCCGCGCGGCCGGGGTGATGAGCAGCCTCGCGCTGGCGCGGCTGGCGAATGCGCCCAATCAGGCAGCCATTGCGCTCGGTGGCGTGCTGGCCAGCTTTGCGCTGATGGTGGCGATGGGCATCATGGTGTCGAGCTTCCGGGTATCAGTGGACGACTGGCTGCGCCAGCTGCTGTCGGCCGACTTTTATGTGCGGGTCAACCAGGGCGGCGAGAGCGCTCGCCTGAAGCCGCCCGAGCAGCAGGCGATTGCCGGCCTGCCGGCGGTGGCGCGCGCCGAGCGGACCCGCTGGCTGTCGCTGGCGCTCGACCCGGCACGCCCGAACGTGATGCTGATTGCGCGCTCGATCAATGCCAACGATCCGCAGGACGTGCTGCCCCTGGTGGGCGCAGCGCTGACCGGGGTCGCACGGCCGATCTGGATTTCGGAGGCCATGGTCGACCTGTATGGCTGGCAGCTCGGACAGGTCGTTTCCTTGCCGCTGGCCGGCAGCCGCCAGGCGTTCACGGTGGCGGGTGTCTGGCGTGACTATTCGCGGCAGACCGGGGCCATCCAGCTGCGGCTGTCGGATTACCAGGCGCTGACGGGCGACCGGGACGTGAATGATGTCTCGCTATGGCTGAAACGTGAGGTCAATGCGCGGCAGCTGCGCGAACAATTGCAGCAGCTGCCGTTCGCGGCGGCGCTGGAGATCGTCGAGCCAGGTGAAATCCGTGCCCTCAGCCTGAGTATTTTCGACCGCAGCTTTGCCATTACTTATCTGCTGGAAGCGGTGGCGATCGTGATCGGCCTGTTCGGCATTGCCGCCACCTTCTCGGCGCAGGCGCTGTCAAGGGCGAAGGAATTCGGGATGCTGCGCCATCTCGGCATCTCGCGCCGGCAAGTGCTGGCCATGCTGGGCGGCGAAGGCTTGCTGTTGGCAGGGCTGGCGATCGTGGCAGGCTTCGTGGTCGGCTGGCTGATCAGCCTGGTGCTGGTGCATGTGGTGAACCCGCAATCTTTCCATTGGACGATGCAGATGCATATGCCGTGGCTGCTGCTGGCCGTGGTGGCGACGGCCTTGCTGCTGTCGGCCTCGGTGACGGCACTGGTCTCGGGACGGATCGCGGTGGCCGGCAGCACGATACGCGCGGTCAGGGAGGACTGGTAATGGCGAGGCTGAACGTTTCCGGCATCATCGCAGCGATCAGCCTGGCCGCCATGCCGGGGCTGGCCACGCCGGCATGGTCCGCCGCACCCGCAGCACCTGCAGTACCCGCTGCACCTGCAGTACCCGCAGCATCTTCAGCAACCGCAGCACCCTCAGCGCCTGCAGCATCAGCGGCGGTCGACCCGGGATCGGCGGTCCGACAGCCGTCATTTGCCGAGGTCAGGCCAGGCACGACTCTCGCGTTCCCGCGCGACCATGGCGCGCATCCGGACTTCCGCACTGAGTGGTGGTACGTCACCGGCTGGCTGAATGCGCCGGGCCAGCAGCCCCTGGGTTTTCAGGTCACGTTCTTTCGCTCGGCAACAGGCCATGATCGACGCAACCCTAGCCGCTTCGCGCCGACGCAATTGGTGATTGCGCATGCGGCGCTATCCGACCCCGGCCTCGGCCGCCTGCAGCATGACGAAAAGATTGCGCGCGCCGGCTTCGGCCTCGCGCAGGCAGGCGAGGCCGACACCGACCTGAAGCTGGGCGCCTGGACGATGCAGCGCAAGCCGGATGGCGGCTACGCGATCAATATCCCGGCGCGCGAATTCCGGCTGCAACTGAAGCTGGCGCCCAGCCAGCCGATGATGCTGCAAGGGCAGTCCGGCTACTCGCGCAAGGGCCCCCGGCCCGAGCAGGCCAGTCATTACTACAGCCTGCCGCAGCTGAAGGTCAGCGGCGAGCTCACGCGCCGGGGCCAGGCCGCGGCGGTCACCGGCACCGCCTGGCTGGACCATGAATGGTCGAGCACGGTGCTGGACCCGAAGGCCGTCGGCTGGGACTGGGTCGGCATCAATCTCGATGATGGCAGCGCGCTGATGGCCTTTCGCATCCGCGACGCAAAGGGCGCCACCTTGTGGGCGCATGCCGCGCTGCGCGACTCGCAAGGCAGGCAGCAGCAGTACGGCGGCGCCAGCGTGAACTTCACGCCCCTGCGACAATGGCGGTCGCCGCGCACCGGCGCCAGCTATCCGGTGAGCATGGGGATCGAGGTCGCCGGCAGCCGCTGGCAGCTGGCGCCGCTGCAGGACGACCAGGAGCTGGACTCGCGCAAATCCACCGGTGCGGTGTACTGGGAAGGCGCGGTGCGCGTGCTGCGCAATGGCCAGCCGGCCGGGCTGGGCTATCTGGAGCTGACCGGCTACCAGCGGGCGCTGAAGCTCTGACACGACAGACAACGACAGACAACGACAGGAAACGAATGACCAGTAACAGTGAACGTCCCGCAGCGCGCAGTGGCTTGCGCACCCTCGCCAGCCTGCTGCCTTTCCTCGCCCCATACCGGCAGCGCATCGCAGTCGCAGCGTTTGCGCTGGTGGTCGCGGCCTCGGCGACGCTGGCCATTCCGTATGGCTTTCGCCAGCTGATCGATCTCGGCTTCACCACAGCCGGCAGCGAACAGGCTGCCAACGTGAACCTGTATTTCCTCGCACTGTTCGGGCTGGCCTGCGTACTGGCCGTCGCCACGGCCGCTCGTTTCTATTCGGTGTCCTGGCTGGGCGAGCGGGTGACGGCCGACCTGCGCGCGGCCGTGTATTCGCATGTGCTGAGGCAGAGCCCGGCCTTCTTCGAGACCACACAGACCGGCGAGGTGCTGTCACGGCTGACCACCGACACCACCCTGATCCAGACCGTGGTCGGCACCAGCATCTCGATGGCCTTGCGCAACCTGTTGCTGCTGGCCGGCGGGCTGGCGATGATGTTCATCACCAGCCCCACGCTGTCGGCCATCATCATGGTGATGCTGGTGGCGATCATCCTGCCGATCGTGATCGCAGGCCGCCGCGTGCGCAAGCTGTCACGCGCCTCGCAAGACCGCATCGCCGATGCCTCGGGGCTGGCCGGCGAAAAACTCAATGCCATCGCCATCGTGCAATCCTTTGCCCAGGAAGTGCGGGAGGCGCGCCGTTTCGGCGATGCGGTCGAGCGCGCTTTCGGGACCGCGATTGCCCGCATCCGGGCCCGCTCGATACTGACGGTGATGGCCATCCTGCTGGTGTTCGGCGCGATCGTGTTCGTGCTGTGGCTGGGCGCGCATGCAGTGATCGAGGGACGCATGAGCGCCGGCGAGCTGGGGCAGTTCATCCTGTATGCCGCCATCGTGGCCGGCGCCATCGGGGCGCTGTCCGAGGTGCTGGGCGATGCGCAGCGCGCCGCCGGCGCCAGCGAGCGCCTGCTGGAACTGCTGTCCGAGCGCTCGCCGATTGCCTCGCCGGCATCGGCGCAGCCACTGCCGACGCGCGCGGCCAATGGCTCGACGCTGCAGTTGTCGCAGGTGAGCTTCCATTACCCGTCACGTCCGGATATGGCTTCGCTGTCGGACCTGACGCTGACAGTGGCGCCAGGCGAGACCGTGGCCATCGTCGGCCCTTCCGGCGCAGGCAAGACCACGCTGTTCCAGCTGCTGCTGCGCTTCTATGATCCGCAACAGGGCTCGATACAGCTCGACGGCGTCGACATCCGGGAACTGGCGCTGGGCGATTTGCGCAGCGCGATCGGCATCGTGCCGCAGGACACGGTGGTGTTCTCGGCCAATGCGATGGAAAACATACGCTATGGCCGGCCCGATGCGAGCGACGCGGAGGTGATTGCCGCCGCGAAGCTGGCGGCGGCGCATGAATTCATCGAGCGGCTGCCGGAAGGCTATCAATCCTTCCTCGGCGAGCGCGGCGTGCGGCTGTCCGGCGGCCAGCGCCAGCGCATCGCGATCGCACGGGCCTTGCTGAAAAACCCGCCGCTATTGTTGCTCGATGAGGCCACCAGCGCGCTCGATGCCGAGTCCGAACGGCTGGTGCAGCGGGCGCTCGAGGCAGCGATGGTCGGACGAACTACGTTGGTGATCGCCCACCGTCTGGCAACGGTGAAGCGGGCCACCTGCATCCTGGTGATGGAGCACGGTCGTATCGTGGAGTCCGGCACCCACGCCGAACTGGTGGCGGCTGGCGGCCTGTACGCCAGTCTGGCCGCGCTGCAATTCGGTCAGCACTGATCGCCGTAAAGTCATGCAGGGCAGCCATCCGGCTGCCCTGCGCTCGTGCCCCGCACTCCCAGGCGACTTGGTTTGCCGCGAATGTGGGCTGACTGCGGCCAGGCTCAGTTCCGGGAGCGCAGGCTGTCCATCACATAGCGCTGCAGTTCATAGAACTCATCCGCGTCGCCGCCACGCCCCATGTCGATCACGGTCTCGAAGATCTCGTTGGCATCTTCCTGCGCGCCGACACTGGCATAGCACTCGGCCAGCCGGAAGGCCGCCGGCACCAGCGTCGGATCGAGCTGCAGGGACACCGCATAGAAGGTGGCCGCCATCAGCGGATCACCGAGCAATTGCAGGGTCATGCCGGCCATGAACAGAAAGCGCTGGTCGAGCGGCTTCTGGATCGCAAGATACAAGGCCAGCGGCAGCACCTCGTGATAACGCTGCTGCCCGAAGGCCTCGTAGGCCTGTTCATAGACGCGCTCGAGCACCGCATCCGACACCGGCTCGAGCACGGCGCGCTGCATGCCTTCGGCATAGCTGTCCTGTAACAGCTTCACCTTGTCCGGCAGCTCGTGGATGCTCTGGTTGACCAGGCCCACGATCAGGCTGACCTCGGCCGACAGCGCGGCCTGTTCCGGGCGCGGCATCATGGCGACACCCTGGCCGCGACCAGTTGCAGCGCAGCGGTCGCCGATGCGGCCTCTTCCTGCGAGAGCCGGCCCGACACCCCGGCCCAGCTCGGTGGCAGCGCGCTGACATCGCGCCGGCTGACGAGGTCGAGCAAGTGCTCGCGGGTGCGGTCAAACAATTCGCGCCGCGCCGTCGGCACGGCGCCCGGCAGGCTGTCCCGTGGCGGCGTAGCGGTGCTTTGGTCGGTGCTTTGGTCGATGCCCGCTGGGCGCGGCGGCGCCAGCGGCGTCATCGACAAGGGCGCCATGATGCCGGCCGCAGTCGACGACAAAGCAGACGAAGAGGAAGACGATGGCGGCAGCTCATGCGCCGGCACGGCGGCCTGGGCGGCGGCGTGGCGCGCGGCGGCCAGCGCATCGGAGAGTCTCGGGGTAATGCTCATGGGTGGGCTCCAGTCGCCGGGTTGCAGGTGCAGGCACAGGATGTGCTATGCGGAGGAAGCCGCCTGACGGCGGAAATCCTGAGTGGCCCGGCCTGCCACCCGGTTCCCCCAAAACGCGTGAAACGGGCGCCCGATGCGACGCGCGCTACAATGAGGGCTTCGTCATTCGGACTTCTTCTTCCGGCACTTTCCTTCGGAACTGTCATGCGCCAATACCAGGACTTCATGCGCCATGTCTTCGAACATGGCACCGAAAAAACCGACCGCACCGGCACCGGCACGCGCTCGGTGTTTGGCTACCAGATGCGCTTCAACCTGCAGGACGGCTTCCCCATGGTCACGACCAAGAAGCTGCACCTGAAGTCCATCATCCATGAACTGATCTGGTTCCTCGCCGGCTCGACCAATATCGCTTACCTGAAAGACAATGGCGTATCGATCTGGGACGAATGGGCCGACGAGCAAGGCAACCTCGGCCCGGTCTATGGCTACCAGTGGCGTTCCTGGCCTGCCCCCAATGGCGAGCACATCGACCAGATCGCGCAGCTGATCCAGCAGATCCGCAGCAACCCGGATTCACGCCGGCTGATCGTCTCGGCCTGGAACGTGTCCGACATTCCGCGCATGAAGCTGCCGCCCTGCCATGCCTTCTTCCAGTTCTATGTCGCTGACGGCAAACTGTCCTGCCAGCTGTACCAGCGCAGTGCCGATATCTTCCTCGGCGTACCGTTCAACATCGCCTCCTATGCGCTGCTGACGCACATGGTGGCCGAGCAGACCGGCCTCGGCGTCGGCGACTTCGTCTGGACCGGTGGCGACTGCCACATCTATTCGAACCATGTCGAACAGGTGAAGGAGCAGCTCTCGCGCGAGCCCTTGCCGCTGCCCCGGCTGGTGCTCAAGCGCAAGCCGGACTCGATCTTCGATTACACCTTCGACGACATCGAGGTCGTCGGTTACCAGTCGCACGCGGCCATCAAGGCCCCAGTCGCGGTCTGATCATTTCGGGCGGCTGCCGTATCGGGAATGCCGATACGGCCTCGGCCGGCATTGGCCGGCCAAAATAAAATCCCTGCGCGATATCGCAGCCCAGCTGCTGCAGCTTCGCGACCTGGGCCGCCTCTTCGACGCCTTCGGCAACGACTTTCAGTCCCAGGTTGTGCGCCAGCTGGATGATGGAGGTCGCGATGGCGGCGTCCTCGTCCGAGGTGGTCAGGTTCTTGATGAATTGCTTGTCGATCTTCAGCGCATCCAGCGGAAATTGCTTCAGGTAGGCCAGCGACGAGTAGCCGGTGCCAAAGTCATCGACGGACAGGCGTATGCCCATGCCCTTGAGCGCCTTGAGCACACTGCTGGTGCAGTCGGTGTTCGACATCAGGATGCTCTCGGTCAGCTCCAGCTCGAGCTGTGACGGCGGCAGCCGGTACTTCTCCAGGATGCGGTGTATCGCCTGCACGAGGAACTTGTCGGCGAACTGACGGGCCGAGACATTGAGCGCTATCGTGCAGTCTTTGGGCAGCGTCTCGTCCCAGTCCAGCCTTTGCTTGCAGCCGGTGGCGAATACCCATTGACCGGCCCTGACCATCAGTCCGGTGTCCTCCAGGATGGGCACGAAGACCGAGGGCTCGATCGGCTGGTCGCCGTGGCTCCAGCGCATCAGGCACTCGAGCCCCACCATGCAACCGGTCTGCAAATCGATCTGCGGCTGGTAATTGAGCGTGAAGGCCTCGGTCTCGACGGCCTGGCGCAAGGCTTGCTCGAGCATCAGCGCGCCATGCCCGCGCGCATTCATTTCCGGCAAGTAGAACGCATACAGGTTGCGGCCGTCGCGCTTGGCCTGGTACATCGCGACGTCGGCCGTGCGCATCAGCGACTCTGTGTCCTCGCCGCACTCGGGGAAGGTGGCGATGCCAATGCTGGCACTGACCGTGACATCGAAATTTTCTCGCACGGTGAAGGGCTGGCGCAGCGCATTGAGGATCTTGCGCGCCACCGTCGCCGCATCGTCCGGGAACTCGAGGTCGCCGAGCACGATGGTGAATTCGTCGCCGCCCAGCCGGGCGACCGAATCGTAGGCGCGCACCTGCTCGCGCAAGCGGTGCGCGACGGCCTTGAGCAACAGGTCGCCGATCTCGTGACCGAGGTTGTCATTGATGCGCTTGAAATGGTCGAGGTCGATGAACATCAGCGCCACATGGCCGCCGGCGCGGCGCGAATGCTCCAGCGCCGCATGCAGGGCCGCCTTGAAGGCATTGCGGTTGCCCAGGCCGGTGAGGAAGTCCGTCACCGTCTGTTGGCGCAGCTCTTCTTCCAGCGCCCGGCGCTCGGTAATGTCCTGGAACACGATCACTTCGCCATCGACCCGGCCGGCCAGCGGCGACCGGCAGAACGAGGACAGGAAGCGGCTGCCATCGGCGCGCCGGAACCAGGCCTCTTCGACCGCCGGCATCGCGCCGCGGCCGAGCTTGTTGAACACCCAATCTTCGTCGTCTGGCGCCGGCTCGGGATGGGTCATGCGCAGCTGGCTGATGTCGCAGCCGATCACTTCGGTCGGCGTCGCCGCCAGCATGGACAGCGCGGCCGGATTGACGAACTTGACGATGCCCCGGCTGTCGATGCCGATCACGCCCTCGCCGGCGGCATTGAGCATCGATTCGTAGTAGGCCTTGGTGTTCTCGAGCCGGATATAGGCTTGCTGAAGGCGCCGGCGCGCCAGGTCAAGCTCGAGGAAGAGCGAGACCTTGCTTTGCAAGACGACCGAATTGACCGGCTTGGTGATGTAATCGATCGCCCCGGCCTGGTAACCGCGGATGGCCGCCGCTTCGTCGCGTTCGATCGCCGTGATGAAAATGATGGGGATGGCGCGCGTCTTGCGGTTGCTGCGCATCAGGCGCGCCACTTCGTAGCCATTCATGACGGGCATCTGCACATCCAGCAAGACCAGCGCCACCTCATGCTCTAGCAGCATTTGCAAGGCCAGTTCGCCGCTGGTGGCGGACAGCAGCTCGCGCCGTCCGTCCTCGAGCAAGGCTTCGAGGCTGGCGATATTTTCGGGCCTGTCGTCGACCAGCAGCAGGGTCTGTCGGTAGTCCAATTCGACCATGCGCTTTTCCGGGGAATTCATGGCTCCACCTGTTGCGGCTCCAACCATTTGTTCAACATGTCGACCAGGTCGGCCTGGGTGACCGGCTTGGCCAGATAGTCATCAGCACCGGCCTGCAGGCATTTTTCCCGATCGCCCTTCATCGCATGGGCGGTCAGGGCAATGATGGGGCGATCGTAATGGCGCTTGATTTTCAATTCCGTGGTTGCCTGGTAGCCATCCATCACCGGCATCATCATGTCCATCAGCACGATGTCGACCGGCAGCTCGCGCTCGAGCACATCGATCGCATGCTGCCCATTCATGGCGACCTCGATCTCGAAACCGAGTTCCTCCATCAGGCTGGACATCGCATAGATATTCCTGACATCATCGTCCACCAGCAGCAGGCGCCGACCGGCGAAGGGCATGATGCCGCCTTCGGTCCGTTCAGATGGAAAAGTGTCGGAGGCAGCGATGGCCGGCGCCGTCAGCCGCAGCCGCACGGCCTCGAGCAGGCGGTGCTCGTCATCTACTGACTTGCTCAGCACCAGCACCCGCCATTCGCGCAACTGTCGCGCCTCGGCCTCGGTCAGGCTATGGGCAGTGTTCAGGATCAGATTGGCCTTGCCGGTCAGTTGCTCTGACTGCAGGATTTCGATCAGCGCCATGCCCGGCATGTCGGGCAAGGCCAGGTCGATCACGATGCAGGCAAATTGCCGGCGACGGCAAATCTGCAGTGCGGTCCGGGCATCGGATGCGCTGGTGACGTGATAGCCCAGCTCGCGGATCAGGCCGGCATAATGGCGCGCCTCGACGGCATTGTCTTCCACCAGCAGCACCTCGGTGCCGGATGCCGGCAGCGGATTTTCCGATTTGGCCGGCACATAATGGACTTCGGTGGCACCGGTCGGCAGATGCAGCGTGAAGGTGCTGCCCCGCCCCGGCTGGCTTTCCAGATCGATGCTGCCGCCCAGCAGTTGCGCCAGTGAGCGTGAAATCGACAGGCCCAGGCCGGTGCCGCCGAAGCGCCGGCTGGTCGAGCCGTCGACCTGACGGAAGGCATCGAAGATCAGCTCGTGCTTGTCCTCCGGAATGCCGATGCCGGTATCGCTGACGGCGATGCCCAGCTTGCGGTCCTTGCCCGAGCCCTGCCCGAAGAAGCGCACGCAGATCGATCCGGCGGTGGTGAATTTCAGCGCATTCGAGAACAGGTTGCGCACGATCTGGAAAATGCGCTGATGATCACTGACGATGACGGGCGGCGTATCGGGCTCCATCGTGACGGCGAACCGAAGATTCTTGGCCTCGGCCATCGGACGGAAGCTGCGCTCGACACTCTCGGTAAAGTCTTCCAGCGACAAGGGCTCAAGCAAGACCGACATGCGTCCGGCCTCGATCTTCGACAGGTCGAGGATGTCGTTGATCAGGGCCAGCAGGTCGCTGCCGGAGCGGTGGATGATGTCGGCGTGGGTGACTTGCTTCTGGGTCAGGTTGCCCAGCACATTATTTTTCAGCTGCTCGGAGAGGATCAGGATGCTGTTGAGCGGTGTGCGCAGCTCATGCGACATATTGGCCAGGAATTCGGATTTGTAGCGACTGGCAGCGGCGATTTGTTCAGTCTGCTGGCGAAAACGTTCTTCGGCAGCCTTGCGCTCGCGGATGTCGATGATGGATGACAAGACCAGCGTGCCTTCCGGTGTATGAATCGGATTGAGGCCGATCTCGATTGGCACTTCTTCGCCGTCTTTGGTGCAGGCATACAGGTCACGCCCGGCGCCCATCGCGCGCGTCGTGGGGTCGCCCATGAACTGGCCGCGCAAGGAAGGATGGTGATGTCGAAAGCGTTCCGGGATCAGCATCTCCACCTGTTGCCCCAGTAGTTCCGAGCGCGGATAGCGGAACAGCTTTTCCGCCTGCTGGTTCACCAGTTCGATCTTGCCGCTCACATCGGTGACGACGATCGCATTCGGCGCGGCCTCGACGACCAGCCGGAACAATTCGCTCTCTGGGCCGGCGGGCAGGTTCGCGGCGCGCTTCTGCCGGCCGGATGGGTCGGATCGATTCGACATGGCAGCTCCGGTAGGTGGTCAAGGATGACGAAAACCGGTCCACATGGCAAAGCTTGGCGACCAGCCTTGCTTTGAGAAACGCTTGCGGATTTCGTTCTTCAAACCTTGCGTCGAATACTGACGTTGCCTGTTGATTCTACGAGTGTGGCCGATCAGCGACAAGAATAATTAAGAATTAATTAACAGCATTGGTTTAAGGCAATGTTTCGCTTCTATCCCATCCGAAGCAGCGGCGGCGCGAATGTCTTTTGCCCAGGCAAGCAGCCCCAGCTGCAATACGACTTCAGCATGCCTTCAACCCTCCCCTGCTTGAACGCCGTCCGGCATCCGCTTGCCCGGCGCGCGCCTGAAAAACCGGCACCCCGGCGCCTATGCCTTATCATGCTGTCCCATGCCCGCTTCCCTTACCCTGATCGTCGCTACCGAACGCCAGCATGGCATCGGCATCAACAACACCCTGCCCTGGCGCTTGCCGGAAGACCTGGCTTTCTTCAAGCGCACGACCAGCGGGCACACGATCATCATGGGCCGCAAGACCTTTGATTCGATCGGCCGGCCTTTGCCGAACCGGCGCAATATCGTCATCACCCGCAACCCGGGCTGGGCGCACGAGGGCGTCGAGGCGGCAGGATCGCTGCAGCAGGCGGCCGACCTGGCCGGGCCCGGTGAAGCTTTCGTCATCGGTGGCGCCCAGATCTATGGTGAGGCCCTGCCGCTGGCGGCGCGCCTGGTGGTGACCGAGATCGATGCCGATTTTGGCTGTGATGCCTTCTTCCCCGCCATCGACGCGGCGCTCTGGCAGGAAGTCTCGCGTGAGACCCACCAGTCGGCCGACCAGGGCTTCAGTTACGCATTTGTTATCTATCAGCGCCGCTGAGCACGGCTGACGACAGGCGTCCGATGCCTGCGGCAGGCGGGTTCAGATTTTTCCCACCTGTCATACATATCTGCGAAAATCGCGCTTTCTTTTTTCTGCCCGGCCCCGAATGGGGGGCGGGTCGCCCTGGCCTTTCCGGAGTACCGAATGAAATTCCGTTTTCCCATCGTGATCATCGATGAAGACTTCCGTTCCGAAAACACATCGGGCCTGGGCATCCGGGCGCTGGCCGATGCGCTGGAATCGGAAGGCATGGAAGTGGTCGGCGTCACCAGTTATGGCGACCTGTCGCAGTTTGCGCAGCAGCAGTCGCGCGCGTCAGCCTTCATCCTGTCGATTGACGATGAGGAATTCGGCGGCGGCTCCGATGAAGAGACCGAGACTGCGCTCAAATCGCTGCGCGCCTTCGTCGAAGAGATCCGCTACAAGAATGCAGACATTCCGCTGTACCTGTATGGCGAGACCCGCACTTCGCGCCATATCCCGAACAACATCCTGCGCGAACTGCATGGCTTCATCCACATGTTCGAGGACACGCCGGAATTTGTCGCGCGCCACATCATCCGCGAAGCGAAGTCCTATCTCGATGGCCTGGCACCGCCCTTCTTCCGCGCACTGACCCATTACGCGCAAGATGGTTCGTATTCCTGGCACTGCCCCGGCCACTCCGGCGGCGTCGCTTTCCTGAAGTCCCCGATCGGCCAGATGTTCCACCAGTTTTTTGGCGAGAACATGCTGCGCGCTGACGTGTGCAACGCGGTGGAGGAACTGGG
>JACCDT010138587.1_pt1 | contig 17938 bp, 10 predicted proteins | sample 7446291 | NCBI WGS metagenome assembly JACCDT01 (sample SAMN15323446, study PRJNA562643) | freshwater metagenome | isolation source: river surface water | place: USA:Blue River Watershed | collected 2017-08-17 | reverse complement strand
CTCTCGAACTCGCAGCTCGTCTCGGTCGCCTGGGCTTCCGCCTCGACCTTCCGTGGCAGCGACAAGCGTGGCGGCGCCAACGGCGCCCGCATCCGCCTCGCCCCGCAGAAGGACTGGGAAGTGAACAACCCGGCCGAACTCGCCAAGGTCCTCGCGGCCCTCGAGAAGGTGCAGGCCTCCTTCAACGCCTCCGCCAAGGGCGGCAAGAAGATCTCCATGGCCGACCTGATCGTCCTCGCCGGCAACGCCGGCGTCGAAGCCGCCGCCGCCAAGGCGGGCACGCCGGTCAAGGTGCCCTTCCACCCCGGCCGCACCGACGCCACCCAGGAGATGACCGACGTCGCCTCCGTGGGCGTGCTCGAGCCCAAGCATGACGGCTTCCGGAACTTCCTCGGCCGCAAGCTCGACCGCCCGGCTCCGGAGAACCTCGTCGACCGCGCCCAGCTCCTGACGCTCTCGGCGCCGGAGATGACGGTGCTCGTCGGCGGCATGCGCGCGCTCGACACCACCGTCGGCTTCCCCGGCCTCGGCGTGATGACCAAGCAGCCCGGCGCGCTGACCAACGACTTCTTCGTCAACCTCCTCGACCAGTCCGTGGTCTGGGAGAAGGCGAAGGTCTGCGAGCACTTCTTCGAAGGCCGCGACAGCAAGACCGGCCAGGTGAAGTGGACCGCCACCTCGGTGGACCTCGTCTTCGGCTCCAACTCGCAGCTCCGCGCCATCGCGGAGGTCTACGCGAGCGCCGACGCCAAGGAGAAGTTCGTCCAGGACTTCGTCGCCGCCTGGACCAAGGTCATGGAGCTCGACCGCTTCGACCTCGCCAAGAAGTAAGCGATCGGTCCATCGCCTCACCAAGGCCCGCCCTCACCGGCGGGCCTTTTTTGTGGGGCGCTCTTCGGCGTACGTATCCTTTTCTGCCGAAGATATCCCATTTTCGCGTGTTGGCTGGGACTTTGCGGACCTGAGGATGTCGTAGCCCCATGCGACACACCCTCACCCTGCTCATCGCCCTGCTGATCGCGCCGCTGGCGGCACTGCACGCCGCCGTGAAGGTGGCGATTCCCGGCGACTGGCGCGGCTCCGCTGGGCAGGGAAAGGTATCCACCGCTGCCGGTGTCGTCACCGTCGAGCGCGCTGCCGAAGCAGCGGACGATTTCACCTCCGTCGCCGAGGCTCGGGCCCTGGGCGAAGGATTCTACGTTTTCTCCGGCAAGGCACGCACCGCTGCCGCAGCCAACGGCGCGGCGGGGGTTCTCGCCCGCAAGGCATCGGGTGAACCGCTGCGCGAGTGGAAAACGCCACGACTACCTGAATCAGGTCGTTCCGACTGGCGGGATTTCTCCGTCAGACTCTATGCGCCCGGGGAGACGGCGAAGTTTCAAATCATTCTGAGCTCCTCAGCGGGCAAGGTAGAGTTCAAGGATCTGCAGCTCGAAAAGACCACCTGGCTCGAAGGACGCGGCACCGCCGCCCCGAAGCTCGAGTTCTGGATCAACATGGATTACTACGACAACGTGACTTCCTCCAAAGGCCTCGGACTGGAAGGCTATGGCGAAAAGGAGATCACTGACTACTTCAAGACCTGCCGCCAAAAGGGAGTCACTGGCGTGCATTGGCGTGCCTCCGCCCTCGGTCAGATGCAGTATCCGAGCAAGGTCGCTACGCCCTTCCCGGGCCGCTTGAAGATGGAGCGGCTTGATCCCGATCAGGCACGTTTTGCCAAAACCCTCACTGAAATTGATCCGCTGGCAATCGCGGTGCGCGAGGCGAAGAAGAACAGCATCGAACTCTACCTCTGGATGACGCTCATTGATGAGGGATACAACCATCCCACCATCGGCGACTTTTTCTTTTCGGACTTCCAGCTCGATCATCCCCACACCATGCTGCTCAATCGCAAGGGCGAGCCTCTCAAGGGCACGATCTGCTACAACGAGCCGGAGGCCTTCGCCTACCGCATTAACATCGTCAAAGAGCTGCTTTCCTACGGCGCGGACGGCCTCTACCTCTGCAACCGCACCCATAACTGGTCCTTCGGCAGGAACGACGGAGACGAATATGGATTCAACCCCGCAGTCGTCGCCGAATACAGGAAGCGCTACGGCACGGACATCCTCACCCAGGATTTCGACGTCAAGAAGTGGCGAGGCATCCGGGCGGAGGCCTACGACCGTCTGATCGAAGAGGTCGCGAAGCTCACCCATGCCGCCGGACAGAAAGTCCGGCTTGGCGTCGGCAGCTCTGCCCTCTCAGGCGGTCCGCTCGGCCCCAACTGGGGCAAGCTTCGCGTGGACTGGCGTCGCTACGTCAAAGAAGGCTGGGTGGATTCGATCGTGAGCGGTCAGGACAAACTCTCACACTACCTCGCCGGAGCCGAAATGAACCAGTTCCGCAGGGTGGCCAAGGCGGGCCAGAAGCTCTACTTCTGGGCGGAAATGAACAACTGGAGAGGCGGAGGCATGTATCCGCCCGAAGACCTGCTCCAGCAGGCAGAGACCTTCGCCTTCTTCGGCGCCAACGGAGGCATCCACCACGAATCGCTGAACCTCGAGTCCGCCAACGGGACAGCCAACTATTACGATCCGCTGACGCTGTTCTACCGCTCGCTCAATTCGTCAGGTGCGGCAGTGTCGCCGACTTCGTCGCCGCCTGGACCAAGGTGATGGAACTCGACCGCTTCGACCTCGCCAAGAACTGAGCGGTCCGTCCATCGCCTCACCAAGGCCCGCCCTCACCGGCGGGCCTTTTTTGTGGGTAGGCGCCTCATCCCTCCTCCCGAAACCGCCTACTTAAGCGGGTCTAGCATTGAGCGAAGCTGCGGTCATCTCCCGAAATACGCGGATATGATCCAGCTCATATCGACCCTTCGGATAGACGAGGAAGATATTGTCGCATCCCAGCAAGCTCGAGACATCGCGATGAGCCAAGCCGGCTTTCTCAACGGCCGGAAAAGACATCGCCTCGATCGCCGAACGGGTCAGGATAGCCACGCCCACCCCAAGTCCGACGTAATTGAGGATAGAAGGTACGTTGCCCGCGGTCATGACGACGTTGACCTTGGCAGTCAGGCCCGCCTTTGCCACCACCTGATCAAATTGCAGACGGGAACTCGAATCCTCGCCGGCCAAGATCAAAGGTTGGGCCAGGATCTCCCGCAGGCCGATCTTTTTGAACCTACCAAGGGGATGGCCTTTGGGGAAAATCACCTCGAACGGATTTCGGACCAGCAAGTCACCCGCCAGACGTCCCGGTAGGCTTAAGCCGTCCGGGACGCCGACGACGGCCAGATCAGCCTTATCGGACTCCACCATCTGCCAGGCCAGACGCGAAGGTGAGTCGATGAGCTTCAACCTTACCTCCGGATGCGCAAGACGGTAGGCGGCGATCACATGCCTAAGGTCGCTGTTCAGCACCGATGCGGGCGCGGCCAGACGCAGCACCCGCTCCGCCCCCGCCTGGATATCCATGAAGACCTTCCGCAGTGAATCGAAGCCCTCGACCAACGGGGAGGCGAGGTTCACTAGCCTCTGGCCTTCTTCCGTCAAGCGGACCGCCCGGCCCTTGGCCGCGACGAATCGGACCCCGTAGTCATCCTCGAGCGCGCGCACTTGGCGCCAGACGGAGGGGGTGGCCATGCCCAGCCTGCGGGAAGCCTCGGCAAAGCTGCCACAGCGCGATGTCTCCACAAGAGCGCGAATCTGGCGGAATCGCACTTCCTTGAAGTAACGACGGTCATCGGAGGGCTTGGCTGGGCGTGTTGACTTCATTGTCCAAAGAGCAACGTGCATTAGGAAGATAGTTTTTCTGGAGAGGTGAAGATTGATGCCAAGCATATAGTTTGGTGCCGCTGAACGACATGGATCCGCGACGACTCACACGCCGAGACTTTCTCTCCACCTCCGCCGCAGCGTTGTGCTCCGGCGTGGCCGCGCCGCTGGCGCGGGCTCAATCGCCAAAGCGCCCGGCATCCGGCTCGCACGAGACGATGCGCGAGCTGTATTACAGCCTCAGCGCGGAGCAGCGAAAGGTGGTGTGCTTTGACTGGGACTACCGAGTGGACATCGAATACAACCGCAGGCCGCTCTACTTCGCCGATCCAAAGGGCGTGTTGCTGCGCTCGCACATGGCAAACGCGTGGAAGATCACGCCGCAGTTGCTGGCGAGCGATTTCTACTCTGACCCGCAGCGGGCGCTGGTGCTGGAGGTGATGAAGACCGTGATGGCACCGGGCTGGACAGAAAAGCTGCAAAGGCAGGCCATGGATGACTACGGTGGCGACTGGGGCGAGGATCAGGCCATCGCGTTCTTCGGAGCGCCGGATCAGGAGCATTTCCAGTGTTTGGTGACCGGCTTTCACCTCACCCTGCGGGCGGGGAGCGGGCATGACACGTCGTCGGCCTTCGGCGGTGGTATCGCGCATGGACATCAGCCTTCGGGCTTTTTTGAAAAGACCGGGCATCCCGACAACATCTGGTGGTATCAATCCAAGCTGGCGAACCATGTCTATGCGCTGCTGGATGAAAAGCAGCGCAGCAGGGCTCGGGTGAAGGATCAGGTGCCCTGCGGCAGCATAGATCCGGCGGTGATGGCGGATCTCGACCGGCAACTGCGGAATCCGACGCCGAAGGAAATCGCTCGCGTGGACGCGCTGCTGCGCAAGACGCTCGACCGCACCACGGTGCGCCCCGGCATCGATCGCGACGACCGGCGCGAGGCGGAAATCCGCTTCCGTGGGCCGAAGGGGCCGTTTCCGGGACTGCCCATCGCGGAAACGGGCCGCGAACAACGTGACGCCATCGATCAAATGCTCGCCGGGTTCCTGGAGCCGTATCGCGAGGAGTATCGCAGCCAAGTGATGCGCTGCCTCAAGAAGCAAGGCGGCATCGAGGCCTGCAGCATCGCCTTCTACGAGCAGTTCGACATGGGCGCAGATGGAGAGTGGGATGTGTGGCGCGTGGAGGGGCCGGCCTTCGTTTGGTTCTTCCGCGGAGCGCCGCATGTGCACCTCTGGATTCACATCGCCGATGATCCCGCGGCACCGGTCAGCTCTTACTTCGGGTGAAAACCATGAAGAGTCTCGTCTGCTCTCTTTTGCTGGCATCCGCTGCGACCAGCACGCACGCGCAGTCAACGCCCTACCTCACCGCCGAGGAAGAACGCGCCACCTTTCAACTGCCGCCGGGCTACCGCATGGAGCTGGTCGTCGGTGATCCCCACATCAAGGAACCCGTCGCCATCGCCTTCGACGGCAATGGGCGCATGTTCGTCGCCGAGATGCGGGCCTTCATGCAGGATCTCGAAGGCACCGGCCAGCGGGAGAAAAACGGTCGCGTCTCGATGCATTGGTCGAGCAAGGGCGACGGCGTCTTCGACCGGCACAGCGTCTTCATCGACGGCCTCGTCCTGCCGCGCATGATCCTGCCGATGGACGGAGCCCTTCTCATGGCGGAGACCGACTCGAACGACCTGCATCTCTACCGCGACACCGACAACGACGGCGTGGCGGACAAGAAGGACCTCTGGTTCAGCGGTGGGCCGCGCGGCGGCAATCTCGAGCACCAGCCCAGCGGCCTCGTCTGGGCCCTCGATAACTGGATCTACGCCAGCTACAACGCCTACCGCCTGCGATGGAACGGCCCGGGCCGCCCTCCGCTCCAGGAACCCACGCCTCCGAACGGCGGCCAGTGGGGTGTGGCGCAGGATGACCACGGCAAGCTCTGGTTCACCGGCGGCGCCGAGCGTGGTCCGCAGAACTTCCAGCAACCCATCCTCTACGGCGGCTTCAACATCACCGGGCAGACACCGCACGATTTCTCCGAGGTTTGGCCGCTCGTCGGTCTCGCCGATGTCGAGGGCGGAGCGATGCGCTTCCGTGCCGAAGACAAGACGCTGAACCACTTCACCTCACCCTGCGGCAGCGAGATCATCCGGGGCGACCGCCTCCCCGCCGATCTTCGCGGCGACCTGCTCGTCTGCGAACCGGTGGGCCGCCTCATCCGCCGCGCCAAGGTCGAGGTCCGCGACGGCGTCACCCATCTGCGCAATCCGCACGAGCGCTCCGAGTTCATCCGCTCCACCGACCCGAACTTCCGTCCCGTGAGCGTCAACAACGCGCCCGATGGTACGATCTACATCACGGACATGTATCGCGGCGTCGTCCAGGAAGCTGTGGCGATCAAAGCGGGCAGCTACCTGCGCGGCGTCGTCGAAAAACACGGCCTGCAGAAGAACGTCGGCCGAGGGCGCATCTGGCGTCTCGTGCATGAAAGCGCAAAACCCTCCGCCATGCCGGAGATGCTCGCGGAAACCCCCACGCAGCTCGTTTCCCATCTCGCGCATCCGAATGGCTGGTGGCGTGACACCGCCCAAAAGCTGCTCGTGTTGCGAAACGACGCATCCGTAGTCCCCACGTTGAAAACCATGGCAAAAAAGCACGAGAGCCCGCTCGCCCGTCTGCACGCGCTTTGGACGCTGGAAGGTCTCAATGCCCTCGACGCCGGCTTCGTGCGCGAGGCGCTCAAGGACGACGACGCCACCCTGCGCATCGGAGTCATTCGCGCCAGCGAGTCACTCCCGCCGGAATCGCGCGCGGAGCTCCAAACCGCCATCCTCGCCCTCGCGACCGATGCCGACCCGAATGTCGTCACCCAGGTGATGATGACCGCCCACCGCCTCGGCTGGCCGGGGCATCGCGAGCGCATCGAGTCCCTCGTCTCGCAGCACCGCTCGCGCGGCGTGCAGGAGATCGGGCGGCAGCTCCTGCATCCGCCGGCCTCCTATCTCACCGACGCACGCTTCAGCGAGGCCGACCGCAAGTTCCTCAGCCTCGGCGAAGTCGGCTACAAATCCCTCTGCTTCGCCTGCCACGGAAATGAGGGGCGCGGCACGCCCGCCGAGGGCCTGCCCGGCGGTGCTACCCTCGCCCCGCCTCTGGCGGGATCACCCATCGTGCTCGGCCCGCCGGAGCAATCCGCCCTCGTGCTGCTGCACGGCCTCACCGGTCCCGTCGATGGCAAGACCTACGTAACCCAGATGGTCCCCATGGCCACGAACAGCGACCACTGGATCGCCAGCGTACTCAGCTACATCCGCAACAGCTTCGGCAACGAGGCCCCCTTCATCACCGCCAAAGACGTCGCCCGCGTGCGCGCCGCCACCACCGACCGCAAGACCCCGCCCACGCATGAGGAGGTGAAGGCGTTCGGCAGGACTGCTCGATAACTCAATGATTCCATGAAAACCGGCCTAGCCCTGCTCACCGCCCTGATTCTCGCACCGCTGGCCGACCTGCGCGCCGCCGATTCACCCCCTGCGCCATCGGGACCACCGGCGGTCCGTAAATGGAGGCTCGTGTTCAACGATGAATTTGGTGGCACCGGCATCGACGAAGCCAAATGGAAGCATTCGCACACTTTAGAGTGGAATCACCCTGGCTTCAAGACCCGTCAGGAGAAAAAAAACTGCGCCCTCGATGGAAACGGTCAACTAGTAATTCGTCTCACTCGAGATGCGGATGGCACCATCGCCTTCAGCCACGGACTTGAGACACGGGATTTTCAGAAGGCCTTTGGCTACGTCGAAACGCGCGTGCAGTTCACCACGCAGCCGGGCTGGTGGGGTTATGTGTGCCTGATCGGGAACAACACACTGCCCTCCTATGGGCACGACCCCTTTGAGAGTGCTCAGGAGTTCGATATTTTCGAAGACTTCTACAAACCCAAGATCACGCCCTCTCGTTCAACGGCTTATCAGAATGTGATCTGCCACGCTTACCATTGCACCATCGGACTTGGTTTCCTGGACCAAGGAGACGGAAGCGGTGCGGGTTACGAATCACGGCAAAAAAAGGCCATGCTCTCGGTAACTAAAACAGGGCGAATACTCCGGCAGGCCATGCATGCTCCCAAGGAATATGCAGGCTGGCATACCATCGGAATGCGATGGGGGCCGCTGGAGCAGGTTTTCTATGTCGATGGACAGGAGACATTCAGGCAGACCTACAAGGACACGCCAATCACCACCGTGCCGCTGAAGCTGGAAGTGGGTGGAGTCTATCGAACACCGCAGAAGCTAAGGAAAGACGGCGGGGATCTTCCACACTACGGCTGGCTGGAGGACGCTAAACTCCCCGACCAGCTCGTGGTGGATTACATACGATGGTATGAGGAGGATAATGGCGACAAGACCGCTCCCACCATCACCCTCACGCTAGACGGCAACACCGACGCGCTGCTGGCCGGACAGCCCGCCACCTTTCGCGTCCGCGCAGAGGACAAGGACGGCAACCTCAAGTCCGTGCAACTGTTCGCCAAGGGATACCTGCGGGCCGAGGCAAAGCTCGACGCCGCGCAGACCGACCAGACCTTCACCCTCAGTAACCTCTTCGAGGGCGATAACACCCTCATCGCCACCGCTGTGGACAACGAAGGCCTTGTCGCCCTCTCCGCGCCCTTGCGGGTGCAAGTGACCGGTTCCGGCGCACCGAAAACCAAAAAAAGCCCACGGACCGCCAAGTAAAGCCAATCCCAAGTTTACCATCATGAAAACAATAACCCTCATCGCCTTCGTCCTGATTTTCGCTCTGCTCGCGTCTCACGCACAGCAAACATCCTCACCCACCGCGACCGTCCGCGACCATCTATGGCTGTTCGCCTGCCCACCCGGCGGAGACGCCGATTACCTTGAGAACGCCGGTTACCGAGGTGGGTCGCGCATGACCCCCGTCGAGGGCGCGCATTGGCTGGGGATATCCAACCTGCTCTTCGTGACCCAGGACCACACGCGACCCCAGCCCCTGTGGGCGGAGAGCAAGTGGAAGGCGAAGACGACCATGGAGCAGTGGGCGATCTCCTTCGAGTCGTTGCAGAAGGTCAGCTGGTCCGCCGTGGGCTCCAGCGGTGGCGGCGGACTCAAGACGCTGCCCGACATCATCTCCATCGCGAAGTCTTATCCCAACTTCACCGGGATCTATCTGGATGACTTCGTCAAAGACCGGAAACGGCAGAAAGACGGGAAGTTCGCCGGACGACCAGCGATGTCCGAAGACGAGCTCAAGTCCATGCGCACCCAGCTGACCAGAGTCGGACGCCCGATGGAAGTATGGACGACCATCTATGCCTATGACCTCGATCCGCAGCACCCCGAATACACCCACTGCGAGCCTCCGCTGGCCGATTCGCTGAAACACTTCGACGTCATCGTGCTTTGGACCTGGAAGAGCGCCGACCTGAAAGACTTGGAGAAGAACCTCGCTCGTATCGAGGCGGTAAAGCCTAAGGAAACCAAGGTCGCTCTGGGTATCTACCTCTGGGATTACACGGGGATCGACGAAAAAAAGCAGTCCGACCCCGCCTATCGCTTCGGAAAGCCCGTGCCGATCGACCTCATGGAGCTCCAGTGCTCCCAAGGCCTTAAGTGGCTCAAGGAAGGCAGGGTCTGCGACCTCGTCATCTTGGGCAACAGCCACCTCGACATCGGCTCGCCCACCGCTCCCTGGATGCGCACTTGGATCAAGGAACATGGCGGCGAGAAGCTGAATCGATAAATGATAGCAATGAACATGAAACACGCCCTTGCCCTCCTCACCGCCCTGCTGTTCGCAACGCTGTCCGTTCCAGCCAAGCAGCCCTCGTCAGCTTCCTCCGATACCGTTCGTGACCGTCTCTGGCTTTTTGGAGTGCCGGCCGACGGGCCGCGCCTCTACTACGAGGGCGCGGGCTATCGGGGCGGCTCTCGGATGACGCCGTCGGAGGGTGCTTTCTGGCTCGGCGTCCCGAACCTCATGTTCATCACGCAGCCATGGAACCAACCGCCCGCCATGTCGCGGGAGAAAGCCTGGAAGGCGAAAACCACGAAGGAGCAATATGCCATTTCCTTCGAGCCGCTGAAGCGAGTTCAGTGGGCCGCCGTAGGTTCGAGCGGACTCGGGGGCCTGGCGGAGGTTCCCGACATCGTCGCCCTTGCGAAGGAATACCCCAACTTTACCGGCATCTACCTCGATGACTTCGTCAAGGATCCTGTCAAACGACCCGATGGACGCAAAGTGGGCAAGCCGGCCATGACCGAAAAAGAACTCAAATTCATGCGCGAGCAGCTCAAAAAGGTAGGCCGCCCCATGGAAGTGTGGACCACCATTTACAGCCGCGAGATTGATCCCAAGAATCGGGACTTTCGTGACTGCGACCCACCCTTGAGCGAGTCACTGAAACATTTCGACGTGCTGGTATTCTGGACCATGAACAACGCGGAACTGAAAGACCTCGAAAGGAACCTGGAGCTGCTGGAGGCCATGAAGCCGAAATCATGCCGCATCGCTCTGGGCATCTACCTTTGGGATTACCCTGGCATCGAGGAAACGAAGAAAAACGACCCGACCTACAGAATAGGCAGGCCCGTGCCGCCCGACCTCATGGAACACCAGTGCGGCCTTGGCTTGAAGTGGCTCAAAGAGGGGCGCGTCTCCGACCTCGTCATCCTCGGCCTCGCCGGGATCGACCAAGGCATCCCCAGCGCCCCGAGGATGCGAGACTGGATCAAGAAACACGGCGATGAGAGGCTGAAACAGTAAACCATGAGTTTAAGCGTGCCCGATGAAGCCACCAACGTCGAAGAACAAATCCGTCGCTATTTGGAGCACGAGCCAGCGAAAGCTCTCGCCTTGCTTCCAGTCACTCGTTGCGAGGACACGCGGATGAAACTCACCAGCCTTTTAGCTCACAACCGTGCCCGCGCTGATATCAATACCGCTTGGCACGCCGTCGCGCGATCCAGCCTTGGTGCCAAGGAGAAGCAGCTCATTTTCAACGAACTATGGAACTAAGAGCCCCGCCTTCCACCAACGTGCTGCCTGTTAGAACCTGTTTGCCAGTCGCTTCGCATGAAACCCATCCTCACCCTCCTTACTGCCCTGCAGATCGTCATCCTCCCTTCGCTCGCCCCTGCAGCCCCCATCGAATTGATCCGTGACTCGCAACCGGCTGCGGCGATTGCCGTTCCTGCCAAGGCTGACAGGAAAGATCAGAAACACTTCGCCGAGCGACCGAAGAACCTAGTACCCAATTCAGGCTTCGAGAAGGGCCTTGCGCCGTGGAAAGCGCTCCCATCGGTTGGGGAGACCACCACGGTCGTCGAAATCGACGGCGAAACAAAAAGCAAGGGGCAGTCCTCCGCGCGCATCACGGCGGCTGATGTGGCCGGGCGGATTAGCCTCCACACCAGCATCATAGTGCAGGGGGGCAGACGTTACACGCTCAGCTTCCGTTACCGGACAAGAGATTTTCATGCAACGAAAGCGGCGTACACAAAAGGGCTTATCAACTTCAACAAGAAGGACGGCCCCAACGGAAGTGCAGGAAGCGACCGTTTTGACCTGCCGATTTCGGCCCCAACTACCAACTGGAAGACTTTTACGCGCGAGTTTTCGGCGCCCGCTGAGACAGCAATCGCTCAGGTCGTGGTCATCCAGATGAGCGGCGTCATGGGGACGATCTGGATTGATGATGTTCGCATTCTTCAAATCGAGGACGTGGTAGCCGTTCAACAATCAGATGTTGCTCCTCAGATCGACGGGATACTGAGGGATTCCTGCTGGCAAACGGCGCAGCCGCTCAAGCATTTTTACACTACGACGTCCGGCATGAAGCCGGCGAAGGCTGGGACTACTGCGTATGTGACGTATGATGCCGAAAGCCTTTACTTCGCATTTATCAATGACGAGCCAGATATGACTTCGCTCGAGAGCAAGGCGAAGAAACGCGACGGTGAGACCTGGAAGGATGATGCCAACGAAATCTACGTCGCCGCGCCGAACGGCAAAGCATATCAGTTCTCGGTCAACTGTAGCAACGTGCAGGCCGACTATGAACTCTACGTCCGGGTGCCTGGCGATCCTTGGGGTTCTAGGGTCGAATGGAATGGTCAATGGCAAAGCGCCACTTCGAGGGGCGCAAAGGAATGGGTGACCGAAGTCCGAATACCTGTTGAATTATTTGAGTGCAGGATCAAGGAAGGTGAAAGTTGGCGTGTTAACCTCAGAAGATTGCGATCGGTTTCACAGGAATACACGCAGTGGAATCTAAGCAATGCGGCGAAGGCCGTGGACCAGTTTGCCACGTTGAAGTTTGCTGACGACTCTGCGCGAATCGCGCGGGGCGTGCAACTCGTTTCTGAGGACCCGCTTGGGGTAAAGCGCGAGTCGCCAAAATTCGCCGAGTTGCTCGGCACCCAACCTGGCAATTACAGCGTGCTTCAAATCGGCCATGGATTCTACCTCTCGCATTACCCGAAGAGTTTTCAGGAGAATTATACGCCCGAGACGTTTCGATGTGAACAGGACAACTATCTGGCAGAATTCGGTCAGGCAGGCCTCGAGGGTCCGCACTTTCCTTGGGTCGAGACGGACCAAGGCGCAGGCCTTGACCGAATTCGCGATGCCAACCGGCGATTTGGGATGAAGTTCGGGTGCACGATTGAATCTTCGTCTCTCGACCTGTCATCGTTCAAACAGGGTGCCACGTTTTTCAACGCCCGGAATCCCGATAAGCCCATCGTGGATCACTGCGACCCGGTCAAGCGGCGGGTGATGACGGAAGGGATTTCATCTTATTTTAAGGAGAACCCCCAAATCCTCCCCTTCCTGAGGAGCATCGAATTTGGTGACGAGCCTGGAAATGCTGTCCTCGCGTCCTACGCAAGAGTCCCTCATGCCGGCGAGAATGCCGCGTTCGACGCGGTGGACTCCGCCATCCGCCGAGACTATGGATTCGGTCGATACGGACTTTTTGAATCTGACGCCGACGAGCATACCTTGGAGGATGAGGCTCTACGAAACATCGCGTTTTGGCGGTGGTGGAATGACCAGTTCAGCGATGTGGTCGCCCAGTATCGCGATCGAGTGAAGCAGCACGCACCGAACATTCCGTTCGGGGTTATGACGCAAAACTACACCCGTGGAATCAGCAGCGTCATTCATGAAGCGCACGCGGCATTTAGCGATTGGGCCGGGTGCGATCCTTATCCTTCGTCGACCCTGGCCATTTATGGTACGGCCAGGGCACGCTTCCATACTGGATTCAGTTGCAAGCTGACCCATGACGTTACTGGTGGTAAGCGGACGCGCGTCTATGTCCAGGCGTTCAACTACCATGCCCACCTTCCTCGTCCGTCCGACCTTCGAGAATGGGCTTCGCAAGCGCTTAAAAACGGCGCAGTCGAACTCGGGTGGTGGGCTCCCAATTGTCGCTGGGAAAATCCGAGTGGCTGGAAGGAAATGCTTCGGATTTCCAACATCGTGCATCGCATGAAGCGCCTTCAAGTCCCTGGGGAAACAAAGACGCTCGTCCTGTTCTCGAATCACAGTCGATGGGCTGGCGGCAACCAGCAGGATGCCGAGTATGATCCGGGGCATGCCTACTACACGCTCTATTCTATTTTGGGTGAAAACCTCAGGACTTGGTTTCGCTTTGCCAGTGAGACGACTTTGTCAAAGGGCCTAGATTGCCTCGACCGCTACCGTTTGGTCTACGTCCCGCAGTTGAAGTTCTCCGATACGGAAACCGGCGACCGGCTGTGTGCCTTTGTGAAACAGGGCGGGACGCTCGTCGTGCTCGACCCCGAGGCATTTCAGTGGAACGTCGATGGCACGCGCCACGCGGCACGCGATATCCTAGTTGGCGGAAGGCTTGGATCGCATCGATCTGCGAGCTCGATCGTGATTGGCGAAGGCGGATTCGCCGGCCTACCGGCGGGCGTCGAGTTGCCGCTGAGCATGATCCGTCATCGGGCTGGTGAAGGGGACGTGATGGCGTATGACATCACCCCGCCTCCCGGAGCCAAAGTCATCGCCCACTATCGGAACGGAAAGCCAGCTGCCTACCTCCGGACCGTAGGCAATGGGAGAGTTATTTACTTCGGCGCTCAGCCATTCGGCGACTCGTCACACGCCCTCGAGCCCGGAGGCTGGGCAGACTTTTTCAGGAATCTTGCCGGGGAAATTGGCGAGCCGGCCCAGCTGCCAATTTGGGATTTCTTGGTGCCCGAAACTGGTGGCGAAATTCCTGTGAATTACATGGTGCCACCGAAATGAGCCGGGACAGCGTTCAGGATTGAACTGCGTCGGCCTTGAAAATTCTGATTCATCGAACGTGAAGAACCACTACCTTCTGGACCAAGAGACATTCGCAAAGCTGTGTCGGAGACGGTGCTCGCAATCACAATCTACATTTTGAGCTATCCACAGACGAAGACTGCATTTCGATGCCGCAGATTTGCTGCAGGTGAACAGACTTGCGAAATATACATATAGCTAACAAGGCACCGCATGAAATCCCTCCTTTTCCCCGCCTGTCTCCTGATTCTAGGACAAGCCGCATTTCCCCATAATGCATCTGCCGCCGCCCCGGAGGTCGCCGCCGACCAATTGCCCCGCACCCCGGCGACGGAGCCGGCCGACGCCTTGGCCACCTTCGAGGTCGCTCCCGGTTTCAAGCTTACCCTGGCCGCGCACGAGCCCGCCGTCGTCGATCCCATCGCGATGTGCTTCGACGAAAAAGGCCGCGCGTATGTCGTGGAGATGATCGGGTACTCCGAGCGACGCGAAGCCGCGGCCTGCCGCATCCGCCTGCTCACGGACGCGGACGGCGACGGGGTCTTCGAGCGGAGCATCGTCTTCAAGGACGGACTGAAATGGCCCAGCGCCATCCTCTGCTACAAAGGAGGCGTCTTCGTCGGCGCGACTCCCGACCTCTGCTACTTCAAGGACACCGACGGCGACGGCGTGTGCGACGAGCAGCGTACGGTCTTCACCGGTTTCGGCGGCGGCAACGACCTCCGCCTGAACATGCAGGCGCTTTTCAACAGCCTGCGCTGGGGACCCGACAACCGCGTCTGGGGCGCCACCGCCGGCAACGGGGGCCTCGTGACCCGTCCCGACGCGCCCGCGGACAAGCCCGTGAGCCTGCGGGGCGCGGACTTCTCCTTCGACCCCGAGAAGCTCGACCTGCGCCCGGAGAACGGCACCGCCCAATACGGCATGAGCTTCGACTCCCTCGGCCGGCGATTCGTCTGCAGCAACTCCCGCCACCTCATCTGGGTCGCCTACGAACGCCATCAGGCCAAGGCCAATCCCTGGTACAGCCTGCCCGCGCCGTTCGTCGACATCCCGGCGGACGGACCTGCCCCGACCGTCTACCGGATCAGCCCGGACGAACCTTGGCGCATCGTCCGGACCCGCTGGCGCGTCGCCGGCGTCGAAAAAGGCATCGTCGAGGGCGGCGGGCGCGTCTCCGGCTTCTTCGTCGCCGCCGCCGGCATCCACCTTTACTGGGGCGACGCCTTCCCCGCGGAATTCCGGGACAACGCCTTCATCGGCGACGTGGGCAGCAACCTCATACACCGCAAGGTCATCGCGAGCCGCGACGGCAAGGTCCAGCCCGTCGGCGTCCGCCCCGACCCGCAGGAGAAGACGGAGTTCCTCCGCAGCCGGGATACGTGGTTCCGCCCCACGAGCATCACGAGCGGTCCCGACGGATGCCTCTACGTCACCGACATGTATCGCGAGGTGATCGAGCACCCGTGGTCCTTGCCCGAACCCATCAAGAAGCACCTCGACCTCAACAGCGGCAACGACCGCGGACGGATCTACCGCATCGCGCCCGCAGATTACCGGGCCCCCAAGATCGGCGACCTCGGGGCGGCGACCGACGACGAGTTGCGCGGCCTGACCACCCATGCGAACGACTGGCATCGCACTACGGCGCGACGCCTGCTCTACGAACGCGGCAAGCCGGCGGCGCCCATGCGGGCCCACGCGCCCTTCCCCGCCGCGCTGGCCGCCGAATCTCCCCTGCTGGACGGACTGGCGAAAATCGCGGGCGACCCTTGGATGGAGGCGGCCGCGCTGAACTCGCTGCGCTCCGTCGCCGACCTCGCCGCCGCTTGGGAAGCCGCCAAGTCCTCGCCCGGCCCGCTCCGGGCCCAGCTCGCCGGCATGATCGGCCGAGCGGGCGACCAGGCCCTGCTGGCCGAGATCGGCCGGGACATCGCCGGACGGCGACCTGACGCGACCACGGTCGCCCTGCTGACACGTCTGCGCGAAGGCATGGGCAGAGCACGTGGTGACTGGCGCGCCTTCGCGGCCGATCCGCGGTGGGATCCGCTTACCGACAAGGCCGCCGCCGCCATGACGGACGCGAGCACGCCTGTCGCGATGCGCGTGGAGTCGGTCCGCGTGCTTTCCTTGCTCGCGTCCGAACGGTCGCAACCGCGCTTCCGCTCCGTGCTCACGTCAGGAGCCCCCGACCCCACCCTCGCCGCCGCGCTGGCCGCGGCGATCACCGACCTTGACTTCCTCATCGGGCGTTTCGCCCAGTTCTCCTCGGTCCGCGAGGAACTGGCGGGCCGCATCCTCGCCGATCCGCGCGCTTCCCGGGGCTTCCTGACCGCCCTTCGTGAACGCCGGATCGCGCTGGCCGACGCCCCGGCCAGCCTCATCGAGAACCTGCGTCGCCATGCCGACGCCGAGGTGAAGGCCCTTGCGGCCCAGGTCCTCCCGCCGGTCGTCTCGCGGGCGGACGTCATCGCCGCCTACCAGCCTGCGCTCGCGAAGAAAGGCGACGCGACCAAGGGCAAGGCCGTCTTCGCCCGGTCCTGCGTCGCCTGCCACGTCTCGCACGAGGGCGTGGGAATCAAGCTCGGCCCCGCCCTCGCCAGTTTCGCCGCCGCCGGGGCCGAGACGTTGCTCGGCAACATCCTGGACCCTAACCGCGAGATCGCCCCGCAGTATCAGGCTTACACCTTCGAATTCGCCGCGGGCCCGCCGGCCACCGGCTTCATCGTCACCGAAAACCCGGCCGAAATCACCCTCCGGCAACCCGGCGGGGTCGACCGCACCTTCGCGCGCGCCGAAGTCGCCTCGATGAAAGGGGTCGGACGCTCGATCATGCCGGAAGGCCTCGAGGCGGGCATCTCGGTGGAAGAGATGGCCGACCTGATCGCCTACCTCACGAAGACTCCCTGACCCCGTCGGCTGGTCCGCCCTCCGCCCGGGACAGGGAACGTCCCCCAACGGCTCGCGACGTCCCGAAGGATTTCGGTCATATCGGAGCCCTTGGTTTTCTTGCTGTAACCTCCGTCGTTACGGCTTGTCTCAAGACCATCGTCCGACCCCTCGGATCCATGCCCCGACCTTCTCCAAGCACTCCCTTGCTGCTGGCCGCGCTGCTCATCTGCGCGATCCATGCGCGCGCGGGAGAGAGCCCGGACTACGAGACGCAGATCCGCCCCATCCTCAAGGAGCACTGCACGCACTGCCACGGGGAAGAGGAAAAACCCAAGGGAGGCGTCGACCTCCGCCTGCGTCGGTTCATGGACGGGAAGACCGAAGATGGTTCGCCCGTGCTCACGCCCGGCGATCCGGAGAAGAGCGCCCTCTGGACGCTCGTCCGCGACGGCGAGATGCCCAAGAAAGGCAAGAAGATGCCCGCGCACCAGCTCGCCCTCCTCGCGGCCTGGATCAAAGCCGGCGCGAAGATCTCCGAAACCGAACCCACCGGCCCCCTGGCCCCGGGCGTCTACGTTTCCAAACGTGACCGCAGCTTCTGGTCGTTCCAGCCGGTGAAGAAGCCGACCCTACCCCGCTTCGCCGATCAGCCCGAGCTCGGCCCGATCGACGCGCTCGTGCGCGCAAAGTTGCAGGCCAAGCAACTCGACTTCGCGCCCGAGGCCGACCGTGCGACGCTCATCCGTCGCGCGACGATCGACCTCACGGGTCTGCCGCCGACGCCTGCCGAGACCGCCGCCTTCATCGCCGACACCTCGCCGGACGCCTACGCCAAGCTCATCGATCGTCTGCTCGCCTCCCCGGCTTACGGCGAACGCTGGGCCCGCCATTGGCTCGACGTCGCCGGCTACGCCGACACCAACGGCTACGCCGACGCGGATT
>JACCDT010503638.1_pt1 | contig 17958 bp, 21 predicted proteins | sample 7446291 | NCBI WGS metagenome assembly JACCDT01 (sample SAMN15323446, study PRJNA562643) | freshwater metagenome | isolation source: river surface water | place: USA:Blue River Watershed | collected 2017-08-17 | reverse complement strand
TACGGGCTCTAGAAACGCTTAAAAGCGTTGATTTGGTGCTTTGTGAGGATACACGCGTTACGAAGAAACTCCTCTCACACTACGGTATTTCTGTGCCAACAATGAGTTATCACGCCAACAGTAAACTCTCAAAACAAGATAAAATAATCGACATGCTTCGGGAGGGGAAGAGTCTGGCACTCGTTTCTGATGCTGGAACTCCAGCGATCTCTGATCCGGGTGTGATGCTTGTAAAAGAAGCAAAAGAGGCTCTGGGTGATGAACTGAAAGTCGTACCGATTCCTGGTGCTTCAGCCTTGGTTTCAGCGGTTTCTGTTTCTGGAATCCCTTCACCTCAATTTATTTTTTACGGATTCCTTCCACACAAAAAGGGAAGAGAAACTATTTTTAAAGAAATAGGTGAAAGTAAAAAAACTTCTGTTTTTTATGAATCACCTCATCGGATAATGAAAACTTTGGAATCTTTAAAATCACACGTATCGGAAGATAGAAAAATATGTATCGGCAGAGAACTAACTAAAATGTTTGAAGAAATCGTAAACGGATCGCCGGAAGAAGTCTATAATTATTTTTCTAAAAATCCTGACAAGGTAAGAGGTGAGTTTGTAGTTATTGTTGGATAAAAAATGTCCCACCGTTCTCGGTGGGACATAACATACTAGGAAGATTTCTCAGAATACCAACTTTTACCACAATGTGCACAAGAACATTCGAAAACATTGTCGTGCCAAGGTCTTCTTACATGACCTTCGTGTAGACAATTATTTTGGAGGTTAGATAGTTCTTCTGTAACTTTTTGAAGATTATTTCTTGCTTGAATAATACGTTCTTCTATTTCTTTCCTTTTTTCCGTGATATCCTCATTGAACGGTAATACTAGGGTTCCTGTTTCCATGGGACAATTTTTATTGATTATATAACTAGGATAATAAAAAGTCGAATATAAAAAGAAGCCCCGCATCTGCGGGGCTCACAACATTATTACCCTGGTGTACTGTTTGAGAATAACTCGATCCCATCAATTCTATCTTTGGAAAAGTAACCAAGATCTTTTTGCTTCGGCCTTCTCCAAATCCTTATCACTGTCCCGTACTTAGAGACACATTTGCTACAAATATTGTAGTGCACCTCTTTTTGGGTACTCGGCGGTAAACGGTTGTCAATTTGCATGGTGGTGACCCTCGATTCTCCTATGAGAGTCTCAGAACCACATTTTATGCACTTTGGGATAACAACTTTGTTTGGCACTGTCTCTGTTTTTTGTGTATGGAACTCTCACAGGCTGTACTCTTCTCCACAATCAAGACACTTGAATGTCGGCAGGCTCTTCGTTAAGTCCTCCTCACTGTTCCGGTGACCGAGCAATTTGCATTGCTTTTGGAGTAGATGAAGTTGGTAAAGAAGAGGTTGCTTTTCTTCTCTGTGTCGGTCCTCCATCCTTCTTATTGATTCTTCTAGGTCCTCTCTTTCGGCTCTCAAGTTTTCTGTGTGTGCAAGCGATGTTGTGCTCATCGTCTTAGTTTTAAATAATTCTACCTAAAATTTTCCAAAAGTCCAATCCTAAAATTTTCTCTCAAATGTCGAGTAATCCCCAGTTTAGGCTTTTAAAATAAGCTTGTTATAATCGTTGTATTACAAACAATCACGATACACTTATGCCTAAAGAAAAAACATTATTTTTTATTGGGATCTGGATTATTATCCTTTCTAATTTTATTGGCCTTCCGACAGAAATTAAAAATTATCTATTTATAGCGACAGCAATTATACTCATTATGATGAGCTACGTCTCTAGTTTTTCAAAACTTAGTGATGGAGAAAACTTTTTCCATAAAAAATCTACAACAGAAAAAACTGAGAAGAGCGTCGAAGTAAAGAAAGAAGAAAAAAAGGTTTACAGACCAATATCTTTTACTTCATTGAAACGAGAAGAAAAAGTTGTTGAGCCAGAGTCGACGATTTCCATACCTGATTTATCAAATCCTTTTGGAGACTCTACAAAAAGTTCATACGAACCAATTATAAAAGTGAGGAAGGCTCGAGTTAAACCAAGGCCAAAACAAGTCGAAGAAGAAATTCCTATCAAAAGTAATTTCAATTTAAATTCTGAGGAAGAAGACGTTATTGTTATTTCTAGTGACGGAGACGAAAGTCGTAATTAGTAAAATATGAATAAGAAAAAAACATTCCTAATAATACTGCCATTACTTATTATTCTGGGTGTTTTCTTTTTTATGCCGGGAAAAAACGTCTACGATTCAAAAAGTGTAATATTAAGTACAGAAAATCTAGATCTTCACGATATTTCTACTGCCAATGCGCTCAGTACTTTTGAAACTGTTTATGCAAAAACAGATATTTCAGCGGAAGAAGAATTTATTGCAACACACGTAGAAACCCCAGAAGAAGTGAAGGCTATATATATGTCTAGCTGGGTTGCAGGTACTCCAAGCTTCCGAGAAAAATTAGTAAAAATAATAGATGAGACTGAGATTAATGCCGTGGTTATTGATATTAAAGATTATACTGGAAAAATTTCTTTTATGATAGATGAAAAAACTTTCGACGAAATGAACTCGACAGAAAACAGGATTCCTGATGTTAAAGAATTTATAGCTCGCCTTCATGAGAAGGGGATATATGTGATCGGAAGACTTTCTGTTTTCCAAGACCCGCACCTTGTTTCTATTTGGCCGGAAGAAGCTGTAAAAAAGGGAACCGACCAAACACTTCCTTGGAAAGATCATAAGGGTATAAGTTGGATTGATGCTGGATCAGAAAGAGTCTGGGAATATACTGTTGATCTAGCAAAAGTTTCTTATGAGTATGGTTTTGACGAAATAAATTTTGACTACATAAGATTTCCATCGGATGGAAACATGAAAGATATTTATTTCCCACACAGTGAAGGAAAAGTTAAACACGAGGTGATGAAATCTTTCTTTGAATATTTACATGAAAATCTAAAAAATACTGACGTGATAATCTCTGCTGACATTTTTGGGATGACAACTACCAATACAGATGATTTAGGTATCGGGCAGATTCTAGAAGATGCATTAGCTAATTTTGATTTCGTGGCACCGATGGTGTATCCTTCACACTTTCCAAACAATTGGGCAGGGATGGCTAAACCGGCCGAAAAACCGTATGATGTAATATATAAGTCGATGGGTAAGGCGGTAGAAAGAGCGAAAGCGGCAGGTGTTAATCCCCTGAAGCTTCGTCCTTGGCTTCAAGATTTTGATCTCGGAGCAAATTACACAAAAGAGATGGTACAAGCTCAGATAAAGGCGACATACGAAGTAGGTCTGACATCTTGGATGCTTTGGGATCCTAAAAATATTTACACAAAAGACGCTTTAATTGTAGAATAGCTATATGAAAAAAATTGCAAAGATATCTAGTTTGATTGTTGTGGGAGTCCTGTTTTTTCTGGGGGGATTTTTCATTGGTTTTAACAACGTGCCTGAGGTTGAAAAAGTATACGGTATTTCTAATAAAGAAAATATCCCAAGTGACATATCGGATGCTGATTTTGCTGATTTTTGGAAAGCATGGAATATTATTAACGAAAAACATCCACAAGGTTCCGGTGTTTCTTCTCAAGAAAAAATCTGGGGGGCGATAAAGGGAATGGTGGAGTCCGTTGGCGACCCATACACTTATTTCTTTACCCCGGAAGAAGCAGCGGACTTAAATATTGATCTTTCTGGCGAATTCTTTGGTGTTGGTATGGAAGTAGGTGTTAGAGAAAAAAATCTAACAGTGATCACTCCGATCAAAGACTCTCCGGCAGAAAAAGCTGGTATAAAAGCCGGAGATATTATTATTAAAATCGATGATGAATTAGCAAACAAACTAACTGTTGATAAGGCGGTAGATTTGATACGTGGCGAGCGGGGAACTATCGTAATGCTTACTATTGCTAGAGAGGGGGAGAAAGCTCCGTTAGAAGTTTCTGTTACCAGAGATTTGATTAAAATTCCAACAGTAGAAACAGAATTTCGAAAAGATAAAGTGTTTGTTATACGACTTTTCGATTTCTCAAGAAACTCAGAAATTGATTTTGAAAAAGCGCTAGATGAATTTATTAAATCAAAATCAGATGATTTGGTGATCGATTTGCGAGGCAATCCAGGAGGATATCTTGGTTCAGCAATCAACATAACAAGTTGGTTCTTGGAAGAAGGGAAGACTATTGTTATTGAAAAATCTACAAATAGCGAAAACAACAACAATTTTAGAAGTAACGGTAATTTTATAAGAGGAGATTTTGACGTTGTTATCTTGGTTGATGGTGGATCAGCTTCTGCCTCTGAGATTATGGCTGGAGCGATGCAAGAGCATAAAGTAGCCAAGCTCCTTGGAACCCAAACATTTGGAAAAGGATCTGTTCAAGAATTAATAAATTTCAAAGACAAAACAGAACTTAAAATAACTGTCGCAGAATGGCTAACGCCAAACGGTCTTTCTATCTCAGAAAATGGGCTTACTCCAGACGTAGTACTTGAATTTGACGAAGAAATGTACAAGAAAAACAAAACTGATAACCAACTCGAGGCAGCAGCTAAACTCCTCTTAAGATAGAATCGGCTAGCAGAAATCTCTTTGTTGTGATAAAAATTACACATTGCTTTATAAATTAATTCAGTTTCAGGATGAAAGTTATATTCCTACAAAATGTTAAGAAAAAGGGCCTGAAAGGAGAAGTGAAGGATATAAACGAGGGTTACGCTCGTAACTTCCTCATTCCCGGTAAACTTGCCATAGAAGCTAGTCCTGAGGCTCTCCGTAAGATTGAAAGCCTAAAGAAAGGGAAGGAAGAGCATGAAAAGATAGAAGACAGTAAAATAGAAAGTTTGATTTTAAAATTGATGGAAAAGGGAAGTATGGTGATGAAAATCAAAGCCAATGAAAAAGGAAGTTTATTTAAAAAAATAACCAACAAAGATATCTCTTCATTTATTCAAAAAGAAACGGGAATAAATATCCAAGACTCGTACGTAAAGTCTCCTGATATAAAAGAGCTTGGTCAGTATGAGATAATCATCGGCAACAAGGGAATAGAGGAGAAGTTTAATTTAAAACTTGAGAGAGAATAAATAAAATCCCCTGCGAAGGGGATTTTATTTTGACTCAGATTTTATTTAAGCGTGAGGGATGATGTGAACAATTTTCTTTACAACTACTTTGTTGTCGAAATTTGTCTTTCTTGTCTTACCGAACTTAACAACTCCGGCAACCATTGCGTGAAGAGTGTGATCTTTACCCATATCAACATTCTTTCCTGGCATTACATCTGTTCCTCTTTGTCGTACGATAATAGCACCTGCTTTGGCATTTTCACCATCAGCAATTTTAACCCCAAGATATTGTGGGTTTGAATCTCTTAAGTTTCTAGCTGTACCGCCGGCTTTTCTATGTGCCATACTTTACTGATTTTCCTTTATTTTCTTGGCTTTAACAAGAAATCTCCAGAATTTTTACTTAAATAATAACGAGGGTTAGTATACGATATATGTGTATAAAATGCAAGTACCTAGCCGTATTTTATGCTTTAATATAGTTATGAAAAAGGAGTATTTAATCATAATTATAATAATCCTTGTTGGCTTAGCTTCTTTTGGGTTAGGTCGGATGTCAGCCCTAGAAAACGCTGGGGAAGAAAACAAAGTTGAGTTTATAGTCCCAGAACTTTCCAAGATAGATATGAGTTTTAAAGACTTGAGTTACGTAGCTTCTATAAACGGTACAAAGTATTACCCAAGAGGGTGCAAAGCGGTAAACAGAATCAGGGCTGAGAATAGAATCTACTTTAAATCAGGATCTGACGCTCAAAAGTCAGGCTACGGATACACAAGTTCTTGTTAGAAGACTGTGTTGACTTTAAACTAGTTTAGCTTAATCTAGTAGGTGAACTGAACCTTAAATCACCTCAGATGCAACCAAAGCATAAGCGTCAGAGACGCGCTCGTAATGTACTAGCAAATATCATAGACGGGGTTTTTGTAATGATACTTCTCATAGTATCGTTTGGGTTATCGTATGTTTCAGCAAAGATCTTCGAAAGAATTGTCGGAAGAGAAATATCTACTTCGTCAGGATTAGAGCTTTGTGTAATTTTAGCACCTTGGTTTTTAACCATCATCTATTCAAGATACTTCTATGTACACGGTCTAAAGAAAAGGATGGGAATATTAAAAGATCTTGGATTCTTAAAACCTAAAGAAAGAAAGGTTATCGCGAAACCGAGCAGTTAGCTCGGTTTTTCTTTTTCTTAATTTTATTAAAAACAATTTTATCCCAGGAAGTTTAGAGGGAAGAGGAGAATAGAAATTAATTATTTTATTTATTAGTTGAGGAATTTTTTTCTTGGGTGTTTTTGAGTAGGGGGTAGTGGTTTTTGTATTTGTAGAGCCCGGGTTTAAGATTATATGAGTGTCGCACAATATATCTTTCGCGACGTTCATTATTATTAAATAAGGCTGTTTATCAAAGCACCTCTTCCCCCTCCAACTAATTTTGAAATCTAGAAAACGATCTAACCTACATCTATAAATCTATTTTGACCTCAAACTTTTTTCTATCCCTTCCCCTCAGACTCGAACCCTGGGCAAAAACCTCCTCTAAAGATGAATTAGAGCTCATCAATTTTTTAATTTCATCAGGGAAGTCTGTAATCTTTTTTAGTAAATTCGAGGGAACTGACTTCTCTTTTGTTTAGTTAAGTAAAAAAGAAACCCATACACTGTTTGTGTACGGGTTCCGATTTGTCAGTAGTCGTGATTTTCAGTGAACTCAAGTTTCTCATTCGTGTTCGTCACCTTGCGTTCTTTGGCTACAGCACTCTTCTCAAACCCCCAAATGAGTAGGCTGGAAAATACCAATATCCCGCCAACAACCATCGATACATGAGCATTGAAACTACCACCTCCTCCAATTCCAGTAAGAAGAATGAGGAAGCTGAGCCCAAGTACTACAACAGTAGCGATATTAGACCACAGTTTCACCGGACGACCCGTAAAGACCATGATGAAGCACACGAAGGTAAATGCAAGCCACGAATACAGAGAAAGTGTAGCGGGAAGAAACCAGAAGCTGTCATTGAAATCAAGGCCACCAGAAGGGATATGCTCCCAGATGTGGAGAGCAAGGTGGAATCCGAAGAAACTAAGGATGGCTGTGGTGATGCTCATCAGTACTACCCAATATGGGGTTTTCATGAACTTTTCCATTGTGTGGTGCTTTGTTTGTTTCTGATTATATAATAGCATATTTATACCTTTCTGTCAATTTACTATACTTAAATAAAAAAAGAACCCTAACCGTTTATCGGGGGCCGTTACCACTCTCGGAGTGGACATGTTGCAGTCTTTTCTCTACCCTAAGGGAAACTTCACCAAGAGTCCTTCAGCTTACTACTTGATGATTTAGCGATATTAGTAAGTTCCCTTCCCTTTAGAGGAGGTGGCTTTTTCTTTTGATTTTTACCAACAAATAAGTATACTTTTTATAAACCTGAACATTATGATTAAATACCTCATAAGAAACCCAAGAATTGCAATTTTTCTTATCTGGTTTTGGTGGGTTACCTGCCTAATACTGATGGCTTACTGCTTTTTTGCAGAACATTGGATACTTGGAATAACGTCATTTGTGGCAGCTGTTCTAATCTCAAAACTCACAGTTTCTAAAACCCCTCCACCGAAAAAGTAGAGGGTTTTCTTTTTTATTCCCCTTTCTTTAAATCATTTGATTGAATCGGACTTTGGATCGGAGCTGGCTCCATATTTATTTCACCATACTTACTCTCATAAGTTTCCACCTGACCATTCATCCATCGTGAAATACTTTTCATAATTTGTGGTGTTAGTGCGTAGGTGTCTAAATTCTTTCCAGAAATAAGAGAAACCACAAAAACTTCTTTACCAAAACTTCCGAAAGATTGTTCACAAAATTTTTTTGGTAAATCATTGATATTTATTCGGATTAATTCTTCTCTAGGTATCATACATTTTTTATTATTTTTAAACTACCGCCCTATATCATACCATCTATATTTTTATTTTTTAATAAAGAAGACCCGTCGAGATGGACGGGTCAAAGTATTAACGTCTCGCATACAAGATAGTTTCACCTGTATGGTATCCGTCGATATATGCAGCAACTTTATCAGGATTATAACCATTCATTTGAAATGATCCGGGGATAATTTCAAAACCGACAGTATTAAGTAAATGCTCTTCTGGTATTTGTGCAAACACTGCTGCAACAGTCGGTATAAAGGTGTTATGACTGTCAAAAGGGTGATATGTTGAGATCTTGGTAATCTCAACAAGTTGGTTAATCTTCACCTTGCGAAGCATCTCTGGATTCCAGATGTAGGACTGTTTAAAGATATCCTTTTTCCGAACAAAATAAAGATCATGATTACTACACCGTACAAGTGGCTTTATTCGTAAAGATCGTGCATGAATAACTTCCAAGGATACTTTAGGAATCCAGATTCTGGACATGCTTTTGGTTTGTTTTAGGGTTGAAAAGATCTTCAGAATAAGATTACGACAAAAACAAAAAATGTCAATAAAAAAGCTCGCAGTGGGGTGAGCTCTATTTTTTCTCAAACCTTTTTTGGTCTCGGTTATGGAATTTTTTCATTTTAATATCAAAGGCCTCTTGAAGTGAAATACCTTCACTGTTTGCAAGACACACTATGGCGAACAAAAGATCTCCAAGTTCAGCCTTTAATCCTTCTGTCTTCTCACCTTCTTTTTTCTTCTTGTGTCCATGAAGGTGGGCAACTTCTCTGGCGACCTCACCGAGCTCTTCTGCCATTTGATTTATAATTTCAAATGGCGGGAAGTACTTTACACTCAAGTTTGGGTTTGACAAAAGGTCATCAACTATTGATTGTACTTGGTCTAGATTGGGATTTTTGATTTTCATGATTGGTTTACTTTATTGTATTGTAGGACTTATTTGTGGTTTTTACAAGTTAAAGTTGTAACTAATAAGACCCCCTAAGAAAATCTTATTATGGATTTTATTTTAGTTTTGTATTGGTTGATATGGCTGGTAACCATCAATATAGCTTGGAATAGTTTGATACGGTAAATCACCCTGGAGTTCAAAATCTGTTGCCGATTCACCATTCCTGATTCTTTGCATATTTAGAACAAAACTATCCCAAATAAGACCGACAAAGACATCTTCCCAAATATATCTAGCAGGACCAGCTAAGTATCTATCCCAAAAGCTTGCAACCCCCGTCCAGACATATGAGATATTGTGTCGAACATCTTCATTGCCAGCAACATCTTCTTCAACATTAATCCCAAACATCCCGAGAGCAACAAGGATCAAAATTATTATGACTAACGTTTTAAGTCGTATAAAGCCGGCTTGTAAATTCATACAAATATTTTACCAAAGAACTATGATAACGCACCTTCTTTCCTGAGGATAATAATTTTATTTTCTTTACCTCTATTATATTCTCCCGTTTCGCCACTACTTTTTATAACTCGATGACACGGAATATCTTCACTATAATTTTTCTTTAATATGCTCCCCACAGCGCGGAATGCATTTTTACTTCCAGCTTTTTCCGCCACTTGTTTATACGAAAGCGTCTTCCCTTTTGGAATCTTTTTAACAATCTCTAAAACTCTTTCTGTGAACCTCATAAATATTATTTAAACATTGAGTCCGTTGCCTTCGGTAAGTAATCAAGCGGATTCAAGTACTGTGAACCTGCTACCACCGGAGTTGTGTACATTTTGCCTGGACATCCAGCACTCGGCCATGTTTTTACTGATACAAGAGACGCTGGCATAACTCCGATGTGTAAGTGCGGCGCTGTTGAATATCCTGTATTTCCACTATAAGCAACCAAGTCGCCTGTTTTTACTCTCTGACCTTTTTTCACGGTCGTAGATGTAAGGTGGTAAAACGTACTTGCTAACCCATTATCATACTTGATAAGCACCCAAACACCTGTACTTGCTCGTGGACACACCCCGTCTGTATCTCCTGTTCCAAGCACTTCTCCTTCAGCCATAGCAAATACTTTGTCGTTATTTGCACGTAAATCTATTCCTGCATGCTTACCCTGCCATGCGCCTGTACGATAGTTATAGAGCGTTGGAGAGTCTTCTGTGAGACCAAAACGCTGAGTAATCAAAACATAAGCAAGTGGCCATGCCAAAATGCCATTTTTGGGCTTTGGATATGAAGTTGGATCTAATTGAAATTGTATTTTTGATTCCAAATCTTGGAGCTCGGCCTCAAACTCCGCTCGAAGTTTTATTTTTTCGGCGATAATTTTTTGATATTCTGCTTCCTGATTTTTTGTTTCTTTCAAAAGAGTTTCTTTTTCTGTCTTATTTTTTTCTACAACCACTTTTTGTCCATTTACTTCTGTTTTATAAGTTAGTAATTTATCTTTAGCTTCTTCTTTTTGAGTGATTGTATCTGATAGGTTTTGTTGAATTAGTCTAAGTTCAAAAACATTTGCTCGAAGTTTTTCTTGAAAATCAATAATTTCATTTGTTTCGTTTAAGGCATCAGAAAAATTCTTCTGGGAGAGTAGTGCATAACTGACACTTTGCGCATCGAGCTCATGCATTCTTTGAATACCGACACTGATAGCTTTTTTAGCTTTGTTGATAGATGTTTCTTTATCTCCTATTTCAATCTCTAGTATTTGAATAGAGTTGTTGGTGGATTTTATTTTATCTTCAGCTATTTTTATCTCGGTTAAAAGTTTTTTTCTTGTTGTGTCCAGATCTGACACGGCGTTACCAAGCGTGTTTGATTTTTGATTTATAACTTTAAGATCGGCTTGAAGCTTCTGAAGTTCTGTTTGTAAATTCTGCATATCTTCATTTCGTTCTTTTATCTGAGCTTCAAGTTCAGAAACAGACTGAGCAAATACACTTTGTCCATTGAAAACAAAGAGAAAGGCTACTACAAAAGATGTAACTATGAATTTAGTCATTACTCTTATAATACCTTATTTTAAGGACTTTATTGTGGATAAATATAAGTACTTGACAAACATACTTATATATGCTATTATATACTCAAACCAACCCATTCAGTCATGAAAAAGTACATCATCCTGCCGTTCCTTCTCATCTTCTGCTTCAGCGCTCCTACCCCTGTATCGGCCACGACTGTGACCATCCTAGGGGAACAAATGGAGGCGCCGGGTTTCGATCGGCCCAAGAAGCACAAGAAAGCTTACGGTGTTCGTAAGCAACCCAAGTTCCGTTCCTGCAAAAGTGCCAGGAAGAAAGTTCGTCGCTAAGCCCCACAGGCTCGCGAAGAAAGACCTCTCACGAACGTGAGGGTCTTTTTCGTTTTATGAAATCATTTCGCTTACTTTTTTATACGCAACCTTTAATCTTTCTAGGGTTTCAGTCTTTCCAAGTATATAAGCGAGTGTGAATGGATCAGGAGATTTTTGTAAACCTGAAAGTGCAAATCGAATCGGCCATAACACATCTCCTCTTCCCTTTTCTTCTGCATAAGCCCAAACAGCAGACTTAACATTTTCCATTGAAGAAAAATCAGCGCCCTCTAACAGATTCTGAACATTTTCTAAATATGTCTTTGTCTGATACTCATCAGAATTTTTCCAAATCAAATCTTTTACGTCGTAATGAGGAAGTGAATTATACAATGCTAAATTCTCTTCTTTCAGATCACTGAATTTATGAATTCGCTCGAGTAGCGTCGGAAGTGCTCGCTCTAAAACATCTTCTGGCATCTTGGCGTAAGATCTAACACCAACCAAAATTTCTTCTTTTGGTCTTTTTAATAAGTATTGTTTATTAAACCAATTAAGTTTTTCAATATTAAACACCCCTCCTCCCTTTTGAACTTTTTCTAATTTAAAGTCTTTTATTAATTCTTCTTTTGAGAATAACTCTCTTTCATCCCCTGGATTCCATCCGATAAGAGCCATGAAATTTATCATTGCTTCTTTGAAATATCCAATATCCCGGTATTCCAAAGTAGCTAAAGCTCCATGACGCTTAGAAAGCTTTGTCTTGTCAGGCGCCAAGATAAGCGGTATATGCGCATATACGGGTCGTAGAAAGCCCAAAGCTTCAAGAATGAGGATTTGTCTTGGTGTGTTTGAAATATGGTCTTGTCCGCGTATAACGTGAGTTACATCCATTAGTCCGTCATCAACAACAACCGTTAGATGGTAGAGTGGATTTTCTAAATCTTTAGCAATAACAAAATCTCCTAAATCTGTTGTATCGACTTCAATATCACCCAATAAAACATCATAGAATTTAACTAGCTTTTTAGGATTCTTAAATCGAATAACCGAAGATCTCTTTCCTTCTTCCGTCGCTTCTTCGTCTGAAACATATGCATACCCTTCATCAATAAGTTTTTGAATATGTTTTTTATAAATTTCTGTTCGCTCTGATTGTCGATAGAATTCGTCATATTCAAAACCAAGCCAATTAAACGCTTCTACGATATCAGCTTCAAATTCTGGTTTTGATCTTTCTTTATCAGTATCTTCAATACGAAGAATAAATTTGCCACCGTGTTGGCGTGCAAAGAGATAATTATAAAGAGCAGTACGAACACTGCCGACATGGAATTTACCTGTTGGACTTGGCGCCATTCTTGTAACAACTTTTCTGTCTGACATATATTATTCTTCGTGAGTTAAAGCAATTTTCATAATCTCTTCAGCAATCTTATCTTCCGCATCAGGATGAACAAATTGTTTAGTTCCCTCTCTCATTTTATTTTTAATCTCTTCACTTTCTAAAATTCTCACAATTTCTGAGACGAAAATATGAGATGTTAGATTTTTTTCTTCGATAACCTGACAGGCTCCTGTTGCCGCATAGTTATATGCATTTTTCCTTTGATGATCTCCGTTTGACTGTGAGATAGGAACAATAATAGACGGAATTCCCCAAGAAGCAATCTCGGCGATAAATCCAGCTCCCGCTCGAGAGATGATTACATCAGCCACTCCCGCTGACATACGGAGTGCAAGTTTATTCAAATAAGGATAAATATTGTAACGCTTTTTGTTTGGATTATCTTTCAAAATTACATCGGCCAGAGCTTTCGTCTCATCAAAATTCTTTGTTCCGACTTGATGAATAATTTGATATTTATCTAAAAGTTCGGGAAGAGAATTTATCACAGTATCGTTTATAACTTTTGCACCTTGAGATCCACCGACAATCATTATTGTTTTAAGCGCTGTGTTTAGTTTTAGATATTCATACGCACCAACAGCTAAAGGTTCTCGTACATCTTTTCGTACAATGTTCCCAACAAAAGCAGTTTTTTCTTTTGGAAAATATTCAACTGCTTCTTTGTAAGAGACTGCGATTTTCTTCGCCCAACGTGATGACATTTTATTTGCCCGGCCTGGATATGAATCTGATTCATGGATAACGAGAGGTATACCCAAGAATTTTGCCGCAATAACGACTGGCACAGCCGGATATCCCCCTTTACTGAAAACAACATCTGGGAATAATTTATACAGAAGCATAATAGCTTTTATTATTGAAAAGAATGTTTTAATTGCATCAAAAATATTTTGAATCGAAAAATAAATACGGTTTTTTCCAGTTGGGAGTTCGTAGAACGTTATATTGGCATCATCAAGAGCTCGTTGATCGTAAGCTGAGTCAGAAATATAGATAAGCTCATGACTTATTATTTTTTCTTTAAGTGCAAGTTCATTCAAAGATTCTGCTACCGCTATCATTGGATAGAAATGTCCTCCTCCACCGCCTGTTAAAACTATTTTCATATATTTATTTTAGATTTTTGTCTTGAAATGTTTAATATAATACCAACCACTGCTAACGAAAACATAAGCGATGTTCCTCCGTGACTTACGAAGACCAGCGGAACTCCAGTCAATGGAAAAGCTCCAATACTTGAAGCAATATTCATAAAAGATTGGACTGAGAGTAGTATAACAAGCCCGACCACAATAAGTCTAGAAAAAGAATCTGGGGCGTTAAAAGCGATTTTCATTCCCCTTAAAGCAAAGGCTATATACAGAATAATAAGTAGACAGGCACCGACAAATCCAAATTCTTCGCCAATAACTGCAAATATTGAGTCCCCTTGCGGTTCTGGTAGATAGGTAAACTTCTGGATACTCTTTCCAAGCCCTCGACCAAAAATCTCGCCAGATCCGATAGCGATAAGAGACTGATTTAACTGATACGAAGTATCTTTAACATCATGAGCTGGATTAATGAAGGTCATAACTCTCTCTTTCAAGTAACCTTTTGTCATAACCATAACAAAGAAAATAAGAAGACTAATTCCAGCAACACCTAAAATATATTTCCAAGGAACACCCGAAGCCACAAGCATCGCTCCGGAAGCGACTACGATAAGAATAATACTTTTATGATCTGGTTGTTTAATCAAAATAGCCGTGATAATACTTAAAATAATAAAGAGGGGTAAGACTCCATACTTTAATTCTTTTGCTTTACTTTTTACCCATGAAAGCCAGCCGGCAAAATAAAATATGAAGGAAATCTTTAAAAATTCTACTGGCTGAAAACTCATACCGGCAATATCAATCCACCTCGTCGCCCCACCGTGCTTTTGTCCAAGTCCGGGTACAAAAACAAGTAATGTAAAAATAATAGAAGCAACAAAAAAATAAAAGGCATAATTTCTCCAAAACTTATACGGGATTCGAGAACAAATATACATAAGAGAAAGTCCAGCAAGCAAACCAACCGTCTGACTGAAAATAACTCCAGCGAACTTTGCTTCGTTTTTTGCCAAAACTCCAAAAGAAGCGGAAACAAAAGAAAATACCCCGAACACTAAAAGTGAGATAACAATACCTAAAAATATGTTGTCAATTTTTTCTTTATGTTCCATTTTAAATTTTAAAGAAGTGCGATAACAATCCCACTAACAGCGAAAACAACAGAAATAATCCAGTATCTCATCGTAATCTTAGCTCGAGACCAACCGATCGCTTCAAAGTGATGATGAACAGGCGCAACTTTGAAAATCCTACCACTTGGACCGTAGAGTTTCTTAGAGATGATTTGTAGGAATGAAGAAAGAGCAGTGAAAAATAATGGGAAACCAATAACCGGAAGGAGTAAAACTTGGTTTGTAAGAAAAGCCACGACTGTTAATGTGAGTGTGAGAGCGAGCATTCCGGTTTCTCCCATATAAAATCTGGCTGGTGGAATATTAAACCAAAGAAATGCCAATATCGCCCCAGCAACGACGGCAGAAAATGCAGCGATATCTATTTGGTTTTGGAAAAAAGCTATCGTCGCGTATGAAGCAAAAACTGTCGCCATCACCCCACCTGCAAGTCCATCAATACCGTCAATCACTCCGCTTGAGAAAACCCCGAGTGTAACTAAAATAAAGAATGGAATGAAAAACCAACCAAGCTCTATCGTGGTGTGAATAAAAGGAATTTGAATTGAACTTATTCCAAGTTTTGAAAAGAACCAAATACCGAAAGCACAGCCAACCAAGGCCACGAAAGAAAACATGAGCTTTCTAGGAAAACCATTTGCAAATTTTCCTTTCATAATAAATGAACACATCAGGTCATCAGCCAGTCCCCAGAGGGCGCCCAAAATAAGAGCGATGAAAGGAAGAAGTGTTTGATTTTTACTGACGAAATTTATTTTCTGTGTAGCAACGTTTGGGAATATCTCTGCAAGTAAAAATAGTATCCCAGCGCAAAGAACTATGCTCAGCCAAATAACAATCCCTCCCACTCGTGGAGTTTTTAATTCTTCATGAGAATTATTTATTTTTTGAAAATCTAAAGAAACGTCTCCCGGTCTTACACCAAACTTATTTACTGGCGCTTCTTCGTCGACCTTGTTTTCTTTTCTGGCAACTTTTTTCCAAAGTTTATATTTATAGAAAATATTTGTAAGTCCTGGGGTTATTAAAATACCCAAAATGAAAGTCAGGATTACCGGTAAAAAAAGTTTTAATAGGCTTAAATCCATATCTTATAATTGTACTTCATTTATAATTTTTAGCGTAGTACTGGATAATTTTTCAATATCAGTGAAGCGCTCGGAGAATGTAGAGCCTAAAACATTAGCGATAATAACCTTTCCTTCTGGAGTTTTAAAGGAAACTATAAGGTTCCCACCAGAGATATTCGTAAAACCAGTTTTTGAAGCAGAAATCCCCGCAACAAGTCCCACGTTTGGATTTGTATTGAGCGCATTATGCTCTGCATTACTAGCTGAGATAAACACTTTTGATCCAAAAGATGTAGAGGAGAAAATATCAGGATAGGTGTTTATTGCATAATCAAAAAGAGTAACTATCTCTCTTGAAGTGCTGTACCCTCCATTTCTTCCATCTGGCATATCGAGCCCTGATTCATTTAAAAATGTAGTTTGAGAAAGTCCGAACTCTTTTGCTTTTGTATTCATTAATGTAACAAAATTATTAACAGAATCTTCGCCCGCAAGACCTGACTTCTGTCCGATATGTGTCGATAAAGCTCGTGTGGCATCGTTTGACGAGGTAATCAACATAAAGCGAAGTAACTCATCTCTTCCCCACTTTTCGTCTGCCAGAAGACCGTTATCGCCTGTGAGACTCAACGCTTCTTTAGGGATAGTTATGGTTTCAGATTCACCGATATTCTCCATCGCAACGATAGCTGTCATTATTTTTACAAGTGATGCGAGAGGCATTACTCTGTCTGTTTCTTTACTATAGATTGTCTGCTTTGTGCTCGAATCCATAATCAAAATTGAAGAAGCTTTCACATCCAATGATTCAAAAAAATCATTGAGCCTAGTGTCTGTCATTTCTCGGGCAAGTTCCTCTTGTGTTTTTAAACTTGTTTCTTCAAATGAAGCCTCTGTCTTTGCTCCAAAAATATATGAGCATGCCAAAATAAGAGTCAGGAAAAGTACTGCAAGACTTTGTCTTTCACTTTTGGTAAATTCATCGGTTTGGTTATACTGCAGTATTTTCATGGGAAATTTGATCTACTTTTTCTTGTAAACTTTTTACCACGGATTCATAATCTGGGAGTTCCGAAACTTTTGAAACTCCAAGGTGGCTCAAGAGTTCCAAAGATGGAGTATACAAAGAAATCCTAGAATCTTTTGTATCTGTTACTTTGTCCACGAGACCTCGAATTTGAAGATTTCGTAAAATAAATCCAGAATTTACCCCTCGAATATAATCAATATCTGCTCGGCTTACCTTTTCTTTATATAAAACAATAGACAATGTCTCAAGCGATGCACGAGAAAGCTCTTTGTTTAATTCTTCTTTTCGAAGTTCTTCAAAGAACGAACTAAGTGTTGCTGATGTACCGAGAGCAACTTCTTTTTCATTCATAACAAGAGTTATACCTCGGTCTTCTAGAGTTTTAGCTAAAACCTCTAGTGAACTTTTCACTTCTTCTTGGCTTGCATCAAAAGCCTTTCCGATTTCTTTAAAAGAAACAGGCTCTCCTTTGTAAAAAAGCAGGGCTTCTATTTTTGAATCTAAACTAAGTTCTTTATGTTCCATATTTTAAATATTTGAAGATTCTTCTGGTAAATCATCTGTCTTCCTTTCTTGTTTTTCGATATTAATCTCGCCGGCGTCATCTTGAAATGCTTCCATAATCCCAGATCTTACTAATTCTAGCACAGCCAAAAAGCTTACGATAACGGTTACTCGTTCTTCTTTTTTACTGGCGAAATTCTGCCCTTTCCAAAGATCGTTGAAATTTGTCTTTTCAAAACTCTTCATAATTCGATCTGTTAAGTCGTCAATCATTTCTTTCAAACTTTTTACTCTCACAACTTCTACTTCTTTTAACTTTTCTTTTCTAGGTTCTGGTATGGCGGATATAACAGAAGACGAAAGCTCTCTCATGAGTTCTTTTGTGATTTGTGCATCAGGACTAAACACTCGCATTTC
>JACCDT010242230.1_pt1 | contig 17965 bp, 16 predicted proteins | sample 7446291 | NCBI WGS metagenome assembly JACCDT01 (sample SAMN15323446, study PRJNA562643) | freshwater metagenome | isolation source: river surface water | place: USA:Blue River Watershed | collected 2017-08-17 | reverse complement strand
TTTTTTTGGTTTATAACTGTAAGAATAACAAACGAGTTCTATCAAATTGGGTCAATATGAAAATTACTTTTTTAAACGTCTAAATGGTAAAATCACCCACTTGGCAATTGGCAAGGGTATATATATACCTTGCCATTTGCCAACCTAGATATGATTTTAGAAAATGCCTGATTGCAAGGGGGGGTATGTTGGGTGTTTTAAATTTTGAGTGAAAAAGCTCAAAAGCCCATGAAAAATTTATTGCAGTAAATAAAATAATATAAACTTAAAAAACGAAACGCGGTATGCATTAATCAAAATGGAACATTAAAATCATTTCAATAGATTATTATTTTTGTGAAATATAAATAAATACAATTTGGATAATTCGTAGGGTTCTCCTGTGTTTTTTCTACAGGACTAGTCTTTGGAAAGGGGATTGAATGATTAAATATAATGACGAAATAATTTTAACTGAATTTGGATCAGTATTAGATAGTTTTTGTGACCAAAATTTTTTGTTTTTGAAAAACGTTTTATAATCTGTAAGTTTGTATAATGATTGATCTTAATGATTCAATTGAAAACACAGTCCATACCGTTTTGTATATTTTAAAACAACTTGGTGGACAGGCGGATTTACATAAGGTTTTTAAAATTATGTATTTTGCTGACCAAAAACATTTGTTGAGGTTCGGCTCAACGATTTCTTCTGACACTTACATAGCTATGGCAAATGGGCCGGTGCCCTCCATAACTTATGATATTTTGAAAGCATTGAGAGGTGAGGGTTTGCTGATTGATAAAAAAGCCAATTTTGAACCATATTTTAAGTTAGAAAAGCGCTCTATAGTTTCAGGTATTATGGATCCTGATCTTGATTGGTTGTCAAAATCAGAAATACAGGTCCTAAACGAGGCAATTTATGAAAATAAAGATTTAGACTTTACTAGTTTAACTGCAAAATCGCATGATCTAGCTTGGGACAAGGCCTTGAGTAATGGTGAAATGGATATTATGAACATAGCCAAGGCTGGGGGCGCGGATGATGACATGTTGAGATACATCGGTTTTAATATCGAAAATTCATTCTCAAAACTTGGATGAACCTGGGTGATTTGTTTCCAAATGAATGGAAATTTGAATATTCTGAAAGAAATCTTAAAGTCGGTGCAATTATTAAACTTCACGTTACAGACACTACTCCTCCAAAAGAAAAAAGATTTATCATCGTTGGGTTTTCTGAGAACAATGAAATCATAGCAGCCCTATACTTTAACTCGGAAATTAATTACAACGTTAATTGGTCTTCAGAATTAAGAGATCAACATATCCATTTTCATGCACAAGAAAGAGAGTATTTAGATAAAGACTGTTATTTAGATTGTTCAAGACTTGTCTTTAAAAATTACGATGAAATTCATCAAGCAGTTGCAGATAATCCAGGAGCATTTTTAGGTCAGGTTAGTCAAGAAGATTGGAATCTGATTAAACAAGTTGTCATTGATTCTCCTACTATTAAGGGTAAGGTCAAAAAGAAATATGGATTCTACGAACAGTAACGAAAAATACTTGTCTATAATTTTTCGTAAAAAAATGTATGGTTTGTATTTTAATGTTTATCTTGTGATTTGATTAGAAATCATGTAATATTGTATTTAAATTTAGTTCAATCAGAAATCACTGAAAATACCATATGTCTACACTTCATTTCAACGGTCAAATTGGTTTTCCTGGAGGCTTGTTTCATGTAGGGTTGTCATTAATTGAATTCAATGAGGATGACGTTACCATAATTTATTCACCAGCTTTGAATCTTTCTGGCTATGGTTACAATCCAGAAGAGGCGAAAAATTCATTTAACATTGCTTTAAATGAGTTTTTTCGTTACACTAACAATAAGAAAACATTCGATAAAGTTCTAACTGAACTTGGTTGGACTATTAAAGGAGGCAAGAAAAAGCCTAAGATTCAGGCTCCTTTGAATTCAGATTTGATTGCTAAAAATCCATTGTATAACGAAATAATTAACTCTAAAAATTATAAAGTTTACAATGAAGATGTTGAGTTTGCATTCTAAATTCATTCTAAATGAGCTCAAAGCATCTCAGAAATGTACCTTTAAAGTTATTTAGAGAATTCCTTAAAGAAAAAGGATGCTTGTGTACAAGAACGAATGGCGGTCATGAACATTGGACACGTTCAGATCTAAATAGGCCGATTACAATACAAACACACGTAGATCCAATTCCGGAATTTATTATTAAAAATGCACTAACCCAACTTGGATTAACAAAAAAAGATTTTACAGATTGGATTTAGACATTATATGTTTTGATATGTTGGGAGGTTCATTATCTTTGTAAAACCTAAAGAAACTCAATCTAGACAATCAAGCCCCCTTTTTGGCTGCTTGGTTTCTAAGGGGGTTTCCAATGGGAAAATTAGAAGCTAAAGCCTTGTTTTATATAGAGTTGAATGGCGGGTTTGTTCGCCTCTCTCTCCGCTGAGTACAGTTCGCAACTGTTCGAAAAGTGTGTAAGTCGTTGATTTACACACTTTTTTTTGTTCTTTACTTTCCGAAAATGTTCGCGTTTGTACGCCGATTGGGTTTCCTTCTGGTGACCCCTTTTCAAAAATCAAAAAGGGGTCAACGGTGTACGAACAAATACGAACATAATAGGACTGAAAATCAACAAGATAAGCTTGATTTAGCCGAGGGGTAAACGTAGTTTTGTAATCAAAATGGGGGGGCACAATTAAACACAATTGCGCCTTATGTCGTCAAAAACAACATTCAGTCTGGTGTTCTACATCAACCGGACAAAAGACAAGAAGAACGGGGAATGCCCCGTGATGCTACGCATCAACATCAACGGGGATAAAGTAGCCCTGAGATTAAAACGCTTCATCCAGCCCGACCAATGGGATCCGGTGAGGTATCAAATGAAAGGCCGAACCACCGAGGCCAAGGTCTTTAATGACTACCTGGAAGCGGTGCGCATCCGTGCCCATCAGAAGTACAATGACCTCCTCATGCTTAAAGAGGAAGTCCTAGCAACCGACCTTCGGGATGCCATCCTGGGCATCAACAATGCCAAAGCCAAAATGATTATCGAGGTCTGGGATGATTACATCGCCAGCTTGAAATCACTCATTGGCAAGGAGACCACCTATTCGACCTACCAAAAGAACACCACCGCTCGCAACCACCTCCAGAGTTTCCTCATCAAGAACTACCGGTCAGACGATGTGTCCCTCAAAGCCGTGGATCATTACATGATTACCCAGTTTGCACTCTACTTGAAAACTGAGAAAGGTTGCAACCACAACACGTCCAATAAATTCTTGCAGAACGTCAAAAAGGTCACCACCATGGCCATCAGGCACGGTTGGTTGTTAAAGGATCCCTTCTCCGGAATCAGTTTAGGTATGAAGGAGGTCGTTCGCCCGTATTTGACCGAGGATGAATTGAAAAGTCTAATGGAATTCAACTCCCCTTTCGAGCGACTGATCCGGGTGCGTGATTTCTTTGTGTTCTCCTGCTTTACTGGGCTAGCCTACATCGATGTAAAGCAACTCCGCAAGTGCGAAATTGAATACCACGAGGAGAAGTATTGGATTCGCACTAGACGCCAAAAGACCGGAGGTAGAGCCAATATTCCTTTGTTGAATGTCCCAATGGAAATCATTCGGAAGTATTGCAACCTGGAAGCTTTGAATCCAGAGGATACCGTAATTCCGATTCTGACCAATCAGAAGATCAATGCCTACTTGAAAGAACTGGCCGACCTGTGCGGAATCTCCAAAACCTTATCCTTCCACGTGGCACGGCACACATTTGCGACAACTGTTACCATGATGAATGGAGTGCCCATTGAGACGGTGAGCAAGATGCTTGGGCATAAAAACATCAACAGTACCCAGCACTATGCCCGAATAGTCGACCAGAAGGTTGGTGAGGACATGGAACTGCTCTCACGACGATTAGGAACCAGATTAGCACTAGCGAATTAAAACGAAGCCCCGGGATGACCGGGGCTTTTTTGTGAACACATACGAACAAAAATGAAATGGAAAAAGAATTTGTAATACGATCATACAGCTACTGCGAGCTGGCGATGCTCTATTTCCCAAATAGTACTAAGAAGAGCGCCAGTGCACAGCTAGGTAGATGGATTCGGGAGAATCAAAAACTGAAAAATGAATTGACGGAAATGGGATTGAAGCCTGGAAAGAAGATTCTAACGCCACGTCACGTCAAATTAATTGTAGAATTACTGGGAAATCCTTGACAGTTTGCTGCTTGGCGTAGTGGCGGATTTTTAACACAAAAGTTCAATCCCCTTACAGAAGAAAGATGCAGCTATAATGCGATGATTGAACTTGTAATTATCAAGAAGTTAAAGGGTTGAACTTCGTGTCAAATTGCAGAAAGTATGATTGACAAATTAGTCGCCAAAAACAAGTTTATTCTCTGCCACAATCTGCCATCGTTTCTGTCTGTATTGATAAAATTTCTTGGCGAAAGAAGTAATAAATCTGGTCATTATTCCCGCATAAATTGTAATGGCATCTTCATAGTAGATGGTTCCATTACCTAAGTCTCTCATTGTTATAGTGTGATTCCAAACTTTCGCTCCACTATCCCATTCCCTGGTAGAGAGAACAAAATTATTATCATCAATTTTTTCTATAAAAAGGTAGTGTATCCCACCAAATGGAATTAATCCGAATACACGAGTTTTAATCCCATATGTTTTACCAACTTCCCATTGTTTAGGGAGTGGCCCATCTACAGATTTGAATTTCAACATTCCTTTTGCCACAAACTCTAATAAGGCAGGGGTTTTTACATTGTTCCAAGCAATATCCATCCTCATGGGTATCTCAGAATGGACGGTTAGTTTTTTTGCCTTAACCTTAATGCCATTATAATTAATGATGACAGGTTCAACATTAGCAGCCAGATTTAATTTTTGAGCATTTACATTCATTCCCATCCCTAAAATTCCTGAAATAACAACAAGATTTTTAATAAATCAACTTCAAGTTGTAAGAAAGTGATATTTTTTTGAAAACGACAAAAAAGACAAAAGGGTTACACTATACAAGTATAACCCTTTTGTCTTTTATAAGTTCTCGAAGAACCGCACTTGAACCTACCACAAAACTGTCAAACGAAGCACTGCACCCGCCATTAAGTCAAACCGCTGTTATCAGCTGCCCTTCAGTCTTTCCGATGTGATGTCGGTTGAGTTTTGCAGGGTCTGTCTGCTGCGAACGAGTGCGGTTGCTTGCACTCTCTTTTACTTTTGCAGCTTTGGCTTGTGTGGGGTGGCAAAAGCAAATGTAAGTGCAAATGTGTGGGCTTTGTAGGCACTGTCGTTACGATTGCAGGTTTCACTTTCCGCTTACAATTTTACTTTCAAATTTCATTAAATTCAAACTTGTCAAAATTACTATCAGTGTGACTCCAACGTCTGCGGCTATGGCGAAAACCAAATTGCTGAAACCGATAAATGCAAGTGTTATGAAGATAAGTTTTACGGCTATTGCGCCAATGGTGTTGAATTTTATTCTGCGTAAAGTTTTTTGACTTAATCGAATTAAAAACGGAATGAGTGAAAGTTTGTCGTTCATCAATGCAATGTTTGCAGTTTCAATGGCGGTGTCGCTTCCTGCTGCTCCCATTGCTATGCCTACGGTGGATTGTGCTAATGCTGGTGCATCGTTTATGCCGTCACCTACCATTGCCACTTTGCCGTATTGCTGCAAAAGTTCCTTTATTTTTTCGGCTTTGTTTTCGGGTAACATATTCCCGAATATTTTTTCTATGCCTACTTGATGTGCTACATAGTTTGCTGCTTTTTCGCTGTCGCCTGTGAGCATTACGGGTTCAATGTTGAGTGCTTCCAACTCTTTTAATGCTGCTTCACTGTCGGGTTTTATTTCGTCCATCAAACCTATAATTCCTGCAACTCCATTTCCGAAACTAACTACTACACTTGTTTTGCCTTGCGATGAAAGTTGCTCTACAATTTTTACGGCTTCGTTGTCTATGGTTTGCGTTTCTTGAATAAAATCTAATTTGCCTACATAAATTGTTTCATCCTCACAAACTAAACATTTTGCTGTTGCCCCTTTTCCCATAATGCTTTTGAAACCTTCGGTTTTGTGTGGTTCAAATCCTTCTTTCTTACTTGCATCCACTATGGCTTGTGCCAAAGGGTGTTCGCTGAAAATTTCTGCTCCTGCTGTGCAAGCCAATAGTTTTTCACGGCTTGTTCCATTCAATGGGAAAATATCTGAAACAATCGGGTTACCAAAAGTGATTGTGCGTGTTTTGTCTAATGCAATTGCTTTTATTGATGCCAATGCCTCAATGTATTTTCCACCTTTTACCAATGCCCCTTTTGCCGAAGCGTTTCCGATGGCTGCATAGATTGCAACTGGTGTAGATATAACTAATGCACAAGGACAAGCTATAACCAAAAGTGTAATGGCTTGCTGTAACCAATGGTTAAAATCTAAATTCAAAACGAAAACTGGAACAACAAACAGTAAAATGGAAAGTGCAAGCATTACAGGCGTGTAATACTTAGCGAATTGCTGAATAAATTTTTGTGTTTCACTTTTGTTTGCCGTTGCTTCAAAAGTGAGGCGAATGATTTTAGAGAATGTTGTATCAACAGAGAGTTTTGTTGTTTCCATTTCTACGAATCCATTTTTGTTGAGTGTTCCAGCAAACACATTATCGCCTTGTCGTTTGTCTTTTGCAATTGGTTCGCCTGTAATGGCTGCTTCATCTACCATCGTTTCACCCGAAATAATTTTACCATCAAGCGGTATCATTTCGCCTGCTTTAATTTGAATGATTGAACCAATCGCAATTTTATCAATGGGAACATTTTGGTTTTGCGATTTTACAAAAGCAGTTTTAGGTGCTTTGCTTACTAATTCATCTAATGCTGATTTTGAATTTTCTATCCCAATATCTTCCAACCGTTCGCCCAATACATATAACACAATCAACACAGCGGCTTCGGGAAATTCCTTTAAGTAGAATGCACCAATTACTGATATAAGCATTAGCAAATTGATATTGCTGAACTGAACCTTGAAAAGAGCTTTTACCCCGATCCACAAAACGTTATAGCCAATTCCCAGAATGAAAGCAGCGAATACAAAAGGTGCGTACGGCATTGGTATTTGTATGCCGATGATAGATAAGACCTCTAAGACAACCACTATTGTGATTGCCAAAAGAAGAAAGAGAAATTTTTTATCGTTTAATGGTAGTTTCATTATTAGAATTATTTTGTATCACGAATAATAAATCTTCGGGTATTTCCATTAATTGCAGTGGCGGAACATTTGCTCCGCCTGTATTTCCAACGGGAATATTCCCAACAAAAGATTTTACTCCACCTACTAAAAGGCGTGGAATTTGTCCGAGTATTTCCTTTGTATTTTTGGTTCGGATACCGAATAACAGCATTTTCCAATGGACAAAGGAATGTGCAAATGGATAGGGCTGTCCAAGTATGTGTGCCCTTTCCAAGTGTTGCCAGCTTTGCTGCAATTGCCCTTTGCAAAAGGTATTTTCAGCTTCGGTTAGTTTTTTTTGATAAAATGGTTTTAGAGCCGTAGGCATTGAAGTGTTGAATTTCATAGTTTTAATTTTTAATGTCCATGTGCTTCACCTTTGTTGTTCATTTTAGCCAATATAAAAAAAGCTCCGTTCACCACTACTTTACTGTTTGCAGGGATTTCTTTTAGCAATGTAATTTCGCTGTAACCTACATCGGTAGTGCCTTTGCGAACAGGTATTTTTTCAAAGGTTGTTCCTTCTTCTTTGTGTTCTGGTTCTTCGTTTTCGCTATGCTCGTGTCCGTGTTGCTCGTGTTTGTGTTCTGCTGTTTCGGTTTCGCTGTGGTGTTCTTCTTCCTTGTGAGCATCGGTAACAATAAAAATATAGTCTTGCCCTTCGTGGTTTACAATGGCATTTGTTGGCACTGCATCAACAGTAGCGTTTTCTAAACTTACCAATGCGGTGATACTCATTCCGTCAATCAGTCCTTGCTTGTTACCTTTTACCATTGCGTGAACGGCAACGGCTTTGGTGTTGGGTTCAAATGTGTTGCTGATGGCGTAAACATCGGCATCGTATTCTTTACCCGGATTGTTGGTAAGGGTAAAATGTATGGTTTGTCCGACTTTTAGTTTTTGTAAATCTTTTTCATACACATACAAATCCAAATGCAGTTGGCTGTTGTCCACTATTTCGGCTATGGGATTATTGGCATCTACATAGCTGCCAATGTTTACCATTACATTGCTGATACTGCCGTTTATGGGGCTTGTAATGTTTACAACGGCTTGGATATTTTCGTTTGTGAGTGAAGTGGTGTTAATACCAATTAACTCTAATTGTTTTTGCAAACTTGCTTTTCGTGCTTTTAAGGTTTTTAGTTCTGCATCGGCTGACTGTAAGTTTTTCAACGCACCTGCGTTGCCTTGTTGCAATTCTTTTTGACGGGTAAATTCTAATTGTGCCAACTCTGCTTTTGAAGAAATGCTTAAAAATTCTTCCTGCATTGTGATAAAAGAATTGTTTGAAATGGTTGCAATAACTTGTCCTTTGCTTACTGTATTCCCCGTTTGCACCAGAATAGATTTGATAACTCCGCCCAATGATGCTGTGGCGTTTGCTCTGTTTTGGTTAGGCACTTTTAAAATACCGTTGGCTTTGAGAGAAGCGGTGAGTTGCTTTTTTTCAATGCTACTCAACTCTATTTTTATAGATTTCATTTGTTCCGCTGTAAGCATTGCCGTGTTGGAGTTTTCGTGTTCCTCGTGAAGCTCGGTTTCTTCACCGTGCGTTTCTTTTTTGCTGTTGCAGGATGCAAATACTATTGATGTTGCAATCGCTGCTATGAAGATTATATTTTTCATCGTTGTGAATTTTATTTGTTAGTTAAGAAATTGATATTGATAATGGATTGGTTGATTTGATTAACCGATTGCAGATAACTCAACTGCACATCGGTAGCGGTTTGCAGGGCTTGTAGATATTCAATGTAACCAATGTCGCCACTTTTGAAACCAACTTTTGCGGTGCTGATAATTATATCGGCATTGGGTAAAGCAGTGGTTTTGTAATAATTGTATTGCGACAAATTTTGGTTGTATTGCTGAAAAGCATTTTGCAACTTGTTTTGTAAAAGTAGTTTTCCGTTTTCGGCTTCTTTTTGCAATGCCTGCTGTTTATAGTCAAGCGATTTTATTTTTGAGGCGTTGCTGAAAAAAGTAATTGGAATGCTGATACCGACATTGAAGCCTTGAAAGCGTTTGCTACCGTCAAAATTTACATCTGCTCCGTTGATAGTTTGAACACCGATTAACGACTGGTTGAAATAACCCACATTAAAATCGGGCAAGGTAGATGCAGTTTCTAACTTTTTGTTTTGTTCGGCAATAACGGCTTGCTGATACAAAACTTTCAGCGATGGATTATTTGCAAGTAGTGTTGTGTCAAACGAACTGCTTAATACAAGCGGTTGAAAGTTTCCGTTATTGTCAATTGTAAATTCTTCGCTTGTATTCATTAGCGTTTTCAATGAATTGTAAGCCGTTGCAAAATCTGTTTCGTTTTGTATAAGTAACTGCGAAAGTTGTCCCCGCTTGGTTTCGGCTGTGGTTTTCTCCAACAAGTTTGTTTCGCCTGTTTTGTAACGCAACGTTGCTGCACTTACAAAGTCGTTATACAAACTGTCTAATGAAAGCAGTTGGTTTTTTGCCGTTTGTAAATACTGCAATTGATAATACCAGTATTGTACCTGTGCTTTTATTTCGTTGGCGGTGGCTTGCTTTTGAAATTCGCTGCTTTGCAATTCGGCTTTATACAATCCTGATTTTGCAGTAAAATAAGTAGGAAAAGGAATACTTTGTGAAACTTGAAATGCCTTGTCCTGATTGATGCTGTTGTATTGCCCAAACTGAAAATTCACATTTGTTTTAGGCAACTCAAATGTTGATTTTTTTAATGTAATAGATGATTGCACATTGAGTTGTTGCGATTGCATTTCTAAATTGTTTTTCAATGCCGTGCTTATGGCATCATCAACCGAAATGGTTTTGGTTGTTGGCATTTGAGCATTTGCAGCATTGAATGAAAGTAAGGCAAAAACTATAATAGCCGTTGTAGATATTTTGCGTTTTGGCTTTCTGATTTTTGAAAACATTACATAAAGCAAAGGCAAAACAAATAGGGTTAAGAATGTTGCTGTGAGCAGTCCACCAATTACAACCGTTGCCAAAGGTTTTTGCACCTCTGCCCCTGCACCATGCGAAAGTGCCATTGGTAGAAAGCCCAACGATGCAACGGTGGCAGTCATTAACACGGGTCGTAAACGGATTTTTGTTCCTTCCTTTATGCGTTGGATTATGTCTGTTATACCTTCCTTTTCCAATTGGTTAAAAGTTCCAATCAGCACAATGCCGTTTAAAACCGCTACACCAAACAAGGCAATAAAACCAATACCTGCCGAAATGCTGAAAGGCATATCACGAATGAGCAATGCGAATACTCCGCCTATGGCACTCATCGGAATTGCGGTATAAATAAGTGTTGCTTGTTTTACTGATCCAAATGTGAAATAAAGCAACAAAAAAATGAGTGCTAATGCTACAGGCAAAGCAATCATAAGGCGTTTGGTTGCTGCTTGCAGGTTTTCAAACGTTCCTCCGTAAGTGTAATAATAGCCTTCGGGCAATTTTACTTTTTCGTTCAACTCCTTTTGAATATCAGTAACTACGCTTGCTACATCTCTACCCGAAATATTGAAACCTACGACGATTCTACGTTTACCATCTTCACGGCTTATTTGTGCAGGACCCAATTCCATATTTATTTCTGCTACTTGCGATAATGGAATTTGAGTTCCGTTTGTAGTTGGAATATACAAATGACTTACATCGTCAATGTTGTTTCGGTGTATGCTGTCCAAGCGAACAACCAAATCAAATTTGCGTTCGTTTTCAAAAACAACTCCTGCCCCTCCACCTGCAAAGGCAGTGCTTACAATGTGGTTTATATCCTCAATGTTTAGACCATAGTTGGCAATTTGCGAACGGTTGTATTTGATGACGATTTGCGGAAGCCCTGCAACCCGTTCAACACTTGGTTCGGTTGCACCGTCCACACTTTGCACTACTGCGTTCACTTTATTGGCGTAGCTTAAAAGTGTATCCATGTTTTCGCCAAATATTTTTACTGCAACGTCTTGACGAATACCTGTCATAAGTTCGTTGAACCTCATTTGAATGGGTTGGTTTTTTTCAAAGAAAACCCCGGGTATTGTGCTTAGTTTTTCTTCAAATTCTTCTGCCAGTTCATCATACGAAACATCCCGTTTCCATTCGCTTTGTGGCTTTAGAATTATCATCATGTCTGTTGCTTCTGGGGGCATTGGGTCGGTGGGAACTTCGGCTGCTCCAGTTTTTCCTACAACCATTTTTACCTCGTCAAATTCTTTGATTAGCCTTGATGCCTGCATAGAAGTTTCTAAACTTTGTGAAAGTGATGTGCCTTGCGGCAGAATGCAGTGAAAAGCAAAATCGCCTTCCTGCAAGGTTGGGATAAACTCACCGCCCATTCTTGAAAATAGAAACACCGAAACCACAAATACGGCAACGGTTACACCAACAATTACTTTTTTGAAACGGATTGCTTTTTCTAATAATGGAGCATAAATCCGCTGAAAGAAATTCATCATTCTATCACTCAATGTTTGCTTGTGCGAAATAGTTTTTGGTAAAAACGCTGCACACATCATTGGAATGTAGGTAAGCGATAAAATCAATGCCCCGAAAATGGCGAAACCAACGGTTTGAGACATCGGGCGGAACATTTTGCCTTCAATGCCAATAAGCGTAAGAATAGGAATGTAAACAATGAGGATGATTATTTCTCCAAATGCTGCGCTGCTTCGGATTTTAGAGGCGGATTGAAAAACTTCCTCGTCCATTTCTTCCTGTGTTAGTTTGCCAAGGGTTTTTCTTAATCCTAAATGGTGTAAAGTGGCTTCTACTATAATTACTGCCCCGTCCACAATTAACCCAAAGTCAATTGCACCTAAACTCATAAGGTTTGCACTTACCCCAAATACATTCATTAAGCCCAATGCGAAAAGCATGGATAAAGGAATGGCAGAGGCTACAATCACCCCTGCACGAAGGTTTCCAAGGAATAAAACCAATACGAAGATTACTATTAATGCACCTTCAATCAGGTTTTTTTCTACTGTGCTGATGGCTCTGTTTACTAAATCTGTTCTGTCCAAGTATGGTTCTATTACTACATCTTTGGGCAATGATTTTTGAATGGTTACCATTTTATCTTTAATTCGGCTAACCACATCGGCACTGTTCGCACCTTTTAGCATCATTACCACTCCACCAACTGCATCTACTTCACCATTGTAAGTCATAGCACCATAGCGAACTGCACTGCCTAAACGGACTTCGGCTACATCTTTTATCAAGATAGGAATGCCGTTAGGATTTGTTTTTACAACAATATTTTTGATGTCGTCAAACGAACCAATCAAGCCAATGCCACGAATGAAATAAGCGTTTGGTTTTTTGTCAATGTATGCACCGCCCGTGTTTTCATTATTTTTTTCTAAGGCGGTAAAAATTTCGGGAATTGTTATTCCCATTGCAATTAAACGGTCAGGATTAACAGCAACTTCATATTGTTTGAGTTGTCCGCCAAAGCTGTTTACTTCTGCAATACCCGGTGTGCCATAAAGTTGTCGGGCAACAATCCAATCTTGCATTGTCCTCAAGTCCATTGCTGTGTATTTACTTTCACTGCCTTTTTTCGGGTGAATAATGTATTGATATACTTCGCCCAAACCTGTGCTAACGGGTGCTAATTCAGGTGTGCCAACTCCTTTTGGGATTTTACTTTCGGCTTCCTTTAATCTTTCATTTATGAGTTGTCGGGCAAAGTAGATGTCCACTTTGTCGTCAAATACAACGGTAATTACCGAAAGTCCGAAACGGGAAATGCTCCGCAATTCCTCCAAGTCGGGAAGGTTGGCAATGCTTTGTTCGATGGGGTAAGTTACCAACTGTTCCACCTCTTGTCCTGCAAGGGTAGGGCAAACCGTTATGATTTGCACTTGGTTGTTAGTGATGTCGGGAACTGCGTCAATAGGCAGTTTGGTTGCACTCCACACTCCCCAAACAATGAGTGCAAGTGTCATCAATGCAATGATGAATTTATTTTTTATGCTGAAAGCAATTATTTTGTCTAACATTTTTTTTAATCAGTTTAATGAATACACGATCACTTGCGGTGCGTTAGCACCGTAAGTAGTTTTGTTTTGTTCCGCTGAAAGCGGAACCTCATAAATTCATTAACTGATTTTTGGCGGTTGCCAAATAGACAAATACACCTCTGAAATAAATGAGGCGTTGTAGATAGGAAATTTATATGACGAAACTGGAATGTGAAGGGCTAAACTGTAAAAAGTAAAAGAATTTCTGAAAGTTTGTCCGCAACAAGCACACATACAAAAAGGTGAGCAATTCTCGGTGTCGGTGTCGTGGTTCGAGTGGTCGTTTGTGACGAAATCAGATTGGTCGGAACTCTGATATTTACAGTCGTTCTTGTCGCTGCAAGGCATTACTGCCAAAGCCAACAAGTAAAAACTAAATATGAGTGTCAAAACTTTTTTCACAACGCAAATGTAAGTAAAAATATGATGGTTTAGCACAAAATAACCGGGTGGCACTGGTGCAGTTGGGCAAAATGAAATGTGCTGCAAAAGCGGGGCGGCTTGCGAGTGGCATTGCAGTTCTTTTTATTTTGCGAACGGAAATTCAAACGGCTTTGCCTAAAATAGCACTGTCTGACGGGTTTTGTCTATCGGTTGATGGTTGCACTTCGTTGGTTAGTGTTGCTCATTACTCATTTATACGCGCTATGATTGTTCACTAGTCAAATTACACAAGGTTTTTGTGTAATTTTAAATAACTCAAAAGCTCTTCGAAATTGATCAAAAGCAAGAGAATATTTACATTGGTTTACAACTATCTTTTTATAACTACAACCGCCAACTCCTATTAAATATTAATACGGAATCTTGTCTGGTCAAAAGGCAAGATTAATGAATAACTCACTCGATACTGGAGCTGTAACGACCGTCTCAGGAATGATTGGCGGTATCGTGAAGGCTGTTTCCGTGAAGCCCGTAATGATGGCGATCACTTTTGGATCATTAGCAAATGTGATGGTCTATGCCGCTGCCTCAGCCGGGGTCGGCTACATCGTAAAAAAGGTTCTCGACAAACTATCCGCTAAGATTAGCGATAAGTGCGCTCAATACAAATCCCAGGACGATGAATAAGGTTGTAGGAGTTGCTTTGGCCGGTGTAGCTCTTTATGGGCTTGTCAGACTTCTGAAAATGCAGAGTGTCTCTGATCTGGCATCGCTTACTCTCGTCAACCCCCGAGTTCATAATGTTTCTCTGGCTGGTATGTCGCTCCGAACCGAAGTGGCAGTGAATAATGCTTCTCGGGACAGTGTAAAAGTGACTAAACCGGTCGTAGTACTCACCTCAAACGGAAGATTCCTTACTCAATCCATGGCCGAAAATAAGGTCATTGAAATACGCCCATTGACCATCACCAACATTGACACCATTGAAATAGTGCTGAATTGGTCGATTCTGGGCTCCCTGGTTACCAACCTCATTAAGAAAATACCTCTGGTGATTGCCTCTTTCAAACAGGGCAACAGCAAGAACCTGATTTCCCAGTTGGGAATTCCTATGGAAATGTACTTCACCACCTATGTGAATGGCCTGTTTTATCAATCTGAACCTGAAAAGCTCATCTGATGAAAAGGCTCGTTGACACATACCATCCCGAAACCATTGTTAGTGGCAAGCGCACAATCCCTGATGGCAGCCGCTTCAATCCATATTTCCCACCTCCGGATGAGAGAGATCGTGTCATTATGAACGATGGTGAGTTTTTTGCTATCCCTGGAGCTCCTGCCGCAGCCGCAGAAATTCAAGCAAGCGAAAGCGATCTATCATCTTTAAATGTAGCGTTACGAACTGCATCAACAAATGCCAATTTTACGAGGTGAAATGCCGAAACTACAAGGGGGTAGAGGTAACACTTATTTGAATCTGCAATGTTCATTTATTCAATGTTCACCGGAGTAAATTTGAATAAATGTTTGAAATGAATTATTGTAATCTTGCTGTGTCTAGTATGCTATTGCCAAATTGGCTGTTTTGCCCAATTGTTTAAAAATCCTAGTTTGTATATCGGCAAGCTTGGATTGGAAGCAAATAGGTTTAAAATTTTGCTCTTAATTTGATGATTTGGAGTTACCTGATTGCACAAATAAAGCATTGAGGTTATTATTAAAAAAGGCTTTTTGCTTTGAACAGGAAGTAACGGACTGTTAAACCAGTCAGATTTAGGATTGTTAAGATTGACTATGGGGATTTTTACCATATTTCTGCTCCATAACCTAGAATGGTGAGCAATGATGTTCCTAACGTATGTAATAGCCTCTAACCAACTTGACAGCTCGCTATGCAGATTTAGTCCCATTTCCTGAGCGATTATGGCTTTTTCAGGAAGTTGGTGTTTAAGATTTTTGTATAGTTTAGATAGTGTTCCCATTGAGGCCACTTCCAATATTTTCCATGCATCAGCATCTTGATTAGGATATCTCCTTCTTTGGTCTTTGATGAAAATTTCTTGGCTTCTATTGAATTCTTTATTTAACTCAAGAATAGTGTTCTGGTGAATTGTGATTTTCGGGTTAGAAGGTAAAGGTGTAGCTTCAAATAAGGTTGAATCTAAGTACCACAAACTTCCATAAGCTACAGATAAATGATAAATCATTTTAGTTCTCAAAGCAATTTCAATTCTTTCAATTGCATCAAATAAGATTAATCTTAAGCGTCTATCGAAGTTATATTTGTCAATTATATCTTCAAAATATGTGTTGGGTTTAAAGGTGTGTACAGTAACATCATCTTGCATGTCCCACCAATATCCTTTTAAACGGTAGTAACTAATGTTTTCCAGAAAGTGGTGTGCAGATTGCTCGTCATTGAAAAGCATACCACGCTGTTTCAGCAAGGTAATTTGATCTGCTATGGTAAATGGTGTTTTGTTTGCCATAGCTAAAAAAAGAATGACCCGCAAGCAGATCTTACGGTATGCTAACGGGTACTGTTGATTCAAATGTACAACAATTTTTAATTTATGACCAAACTAGATGAATTTTAACACAAAACAAATGAACATGGAAAGTGATTTTTTGAATAAGGTTCATTTTTATTGTGAAACCTAAAGAAATTCAATCTAGACAAACAAGCACTCCTTTTGGTTGCTTGTTTTCTTTTTTTAACGTTAAATTCAAAAATCACTTGCGTTTTAAAGTTTATAGGTTTAGAATTACTCTAGACTTCTTATGAATTCCTTACCCTACATCAAATACAGCAGCGACCAATTGGGTAAAATTGGGTATGCTGTTGTTTATTTGGCAGATAGAATTTCCGGATTGTCCAAAACAAAGCTTTTAAAATTGTTGTATATCTTGGATGAAATTTCAATCAAGAAAAGCGGTGTTCCAATATTGAACCTGAAATACAAAGTTTGGAAATTTGGCCTTGTTTCGGAGGAGCTTTTCATTGATTTGTCTTCTGAGTCTACGTTGTTGGATAAATATATTTCTCGCGATGGGGAAGGGAATTGTATCGTTTCAAAAGTTGATTTTGATCAAGATGAATTTTCTGAAAGTGACATTGAGTTGATGGATTATGTCATTGAAAAATATGGTAGTAAGACCGCTACAGAGCTGGTTTCCTACACTCATCGCGTCAACTCACCATGGTATCTCACAGCAAAAGAGAATTCTGTATTGGAATTGTTAGAAAGTGAAACGATCAATAATACTGAATTTGTAATTGACATGAGTCAAATCATAGCTCATGACAAACAAAAATTAGAGATCTACTTAGATTATATCGAGTCGCATTAATTATGTTGGAGGAAGGGGTTGGTTTGTCCGATTATTTCATTTACATATCTGTTTTCGGATATTTACGTATAAATACGGATATGTTATGAGTTTACACATTTAACTGTCGAATAAGTGCTTGTATGAATCCTCATCCATGTATTCCAATAAGTCTCCGGGCTGACAGTTTAGCACTTTGCAAATTTCATCCAAGGTTGAAAATCGGATGGCTTTGGCTTTGCCACTTTTCAATATGCTCATATTGGCGATGGTGATACCTACACGAAAACTCAGTTCTGTGAGGTTCATTTTTCGCTTCGCAAGCATAACATCTAAATTAACTACAATGGGCATGTTAGATGGTTAGATTTTGTTCCTTTTGAAGATGATATCCCTTTTTCATCACACTTGCGAGCCAAAAGAGTCCCAGACTTGTGAAGCACAACCAAAAATTGTCAATTCTAACGATGCGATAACGATCTAATTGTTTTAATTCGATGGACTGAGAAATGCTTCGATAAGCTAAATATTCAAGAATAAATAGTAGAAGCGACGCTACAGCGGCTACGAAAATGGGTTTTGACAAGTCTTTGTTAAATGGATTTTTTAGATCAATCTCGCCACGTAAGACCAATCCCAATGATGCCAGTATCAGTGTGACAAGTGTCGTTAATGGCGACATGCCTACATTGTTTTCCAAAAGCAAGTTGTAAAACCAATTGGGTGAATCCACTTGCAGTTCATATTGCTGAACAATCCCTAAATGCGGACTGATTTGGTTGATTTGCGAACTATCGGTCGTTGATTCTAATTGAAATACGAGTTTGCGATTGTCCGAGGTCATTACATTCACAATGTGAAAAATAGCCAGTACCGTTAATACAACGAGCCAGGCGTAAACTCGCTTTGCGATAAATCTA
>JACCDT010291645.1_pt1 | contig 17967 bp, 15 predicted proteins | sample 7446291 | NCBI WGS metagenome assembly JACCDT01 (sample SAMN15323446, study PRJNA562643) | freshwater metagenome | isolation source: river surface water | place: USA:Blue River Watershed | collected 2017-08-17 | reverse complement strand
GACGTAGGCGTACTCGACGTAGCCGATGGAGTTGGGCAGGCGGCCGACGAAGGCGGCGACGCCCTCGTTGCCCTTGCCGCCCGCGCCGGTGGGCCAGTTGACCGCGGTGCCCTCACCGACCTTGGCCTTCCACTCGGGGTTCACCTTGGACAGGTAGTTGGTGAAGATGAAGCTGGTGCCGGAGCCGTCGGCACGGCGCACCGGGGCGATGGCGGCGTCGGGCAGGGCCAGGTTGGGGTTGAGCGCCTTGACGGCGGCGTCGTTCCACTTGGTGATCTTGCCCAGGTAGATGTCGCCCAGGACCTGGCCGTTCAGGCGCAGCTGGCCGGGGGCGATGCCCTTGATGTTGACCACCGGCACCACGCCGCCGATGACGGTGGGGAACTGGACCTGGCCCTTCTTGGCCAGGTCGGCATCGGCCAGGGGCATGTCGGAGGCGCCGAAAGCGACGGTCTTGGCGTCGATCTGGCGGATGCCGGCGCCCGAGCCCACGGACTGGTAGTTGATCTTGACGCCGGTGGCTTTGTTGTAGTCGGCGGCCCACTTGGCGTACAGGGGGGCCGGGAAGGAGGCGCCGGCGCCGGTCACTTCCTGGGCGGCGGCGAGGCCGGAGAAACCGGCGAGGGACAGGGAGGCCAGGCCGAGGGTGGCGATCCGCAGGGTGTTTTTCATGAGCGGGTTCCTTGGGTGGGGTTGACGAAGAAAGGGTCGATGAATCGGATGCAATGGAATTTAGGGGGGCTCAGTGACAGCCGTGTGACAAATTTCCGTCACAGGAGTGTCACGGGGTGTTCACGCCATCGTCATCCGGGGCCGATACCGTTGCCGGCGCAAATCAACCCCCACTGGAGAAGAAGCCCATGACGACCCGCCTGTCCCGCCGCACGGCCCTGGCCGCCACCGTGATCACCCTGTCCACCCTGGCCGCTGGCTGCGCCACCCAACTGCCGCCCGCCTCCATCGCCGAGACGCTGGCCCGCAGCCCCGAACTGAGCACCCTGAACGGCCTGGTCACCAAGGCCGGCCTCGCCAGCACCCTCCAGGGCACCGGCCCCTTCACCGTCTTCGCCCCCACCAACGACGCCTTCAAGGCCGTGCCCCAGAAGACCCTGGACGAGATCGCTGCCAACCCGGCCCGCCTGAAGGCGGTCCTCAGCTACCACGTGCTGCCCGCGAAGGTCGGCGCCGCCGACGTCAAGGTGGGCAACGCCAAGACCGTCGAGGGCGGCAACATCGCCCTGGGCAAGGCCGGCAGCTTCGTCACCGTCGAGGAGGCCATGGTCCAGACCGCCGACATCGCTGCCACCAACGGCGTGATCCACACCATCGACCGCGTACTGGTGCCGCCCAAGCGCTGACGCGCGACGCCAGACCTGCGCCCCGCGCGGCGCCGATCCCGCAGACGGCGGGTGTCGCCCAGGCGATGCCCGCCGTTGTCATTGGCGCCTGCCGGCGCCCTCCCCTGCCCCTGCGCCAGCGCTGATATGCTGACCCGATAATGAAAAACGGTACTCTTTTGGCCGCGGTCGACCTCGGCTCCAACAGCTACAGGCTGGAAATCGGCCGCCACGACCACGGTGTCATCCAGCGCGTCGAATACCTCAAGGAAACCGTGCGACAGGGCGGCGGGCTCGACGAAGCCCGCAACCTCACCCCCGAGGCCATGCAGCGCGGCTGGGACTGCCTGGCCCGCTTCGCCGAGCGTCTGGCCGGCTTCGAGCGCGCACAGGTCCGCGCGGTGGCCACCCAGACCCTTCGCGAAGCGCGCAACCGCGAGGCCTTCCTGGGCCGGGCGCAGCAGGTGCTGGGCTTTCCGATCGACGTCATCGCCGGCCGCGAGGAGGCCCGCCTGATCTACCAGGGCGTGGCCCACCACCTGCCCCAGTCGGACGAGCGCCGCCTGGTGGTGGACATCGGCGGCCGCAGCACCGAGCTGATTCTTGGCCAGGGCTTCACGGCCCGCACGCTCGAGAGCTTCCGGGTCGGCAGCGTCGCCTGGTCGCAGAAGCACTTCCCGTCCGGCGAGTTCACCGAAGCCGCCTTCGAGCGCGCCGAGATCGCCGCCAAGGCGATCCTGGACGAGGCCCTGGCCGCCTATCCGCGCAGCGCCTGGGACCGCGCCTACGGCGCTTCCGGCACAGTGGGGGCGGTGGCCGACGTGCTGCATGCCTGCGGCTTCGAGGAGGGCCGGGTCACCCGCGACGGCCTGCGCTGGCTGCGCGCCCGGCTGCTGGCGGCCCGGCAGGCGGACAAGGTGCGACTCGAAGGCCTGAAGGAAGACCGCCGTCCCGTCATCGGCGGTGGGCTGGCCGTGCTGCAGGCCCTGTTCGACCTGCTGGAGATCGACACGCTGCACGCCGCCGAGGGTGCCCTACGCCATGGCGTGCTGTACGACCTGCTCGACCGCGAGCAACCCGGCACCGACCTGCGGGCGGCGACCGTCGAGCGCCTGGCCACGCGCTTCGGCGTCGACGACGCCCAGGCCAGGCGGGTCGCCCTGGTTTCGGGCGGCCTCATGGCCCAGATGACTGGGGCCACCGACTTGAGCTCCGAGCCGATGCAACCGCTGGTGTGGGCCGCGCGGCTGCATGAAATCGGCAGTCAGATTGCCCACGAGGACTACCACAAGCATGGTGCCTACATCCTGGACCATGCCGACGCGCCGGGCTTTGCCCAGGGCGAACTGCACCGTCTCAGCCTGCTGGTGCTGGGCCACCGGGGCAAGCTGCGCAAGCTCGACGCCGACTTCGACGACGACCTGTTCGTCCAGCAACTGCTGGCACTGCGGCTGGCGGTCATCCTGTGCCATGCGCGCCGGGACCCGCAGGCCCAGGGACTGAAGCTGGAATCCGACGGTGTGGCCATCACCCTGCGGCTGCCGCGAGGCTGGGCCAGCACCTATCCGCAGTCGGCGCACCTACTGCGCGAGGAGGTGGTGGCCTGGGCCAAGACCTCCCGCCCCTTCCTGCTGGAGGACTGAGCGGGCGCTTGCCGCCAGGCGGGCCGAGGGGGCAATGGCAGGCCCGAATTGGGCCGGCCCAGGCTTGGCACGAAAACGGTATAAACTGTATAAACCGTTTATATCGTTTTCAACCTGACCGGAGATCACCCCATGGCCACCAGCAAGCCCCAGGCAACCCGCAAATCCCCCGCCGCGAAACCCTCCGCCAAGCCGGCTGCCAAGGCACCGGCCCCGCGCAAGCCTGCGCGCCCGGCCACCAAGCGTCCTGCACGACCCGTCGTGAAGACCGCACCCGAGGCCGCCAAAGTCCTGGTGAACGCCCCGGCCCAGCCCAAGACGGACAAGGCCGCCAAGGCCCGCAAGCCCAAGATGATCCGGGACAGCTTCACCATGCCCAAGGCCGAATACGCCGCCATCGACGCGCTCAAGGCCCGAGCCACCCAGGCTGGTCGCCCCGCCAAGAAGAGCGAGCTGCTGCGTGCGGGTGTGAAGCTTCTGGAAGGCCTGGCCCCGGCCGCCCTGGTGGCTGTCCTGCAGGCCCTGCCGGCCATCAAGACCGGTCGGCCGGCCAAGGCCTGAGGGCCAGGGGCCCTGCGCGCTTCAGGGCGCGATGGCAGGCGCCGCGGCGGAAGTGGAAGCCGCGGCGGGAACCCCGACAGGGTCGGCGGCAGGCGCATCCGCCGGCTGCTTGCCCTGTGCCAGCGCCTCACGATCCGGCTGCCACGCCAGCAGCTCGAGGCGGCCGTCGGCGTGTTCGACCAGCGCGGTGCGGCTCTCGACCCAGTCACCGTCGTTGCAATAGAGCACGCCGTCGATCATGCGCATCTCGGCGCGGTGGATGTGGCCGCACAGCACGCCCTGGTGGCCCCGCCGGCGCGCCTCCTCGGCCACTGCGACTTCGAATGAATTGACGTAGCTCACCACCTTCTTCACCCGGTCCTTCAGATAGGCGGAGAGGGACCAGTACGGGCGGCCCATGCGCGCGCGCAGCGAATTGAGGTGCCGGTTCATCCGCAGGGTGAAGTCATACAGGTGGTCGCCCACGTAGGCCAGCCAGCGCGCGTACTGGACGACCGCATCGAAGTAGTCGCCGTGAATGATCCAGAGGCGGCGCCCGTCCGCAGTGGTGTGCACCGCCTCCTCCTGCACGTCGATGCCGCCGAACTGGTGCCCGACGAAATGACGGGCGAATTCGTCATGGTTGCCCGGCACGTAGATGATCTTGCAGCCCTTGCGCGCGCGCCGCAGGAGTTTCTGCACCACGTCGTTGTGGGCCTGCGGCCAGTACCAGCGACGGCGCAGCTGCCAGCCGTCGATGATGTCGCCGACGAGGTAGAGGTATTCGCTGTCGTTGTCCCGAAGGAATTCGAGCAGGGCTTCAGCCTGGCAGCCTGGTGTCCCCAGGTGGATGTCGGAGATGAAGATGGCGCGGTACCGGGCGCGCGGCGCATCGGGCGTGCCGGCTCCTGTGTCGCCCACATCCCCCGCAAAGTCCGTGACGGATTCGAATAGTTTGCGCATGTCCAGGCACTGTGGGGAGGGCCTGTGTCAATGGTATTTCTGCTGCGTGGAGCTTTTTTGACAAGCATTCGGCGACAGGCACCACTGCAAGAGCAGGCGCGCGTCATCAAGCCTTCACACCCAGTGCGCACGCTGCGGGGATTCCAACCACAACTGCTCAGGGAACCCATGAAGAAACCGCCCTCCTCGCCCCGCTTCACGCACATCGCCCTCCTCGCCCTGCTCTCGCTCGGCAGCCTGGCGCCGAGCGCCCAGGCCCAGACCGCTTTCCCGGCGACGCTGGCCGGCCACGCCCTGCTGCCGGCGCAATCCTTCATCGCAGCGCCGGCCGATGCGCCGGCCGACCTGCGGTTCAGCGGCAAGTTCACCGAGGGCCGCCGCATCGAGTCGGTGGGCACGGTGGAAGGCTTGTCGGCTGGCCGCCCCACCGGCGTGAAGCTGCCGTTCAAGGGACAGCCCCTGCAGGGGCACTCCGGCATCAAGCGCATGCCCGATGGCAGCTACTGGGTGCTGACCGACAACGGCGCCGGCGCCAGGGCCAACTCGCCCGACTTCATGCTGTACCTGAACCAGTACAAGGTCAACTTCAAGAGCGGCCAATGGCAGCGCCTGAAGACCGTGTTCCTGCATGACCCCGACAAGAAGGTGCCTTTCCGCATCGTTCACGAAGGCACGGCCAAGCGCTATCTCACCGGCGCCGACTTCGACACCGAGAGCTTCCAGTTCGCCGGCGGCGCCCTGTGGGTGGCCGACGAATTCGGGCCCTGGCTGATCAAGGCCGACCTGAGCGGCAAGGTGCTCGCGGTGTTCGAGACCCTGGTCGACGGCAAGCCGGTGCGCTCTCCCGACCACCCCGCCGTGACTACCCCGGGCGCGCCCGATGGCGCGGTGAAGTTCCAGGTGCGTCGCTCCAAGGGCTTCGAGGGCATGGCCGCCTCCCCCGACGGCAGCAAGCTCTACGCCCTGCTCGAGGGTGCGCTGTGGAACGAGGAGTCCAAGGGCTACGAGACCCTGGACGGCCGCCAGTACCTGCGCGTGCTGGAGTTCGACGTCAAGGCGGGTCAATGGACCGGCCGGCACTGGAAATACCTGCTGGAGGCCAATCACCACGCCATCGGCGACTTCAACATGGTCGACGACGGCACCGGCCTGGTGATCGAGCGTGACAACGGCGAAGGCACTGCGGACAAGGCCTGCCCCACCGGCGAGCGGCGCACCGACTGCTTCCACGACCTGCCCAGGTTCAAGCGGGTCTACAAGATCGAGATGAGCGCGGCCAACGCGGGCCAAGCTGTGCGCAAGGTCGGCTACATCGACCTCCTGAACATCCAGGATCCGAAGCGGCTGGCCCGCAAGCCCCTGCAGGGCGGCGTGCTGACCTTCCCCTTCTTCACCATCGAGAACGTCGATGTGGTCGACGCCAGCCACATCGTGGTGGGCAACGACAACAACCTGCCCTTCTCCAGCAGCCGTGACCCGAACAAGGCCGACGACAACGAGCTGATCCTCCTCGAGGTCAGCGAGTTCCTGCGCGCCCGCTGATCGCTTCGCGGTCCCGGGACGGCATGCCGTCCCTTCCCCCAGGGCGGCCCGCGCTTGTGCGCGAGGGCCGCCCTGTTCACATCCGAGGTGCCATGCCCAAGGGCTTCCACTGGATCATCGCCGCGCAATTCGTGTCCGCCCTGGCGGACCATGCGCTCCTCATCGTGACCATCGCGGCGCTGGCCGCGCAAGGCCTGCCGGCCTGGTGGGCGCCTCTCCTCAAGCTCGGCTTCACACTGGCCTATGTGGTGCTCGCGCCGCTTGCCGGCCCGGTGGCCGACGCCTTTCCCAAGGGCCGGCTCATGGGGTGGATGAACGCCACCAAGGGCGTCGCGGCCCTGGCGCTGCTGGCGGGCGCCAATCCGGTGCTGGCCTTCACCCTGGCCGGTCTGGGCGCCGCCGGCTACGCGCCAGCCAAGTACGGCCTGATCACCGAGCTGGTCCCGCCCAGGCAACTGGTGCAGGCCAATGGGTGGATCGAAGTCTCCGTGGTCTGCGCCGCCCTGCTGGGCACCGGCCTGGGCGGCTACCTGGTGAGCCGTCACTGGCTGGAGGGGCCGGTGGCACAGGCCTGGACCAGCGCCATGGCCTCCTGGGCCTCGAACTCCACATGGATCGGGGTGTGGGCCAACCTGCTGGTCACCCCCCTGGCCCTCTCCATCGCCAGCCTGGTGGGCCTGTACCTGCTCGCAGGCCTGATCAACCTGCCGGTGCCTGCCAGCCGGGCCCGTTACCCGACAAGTGCCGTCCACCCCGCGGCGCTGTGTCGCGACTTCTGGCGATCCAATCTGCGCCTGTGGCGCGACGCGGACGGTGGCCGCCTGTCCCTGTGCGTGACGACGCTGTTCTGGGGCGCGGGGGCCACCTTGCAATTCATCGTCCTGCGCTGGGCCCAGGACGCACTGGCGCTGAACCTGAGCCAGGCCGCCTACCTGCAGGCGGCGGTGGCCATCGGCGTGGTTGCGGGCGCCGTCGCGGCCGGGCGCTGGGTTCCCTTGCGTCGGGCGCGCGAGATGCTCTGGGCAGGGGTCGTGCTGGGCGGGATGATGGTCGCGATGACCCAGGTCAGGCAGCTGCCGGTGGCGGTGGTCCTGCTCCTCGTGGCCGGCGCCATGGGCGGGCTGATGGTGGTGCCGCTCAATGCCCTGCTCCAGCACCGGGGCCATGTCCTGCTCACGGCCGGCCGCTCGGTCGCGGTGCAGGGCTTCAACGAGAACGCCAGCGTGCTGGCCCTGGTCGGGCTCTACACCCTCCTCATCGCGGCGGATTGGCCGGTGCAACGGATCATGGGCGCGCTGGGCGTGGTGATCTCGGCCTGCATCGCCGCGCTGTGGTGGCGGGACGCCGGCCGCCGCCAGCGACCGCCCAAGGCAGGCTGAGCGCGCCGGGGATCAGCCGCCGGCCAGGGGCAGGACCTCGCCACTCTCGCCGAGGTTGCCGATGCCGGCCGCCTGCCCTTCCCCCTGGGCCTCGTACAGCAGCCCCTCGAAGCGGGCCACGATACCGTCCCAGTCCTCGCGCAAGGCCAGCGCGCGCGCGGCCTGGGCCATCGCCTGGCGGCGGTCCGGGTCTGTCGCCAGGGCGTGCAGGGCGCTGGCAAAGCCCTGCGGGAGGGCCGGGTCGACCAGCAGGCCGCCCTGGCCCTCCCGCAGCAGGTGGCCGGCGGCTGCATGGTCGAAGCAGACGCAGGGCAGCCCGCTGGCCAGAGCCTCCAGGACCACATTGCCGAAGGTCTCGGACTGGCTGGGAAAGGCGAAGAGGTCGGCGCTCGCATAGTGGGCCGACAGGTCCTCGCCGCGCCGGGAACCGGCGAAGATCGCCTCCGGACAAGCCGCCTGCAGCTCGGCCCGCTGGGGACCGTCGCCCACCAGCAGCAGCCGGGTCTGCGGGTGAATTTGCCGCAGCGCCTGCCAGGCCTGCAGCAGCAGGAGCAGGTTCTTCTCGGGCGCCAGGCGGCCGACGACGGCGACCACCAGGTCCTCCGGGCCGGCGCCCCAGCTCGCCCGCAAGGCCTCGCTGCGATGCGCTGGCGAGAAGGCCCGGGTGTCCACCCCGCGGGGCAAGACCACCAGGCGCTGGAAGTTCATCGCCGCCAGTTCGCTGCGCAAGGCCTCGGTGGGGACGGTGGTGCAGTGCGCCCGGTTGTGGAATTTCCGCAGGTAGGCGGCGATGGGCCGCTGCAGCCAGCCGATGCCGTAGTGCTCGGTGTAGGTGTGGAAATTGGTGCGGAAATCGGTGGTGACCGGCAGCCGCAGTTGCAGGGCGGCGTTGAGGGCCGACCAGCCCAGGGGGCCCTCGGTGGCGACGTGGACCACGTCCGGCCGCTGGATCGACCAGTGCCGGATCAGGCGCCGCTTGGCCGGCATCCCCATGCGCAGGCCCGGGTAGCGGGGAATGGGCATGCCCCGGGTGAGGAGGTCCTCGGCTCCGCGCCCGGCGCCGCCGACATCCGCCGGCTGCGCCGGGCGGATGATGGACAGGTCGTGCCCGCGGGCCCGCAGCCCGTCGACGAGGCGGGACAACGTGAGCGACACGCCGTTGATCTCCGGCGGAAAGGTCTCGGTGACCACCGCCACCCGCAGCTGGCGGCGGGCGCCCGGCAGGTTTTCCACCAGGATGTCGCGCGTGTTGCTGTCCGGAGTGTGTGTCTGGGGCATGCGGCCATCCTGCGGCCCCGATATCTCAAAGCGATGACAAAGGCCCCGCGTCGACACTGGTGTCACGGCAATTTCATGGACAGGCTCCAGCATCCCGTCGACGCCGCCCGGGCGCCCCGCGAGGGCCAGGCATGGCGGGTAGTCCGCATTACCTCAGGAGCCACCGTTGAACGCATTCTTCAAGACCCTTCAGGAGCAGCGCTGGGACGACCACCGCTACTACCACCACAGCCGCATCAACCAGAGCCTGCACCTGGTGAGCGCCCTGAGCTTCCTCGTTGCCTACGGGCTGCTTTTCGTCGACCCGGCCTGGGCCGCCCTGGTGGGCTGGTGCATCGCCATGGTGACCCGCCAGACCGGACACTACGTGTTCGAACCGCGTGGCTTCGACACGATCAACAACGTGAGCGACGAGTACAAGGAGCAGATCAAGGTCGGCTACAACATGAACCGCAAGAGCGTGCTGCTGGCCGTCTGGGTCGGCCTGCCGACCCTGCTCTGGTTCCAGCCCTCGCTGGGGGGCCTGATCCAGCCGGCCGAAGGCGTCATGGGCTGGCTGCACGACCTGGGCATGGCCTGGCTGGCCCTGGGCGTGGCCGGCCTCCTGTTCCGCGTCGGCCAGCTCTGGCTGCGTGACGGCTGGATGCCGGCCCTGGCCTGGGCGACAAAAATCATCACCGACCCGGTGCATGACGTGATCCTCTATCACAAGGCTCCCCTCGCCCTGCTGCGCGGCGAGCTGCTCGATCCGATGGAGCATGTGCGGCACGTGGAGCAGGCCCGGCAGGCCCAGGCATCACAGCAGGAATGAAAAGGGCCCGCGCGAGCGGGCCCTTCCACTTCGGGGCCGCCTGTTCTTCAGGCCCGGCCCAGTCGGCGGGCCAGCATCTCCCGCAGCAGGCCGCGCCGGATCTCCTTGTTCGACAGTTTCTCCCCCGCATGCCACCACCCGCCTTCGCGCATGGCCCTGGCCGCCGCCACGAAACGGCGCACCACCTCCTCGAACTCGGCATCGCCGTAGTTCAGGCTGAAGATCAGGCGGCCGCTGCCCACCCAGCTCAGTCCCAGCCCCTGCTGCCGCAGGTAGAACTGCAGCATCCAGTTGTAGCGGGAAGGCTCGGTGTACAGCACCGTCCAGATGGTGGACAAGCCCGCCACCTGCACCGGCAGGCCCTCGGCACGCAACGCCGCGTTCAGGCGCGCCAGGCGGCGAGTCCAGAGGGCGTCGAGTCCGTGATACAGCCCCTGAACTTCGGGCGTCTCCAGGCGGCGCAGGAAAGCGTTCATCGCCCCCATCACGTAGGGGTGGGCGTTGAAGGTCCCGCGGGCGAAGCACAGGTCGGCCGGCCGATCCTCGCGGTAGCGTTTCATCAGGTCGGCGCGCCCGCAGACCACGCCCACCGGCAGGCCGCCGCCCAGGGTCTTGCCGTAGGTGACGAGGTCGGCCTTCACGCCGAAATACGCCTGCGCGCCGCCGGGCGCCAGGCGGAAGCCGACGAAGACCTCGTCCAGGATGAACACGATGCCCTTTTCGCTGCAGACCTGGCGAAGCTGGCCCAGCCAGCGGGTGTAGCCCTCGCGGTCCACGCCGGCACGGCGGCTGCTGTCCACCAGGGACGAGTCGCCCGGCGCGCTGGCGTTGGGGTGCAGGGCCTGCAGGGGGTTGACGATCACGCAGGCGATGTCCTTGCGGGTGCGCAGCACCTGCAGGGTGCGTTCGCTCATGTCCTTCAGGGTGTAGGTGTGGCGCGGCGCCAGCGGATTGCCCGGGCCGGGCTGCACGTCCTCCCACCAGCCGTTGTAGGCACCGGGAAAGCGGACCAGGTGGGTCTTGCCGGTGTGGTAGCGGGCCAGGCGCACCGCCTGCATCACCGCCTCGGTGCCCGACATGTGGAAGGACACCTCGTCCAGGCCGGAAATGCGCCGCAGCGCCTGCACGTTCTCGGCCACGCAGGGGTGGTACTGCCCCAGCACCGGACCGAGCTCCTGCACCAGGGCGGAACCCTCGGCGATGCAGGACTTGTAGAAGTCGTAGCCCAGGAGGTTGACGCCGTAGGAGCCGGTGAGGTCGTAGAAGCGATTGCCGTCCAGGTCCTCGACCTCGACGCCCGACGAACTGCGCGCGAAGGAACCGAGCTTGAGGTGCTGGCGCAGGTAGGGGCTGTACTGGAAGGGAACCCGGTAAGCGCCGGTGAATTGCAGGTCGGAAATGGCCTCGCGGGCCTGCGCGGTCAGGGCGGCGGACTTCGGAAAGCGGGCGGCGCAATCGGCACACAGGGCGGCGAAGGCCTCGCGGCGACGCGCCACCACCTCGGCGGGCGCGCCGTCGGAATCGAAGAAGCGCGCCTCGTCATAGGCGTAGCCCGGGATCAGACCCGCCACCCGATTGGCCAGCGGGGAGTGTCCGCGCAGACCGGGCTGTTTGGCCAGGGAGAGATGAAGCCGGCGGTGCGCACGGGCCAGGGCGTAGGCACCGGCGCCGGCGGCGGCGGTCAGGACAAAGGGGTCGGTCATAGGTGTTGCGAATCAGTGACCGGCTAGGTGTATTGGACAGATTTGAAAGCCTGATGACATGACGATGAAACCCGGACCCCTCAAGCGCCTGCTGGCGCAGGAAGACCTCAACTTCCTCCTCACCAACCGCATTCCCCGCATCGCCTTCACCCGGCTCATGGGAAGAATCAGCAAGATCCGCAGCCCGCTGTGGACCCGCCTGGCTATCCGGGTCTGGGGCTGGTTCGACGACCTGGACCTGAGCGAGGCCCGGGAAACCCGCTTCGAGAGCCTCCACGCCTGCTTCACCCGGCAGCTGCGGGAGGGCGCGCGGCCGGTCGACATGCGACCCGAGGTGCTGGCGAGCCCCTGCGACGCCATCGTCGGCGCCAGCGGCCGCATCGACGGCCAGGCCCTGCTGCAGGCCAAGGGCATGCCCTACACCCTCAGCGAGCTGCTCGGGCCGACCCAGGACTGGCGCCCCTTCGAAGGCGGCCAGTACCTCACCCTGCGCCTGACCTCGGCGATGTACCACCGCTTCCACGCTCCGCACGATGCCCACATCCGGCATGTGACCTACCTCAGCGGCGACACCTGGAACGTCAACCCGATCGCGCTGGCCCGGGTGAAGAAGCTGTTTTGCCGCAATGAGCGGGCGGTGATCCGCATGCGCCTGGAAACGCCACAGCAGCAGGAGTTCGCCCTGGTGCCGGTGGCGGCGGTGCTGGTGGCCAGCATGCGCCTGCGCTTCCTCGACGTGCTCCTGCACCTGCGCTATGGAGGCCCCACCGAGATGCCTTGCGATGCCCGGGTGCGCCGGGGCGAGGAGCTGGGCTGGTTCGAGCACGGCTCGACCATCATCGTGCTGGCGCCGCCCGGTTTCGAGTTGGTCGAGGGCTTGGCCCAGGGCACGCGCATCCGGATGGGACAGGCCCTGATGGCGATGCCGGCCCCGCTCTCGCGCTGAGCGGGCGTCGGACCTAATTGCCGACCAGTTCGGGCGACTGCACCGTCACCACCACAGCCTGCAACTGGCCGCCGCGCTCACGGGCACGCAGCCACCAGGCCGCACCCTTGCGGACCGGGCAACTGCCCTCGCCGATCCCCATCAGGCGGGCCAGGGTCTGGCCCAGCGTCGGCTGGTGGCCCACGACGACGACCGGCTGGCGCGCGGCGGGCCAGCGCGCAGCGGCCAGGAGTTCGTCCACGCTGCGATCGGGGGCCAGTTCGGGCACCGCCCTGAACTTGCGTCCCAGGGCCCGGGCCGTCTGCTCGCAGCGCAGCGCCGGGCTGCACAGGACGCGCGCGCCCTCGGGGAGGGTGCGGTCAAGCCAGGCACCCATCCGGGCGGCCTCGCGCTCGCCGCGGGAGGTGAGCGCACGGGCCAGGTCGTCGCCCCCCTCGGGCGCATCCTCGGCTTCGGCGTGGCGCCAGAGAATGAGGTACATCAGCGCTTCCTGGCAGCCGGCTCGCCGGCGTCGTAACGGGCCATGAGCGCCGCCTGCGCGCCGGGACGGTCTTCGTGCAGGGCGCCGGGGACACGGTGGTACTTCCCGTCTGCCATCAGGTCCCAGGCGTCGCGCTCGTCGTGGAGGTAGGCCACCAGGCATTCGTCCACCAGCCGCTGGCGGAGCGCCAGGTCGTTGACCGGCCAGGCCAGCTCGACGCGACGCAGCATGTTGCGGTTCATCCAGTCGGCGCTGGAGAGAAGGAGGGTCTCGTCGTCCCCTGTGCTGAAGTAGAAGACCCGGGAATGCTCGAGGAATCGACCGATCACCGAGCGCACCCGAATGTTGTCGGTCACGCCCGGCACCCGGGCCGGGAGCATGCAGGCACCGCGCACGATGAGGTCGATGCGCACCCCCTGGCGGCCGGCGCGCACCAGGGCGTCCATCAGCGGCTGGTCGGTCAGGGCGTTGGTCTTGACGACGATGCGGGCCGGCTTGCCCAGGGCCGCGGCCTGCGCCGCCTGCTCGATCAACTCGATCAGACGCTTGTGCAGGTGGAAAGGCGCCATGAGCAGGGTCTGCAGGCGGGGTACCCGGGCCTGGCTCGCCAGGTGGTTGAACACCGCCTCGACATCGGCGGTGATCTTCGGGTCGGCGGTCAGGTGGCTGATGTCGGTGTAAAGCCGCGCGGTGCGCGGGTTGTAGTTGCCGGTCGACAGGTGGGCGTAGCGGGCCAGGCCCCTGCCCTCGCGGCGAGTCACCAGCAGCATCTTGGCGTGGGTCTTGAGCCCGACGACGCCATAGACCACCTGGGCGCCGATGGCCTCGAGCTTTTCCGCCCAGTTGATATTGGCTTCCTCGTCGAAGCGGGCCTTGAGCTCCACCACCGCCGTGACCTCCTTGCCCCGGTTCACCGCCTCGCGCAGCAGGTCCATCATCACCGAGTCGCTGCCGGTTCGGTAGATGGTCTGACGGATCGCCAGCACCTGGGGATCGGACACGGCTTCGCGCAGGAAGTCGATCACGCCGTCAAAGCGCTCGAAGGGCTGGTGGATCAGGACGTCGCCCTGGCGCAGGCGCTCGAAGATCGAGCCGCCAGCGGCCAGCTGCCGCGGGTAGGCCGCGGCAAAGGCCGGGAACAGCAGGCCCGGCGCCTCGGCCAGGTCGATCAGCTGCTGCAGGCGCACCAGGTTGACCGGGCCATGCACCCGGTACTTGGCCTGCCGGGGCAGGTCGAACTGGGCGAGCAGGAAGTCGGAAAGGTACTCCGAGCAGGTCGAGGACACCTCCAGCCGGACGGCCTCGCCGTAGTGCCGCTGCTGCAGGCCCTTGCGCAGGGCGGTGCGCAGGTTGCGCACCTCCTCCTCGTCGACCGCGAGGTCGGAGTGGCGTGTGACACGGAACTGCGAGAACTGCAGCACCTCGCGGCCCGGAAAGAGGTCGTGGAGGTGGGAGCGGATCACGCTGGTCAGGAGGACGAAGCGCGCCTTGCCTCCGGTCACCCTGGCGGGCATCCGGATTACCCGGGGCAATACCCGCGGGACCTTGACGATGGCGATGTCGTTGTCGCGGCCGAAGGCATCGCGCCCACCCAGTCGCACGATGAAGTTCAGGGACTTGTTGGCGACCTGGGGGAAGGGATGCGCTGGGTCGAGACCGACCGGCGTGAGCAGGGGACGGACTTCGCGTCGGAAGTAGTCGGCCACCCAGGCCTTCTGGGCCGCATTGCGCTCCGAGTGGGACAGGATGGCCAGACCGGCACGCGCCAGGGCCGGAATGAGGCTCTCGTTGTAGAGGGCGTACTGGCGCTGGACGATGTCATGCGCCGCTGCCGACAGGGCCTCGAAGCTGGCGCGCGAGCCCATCTCGTCTTGCGGGGCCCCGCGCGCCGCTGCCAGGTGCGGCGCGGCACGCACCTCGAAGAACTCGTCCAGGTTGGACGACACGATGCAAAGGTAACGCAGGCGCTCCAGCAGGGGCACGTCGGCACGGGTCGCCCAGTCCAGCACCCGCTCGTTGAATTCGAGAATGCTCTGGTCGCGGTCCAGCCAGGGCACGGCCTGGCGCTCCTGCTCTGGCCGGGCGACTCCGCCTCGATTGACTGCTGCGCGCATCCCATCAGCGTATGTAAGCCGCGTGACACGCGTGTGACAAAGGCCCGGGCACGTCCGGGCATTCCGCCCGCGCCCGGCGGCGTCAGCGCCCCAGGAAGTGCTTGCGATAACGCTCTGGCAGGTCGGCGATCCGCAGGATCATGGGCAGGTCGGCGGTGTTGAAATCCGGATCCCAGGCCGGTGCACCCAGCACCTTGGCGCCCAGGCGCAGGTAGCCCTTGATCAGGGCCGGCGGCTCCACCGGCAGGGTGTCGTCCAGCTGTTCCACCGGCAGGGGCAATCGCGGCCGCACCTGCCACTCGATCGGGGCCAGGTGGCGTTCGCGGACCTGGCGCCAGACACTGGCCGCCACGTCACCACTGACCACGCCCTCATGCAGCATGGGGATGCTGGCGCAGCCGACCATCGTGTCGAGTCCGTTGCGCACCATGAACTCGGCCAGCGCGCCCCACAGGGCCATGATCACGCCGCCATGGCGGTGCTCGGGATGCACGCAGCTGCGGCCCAGTTCCACCATGCGCTCGCGCAGGCTGCGCAGGCGGGTCAGGTCGAACTCGGTGTCGCTGTAGAAGCTGCCCACGCGCCGGGCCTGGGCCGGAGTCAGCACCCGGTAGGTGCCCACCACCTGTCCGCTGGCCTGGTCCCGGACCAGCAGGTGCTCGCAGAAATCGTCGAACAGGTCGACGTCGTGGCCAGCCAGCGGCGTGTGCAGACGCGCGCCCATCTCGCCGGCAAAGACCTGGTGGCGCAGGCGCTGGGCCTCCCGGACCTCGTCCTGGTGGCGCGCCCAGGACACCGCGATCGGTTCCGTTGCACGGGGTGCGGCGCCGCTGCGTGACGGGGCGACGCTCCGGGCGGTGACGATCGGGTGGTTCGCGTGGACGGCCGAGGGCAGGTCTTGCATGGGGGATCTCCTGTGTCGTTGCGCGCCAGTATGGAAATCGCGCATGACCCGCACATGGCACTTGCGTGGCAAATCCATGAAGACGGGGCCTGTCACGAATCCTTCATCCGGGCCCCGCACACTCAGGGGCTGTTGTCTTCCCGCCCCTTGCCCTGGGGGCCGCTGCTTGCCATGACCGATCTCGACCAGGACTTCCGCTTTCGCCGCGACATCGCCGACAGCTACGACGAGGAGCTCGAGCTCGAGCTGGAAGACCGCCCCTTCGACGCACACGGCCATGAGATCGCCCTGAGCGAGGAGGAGAAGCACGACCGCCGCACTTACTTCCGCGAGCTGCTTCGCCTGCAATGCGAGCTGGTCAAGCTGCAGGACTGGGTGGTGGCCACCGGACACAAGATGGTGGTCCTGTTCGAGGGTCGCGACGCGGCCGGCAAGGGCGGCGTGATCAAGCGCATTACCCAGCGCCTCAACCCGCGCGTGTGCCGGGTGGTCGCCCTGCCCGCCCCCAACGATCGCGAGCGCACCCAGTGGTACTTCCAGCGCTACATCGCCCACCTGCCGGCGGGCGGCGAGATCGTCCTGTTCGACCGCAGCTGGTACAACCGCGCCGGGGTCGAAAAGGTCATGGGGTTCTGCAACGACGAGCAGTACGAGGAGTTCTTCCGCTCGGTGCCCGAGTTCGAGCGCATGCTCCAGCGCTCGGGCATCCAGCTCCTGAAATACTGGTTCTCGATCTCCGACGAGGAGCAGCACTCGCGCTTCCTGAGCCGCATCCACGACCCGCTCAAACAGTGGAAGCTCAGCCCCATGGATCTGGAGTCGCGCCGCCGCTGGGAGGACTACACCCGGACCAAGGAAGTGATGCTGGAGCGCACGCACATCCCCGAGGCGCCCTGGTGGGTGGTGCCGGCCGACGACAAGAAGAAGGCGCGCCTCAACTGCATCGACCACCTGCTGTCCCAGGTCGCCTATGGCGAGGTACCGCACCCCGAGGTCCAGCTGCCCCCGCGGGAACGCCACGAGGACTACGAGCGCCACCCGGTGCCGGCACACATGCACGTCCCGGCGCGGTACTGAGCCCATGCCCCCGCCCACCGAGGGCCCCGTCACCTCCGCAGGTGGCCCGCGCGCGGTCGAGTCCGGCTGGGGCGCCGATCCGTCCGGGCTGATCACCGGTTTTTCCTTCGAGGGTGAAGGCGCGCCCTGCCCCATCGACTCCGAGACAGCGGCCCGGCTGCTGGCCGTCCGGACCACGGCACCGCAGGCGGACCATTTCCTGTGGCTGCACGTCGACCTGGCCCATGCTGGCACCTTGCGCTGGCTGGAGCGGCACACCGATCTGCCCGAGGGCTTCTATGAAGCCCTGGGAAGCCCGGCACGGTCCACCCGCGTGGAGCGCGATGGCGACGCCCTGGTGGCCGTCGTCAACGACGTGATGTTCGATTTCGACTTTGACGCCGGCGACCTGGCGACGCTGTGGGTCGGTCTGGACCGGGGTCTGGTCGTCACCGGCCGGCAGCAGCGCCTGCGCTCCATCGACGCCCTGCGTACCCGCATCAAGGGTGGCGAGCCCCTTCGCACCCCGCTGCAGCTGCTGGAATACCTGCTCCACGAGCAGTGCGACGTCCTCACCGACATCGTGCGCCAGGTCACCCAGCGCGCCGACGCGATCGAGGACCGGCTGCTGGCCGGCAGGCCCTCGGTGCAGCGCGCCGCGCTCGGCTCCATCCGGCGCCTGCTGGTGCGCCTGCAGCGGCTGATGGCACCCGAGCCCGCCTCGCTGTTTCGCCTGCTGCAGCACCCGCCCCGCTGGGTGAGCGCCGACGACCTGCAGGCCCTGCGCGAAGTCAACGAGGAGTTCCTCGTCGTCCTCAGCGACATGGCTGCCCTGCAGGAGCGGATCAAGCTACTGCAGGAGGAAGTGGCGGCGGCCGTGAGTGAATCCACCGGCCGCAGCCTGTTCATGCTCACCGTGATGACGGTGCTCGCCTTGCCGATCAACATCCTGGCAGGCCTGTTCGGCATGAACGTCGGCGGCATCCCCTTCGCGGAGGACCGTCACGGCTTCTGGATCATCGCGGTCCTGATCCTGGTCTTCGCAGGCATCGCCACCTGGTGGGTGGCGCGCGGCCGGGACGACTGATACCGCCAGCCCTCCGGGCCACAGCGTCCGGCAACTGCCGGTCCCCATGGAAAAGGGCCCGGGGGCCCGGGCCCTGACGGCACCGCCCTCGCAGGCAGGTGCCAGACGTCCGGTCAGCCCCCTACCGGGCCACCGTCGATGCGGCTGACCGCCACGGTCGCCGCGCGCGGGCGCATGCCCTTG
>JACCDT010618775.1_pt1 | contig 17973 bp, 15 predicted proteins | sample 7446291 | NCBI WGS metagenome assembly JACCDT01 (sample SAMN15323446, study PRJNA562643) | freshwater metagenome | isolation source: river surface water | place: USA:Blue River Watershed | collected 2017-08-17 | reverse complement strand
TCAAACACCGAGGCAAAGACAAGCGGCTCACCGATGAAGAGCGCAGACTGCTCAAACGAAGACAAGCCATCGAGCCGATCATCGGGCACCTCAAAGCTGATCACCGCATGGACCGCTGCCACCTCAAGGGTTCAGAAGGGGACGCGCTGCACGCGGTGCTGTGCGCGGCGGGCTACAACATCCGCTGGCTGCTGCGGATGATCGCCCGCAAAGGCGTGGGCCTTTTGTTGTGCCTGCTGCAGGCGAGCGGTTTGACGGGTTTATTTGTGAAATTGGCCAAAATCTTCGGCCTCAACCGACTGCAAAACTCAGATCAGCGCTGGGCGCTGGTTTGAAATGAATTTTGCAGGGCCGACTAATTAACGCCTTGAATGTGTTTGTGTTCTGCAATCAACTGCCGTGGTGATCAAGCAGCGCTGCATCACAAGGCCTTGATCGCATCGACAATCGCCCAGTCATGGGGGTTGTTCAGATGGTCCATGAGCTGATTGGCGGGCACCAGCATGACGGCCTGCGATTCCCAGCCCATGTCGGCCGGATGACCGCCGATCCGCTCGGCCAGGTAATAGCGGGTGTAGCTGGCAGATCGGCGCACGTCCACCAAATGGCGTTGGAGCCGGATTTGCAAACCCGATTCCTCAAAGACCTCAATCAGCGCCGTGGCTTGTGCGGACTTGCCTTCCATCGTGCCTTTGGGGAAGGTGGCTTTGTAGCCGCCAAATTGATTGCTGGGTGCCACCAGCCAGATGCGCCCATCCGTCTCACGCACCACGGCCCCGGCCGCAGTCCTGCTCAACCCGGCGGGCACCACAAAGGCTGGCTCTTGAATCCAATGCCTTTTTGCAAGTTCTTCCCATTCTTGCGTTGTCGCGGATGCCGCAAACCAGTGCTCGAAAGGCACACCATGGAGCTCTTCGGGCATGGGGCCACCGGGCACCACGCAGGCCATGGCGGCGGGGTCATGCCAGGTTGGCAATGGTGTGGCTTGGCTGGGTGCGTGGAGGGTGACAGCTTGCCCATGGTCGTTCGGGCGCGGGTGGTGGGTCATGTGGGGCATTTTTTGGCGTGGTGTTTGCGTGATGTTTGCGTGGGCATCAGGTAGGGGCACTGGGGGTGAGCACTGGCGTTTGGGTGGGTGTGCCGCTTGGCTCAAACATGGGTTTGCGGAGTTGGTCAGTCAGGTTGCACCTTTTTTTGTGCTGGTATTCAACACGCGCCAAGAGCCTGTTTTTTTGCCCCCTTGACGTTGCAAAACGCCTTCTCGTTGCAGCTTGTCGGTGAGGTAGCGTGTGCCTCGCTCGGTCAACCCTAGTCGCGCACCCAGTTGCTTTTGAGTCAGCCGGGGTTCCTGCATAAGGATGGCGCAGAGGGCACTTTCACGCACGGACAATGGTGGCTTATCGACAGTTTTATCGACAGTCTTATCGACAGTCGTCTCTGGCTCATCCGATGGGGGCGCTGCCTGCAGGAACGACGGCCTGGCAAAGCTGGCAATGAACAAGCCCGCCACTTCCCGAAACTCCACCTCCGGGGCGTTGCTCATGATCAGGGGCATGCCGCGCCCCCAGGCCTCTACCATGTGGATGCGCCGAAACAGTTCGGCCACCAGCGGGTTGCGGCGTCGCGAGACGTTACCTTGGCGGATGTCGGCAATGGTGAGGTTGCCCATGAGGGTGCCGGGGTTGCGGATTTCGACGCGGTCTTTGTAAATGGCGATTTGAACGTGGTCGGGATCGCGCCAATCGCGGTGACAAAAGGCGTTGATGATGGCTTCGCGCAAGGCGTCCATCGAGATTTCGGGCACATCCACGCGGTACAGGCCTTCCAGGCGCATGCCGATGTGTATGTTTTTGAGGATGTACTTTTGGGCTTCTTCGATCAGGCTGAGGATGTCGCCGTCAAAGTCGTGCCTGTCGAGGATGGTGGCGCTGGTGGTGCCCATGAACACGGCGCAGCGCATGTGTACGGGCGCGGTGGTGAAGAACAGTTGCGCGGCATTGAGCAGTTGCTGGTCTTGCAGCACTTCGAATTTGCTCAGGGCTTGCTCGATACGTTGAGGCTCCTGGGTGCCAAGCCGACGCCAGACCAAGCCGGCACGCTTGGCAAAGTCGCGCACCTTTTGGGTGTTGATGGCTTTGAGGGGCAGGTTCAGCACCTGCTTGTCCCAGCGCAGGGCTTGCTGGCTTTGGTCGATGATGAGTTTGCGGATCTCGGCAGCGCTGAGTTGACGGTCTTCGTCGGCCACGCGCATGTAGGCTCGGCCATACGCAAAGTAAGGCGCGTCTTGACCTTCAAACTGAACCCGGATGCAGTCACGCCCCTGCAGTTTTTGCAAGCCGATATGGGGGTAGAGCTTGGGTTCGATGTGCGCCCCTACGGCTTGCGAGAGGTCGCGCAGGGTTTTGTCTGTGGCCTGCATGCCAACGGCCTGTCCGTTCGGGGCCACGCCAAACCATAGCTCGCCCGCGCCGTGTTTGTTGAGGATGGCGGACATGCTGATCAGCCCTTCCTTCAACTCGGCCAGGCTTTTCTTGAGCTCGAGGGTTTCGGTCTCGGTCATGCGCCCACCGGAGTTTTTTGCACACTCTGGATCTGCCCCCCAAAGCTGTTCAACCACCGATCGAGCAGCAGCGTTTGCACCACGGTGGCAGTGATGTGGTTGCCGTCGTCGTAGCGGGCCATGTCAAAGTCGGGGCGCTCGAAAGTGAGCATGCTGGCCTTGGGGCTGTGGACGCGGTGCAGGGCCATCACGCGGTGTTGTTTGCGCTCTTCTTTGGCGTTGTTGTGCTTGTCATGGTTGGGACTCATGTTTCCACCTCGTCCAAATCACCGTCATTCACATCCAACGCCAAACCATCACGACCCGTCCAGCCTTGCAGACGCGCAGCAATTTGCTCAGGGCTGGGCAGGTCGGCCTGGTAGCTGGCAGGCAGTTGCGGGGTGACGGTATACGTGGCAATGCCCAGCGCATGGCTGGCCGTGCGCAGGGCGTACTCGACCATGGTTTTGGTTTTGCTGCGGCAAATGACGATGCCAATGGGTGGGTTTTCACCTTCCAAGCGGTGTTGTTGGTCCAGCGTGTCCAAATAGAACTCAATCTGGCCTTTGTGCTCGGGCTTGAAATCGCCCATCTTCAACTCAATGGCCACCAGGCAACGCAAGCGGCGATGAAACAGCAGCAGGTCAATGAAATAGTCTTTGCCATCCACCTCCAGCCGGTACTGGTTGCCCACAAAGGTGAACGCGCCCCCCATTTCAATTAAAAAGCCGCGCAGGTTGCGCACCAGGGCTTGCTCCAGCTCGCGCTCGGAGTGCTGTTCGGCCAGACCCACAAAATCAAAGGTGTAGTGGTCTTTGACGGCCAGCATCGCTTGGGCCTTGATGCTGTCGGGCACAAGCGCGTCAAAGTTGGTCTGCCCCAGCAGGTATTGGCGGTAACTGTGGTTGTCCAATTGGTGCTGCAACACGCTTTTGGACCAGCCGAAACGGGCTGTTGCCCGCAGGTAAAACTCGCGCTCCAGGTCGTCTTTGCAACGGGCCATGACGAGCAGGTTTTTAGACCAGCTGATTTCTCTAACCAGTGGTTGGAGTTTTGGCTTGTCACGGTACTCGTTGTAAAACTGGCGCATGAACCACAGGTTTGGGGCTGAAAACCCGTTGCGCCCCGGGAACTCTGCTTGCAGGTCTCTCGCCAGGTTTTCGACCACGCCCTTGCCCCAGCCGAGTGCGTTTTGTTTTTGGCTGATGTTTTGGCCCAGCCACCAGTAGAGCGCCAACAGCTCGCTGTTGACAGCTCGCAGGGCCTGGAGTTGCCGCTGGCGTATCTGGGTTTTGACTTCCATCAGGAAGTCGGTGTAGCCATTTGGGGCCATGAAAGCCGGGTTCTGCTCAAAGCTCATGCCTCACCCCCCTCGGTTTTTTGGATCTGTCTTTTCAAGAGACCGGTCAACTGTTGTGGCTGAGGTGGAGGCTTCGATGTGTGTCCCCACGGCTTGCGAGAGGTCGCGCAGGGTTTCGGTCTTGGTCATGCGCCCACCGGCGTTTTTTGCACGTTCTGGATCTGCCCACCAAAGCTGAGCAGCCAGCGGTCGAGCAGCAGGGTTTGCACCACGGCGGCGGTGATGTGGTAGCCGGCGTCGGTTTCGGTGACGGTTTGGTCTTCGGACAGTCGCGATTCGAGCAGGTGTTTGCCGGGGGCTTTGTCGATGACGAAGCTCAGGCGGATGCGCTCGCCGTTGGCGATGGCAAAGCGGCCGTCGGCGTCGTAGCGGGCCAGGTCGAAGTTGGGGCGCTCGAAGGTGAGGGTGCTGGCCTGGGCGCTGTGGATGCGGTGCAGCGCCATGCTGCGTTCGTTGTCATAGCCGTCAAAGCGGCACACCAGGTAGATGCGCGGACCTTGCTGGGCCAAGCCCAGGGGCATGACGCGGTGCTGTTTGCGCTCGTCCTTGGCGTTGGTGTAGTCCAGTTCCAGCCATTGGTTGTTGTACAGGGCTTGGCTGGTTTGCTCCAGCACGCCTTCGGCGATGTGGGCCGGCAGCAGGGGCTGGGTTTCGCTGACGACGCGCACTTTTTGAAGCCATTGTTTTTCGAGGGTGGCGTTTTGGTGTGGGGCGAGGTTGGCGCGGGCTTGTTCAAAAAAGCCGTTCATCGATTGCATGACGCTGGGCGGCAGCAGGGGGCGCAGGTGTTGTTCGGCCAGCATGAGCATGAGGGATTCCTGTTTGCTCAGGGCGGGCAGCATGAAGTTGGCCGCTTTGTCTTTCCAGCGGTAGCCGTAAGGAATGCTGCTTTCGTCGCGGTCGATGCCGAATTCGTCGCTCAGGGTTTTCAGCAGGCGCTGGATGCTGCGTTCGTCGCGCTCAAAGCCTTCAGCGGCCAGGGCCTCGCGCAGTTCACGGCTGTTGACTTTGCGCCCACGCGGGATGCGCCGCAGCAAGGCCAGCGCCAGCAGGGTGGTCTCCAGGGTTTTGGGTTTGGTGTTGGGGCGGGTCATGGTGGGCGCGCAGCAAAAAACAGTTAGAAAGTATCACTTCAAAATGAACACGAAGTAGGTTTGGGTACCCCTTATTTGATTCAATTTGTTTCACTTTTGAATGAGCTGCTGTTGGGGGCGTGTGCCCCGCCCATCGCCAGCAGGCTGGCTCCCACCGTGCGAACCCGACTGGCTGGCTCCCACAGTGACAACTTGTCTGGCTCAGACCACGAAGCCGATGCCCCGGGTTTTGGCGCCGGGTTTGAGGGCGCATTCTTCGGCCAGGGCTTGCACCATTTGGCTGGCGCTCTGGATGGGACGCAGGCGGCTTTGGCGCACCACGGCGGCGTAGTCGCCGGGGGTGAGTTGGCTCAGCGCAGCCAGGGCTTGGCGGTCTTGCGCCGTGGGCTCGCTCAGGCCCATGTGTTGGCAGTGGCGCTGCAGCAGTTGCAGGGCTTGCGGGGTTTTGAGGTAGTCAAACTTGAGCTTGAGGTCAAAGCGGCGCAGGGCGGCGCTGTCGAGCCCGGCCATGAGGTTGGTGGAGGCGATGAACACGCCGTCAAAGCTTTCCATTTGGGTGAGCATTTCGTTGACCTGGCTGACTTCCCAGCTGCGCTGGGCGCCTTCGCGGTTTTGCAAGAAGGTGTCGACTTCGTCAACGAGCAGCAGGGCGTTGGCGTCTTCGGCCTCGGCAAAGGCTTTGGCCAGGTTCTTTTCGGTCTCGCCCAGCCACATGCTGATGAGGTCGGAGGCGCGTTTGACATGCAGGGGTTTGTCCAGCTGCTGTGCCAGCCAGCGGCCGTAGGCGGTTTTGCCGGTGCCGGGCGGGCCATACAGGCAGATGCGGCCGGTCTGGTGTTGGCGCAGTTGTTCGGCCATGGCCAGCAGGTCGGTGTCGGTGTTGACAAAGGCGGGGTCGTACACCTCGGGCAGGGTGCCTGCCTTGCGGCGTGCAATCAGGGGGTGGGCTTGGGCTTGCAGCGTCTGGTTCATCAGCAGCTCCACGGCGCTGGCGGTCTGGCCTTCGGGCAGTTGGGTGGCGATGCTCTGGATGACGCGGCTGGTGCGTGTGACCACGGCCGGGGCCAAGGCTTCGGATTGGGCGATGCGCTGGATGGCGGCATCGTCCAGCAGGCCATGGCAGGCGCTGCGGATGATGCGCTCACGCTGGGCTTGTGGGGGCACGGGCAACTCCAGCACCACATCAAAGCGGCGAATGAAGGCCGGGTCCATGCCCATGAGCGAGTTGCCGATCCAGAGGGTGGGCAGGTGGTTGCTTTCGAGCAGGCGGTTGATCCAGCCTTTGGTTTTTCCGGGGGAGCGCTTGCGCAGGCCGCTGAGGATGTGGTCGTTGTCATCGTGGTGGTTGAAGGCGTCTTCGATTTCGTCAAACACGACCAGCACCTGGCGCTGCGCAAACAGGCTGTGTGTGGCGCTGAGCGCCTTGATGCGTTTGCGACCCGAAATGGGTTCTTCGTGTTCGTCTTCGGTGGTGACTTCAAACAGCTCGCAGCCGAGGTCTTTGGCCAGCAGTTTGGCCAGCTGGGTTTTGCCGGTGCCAGGCGGGCCATACAACAGCACGTTCACACCGGCCTGGCCTTTGTCCAGGGCCTGGCGCAGGTAGGGCCGCAACACCTGCAGGGCTTTGGCGCAGTGGGCGTAGTCTTCAAATTCCAGATGCCCGGGGCCACTGGGCACGACCATGTCTTTGAGCCAATCGGTGGGCTGCAGTTCGTTTTCAATCAGCCGATGGGGCAGTTTGTCGGACAGCAGGTCGAGCTTGACGTCCAGCGAGCGGCTGGATTGCACGTCGACGGTGACCAGGCCGGTTTTGGACAGCTTGCCGTCGCTGCGCAAAGCCTGGCGGATGGCCTCGGGGTCTTGGCCAAGCAGCCTGCCCAGGGCTTGGTACAGGCGCAGGTTGTCCAGGTTTTTGACGTGGTCACAGGCCTGGTTCAAGTGCATGTTGCCCTTCATGAGCATGGCGAACTCCAATACGCGGCATTCGACATCGGTCAGGCCCACCAGGGCGGCGATGCGCGCCACATTGCCTGCCAGGGTGGCGGGCACTTGTACCAGGTGAGCACGGCGCTCGGCTTGTGCGTGCATGCGGGTCAGGGTGGCCCGGATTTTGGAGGGCTTGGGGTCCAGGTCTTCCTCGTCCTCGTCGGTCGCTGAGCCAGCCAGTCCAAGCCAGCAAGACAGGTCCTTGTCATCGAATCCGTATCGCGTGATGAAGGTGCGCTCTCCCTTGAGCGGGACCAGGATGCGCAAAACCCAGAGCCAGACGATGCTCGTTTCGCGCTCTTCGTGGTCGTCCATGCGGGCTTGAATGGACGCGCTGGAATGTGTGTGAGCTGCCATGTTTTCCTCCTTGATGTGAGGAAAACATTGTCTGAATCAGGGCGACATTTGGTGTCGTGGTGAAGCGTGCCAAGACCCGGAACAGGCCTGAAGGCCCGGCTGATTTATCAGCGAGCGTTCAGCCCGTCAAAGCACGAGCTCATGACCATGTCCAGGATTTGCTCTTCGGTGTGTTGCTCGCCCATTTTGAGGAATTCGAGCACCGGGTCGCAGGCCCTGGCAAACAAGGTGTACAGCACGGCCACGGCCGGCAGGCTTTTGTTGATCTGGCCTTTGGCTTGGGCCTCTTCGATCCAGCCGCCCAGGGCGTCGCTGACTTCCATCAGCCCGTCCATGTAGTCTTTGCTGGCCATCAAGGTGGCGCGCAGGCTGGAGTTCTGGCTGGGCAGGGAGGGCATCTGGCCTTGCAGCTTGAGCGTCATGGTCCAGCGCGTCACGGCCTTGAGTTTGTCCATGGGCGGCAACTCGGCAGACACTTCCTGAATGAATTCCTGCGCTTTGCGCATGGCCGTGACCATGGCCGCGCAGGCCAGCTCTTCCTTGCTGGTGAAGTGCTTGTACAGGCTGGCTTTGGCAATGCCCACCTCGGCCGCCACTTCGTCCACCGTCATCGCATCGAAACCTTTTTCGGCCAGCAGGCGGTTGACCGACTGGATGATGGCGGCCTCGCGGGCCGCCAGCATCTGGACCTTGAAAGACTTTTTGGGCGTTTTGGCGATTTCGGTGTTCATCTTTTGATTCTAGCCCTGCAGGCCAAAAAAAGACCCTTTGGTCGCTTCTTCAACCCAAGCATCCAATAGGTGGATTCCCTGATCACAAGCCGGATCAGGAAGTTTCCCCGTGTCCTCAGCTTCAGGACTGGCGCACACCGGCCACGCCATGCGCGATGGCCCACCGGGCCTGCGTGCCCAGCGTGGCCCCGGCTTTGACCGGGTTGGCCGTGGTGCGCATTTCGGCCTGGATGCCTTCGGGCTTCACATCCAGCAAGGTGTAGCCGCGCTCGTCGGAGCGGGCATGCAGGATGTCCGGATTGGACGTGCGGATCTGGGCCAGCAGGTTCTCGCCCAGGCCCCGCGAGGTGATCGAGGTGGTGACCAATTCAGAGGCCACGATGGGCGAGGACTCGAGGTTGGGTTGCACGCGCAATTGCGCGGCCACGTTCATGTGCACATCGCCGCCGAGCATCACCACGTTTTGCAGCCGGGCTTGGGCCACGGTGTCCAGCAAGCGCTCGCGGGCTTTGGGGTAGCCGTCCCAGCCATCGGTGAAGGCGCTGCGGCCCAGCGGCGTGTCGATGCCGCTGGAGCTCATTTGCGTGGACTGCGCCAGCAATTTCCAGCGGCGCTGGCTTTGCGTCAGGCCCTCGGTCAGCCACTGCTCCTGCGCCGCGCCGAACATGCTGCGGCCTTTGTCGGCCAGCGCATCACAGCCCACCACCACCCGACCGCCGCCCCGGTTCGGGTCGGGGCAAGCGTGGTGGTCGCGGTACTGGCGGCAGTCCAGCGTCCACAAATCGGCCAGACGACCCCAGGCCATGCGGTCGTGGATGCGCATCTGGCTGGGCTGGGCCGGATCGGGGCCCAGGCGCACCGGCATGTGTTCAAAGTAAGCCTGGTAAGCGGCCGCACGGCGGCGCAGAAACACCTGCGGGTCGGTGAAGTGGCGGTCCAGGTCGTTGGCGTAGTCGTTCACCACCTCGTGGTCATCCCAGGTCATGACCCAGGGGTGAGCGGCATGGCAGGCCCGCAAGTCGGCGTCCGACTTGTACTGGGCATGACGCTCGCGGTACTCGGCCAGCAGCGTAGGCACGCCGCCCTCGTGCTTGCGCACCAGGTAGCGCGGGTTCGAGCTTTCGTAAATGTAGTCGCCCACAAACAGCACCAGGTCCAGGTCGCGTTCGGCCATGTCACGGTGCGCGGCAAAGTAGCCCTGCTCGTAATGCTGGCAGGACGCCAGCGCCAGGCGCAGGCGCTGCACCGCTTCGTTCAGGGCCGGGCTGGTGCGGGTGCGCCCCACGGGGCTGGTGGCGCTGCCACTGACAAAGCGGTACCAGTAATGCCGCCCCGGCTGCAGGCCACTGGCCAGCACATGCACACTGTGCGCGCGGCGGGCATCGGTCTGCACGCGCCACTGGCGCACCGGTTGGCGCAAGGCTTCATCGGCAAACACCTCGCACAGCACCGGCAGGCTTTGCGCCTTGAGCGCCTCGTCGGCATCGCTCACGCGCAGGCGCGTCCACAGCACCACACTGTCGGGCTGGGGCTGGCCACTGGCCACGCCCAGCGCAAAGGGGTCGGTCTGCCAGCGCGGTCCCCCGCCGTTGACGCCGCCCGTGCCCGACTGGGCTTGGGCGGCCCCCCCCAGCCAAGGTGTGAGGGCCAGCGCCAGCGCACGGCGGTGCAGCTCACGGCGCGATAAAACGGGTCGGTTCATGACGCAACAAAGGATGGGGGTTCAGGGTGAAGATGCCAGGCAGGCACGGCATGTTAACCGGCGGCAGCGCTCGGCTGCATCACCTGGGGGGCATCGGATCTGCCCAGCACCGGGGTTTGTCCATGGCCGGGAAGTGACAGCACCGCCTGCGCTGTGGCGGCACAATCGCAGGCATGAACACGAGCACACCCATCCGCAAAGACCATCTGGACGCTCTGGCTGTGGGCATACTGCTGATGTGCTGCATGTTCTGGGGCTTTCAGCAGGTGTTGGTGAAAGCCACCGTGACCCAGGTGCCGCCTGTGTTCCAGTCGGCGGTGCGCGGCGTGGGGGCCACACTGCTGCTGTGGCTGTGGTGCCAGTGGCGCGGCGTGCGCCTGTTTGCACGCGACGGCAGCCTCTGGGCCGGTTTACTGGTAGGTTGTCTGTTTGCAGCGGAATTTGCTTTCATCTACATCGGGCTGCAGCACACCTCGGCCTCGCGGCTGACGGTGTTTTTGTACACCTCGCCCTTTTGGGTGGCGGCTTTTGTGCCCTTTTTCATCCGCACTGAACGGCTGCGCCCCGTGCAGTGGCTGGGCATGGCCTGCGCCTTTGCCGCCGTGGTGTTTGCCCTGCGCGAAGGCTTTGGCGGCGGCGGGGCATCGGGCGACCTGATGGGCCTGGCGGCAGGGGCCTTGTGGGGCCTGACCACCGTGACCATCCGCGCTTGCAACCTGACCCGCATCTCGGCAGAAAAATTGCTGTTTTACCAACTGGCCGTCAGCACCGTGGTGCTGATCCTGCTGTCGCACCTGATGGGTGAGCCCTGGGGCGGTGCCTGGAGCCGCTTTGCCATCGGCTCGGTGGCGGTGCAAATGGTGGTGGGCGCCTTTGCCAGCTACCTGGCCTGGATGTGGATGCTGGGCCGCTACCCGGCCACCAAGATTTCCGCCTTTGTGTTTTTGACACCGCTGTTCGCACTGCTGTTTGGCATGCTCTGGCTGGGCGAAGCCGTCACCCTGACCCTGGCGCTGTCCCTGGCTTTGGTGGCGGTGGGCATAGTGCTGGTCAACCGGAAATAAGCCCGCCACACAGCAAAACCTGTGAGCCGCAAGCCTTGCCCATCGCCAGCAGGCTGGCTCCCACAGAAACAAGCTTGCGCTGCCAAGACAAGGCTGTAGATGTTTTGTGGGCGCTTGCCTGCAAGCGATGGCCTGTGGGCCTCAAGCCTTCCAAATCGCCAGCAGGCTTGAGCCCCAAGGGTCAAGCAGTCACCGGCTTGACCACCGCTGCTTCCCGGATCGGCAGATTCACCAGCGCGGCCACGGCGGCCAGCGCCATGTCGGCGTACCACATCCAGGAATAATCACCCTGGTGCGTGATGGCCAGGCCACCCAGCCAGGCGCCCAGGAAGCCGCCAATTTGGTGCGACAACAAGGTCAGGCCAAACAAGGTGCCCATGTAGCGCATGCCAAACAGCTTGCCCACCAGCGCGGCCGTGGGCGGCACCGTGGCGAGCCAGGTGAAGCCCAGGCCAGCGGCAAAGATGTAGAAGGTCATCGGGGTCTTGGGCATCAGCAAATACCAGCCCACCAGCACAGCGCGCGAGCCGTACATCAGCGCCAGCAAGTATTTGCTGCGGTATTTGCCCACACACGAGCCGATGAACAGGCTGCCCGCGATGTTGGCCAGGCCAATGATGGCCAGCGACCAGCTCGCCACCGCAGGGGGCAAGCCGCACAGGTCCACCTCACCGGGCAGGTGCGTCACCAAAAACGCGATGTGAAAACCGCAGGTGAAAAACCCGGCGTGCAGCAGGCCATAGCTGGGGTTTTTGAAGGCGTTTTTGACTGTTTGCTTCAGGCCCGCATCGGGCTCGGTGTTGGCGTGCACCGCATGGCTTTGGGCCGTGACCTTGTTGACCAGGGGCAGGGCCGCCAGGGTGATCAGGGCCAGCGCCCACATGGCGCCCATCCAGCCGAGCAGCTGAATGAGTTTTTGCGCAATGGGCGCAAACACAAACTGACCAAACGAGCCGCCCGCGTTGATCACGCCCGAAGCCGTGCCACGCGATCCGGCCGGCATGCGCTGCGCCACCGCGCCCATCAGCACCGAGAAGGTGGCCGCACCGGCCCCTGCCGCCGACAGCACGCCCAGCGTGATCGACAAACCCCAGCCGCTGCTCATGAAGGGCGTGATGGCGGTGGCGGCAGCCATCAAAACCACACCGCCCATCAACACCGGACGCGGCCCCCAACGGTCGGCGATGGCGCCCGCCACCGGCTGGATCGCGCCCCACATGAATTGGCCAATCGCCAGCGCCAGGCTCAAGGTGACAATGCCCAGGCCGGTGGTGGTGTTGATCGGGCCCATGAACAGGCCATTGGACAGGCGGATGCCGTTGCTGACCATCAAGATGCCGGCCGCAGCCAGCGTGAGCGCCATGACGCCGGGGTGTTTCAGGGTGCGGAACATGGCGTTCGCTCAGCGGTAAAACGCTTCGACTTGGCCTTTGAGCTTGATCAGCAGCGGCTGGCCTTTGCGGTCCAGTGTTTTGCCAGCGGGCACCTTGACCCAGCCTTCGCTGATGCAGTATTCCTCGACGTCGTTGCGGTCCTTGCCATTGAAGCGGATGCCGATGTCGTGCTCGAACACGGCGCGCACATGGTGCGGGCTGCGCGCATCAATGGACAGGCGGTCGGGCAATTCAGGACGGGAAGCAGCGGCAGAGGTGGTGTCGGTCATGGGCTTGAACTTTTAAAAGCTACCGAATCTATACCAAAACAGGGCGATATTCCGGATCTTGCCCATCCACCGCCTTGCACATGGACTGAGCTCAACAGCAGGCGCTTCATGATTTCGTCAAATCATAGGAGCTGGCGCTCCGAAAAACCGGACGCCTGCGGATGGGCACACAAATTGACGCTGGAAGTGAGAGCAACTGTGAGCTTGTGCCGCATGGGTGCAACAACGGTCCATGCTGCGGTGAGGATTTGTGTGTTTTTAAGGGCCCCTCAAAAACGCGCACCGGCGACCAGGCTGACATGGTCACGGTCGATCAGCAGGTTGTAGGCGCCACCGGTGTAGCGGTGGTATTGAATTTCACCAAAATAACGCCGCCCGACTTCCGCGCGCAAAGCCGGGCGAAGCAATGTTCTGCCTTCGACATAAGCGCCGTCATGGGCGTAGCCCTTGACGTCCCGGGCCCACAGCAACGAAGGCGTCCACACGACGTCTGAACCGGCCGGGGCGTACCGGGCTGAAGCCAGCATCCTCAGGCCCCAGGCGCTCGAAGACACATAGCCGTCCGTGGTGCACGTCTTGCCAGGCACCGCGTCCACACAGGCCGGCCCTGCGGCATAGGCTGCGCCGTTGTAGGCCAGGGGCCGGCCGTATCGCAACACCGTGGGGTCGGGCAAACCGCGCACCTGGCTGACACCCACTTCGGCCAGCCAGGTGACGCGCTCTGCGCCCAGGCTTTTCGGAAACACCGTGTCCACACCCAGACTGCCCGTGGCCACGCCAAAGCGGTCGTACGCATCAAAGCTGGCCCCCACCGGCAAGCGGGCGATGCCCTTGTTCAGCGCCAGCACCGACGCCGGGCTGCGCGAGACAAAACTGGACAGCACGTCGAAGGCGCTCAGCGTGACGGGCTGATGGGGCCGGTAAGCCAGCTCGCCCGACAGGCGCGTGGTCGGTGCCAGTTTTTTGCTGAAACTCAGGCCCAGCAAAGCCACATCTTCGGGGTACACCATGGCGTAGCTGACCGAGCGGACACCGGGTGTCGGGGCGTTGATGGTCATGCGCAGGCTGGGGTTGGCGCTGTGCGTGTTCATGGCAAAGAACTTGAGATCGGCATCCCAGGCCTCGGCCTTGTAGCCCGCCAACACGCCGTATGCGCCTGAACGTCCAGCCTTCACGTCGGCGTTGCGGTGCAAGTAAGCGCCGCTGGCCAGCAGGGATTGCTCGGAAGCCCCCGCCAGCGCCGCAAAATCGCAACCCTGCGGCGCAAACGACTGCACATCGAAATAGGTGCCACAGCCGGGCAAAACCGTGCTGCGCGACTCATAGGCGGCAAAACCCTCCAGACGCCACAAGCTGCCCGAAGCCCATCGGGCACTCACCATGCCCACCGGCAATCGGCCTTCCGAAGGCAAAGCGCCCGGGCGCAGCAGCGAAGCCACATCGGTGGGGTTGATGGCCGAATTCACGCCGCCCGTGTGCAGGAGCGAGCCGCCCCACGAAAGCAGCTGACGGCCCAGACGCACATTCAGTGCGGCATCTTGGCCCGCACCGAAGCGGCCATGAACAAAGGCCTCACGAACATCGATGTGGCTGAATTGGGCGCTGGGCGCAAAGCCCTTGTCGCTCAGCGGCTGGTTGGGTTGAAAGCCATTGGGGTAATGGCCGTAGGCCGCATTTTTCTCGCCCAGCGCCCCATCGTGCCAGGCCCTGCCGCTCACAAAGAGGCCGATGTTGTCTTGTTTCAGGTCCAGGTCCCACACGGCCTTGAGCACCGTGGAAATGGCCTCGCCTTGGCGAAAGTTCAAATCCGAGCCACCGGTCTGTCCTTGCAAGCGGCCCTTGACCGTGCCAGGCACCCCCCTGGAGGGCCAATCGGCATAGGCGTCCGGGCTGGGCGATTCGGTCCGGATTTGCGTGCCCCAAGTGAGCGTGCCATGGAACTGGCCCTTCATGCCCTCACCCAGCTGAAAGTCCACAGCGACGGCCTGAAAACAAGCGGTCACCGAGGCCGAGAAGACCAGCAGGCCTGTCATTGTGTTCACTTTGGGATTCCTTGGTGCCATGCTGAAGTGGCTTTGTCAATGCATAAAAAGACTGGCGCCGACCTCGTTTGAGCCACGCCTCGCTGACCACGAGCTTCTTGTTTTTGACGTTTTTGTCAATTATCACCCGTCTGCACGCGCTGTGGCGCATTCGGGCACTTTCAGCGCTTGGGGTGAAGGGTCAGGCTCACACTTGGTGGCAAAATGCCCGGTCCTCAAAACATGCCCGCCCAGGGCATGTGTCCCCCGCTCCGGGCTTGCGCCCTTCCGCTTGACACCCCCATTCATGATGTCCTCCCCCGTCGGCACCCTCGGCATTGATTTCGGCACCTCCAACTCGGCCATGGCCTGGCTCGGCCAGCCAGGCGCTGCCCGGTTGCTGCCTCTGGAAGGCGAGGCCCTGGCCATGCCCACGGCCGTGTTCTACAACGCCGAAGACAGCAGCACCCACTTCGGTCGCGATGCCATCCGGCACTACCTGGAGGGCACCGAAGGCCGTTTGATGCGTTCGCTCAAAAGCCTGCTGGGCAGCCCGCTGCTGCTGGAGACGACCCAAATCGGCCACCAGCAGATCAGCTTTCAGGACATCATCGCCACCTTTTTGGCCACCCTGCGTGAGCGCGCCACGCAAAGCCTGGGCGCTGCACCTCGCCGCGTGGTGATGGGCCGCCCTGTGCACTTTGTGGACGAAGACCCCGAGCGCGATGCGCAGGCCGAGGCCTCGCTGCGCCAGGCGGTGCAGTCGGTGGGCTTTGACGAGGTGTCTTTTCAGCTGGAGCCGATTGCCGCCGCGCTGGACTACGAACAGCGCCTGACGCAAGAAAGCACCGTGCTGGTGGTGGACTTGGGTGGCGGCACCTCGGACTTCACCGTCGTGCGCCTGGGGCCGGACCGCATGCGGCATGCTGACCGCAGCCAGGACATCCTGGCCACCACCGGCGTGCACCTTGGCGGCACCGATTACGACCGTCAGCTCAACCTGGCCCAGGTCATGCCGCTGCTGGGTTACAAACACCTGGGGCCTGAGCAACGCGAAGTGCCCAGTCGCGTGTTTTTTGACCTGGCCACCTGGCACCTGATCCACTGGCAATACCAGCCCAAGGCCATTGCTCACGCCAAAACCCTGCACAGCAATTACAGCGACCCGCGCCTGCACGGGCGGCTCATGCGCGTGCTGACCGAGCGCCACGGCCACCACATCGCGCACGAAGTGGAGCAGGCCAAGATCCGCTGCTCGGTGAGCCGGGCAGACACAGGCATTGACCTGTCCGTGATCGAGCGCGACCTGCGCGCCCAGCTGGGCACGGCCGACCTGCAAGCGCAATTGCACGAGCTGCTGGCCCGCACCGTGGCCTGCGCCCGAGAATGCGTGCAACGCGCCGGACTGACCGATGCCTCACTCGACGCGATTTACCTCACGGGGGGCTCATCGGCCTTGAGCACCTTTCAGCAAGCCCTGCAGGCCGCATTTACCGGCGTGCCACTGGTCGAAGGCGATTTGTTTGGCGGGGTGGCCTTGGGCCTGGCCTACAGCCGCTGAACATCCGCACGGGCCTGAGGCAGCCCCTGCTTCAGGCGCGGTTTCAGGCCCGGTTGACGCCATACACCACCGCCAGGGCGATGGCGAAAATCACCGCCCAGATGGCCCGGTTGTGGCGCTCAATGAACTTGAGCAGCACATCCTCCAGGCTTTTGGAGACGTGCTTCGGTGGGGGTTTGTCCATGGGGGCTTTCGTGGGAGGGCTGCAAACGGGCATCAGGCCCAGTCATCGCCCTGGTCCCAGGACGACGCCTCCGCATCCGCCAAATCGGTCGACGTGGGCAACGGTGACACCAGCCCCGGCAAAGGCTCTTGGCTGGCGTCGCTCAAAGGCGATGCCGGTGACGTTGCGGCTGGTGAATGGTTGTTGTGTCCCATGAGGCTTTGCACCCCCTGAAACAACAAACCACCCGCCACGACACCCGCTGCCGTGGTCGCCACCTGGGCCATCAAGCCACCGCCCCAGGCGCTCGCGCCGGGCTGAGGTGACCCGCCCATCGCCATGTTCTGCGCGCCCACGGATCGAGGCGCCATGGGCGTGGCCGCCGGAAAAGGTGCCTGCGCTGAAGAAGGATCCACCTGCCTGCCCCAGGCTTGCGCGCCGGCGTTCAGAAACCCCGAAGGCACTGGCCTGGCCGCCTGAAGTTGGGCCTGCAGCTGCACGCACTGCGCCTCCAGTTGCTGGATGCGTGCCTGCGCGGCTTCCAGGGACAGCCCCAAGCCCATGGCGCGCTGCACCAGCAAATACGGCGCATCGGCCTGGCTGGCCACCGCCTCGCGGATCCAGGCATCGGCCGTCGGGTCTTTGGGCTCTGCACGGGTCTGGCGCAGGGCGCTCAAGAATTGTTGCAGCTGGTCACGTTCTGCGGCGTTCATGTCCGATACCCTGGAAAAAGTTCGTACGCCATTATGGGTTGACCACGCAAACACCTGATTTCCAAAGGCTGCTCGCAACCGCGCCAAGCCCTCGCGCGCAGGTGACACCAAGCCGCCCAATCCGGCAAGGGCAGGGTCCGTTTTCAAAGGCACAATGTCCGCTCGATTCAGAAAAACACCGGAGACCACATGAAAGAAACCCCCTATGCCTGGGTGGTGGTTTGGGCCACCTTTGTGTGCCTGGCGCTGATCTTCGGGGTGTCGTACTCGTTCGCGGCGTTTTTTGAATCCTTCGCGGCCGAGTTCTCGGCGCAGCGGGCCGATGTGTCCTGGATCTTTGGCCTGTCGGGCTTTGTCTACTTTGTGCTGGGCGCGGGCGGTGGCATGCTGGCCGACCGCTTTGGCCCGCGCATCGTGTGCTCGGCCGGCATGGCCCTCATAGCGCTGGGCCTGCTGGCCACCAGCTGGGCCTCGTCCTTGATGGCGGTCTATGTGAGCTACGGTTTGCTGGTGGGCCTGGGCATTGCGCTGGTGTACACGCCGTCGATTGCCAGCGTGCAGCCCTGGTTCACCACCCGGCGCGGCTTGGCCGGGGGCATTGCCAGCTCGGGCGTGGGCGCAGGCACTTTGCTGGTGCCGGTGCTGGTGACCATGGCGATTGGCCCCATGCCCTGGCGCGAGGCCATGCGCGCATTGGCGCTGGGGGTGTTGGTGCTGGGTTGGCTGGCGGCGGCTTTGTTGCGGCGCGCTCCGGCGGCACAGGCCGCGCCCGGTGTGCCCGCTGCAGGTGGCTCGGCCTCCGGCCTGAGCTTGCGCGAGACCTTGCGCAGCCCCACCTTCCGCTGGCTCTACCTGGCCACGGTGCTGGCCTCGCCGGTGATGTTCATCCCCTTTGCCCATGTGTCGGCCTCGGCGCGGGATCTGGGCCTGGACGACGCCTTGGCCGTGGGGCTGGTGGGCTTGATCGGCGTGGGCAGTCTGGTGGGTCGCTTTGCCATTGGGGTGGTGGCCGACCGGCT
>JACCDT011176626.1_pt1 | contig 17980 bp, 14 predicted proteins | sample 7446291 | NCBI WGS metagenome assembly JACCDT01 (sample SAMN15323446, study PRJNA562643) | freshwater metagenome | isolation source: river surface water | place: USA:Blue River Watershed | collected 2017-08-17 | reverse complement strand
TTCCGGTAGCAGAGCCAATGTAGTCTGCCGCGTACTCATTGATATAACCTTTTGGGTTGGAATACAATCCGGCAACACCACTAAAAACATAAATCTTCATATCAGGATTAAAGTATCCTTGATTGCTCAAATCACTGTCGTAGTATAGCGTGTATTCCAATCGAGCGCTCAATTCCAACATGTCATTTTTGAACTGAAGATTTCGTGCTCGTCTTGGAAAATAAGTGGAAAGTTGATCGGTATCTTGAATACGCAAATAGTCCATTGTTGCGCTGTAAGCTATTCTTTTGCTTTTTCTTTTTCGGATAAAACCACCTACAGCCCAACGGGTTGAAGGCATGTGCATGTCCACAACAAAATCTCTACGGGGTAAACCTTTACCGCCGATATCCCCCAAATAGTTGGCAGCACCAAGTCGCATACCGTAGTCATATTTGAATTGAGAAAAGGAATCTTCCACAACCAAACTGCACAAAATGAAGAGAATAAAGAGCTTTTTCATGTTCTTAATTGAAGTTTCGAATATACGAAAAAAATGATTGATTCAATTTTTCAACAATTCGGGTTTCAGGCTTACCTTTCAACCGTGAAAAAACTCACAGAAATATTAGGTACACAATACCCTATTATCCAAGGGGGAATGATATGGTGTTCAGGATGGGAATTGGCCTCTGCAGTGAGCAATGCAGGCGGTTTGGGAACGATTGGAGCTGGCTCAATGTATCCAGAAGTATTGCGTGATCAAATCAGGAAGTGTAAGGCGGCGACAGATAGACCATTTGCTGTAAATCTTCCATTGATTTATCCACAAGTGGCGGAACATATTCAAATTATTCTTGAGGAGAATGTTCCAGTAGTTATCACATCAGCGGGCAATCCTAAACTTTACGCACCAACATTTAAGGGAGCGGATCGGGTTTTGATGCACGTGGTGTCCAGCGCCAAATTTGCCAAGAAGGCTGAGGAAGCAGGTTGTGACGCGGTAATCGCAGAAGGATTTGAGGCAGGAGGACACAATGGTCGTGAAGAAACGACTACCCTTTGTTTGATACCTCAAGTAGTAGATGCAGTAAATATTCCTGTAGTTGCTGCAGGCGGAATTGCCGATGGGCGATCTATGTTGGCTGTTATGACTTTGGGAGCTGCAGGTGTGCAGATGGGTTCGAGATTTGTTCTTACCCACGAAAGCTCAGCTCATATAAATTTTAAGCAAGCAGTCTTGCATGCGCAAGAAGGAGATACCCAACTGACCTTGAAAGAGCTTACTCCAGTTAGACTTTTGAATAGCCCTTTTGCTGATCAAGTAAAGCAGGCTTATCAATCTCACGCAACAATTGAGGAGTTAAAAACGTTATTGGGAAGAGGTCGAGCTAAAAAAGGAATGTTTGAAGGTGATATGCTCGAAGGCGAATTAGAAATCGGGCAAGTTTCAGCTCGGATGGACAAATTGATTTCGGCAGAGGAAGTGGTCAAACAAACCATGAGAGAATTTACAGATAGTTGTAAGAAAATGAGCGAGACCTGGAAATAAATGAGATTTGTTTTATTCATATTGGGATGTTTGATAATGTCATTTGTACAGGGACAAGTTTTGTCCCCTGACATTGATTGCTCTCAAGTGGATGTCACTGGATCAACGACCATACAATGGACTGCACCGCAGGATCCGAACAATGAGTTTGTCTCTTATCATATTTTTTCTTCCGTTGGCGGGGCTGGATTTACTGAAATTGGACAAGTATTGAATTTGAATACCACTTTTTTTGTCGATGGTGTCAACAATGCGAATAATGATGAAATTTGTTATTACGTGATTGTCGAGTATTCAAGCTTAGCGGGCAATATGATGGCCGATCCAGGCTTGACATTTTGTAATACTTTTTTAACGGCCACCTCATCTACAAATCCACAAGGTTTTGTGAACCTGACTTGGACAGGAACAGCGGCTAGTAATTATACTATGGCTTGGGACAATGGATCCAATTCTTGGAACAATATTCTTACGATTCCATTGGATATAAATGATACTTCGATAGAGGTGATTACATGTGGTGACCCATTGAGTTTTGTCTTGTATGCCAATCAGGGCGTGTGTGCCAATGTCAGTAATATTGCCTCAGGAATATTCTTTGATCAAACACCACCGGCCATTCCAGTAGTAACCTCTGTCAGTGTTACGCAAGGGCACCCTCAGATATTTTGGAATGCAAGTACTTCAGTTGATACTGATGGATATATTTTATACAGATGTTCAGGTGGTGGCGTAACGGTATTGGATACTGTAGCTTCTTCTGTTCAATCATTTGTGGATATGACTGTAAATAGCGCCACGCAAACGGGATGTTACTTACTTTCCGCATTTGATGGTTGTTTGACCGGTACGCCGCCCAGCCCCAATACGAGCCCAACTGGAAATACTTGCAATTGCTCCATGTTGCTAACCCCATTGGTGCAAACCCCTTGTACCGATAGAATAACTTTGACTTGGACGCCCTATAGCGGTTGGGAAAGCGGTGTTGCATTTTATGTTTTGTATCATGCTGAAGCTGCCGGAAGTTTTTCGGCGATTGATACTATTCCAGCAAATACAATTTCTTGGCTGCATAATTTGAATAATTATGTAAGCTTGGATCATAGTTTTTACATAATGGCTGTAAGCTATGATGGCTTTTTTGCGATTAGCAATGTACAATCCATTACGCTGAATTATCCAACACCTCCCGCGGTGAATTATTTATCCTCAGTCTCTGTTACAGAGGATGATGAAATTGAGGTTACTGTTCAAACTACAGTTACAGCTGATCCCCATTTTTATTATTTGCAGTATTACAATGATTTTTTTGAGGAATGGATGAATGTTGATGTGTCTTCCAAAGAGAACAATGTAGTGCCGGTCGTTTTTACCGTTTCCAATATGAATCCGAAATACTTTTCCTATCAATTTCGTGTAGCTGTGATCAATGAGTGCAGTGATACTACTGCGATCACGAATGTTGGCAAGAATATTTTATTAGAGGGATTGGTGTATGATGATGCCGATGTGAATGCTATTCAATGGACGCCTTATGAGGTATGGACCAATGGACTTGAGAAATATAACATCTACAGAAAGGTTGGAAAGAATGGGTCTTATACCAAGATCTTGGAGTTTAATCCTTCGCAATTGGGTCATTATGATGATGTAGATACTTTGTATATGGGGGATGGTTTATTTTACTATCGAATAGAAGCCGTTGCCAATCCTACAGCCAATTTTCCTGACACCGCGTTTCATGCATTTTCTAATGCGGTAGAGATGTTACAGGCTCCCAAGATTTTCATTCCCAATGCGATGATGGTTGGTGGGGTGAACAATGTTTTTAAACCTGTGATTTCTTTTGCGCCTGTGGACTTTTTTGACATGTATGTCTATAGCAAATGGGGAGATGTTTTGTACGAAGGTCATGATTATAGTGAAGGTTGGGACGCGAAAGATCCAGATGGAAAACCTGTTCCCCAGGGAGCTTACGTTTATTATATACGTTATCGCAAAGGAACCGACGCACCAATTGAAGCCCGAGGGCAAGTGATTGTGTTGTATGGACAATAGTTCTTCAGCATATCAATGGGTGGTGGATGCAGGTAACACATCCATCAAAACAGCACTCTTTTTATCTAATGAATGCTTAGAAATTAATCATTGGTCTTATGTTGATTTTGAATCGGGATGGAGATCATATTGGGAGCATTGGCACTGTCCCAATGTTGTAATTTCTTCGGTTGGAAATCTATTGCCGCAAGAATTCTTGTCCATTGGAAAAGTACTTGAACCTGGTTTATTAAAAGAGTGGCATTGGGAGTATGAAGTAAAAGAATCTTTGGGTGTAGATCGAATAGCCGCCGTGTTGGGTGCAGCACATTTTTTTCCTAAAGATCAAAAAATATTGGTAGTGGATATGGGCACTTGTGTAACCTACACCATGCGCAATGGAAAGGAAATATTGGGTTTGTCCATTGTTCCTGGGCTGGAAATGCGTTGGCGTGCGATGCATCATTTTACACAGAAATTACCTTTGGTCACTTGGGCAACCAGCGTTGATAAAAGAGGGACGCTCCAAAATATATGGGAAGGGGGTAAAAGAGGTTGGCAGATGGAACAACTGAATTGGATTACATATTTTTGTCAATTGTACCACATTGATCGTGTCGTTTTGACGGGTTCAGATGTTGTACATTTGGAAATTAAAGAACATGCGAATTGGGAGAAAATACCCTATTTGAATTTGCATGGATTAAAAGCTTGGATGGATGTATAGATTAATATTAACGGGTTGTTTTAGCATTTTGGTAAGTTGGGCTTCCGCTCAGTATACCATCAATGATCCGTTCACTAGATGGGGAGTGGGGGAATTGACTTCAGGGGACAATACCTCTGCTAGAGCTCTGGGCGGAGCATCTTTGTTTCCAAGTGATTACAATATCGTCAACCTAAATAGCGCCGCTAGTTATGCATTGCTCAAAGAAACTACTTTTCAAGCGGGTGGTTGGGTTTCAGAAAGCAAGTATCAGCCTTCGGCTGGTGTTTTTAGATCTGGGCAATGGGGCGAAATGGCTTTGGGGTTTAAACAACAAGGTTCTAAATACGGCTTTGCTATGGGTGTAAATTCATTCAGCCGAATGGGTTACAATTTTGGACAAGATTTTACTGTGAATGATTCAGTAGGCGGTCAGCAATTGCACAGTGGCGAGGGAGGAATTCATCAGTTTATTTTTGGTGCTGCACGCAAATGGTCATGGGGCCAGGACAGCGCGCATTGGGTGGGTCACCAACTTGCAGTAGGCGTTAATGGCGCATTTATGTTTGGTTCATTGGGATACCACAGAAAAATGGATTTTCAGAATACCCAGACTTACAATAGTCGTTTTGACAATTGGGTCACTGTGCAAGATATACGTCCTGATTTTTCTTTTCAGTATCAATTTCCATTGTTTGGAAATACCAAACAAAAGGAGAAAACCAATTTGTGGGTAATGTCATTGGCGGGTCAATATACCCCGCAGTTCAAATTAAATGGTGATCAGAATATTTATGGTATTTCCTATGTTAAGTACGCAGGAGTGGATGTGACCATTGATACAGGATTTGTTTCCCTAAATCAAGCTGGAAACTTATTGGTTCCCCAGCGTCTGCAATTTGGTGGTGTTGTTTCTGCTTTCCTAAAGTCAGGGGCGCGATTGGATTTTTACGGTCAGTATACGCACCAAGATTGGCGCAAGAGTAACACCAATTTTGCTTTATCAGCCTATTCCGATTTGAATGTGGCTCAATCGACGTCTTTTGGTGTTGAGTTTATTCCATTGAGTAATGAGCGAGCGACCAACGCATTCCAGCTAACCCACTTCCGTTTGGGATATCGCACGGGACAAGATTATATCAAAATCAACCAAGAATCGGTGAATGTAAAAGTGTACTCAGCTGGTGTAAGTATTCCTATCCGTGCATCTAAAACCAATTCGAGTATTCAATTGACGTATCAGTTGTTAGATAAGTCAACAGGTTCAGGTTGGGGAATGCAGCAAAGTATTATCGGTGTTGGTTTCCAGATGAGCCCATTTGAAAGGTGGTTTGTAGTTCGTAAGTATGACTAAATTAATTTTTTTCATACTGGCTTCTGTTTTACTGACATCTTGTCAAAATGAGATAGAAGAAATCAAGGCTGTAACGGATTATTTCAATTATCCCATCCAATCCGTTGAGAAGGCGGATTACCTTTATTCGGAAAGTGCCAACAAGTCAACTCGTTTACAAGCGCCACTTCTTGAGCGATATTTCAATGATACCAGTCAAATTGTTGCCCCAAAAGGATTTAAAATGACCTTTTACAGTAAGCAAGGAAATACTGATGCATGGCTCGTAGGAAACCATGGAGAGTTTTGGGAAAAGTCGGGAATTTTTCTCGCCACGGGTGATGTGAAAATGGAGAATACGGAAGGTGAATCAATGACAACTGAAAGGGTTACTTTTTACCGAGATAGTGATTTGATTAAAACCGACGATTGGGTAACGATACAAACCAAAACAGGCACGCTCCATGGAAAAGGTCTCTTAAGCAATAGTTCTTTTACCGAGTATCAGATATTACAACCTACAGGACAATTCAATATTTCAGAGCCATGAATCCAATAAAAGTTGCAAAGTTTTTTGTTCATTTCTGGTTAGCCTTAACCATGGCATCATTCATTTATGCCGTTTACATTGCTTTTAATAAAGGTTGGGATGGTTTGGTGTATTTTGTGCCAACTGGAATTGCCGGATTTCAGTATTATGTCAGACGAAAGATGTATTATCGATTATTGACCAAACAAGACAACTCCGCGAACTAATGGTCATTACAGATTCTTGGATATTTTGGGTTTTGTTGAGCATGATGGTTTGTGCGTTTTCCAGCGGAATGGAGATGGCATTTATTTCTGCCAATCACCTAAAGGTAGAGTTGGATAAAAAACAAGGTGTTTGGTCGGCCGGCATTGTAAGCTATCTCATTCGGCAGCCCAAGTTGTTTTTGTCTGCGATGCTTATCGGAAACAATATAGGCTTGGTTGTTTTTGGAATCAAATTGGGGGATGAGGTAGTGGCTGTAATTGAGGGCCAATTGCCCTGGACGGCCGAAATGCTTGGTGGTGGAGGAATTTTATTGGTTCAAACAGTTGTATCCACCATTGTAATTTTGATTTTTGGTGAGTTTATTCCCAAGGTAATAGTTTCGACATCACCCAACAGATGGCTAAATATATTGGCCATCCCATTGATTATTTGGTATGTGTTATTGTGGCCTTTTGCATACTTTGTCACTTCTATAGCGCAAATAATCATTGGTAAGAAATCATCTCAAGCCGATGAGAAAAGGGTTTTTGGTCGGGTTGATCTCGATGATTATTTGGAGACAGTAACAGGCAATCAAGATCCAAGTAATTCCTTAGATCATGAAATTGAGATTTTCCAGAACGCTTTGGATTTTTCAAAGATCAAGGCCCGTGATTGCATGATACCAAGGAACGAGATTGTTGCTGTTCCTGTAGATTGCTCGATGGAGGACTTGCATGCCAAATTTGTAGAGTCTCGACTATCCAAGATTTTGGTTTATAGAAACAATATTGATGATATCATTGGGTATGTACATTCTTTTGATTTGCTTAAAAAATCACCAACATTAGCGGGGGTCATTCGACCCATCAGTATTATTCCAGAAGCGATGCCAGCCCAGGATATGCTCTCCATGAACATAAGAGAAAAACGTCATGTATTTATCGTTATCGATGAGTTTGGGGGCACTGCAGGTATGGCTACTTTGGAAGATGTCATTGAGGAAATTGTAGGCGAAATTGAGGATGAGCATGATGATGTAGAAGTGAATAACGCTCATCAACCAGATGGCTCTTGGTTGTTTACAGGTAGAGATGAGATCAAATTTTTAAATGATACTTATCAAATTCAACTTCCTGAGAACGAAGAGGATTACGATACCATGAATGGGCTTATTTTGTTTTATTTAGAAGATTTTCCTGATGAGGGTCAAAAGGTAGTGGTTGGAAGATACGAGATTGAAATAATCGAGGTTTCAGAGCAAATGGTGAAAAAGGTCAAGGTGAGCGACTTATAGCCAAAGTTTTTGTTTAAAGTTTACCAAAATTTACGATATTCGCATTCCTTAAAATGTATAGATATGGCAATGATTGAAAAAATCAGAAGACAAGGTTGGCTCGTTCTCGTTGTAGTGGGAGTAGGTGTCGTGGGATATTTAATTCCTTATGACGCGGTAATGGCCTTGATGGGCAAAGGCGCAAAGGATGCTGGAGAAATTGATGGTAAAACCATCGATGCTGCTGCGTGGCAACAAGCGGTAGAAAAACAAAGAATTTTGTTTGACTACAGTAGCAATGAAAGTTCTTTGTCCAATGATACTTGGAATACTTTAACAGAAGAGCAATTGTACGCAGACGAATTCAGCGCAATGGACATTTCTGTTTCTGACGAAGAATTGGATGAGGTAATGTTTGGAAAATTTTTATCTCCATTTGTAAAGAACACCATTTATGGAGGTCGTGATTCATCTAGCTTCAAAGAGCAGATGCGTCAACGTTTTGAGACCATTGATCCCAACGATCCATCTTGGACCATTGAAAAAGCGGACGCTTGGAAAGAATTTGTTCGTTACAAGCGCAAGAAGGAGAAGTATGACAACATGATCAAATTGGGTGCTTATGCAAACTCATTGGATGCTAAGTATGCTTTCACTGCACAGAACGATCGTACATCTGTTGAATTTGTTGCCAAGTCATTCATGGAGATTCCAGATGCTGAAGTAAACGTTACCGATGAAGATATCCGTGCTTATTACAACAAGCACAAGTCTGAAAGAGAATACAAACAAGAGCGCAGCCGTAGTGTGAACTATGTGAATATGACGATTAAGCCAAGTGAATCAGATTTGCAAGCGATCAAAACGTCAATGGACGCTATGATTCGTGAATTCAGAATGGCAAAGAATGATTCTGCTTATGCTGCTGCCAAGGCGCTTACCGCTGGTCAAGGAAAAGTTCGTTACCAGCCAGGTACTTTCTCTGAGCCTTTTAATTCTCAAATTGCTTCTGATTCTGTAGGAAAAGTATTGGGTCCAATTGCACACAACGGTGCTTTGAAGTTGGTGAAAATTTCTAAGCGTGTTTCTGAAGTAGACAGTGTTGCTGCACGTCACATTTTGATCAAGGATCAATCTCCAAAAGGAAAAGCAAAGGCAGATTCTATCGTGAACGTAATCAAAGCCAAAAAGAATTTTGCTGAAATGGCGAAGATGTTTGGAACTGATGCGACCAAAGATAAAGGTGGCGATTTGGGAACTTTTGCTCGTGGAGCTATGGTGCCTGAGTTTGATAAAGCTTGTTTCAATGGAACTGTTGGTCAGTTGCAGGTAGTAAAAACACAATTTGGTTACCACGTTGTTGAAGTGACCAAGAAGAATGCACCTAAGATGAATACTTATGTAGCAATCGTTGATCAAACCCAAGATCCAAGTCCACAAACAAGAAAAGAGGCTTTCAACAAAATGCGTGATTTGACCATCAACAGTCAAGACACTGCATCTTTCCGTGCCAATGTTAAGGCGATGGATGCCAATGCCCAAGTAGTAAGTGCAAAAATGATTGCACCTAATGCTACAAACGTTTCAGGTTTGGCAGAAGCACAATCTTTGGTTTCTTGGGCTTATTCAGCTGAGATCAATGAAATTTCTCAACCCATGTTAATCGGAAACGGTTGGGTAGTTGCGGTTTTGACTGAGATTCGCGAGCGTGGTGTTCCAGCATTCGAGGATGCAAAGGATGTAATGAAAGTGAAAGTAATCAAAGAGAAGAAAGGTGAAATGTGGGCAGCCAAAATGAAGGGATCTTCATTGCAGGAAATCGCTAAAAACACAGGTCTTACTGTTAAGCGTTCTGATAATTTGGGAATGCGCAATGGTAATCTTCCAGAAGCTGGAATTGGTGAGCCTGAGTTTGCATTGATTGGTAACATCTTTGGATTGGCAAAGGACAAAGTTTCTGAGCCTATCATTGGTGAAGGTGGTGTTTATGTAGTGAAGAGGGTTGCTGACATTGCATCTGCTCAAAGCATGGATAGTTATTCAACTGAGAAAAAGATGTTGAATCAAAATGCAAAGGCTTCTATGTCAGGCCGCGTGTTTGGTGCTTATCGTGAATCAGCTGATATCGACGATCGTCGCTTTATCAATGACTAATCGAAAATGAACTTAAAAAAAAAAGGCTCCTTTAGGGAGCCTTTTTTATTTCCAACCAAGAGCTATCACCGTAACTTAAAAAGCGATAATTCTTTTCCAATGCGTAATGATATATGCTTTTCCAATCTTCACCAATGGCCGCATAAACCAATAATAGTAGGGTGCTTTTGGGTTGATGGAAGTTGGTGATTAATACATCAGCAGCTTGAACTTGATAGGAAGGCCCCATGATGATTTGAGTAGTTCCAACAAGTTTGCTCCAATCATTTTCTATCATCTGAGCAAATAGATCCTCCATGACATTCAGTGGGTTTCTTTGCTTCTGGCTCTCGTAAGGGAGCCATTGTCCCACATGGAAAAGACCATGCTCATCGGGCATTAAGTTTTCATGTGCAATCCAAAATATACTTTCCAAAGTGCGCAACGCAGTAGTGCCCACGACAATGATACGTCCGCCATTTTTCCATTGTTTTACCCATTGCTCAATCAATTCTCGAGATACCTCAAAATACTCTGCGTGCATCACGTGGTCACCCAGTTGTGCGGTATAGACTGGTTTGAAAGTGCCGGCACCAACATGTAACGTCAATGGTATTTTTGTCACTCCCTTTTTTGCAATGCCATCTAAAACTTTTTCATCAAAATGAAGTGATGCTGTGGGTGCCGCAACCGACCCAGAAGTTTCAGCAAATAGTGTTTGGTATCTATCGTAATCTTCCGGCTCTGTATCTCTATTTAAATAAGGCGGGATGGGAAGTTCACCAACTGCATCCAGAATTTCTGAAAAGGTAGGTCCGTCCCATTTGAATTCAATAATAAATGCATTCTCAATCTTCTCGAGGCATTTGGCAGAGAGAATAACTTCTTTGTCATTTACAACAATGGTAAGATAGAGCGCTCCATCTTTCCATTTTTTAGCACCCCCAACGAAGCATTTCCAAATCACTGAAGAGCGTTGGCTTAAGGCTTGGGTGTAATCCATCTGCAAAGGCTCCAGACAAAATATTTCAATAACAGCGCCCGTCGATTTTTTAAAGTGCAAACGCGCGGGAATGACCTTGGTATTGTTGACCACCCAGAGGTCATTGGTCTCAAACAAATCGACAATATCCGTGAATCTTTTGTCGCTGATTTGACCTCTTGAATAGTGCAACAATTTTGAATCGCTGCGGTTTTCTAAAGGATATTTGGCGATGCGATTATCCGTTAATGGGTAATCGAAATCTTCGATATTTATTTCTTGAATCTTGTTCACTTTGCGAATCTACGACAAGGAATTTCGCATCTTTGTTTCATGAAAAAATCTTTTTGGTTCATCCTCTTTTTGTTGTGCTTCAATTCGGTCGTACATGCTCGAACTGAAGTTCAAAAATGGTACGCTACATTGGAATTGAACGGCGAGAAATTGCCGCTGATTTTAGAATTGGAAGATAAGGGGAAGCATGTGAAATTATTCAGTCCAAGACAATCCAACAAAGGGTTTGAGGTGCAAAATTGGCATTGTGATAATACCTCTATGAGTTGGCAAGTAAAGTCATTGCAGATTGATTACAAGGGAGAATGGTTAAAAGATTCCGCTTATTACATAGGTCAATTTGTTCAGGGTGGAATGAAGATTCCATTGAAATGGTCAAGTACAGAAAGAAAAATTTCTTCTCCTGTTTATGTTCGACCTCAAACCCCAAAACCACCTTTTGATTATATCGAGAAGGAGTTGTCTTTTAATTCCAAGGAAGGTGACCATGGGATTGAGCTTTCTGGAACCTTGGTTATACCTAAGGGTGAAGGTCCTTTCCCATGCTTGATCATGATCAGCGGAAGCGGACCGCAGAATCGAAATGAGGAAATTATGGGGCATCAACCTTTTGCGATTATTGCAGATGATTTGGCCAAGAAAGGTTGGGCTACTTTTAGATATGATGACAGAGGTGTAGGAAATTCGAAAGGTAATTTTGCTATGGCTACCACCTTTGACTTTGCCATAGATGCCAACGCTGCTTGGATGGCACTTCAGAAGGAAAAGAACTTGATTCCAGGAAAAATTGGATTATTGGGTCACAGTGAAGGAGGATTGGTGGCACCAATGGTAGCAGCCCAGAATCCTGGTATTTATTGTATCGTTTCACTTGCAGGTCCTGGCGTAACAGGTGCGGAGATTCTGTGTACGCAAACTGTAGACATTGATCGTGCTGAAGGAATGAAAGAGCCTGAAATTGCCAAGTCTCTTCAAACCAATAAGGATATTATTGCTTTGATTTCTTCTGATGCCGATTCAGTGAAAGTAGCCAAACAAATAAAGAAATATGTCTATAAAGAAAACAGTAATTTGAAAAAGGATATGCGTGAGGCAATGTTTATGTCCTACAACAATGCCATGAATAGCGCGTGGATGAAGACATTTGTCAAGGTTGACCCAATTTCTTATTGGCAAAAAGTACAATGTCCTACTTTGATTTTAAACGGAGACAAAGATTGGCAGGTTCGTTGGGATGTCAATGTCCATAAAATTGCCGAGGTACTTTTGAAGAATCAAGTGCCATTTGAAAAGGTGATATTGGCAGAGCACAATCATCTTTTTCAATATTCTGAATCTGGTAAGGTTTCTGAGTATGCAAAAATCGAAGAAAGCATTTCTCCTGAGACCTTGCAGACGATAAGAGAATGGTTAATCAAATTGCCTTGAAATCAGGCAGTCTGTCGTAATTTTGGAACTATATTGATCGAATAATGAGCGAAAAAATATTGATAATCGGCGCGTCGGGTCAGATCGGAATTGAACTGACTGAGAGATTGCGTGCACAGTGGGGAAATGAATCAGTTGTGGCTGCGGATGTGAAGCAGGGAAGTGAGGTGGAACCATCCTTATTGAATGGACCTTACGAAGTGTTGAACACTTTGGATAAGGACGCGTTGTTCTCGATTGTAAAAAAATATGGCATTACCCAAGTATATCAATTGGCTGCCTTGCTTTCGGCTACTGCTGAAAAGAATCCAGCTTTTGCATGGGAATTGAACATGAATGGTCTGTTCTATATTTTGGATTTGGCCAAAGAGAAACACATTCAAAAAATATATTGGCCAAGTTCGATCGCTGTTTTTGGACCCAGTACGCCCAAATGGAATACACCGCAGGATACGGTGATGGACCCCAATACAGTTTATGGTATCAGTAAATTGGCGGGAGAGCGTTGGTGTGATTACTACCACCAAAAGCATCAAGTAGATGTTCGCAGCATTCGCTATCCAGGTTTGATTGGATACAAAAGTGCTCCCGGCGGTGGAACAACGGATTATGCCGTTGACATATTCTACAAAGCGCTTCAAGATAAAAAGTACACATGTTTTTTAACTGGAGACACAGCGCTTCCCATGATGATGATGAGCGATGCGATTCAAGCTACGGTTCAATTGATGGAGGCTGATGCTTCGCGGTTGACTGTAGGAGGCGCATATAATTTGGCTGGAATGACTTTCACACCAGACGAATTGACGACTGAAATTCAAAAGCACATTCCTGAATTCACCATTGCATATCAACCCGATTTTAGACAGGCAATTGCCAACTCGTGGCCAAGCTCAATCGATGATGCTATTGCAGCACGTGATTGGGATTGGAAAGCAGAATACGACACCCCCAAGTTGGTGGCAAAAATGTTAGAAGAGATTAAAAAGAAGATTGGTTAAGATGACACGCGAACTTTATATCTATAATAGTTTAACCCGCAACAAGGATTTGTTTCAACCCATTAGTGCACCGCATGTGGGTTTATACGTTTGCGGTCCTACTGTTTATTCCAATGTTCATTTGGGTAACAGTAGAACTTTCATGTTCTTTGATGTTGTGTTTCGATACCTCACCCACTTGGGTTACAAAGTTCGATATGTCAGAAACATTACGGATGTAGGACACATCACTTCTCAATTTGATGAAGGTGTAGACCGCATTGGACAGCAAGCCAAATTGGAGCAATTGGAACCGATGGAAATTGTACAGAAGTACACCAATTATTTTCATGAGGTGATGCGGATTTTCAATAACCATGCGCCAAGTATCGAGCCTACGGCTACTGGTCATATGATTGAGCAAATAGAGATGATCAAGAAAATTCTGGATCAAGGATTTGCCTATGAAGTGAATGGTAGTATTTATTTCGATGTCCAAGCTTACCGTGCCAAGTATCCTTATGGCGAATTGAGTGGGCGTAATGTTGAGGAGTTGTATGAAAATACAAGAACATTGGATGGCCAAGATGAGAAAAGATTTTTTGCAGATTTTGCATTGTGGAAAGCGGCTTCTGCCGAGCATATCATGCGTTGGCCGTCACCTTGGGGTGAAGGTTTCCCAGGTTGGCACTTGGAATGTTCAGCCATGAGCACCAAATATTTGGGAGAGCAATTTGATATTCATGGTGGTGGTATGGATTTGAAATTCCCGCACCATGAATCGGAAATTGCGCAGAATACTGCATGCTGTGGAAAGGGCCCTGTGAATTATTGGATGCATGCCAATATGCTAACTGTCAATGGACAAAAAATGTCCAAGTCTTTGGGTAATTCATTCCTGCCACATGAGCTGTTTGCTGGTGATCATCCATTGTTGGAGAAAGGATATTCTCCACAAGTGGTTAGATTCTTTATGATGCAAGCACATTATCGCTCAACATTGGATTTTAGCAACGAGGCGCTGAGCGCAGCTGAAAAGGGATATGAGAGAATGATGTCGGCAGTAGAAGCAATTGATTCTTGTCCGATAGGAGCTGCTGGTGATGTCGATGTTATGGCACTGACAGAAAGATGTTACGCCGCAATGGGTGATGACTTTAATACGCCTATTTTGATTGCGGAATTGTTTGAGGCCGTGAGGGTTATTAATAGTTGTAAGAATGGGCAATTGACTTTATCACAGATCCAATTGGATGGATTGAAAAAGTTGATGCATGCGTTTTTGTTTGATGTATTGGGCATTGAAAAGCAAGCTGAAACTGGAAATTCAGAGCTTCCCAATCTAATGATGGACGCTGTTTTTGAAGTTAGAAAGGGATTGAAAGAGAATAAGGATTATGCAACTGCCGACATGTTGCGTGATGCTTTTGCGAAAAGAGATATTGCTATAAAGGACACCAAAGACGGTGGAGAATGGAAATATGAAAAGAAATAGAATAGTTGCCTTTGTACTATTGGCATTGATTGTTTTGTGGGCAGTGGTACAGTTTTTACCCAAGGGAAAAACAAAGCCCCAGACACCTGCAGAATCTGCAGAAGTAAAGTTGGTGGAACCACCACTTTTTAAAGTCGATTCGGCCATGCAATTTTTGCGTGCACAAGTGGAAATGGGGCCGCGTGTCCCCTTGAGTAAGGGTCACAATGTTTGCGGAGATTGGATCGTTGCCAAATGCAAGTCATATGGTGCTGAAATAACAGAGCAAAATACCAAAGTAACGAGTTGGGAAGGTAATGCTACGCCAGTACGAAATATCATTGCCCAATGGGGAAAAGACAAGAAGTCCAGGGTGATGTTAGCAGCTCACTGGGATACAAGATGGGTGGCTGATAAAGACCCCAAGAAAGAGAATCAAAAGAAGCCCATTGACGGAGCCAATGATGGTGCCAGTGGGGTAGCTGTTTTGTTAGAGTTGGCACGACTGATTCACGAGCGTCAACCTGAAGTGGGTGTTGATTTGGTCTTTTTTGACAACGAAGATCAAGGTGCTCCAGAGTGGTCAACGATGTCTCCGCAAGAATCCAATAAGACCTGGTGTTTGGGTTCTCAATATTGGGCGAACAATCCACATAATGTTGAGAATGTGCGTTACGGTATTTTGTTGGATATGGTGGGTGGAAAAAATGCGCGCTTTAATATGGAAGCCACGTCCATGGCGGCGGCTGGCGATGTAATGGGTTGGGTTTGGAATCAGGCCAATCGTTTGGGTTACGGAGGATTATTTGTGAAAGAAGAAATTGGAGGTATTACCGATGATCACGTGTACATGAACCAAGCGGGAGTTCGCTCGATTGATATTGTGGACATGAGGCCGAGCACCATATCGATGGGCATGGGTGGTTTTGAATTTGGACATTTCCATCACGCATTGAGTGATAATTTGGAAAACATCGATCCTCAAGTCATAGAGGCTGTTGGTAAAGTCGTGGCAACGGCGTTGTACAACACCAAATAGACTTAAAAGAACTGTCTAATTTTTAGGATGGGCTTTAACCAGAGTGTATACCACTTGGGTTGAAGCCCATTTATTTTCCAGGATAATCGATCTTGTTGATTGGCTTTTATGCGTTGTTTCCAAGTGACATTGCTGGCACCACCGGTTTTCATCTGAATAATCACTTTGGGCCAATATGCTGCGCTGATGTTGTGCTTAAATAAAAACCGCAACATGATTTCATAATCAGCAGCGGATCCTTGATCGATCAGAAAATGTCCATGTCGTTGGTAGATTTCTTTTCTAACAAAAAACGTGGGATGAGGAGGCATCCACCCCATCAAAAAATTGTCTCGATGGAATGATCCTGATTTCCAATTTCTCACAACTTTTCCTGTCGTACCATCTACATATTGTAAATCTGCATAAATGGAATCAGAATCCCCAATTTGTCTGACGATATCACTGATTACACTCGGGTATGCATAGGTGTCGTCGCTATTGAGAATGCCAATTAAATCACCTGTTGCGCACTCGAGGCCCTTGTTCATCGCATCATAAATCCCCTTGTCTTTCTCAGAGACCAACACAGCTATTTTGGATTTGTATTTTTCAATAATATCCATTGTTCCATCCTGTGAGGCGCCATCTATGATGATGTACTCAATATTTGGGTAATCTTGGTGCATCACGGATCTAATTGTCGCTTCTAGCGTAGAAGCGCTGTTGTAACAAATGGTGATAATGCTAACCTTCATGGGAGATACTGAGTTGGGCAAGTTATGTGTAAATTTAACACATGCGAAAAATTTTATTTGGTTTTCTGATTTTGTTGAGTGGCTTGGCCCAAGCGCAATTGAAAAATTTTAAAGGCATGCAGATGCGTGCAATAGGACCAGCCGTAACGAGCGGACGTGTTACCGCAATTGATGTTAACCAACAGCAAGGCATCATGTACGTCGGTAGCGCTTCAGGCGGGTTGTGGAAGAGTGAGAGTTGGGGAACCAAGTGGACACCTATTTTTGATGATCAGGCTGTAATCAATATTGGTGCGGTTAAAGTTTCTCGCGCACATCCTGATATTGTTTGGGTAGGAACGGGCGAAGGAAATCCGAGAAATTCACAAAGCTCTGGAAGAGGAATTTTTCAAAGTCGTGATGCAGGTAAGACTTGGAAGTGCATGGGATTGGAAGAAACCAAAACCATACACAGGATTTGTATGGATGCCAATGACAATGTGTATGCAGCCGCAATGGGCTCTGCATGGGGGCCCAATTCAGACAGAGGTGTATTTTATTACAATGTAAAAGATTCTAATTGGAAAAAGATATTGTATGTAAATGATTCTACAGGATGCGCGGATTTGGTAATGGATCCTTTGAATGATCAGAAATTATTTGCCGCAATGTGGCAGTATGAAAGGAAGCCTTGGAACTTTCATTCAGGAGGAAAAGGTTCTGGTTTGTATATGACTTTGGATGGTGGAATTAGTTGGAAAAGATTGGGAGAGAAAGAGGGACTTCCAAAAGGTAATTTGGGCCGTATAGGCATTGCCATTGCACCTTCCAATTCACGTGTGGTGTATGCCATGATCGAATCCAAAACCACTGCGCTATATAAGAGTACAGACGGAGGAGCGAGTTGGAACTTGGTAACAGACAAGGGTGTGGGAGATCGTCCATTTTACTATTCAGAATTTTATGTCGATCCTTCCAATGAGAATCATTTGATTTATTTGCATAGTATCGTTTCAGAGAGTATCGATGGTGGCAAGACTTGGTCCACCATGCTTCCGTATTATGGCGTACACCCGGATCATCACGCCTTTTGGTGGAATCCCAAAAATCCTTTCGAGATGTGGGAAGGAAATGACGGTGGTTTAAATGTCTCCCGCGATGGGGGTAAGAATTGGGAGTTCATTCCCAACCTTCCGTTGGGACAGTTTTATCACATCAACTATGATTTAACGATGCCGTACAATGTTTATGGGGGTCTACAGGACAACGGCACTTGGAAGGGACCTGCTTATGTATGGCACAGTGACGGAATCCT
>JACCDT011854233.1_pt1 | contig 17982 bp, 17 predicted proteins | sample 7446291 | NCBI WGS metagenome assembly JACCDT01 (sample SAMN15323446, study PRJNA562643) | freshwater metagenome | isolation source: river surface water | place: USA:Blue River Watershed | collected 2017-08-17 | reverse complement strand
TGCATAGTAGGTGAGATCTTGTAACGTGGCCCGAGATTTTTATTTAAAGTTTCAGCAACATGCAGCGCAACTCCGGGACCAACTAAACCAAGAAGTTCAAGTGAGCTCATTGGGAAGCCAAGTGGGCGCATGGCAGCATCTGCAACATCGTATGGAGTTCCCTCATCAATAGCATCTGTTACCTCACCCATAAATCTAGTTAGTAGGCGGTTAACAACAAATGCCGGAGCATCCTTAACAATCACCATAGTTTTCTTCAACTCTTTACCAACATTTATAGCTGTAGCAGTTGTTGCATCATCAGTTTTGGAGGTACGGGCAACCTCAAGTAATGGCATAACTGCAACTGGATTGAAGAAGTGGAAGCCAACCACCCGCTCTGGATTGGTTAATCCTTCAGACATAGCCTCAACGGAGAGTGATGAGGTATTAGTCGCCAAAATACACTCTGGCGTAATTATCTTTTCAAGATCTTTAAACAACTTTTGCTTAAGTGATAGCTCTTCAAAGATCGCTTCAATCACAAAATCCGCATTAGCAAAAACCTTTTGATCAGTTGAGCCAGAGATATTTCCAAGCAGGCGAGTGGCACCCTCTGGAGATAAACGTTTTTTCTCTACCAACTTAGCGATCTCAGCTTTAATCCAAGCAAGACCTTTATCTACTCGCTCTTGATCAAGATCGGTGATTACAACCGGTACCTTTAAATTTCGGAGCATCAATAGCGCAAGTTGCGATGCCATTAGGCCTGCACCAACTACACCAACCTTGGTTACTTTGCGAGCAAGTGCCGGCTTTGGTGCACCCTCTACCTTTTTGCGCTTCTTTTGAATTAAATTAAATGAGTAGAGCGATGCACGAAGTGAATCGGTCACAACTAAATCAGCAAGTGCTTGATCCTCTGCATCAAAGCCTTGTGAGTAGGTATTGGTTTGGGCGGCTGCAATTAATTCAAGCGCCTTTAGTGGGGAGGCAATCTCTGCCCCACCATATTTTTTCGCAACCGCTGCTTTGCCCGCGGCAATCGCTTTTTCAAATCCAGCGGTATCTTTGCTGAAATCTGCTCGTTCGATTTTTTTCTTGCCACCGATGATCTCAGCAGCAAACTTAATTGAGTGCTCTATGAAATCAGCTGGTTCAAAAACTGCATCAACCACACCTAAGCCAAGTGCATCCTTTGCTTTCATCATGGTGTTGTTATTTAAGGCATTTAAAATAATTACTTGTACCGCTTTTTCTGGTCCAATTAATTTAGGCAAAATGGTCGCGCCACCCCAGCCAGGAACTAAACCTAGGAAGCACTCTGGCAAGCCTGTAAATGCAGTAGTTGCAAGTGTTCGGTAATGACAGTGCAAACCAACCTCAAGGCCGCCACCAAGTGCTAAACCATTAATAAAGGCAAAGGTAGGTTTTTTACTTTCTCCTAATTTACGAAAGACATCATGTCCTAATTTTCCAATAGCAAGCGCCTGAGATTTATCCTTTAAAAATGCCAAACCAGATAGATCGGCACCGGCAGCAAAAATAAATGGCTTGCCAGTAATTGCAATGGCAACTGCATCTGATGCTTCAGCGCTTTCAATCGCTTTTTGCAGGGAGGCTAATGATCCAGCACCAAATGTATTTGGCCGATTGTGATCCATTCCGTTATCTAATGTAATTAAAGCTAATTTGCCAGTCCCACCAAATGGTTCAAGTGAAACTTCGCGCAAAATGGCATTGGTTACAACCTCATCTGGTGCACCTTCAGGTAATTTCACATCGCTCATTTTTACTTGGCTCCCTTAAAGTTTGGATTTTCCCAAATAATGGTGCCACCCATACCCAAGCCGATGCACATTGTTGTAATGCCGTATCGGACCTCAGGATGATCTTTAAAACCATTTGCTAAATTTAAAATTAATCTAACGCCGGAGGAGGCGAGTGGATGACCAACGGCGATTGCGCCACCGTAGATATTTACCCGCTTATCATCATCGGCAATTCCAAAGTGATCTAGAAATGAGAGAACTTGAATTGCAAATGCTTCATTTACTTCAAATAAACCAATATCTGAAATATCAAGCCCGGCCTTAGCTAAAGCTTTAATTGTGCTTGGTACCGGTCCATATCCCATGATCTCCGGCTCAACACCTGCGAATGCAAATGAAACTAACTTTGCTTTAATTGGCAGATTTAACTCTTTAGCTTTTGCTTCTGATGCCAAAATTGCAGCGGTTGCACCATCATTTAAACCGGCAGCATTTCCAGCTGTTACTCGACCAGCCGGGCGGAACGGAGTTTTTAAAGCTTGTAGTGCTTCAAGAGTTGTTTGTCGCCGTGGTGGTTCATCAACGGTTGCAACACCCCAACCTAATTCAGCGGTACGAACTGCTGCTGGAATCAAATCTGGTTGAATTTTATTTGCAGCGTACGCGGCTGCAGTTTTTTGTTGTGATGCGAGTGCGTAATTATCGGCACGCTCTTTAGTTAAATGTGGAAACTTGTCATGCAATCTTTCTGCAGTCGCACCCATCTGTAATGCATCGGTATCAACTAACTTCTCCGCTAAGTAACGTGGATTTGGATCCATGCCATCACCCATTGGATGGTTGCCCATATGTTCAACTCCGCCAGCAATTGCTAAATCATAAGCACCCATATTTATACCGCCAGCAATTGTGGTAACAGCGGTTAATGCACCTGCACACCAACGATCAATCGAATAACCGGGAACTGTTTTTGGGATTCCAGCCAGAATTGCAGCAGAGCGACCAATATTCATTCCTTGATCACCAGTTTGAGTAGCAGCAGCGATCGCTACATCATCAATTTGATCTGCTGGCACATTTGGATTGCGCTCCAACAAGCCACGCAAACAGCGCACCATAATGTCATCAGCTCTAGTCTCGGCGTAAAGTGATCCCGCCTTACCAAATGGAGTTCTGACAGCATCAACTAATACAACATTGGTTTTTGCGGTAGCTGCTTTGCTCATTAACTTTCCCCTAGCTAGCCGTATGGACGGCGATAAGCGCTAGGTTACTCGTGGGTAGGTAAAAAGGGAATTACTTAACTAAAACTTTTTGAGCCGCAGGCTTCAGATACAGGCGAAGAATCACTGCTAGGTAGGTTAAATACATCGCTAACTGCACCCAGCTGGTATTTACATCAAAGCCAATGGTTCCTGCTAACAATGTGCCAGCGATTGAATCCTTTGCCATCCAGGAGGAGATATCCCAAGCGTATGAGCCATCACCTGGTAGCCAACCCAACTCTTGAAACTCGTGAATACCGTATGAAAGTACACCAGCAGCAACAATGATTAATGCAACTCCAGTAATGGTGAAGAATTTACTTAGATTAATTTGGATTGCACGTCTGTAAAGAAGGTAACCGAGAATCACTGCAAGGAGTAAGCCCAAAGCTAGACCAATTTTTGCACCAGAAGTTGTATCGACGGTGCGGAAATTTGTATAAACAAAGAGCGAAGTCTCTAGACCTTCACGAGCTACTGCGAAAAAGGCGGCCGCTGCAAGAGCGATTGGACCTGTTGTTAATGCATTATCGACCTTGCCATGCAACTCATCACGAAGTGTTCGCGCTGCACGCTTCATCCAAAAGACCATCCAAGTAACAAGGCCCACTGCTAAAAATGAGGTAGTGCCGGCAAAGAACTGCTCGCCCCGCTTTGATAACTCAGCAGAGGTGAAGGTGAGGAAGCCACCAAGAGCAAAGCTGGCAGCAAGTGCGAGAGATACGCCGGTCCAAATTGGGGTTAAGAGATTCTTGCGATTGGTTTTAACCACATAGGCAATCAAAATTCCAACAATTAATGCTGCCTCTAATCCCTCTCGGAGGGCGATCAAGAATGTACTCAACATGAGTTCAGCCTAGACCCAGATTACTGAATTACGCAACTTAAATGTTGCGTAATTCCTATCACAACCCCTACTCCTGAACGGAGTCGCCAATCGCCTGATCTACCTCTTCCGGCGCCTCTGGTTCAGGGGTTATCAACGGCTCTGTCTCAAGAAGTGCGCTCGCGATTAGCGGGGCAACCTGCTTAACCTGCCATGGCCGGGCGCCCAATCCATCCAACTCATCTGCCACATATTTCTCATACTGACTTTGATCAACCTCTGGCAGCGCCCAGCAAATTTTTCGTACCAGCTCTGGTGTAATTAGATTTTCAGCTGGTATCTCAATCTCATTAGATAGATCGGCAATTTTTCCTCGCGCATGTGTCAATCTGGCATACCCCAAAGGATTTTTATCCTTCCATATTCTTATGGGAGGCAAGCCTTGAGTAGGAATCCTTAACTCAACCTGATCGGCTAAGGGAGTTTGTAGCGATTTATTTAAAACATCTAACCATCGACCAAATGGCGGTGATTCTAATTTGGTGCGCCAACTAATCACCTTTGCCATAGCTTCGGCGGTGGTCGGTCGCTTGATCGCTATCTCAACAATTGCTTCATCTCCTAATACTCGACCAGGTGCAAGATCTAACTCCTGCGCCAATTGATTTCTACTGAGCCAAAGATCTCTGATGATCGTCATATTTAATCGATCACGGACCTTATGCATTCCAGAGGTGCGGCGCCAGCGATCTGGTTTTTCTGGCTGCTCTTGTTTTGCCTTAAAGTTTTTCAATATTGAAGCAAAATCCTGCTTCGCCCAATCTAATTTATTTTTTTCAATTAGAAGCTCTTCAACTTTCTCCCGAATATCAAGTAGCACATCCACATCAAGAGCCGCGTAGGTTAACCATTCAGATTTAAGTGGCCGGATCGACCAATCAACCGCAGAGTGCTCCTTGGCTAATTGCAGTTCAAGCAAACTTTCAGTAAGTGGGCCTAGACCCACCCTGGGGCAGCCTGCAATTCTGGCACCTAATTCAGTGTCAAATAAAATTTGTGGATCTAAACCTAACTCCAATAAGCAAGGTAGATCTTGAGTACTTGCGTGGATCACCCATTCAAATTTCGAAAAATTTGAATTAAATTTTTGCCAAAGATTTGAGTCTAGAAAAGGAATTGGATCAATTAAATGTAATCCACCATTTTTTCGAAAAATTTGAATCAAATAGGCGCGTTGACTAAATCGGTATCCAGATGCTCGCTCGGCATCAATAGCAATTGGTCCTTGACCATTTAGCAACTGCTCAATCATCTCTTCAAACTTTGAATCGCTAGTGATTACCTCAGGCACACCTGCGCGTGGAGTTAAAAGAGGGGTAATCATGTACCAGTATTTTATTGAGCGTTATTTACTACGAGAAATTGAGGTAACACCCTCTGCAATTGGCGAAAGACCAGCTGTGGTTGCGAGTAGTTCAAGCCATGCATTGACATGATCAACCAAATTATGACCAGAGGTTGGTGTCCAGGATGCTCGTATCTCCATCTCTGAATCCTCATCTCGACCAGCAAGTGCGCCAAAGGATGCGCTTGCAACTCTAGTAACAGTGCCACTTGGAGCAACAAAATCACAATTATATTTCTTTAATGATTCTTGTAACCAGGCCCAACCAATTTCCGGCAGCAATGGATCATTTGCCATCTCTAAATCAATTGCAGCTCTCGCAAAAGTGACGCAGCGAAACTCACCAGACCAACCCTCTTGACCAGCAGGATCATGTAACAAAACAAAGCGACCAGTTGCTGCATCCTCTAAAACATCTGCGGTCATCGCAATTGCATATGGTGCTAACTTTTGAGGTGCCGGAACCATCTCTAGCAATATCTCATTGCGTGCTTTCAAGGCGAGAATTGGCGCAACTAATTGTTCAAAGTTTGCCATCATGGATTAAGGGTAAATTGCCGCTTCCCAAATACTCTGCTGCCACGCATGTAGGCTTGAACAATGAGCGCATTTCTTGCACTGTTTTCTAGTTTGCTTTGGGGAGCCGCAGATTTTCTTGGCGGTAACTTAACTAAGAAATACAAAGCGGTAGCGGTTACCGCAGTCTCGCAATCATTTGGTTTGTTATTTGGCATATTGGTAGTTGTTTCTACCTCATCTTGGCTAGCACCAAATTTAAGTTGGGACGGATATTTAATCCCCGGAGTTCTAGCAGGCTTGCTGGGATTTGGCGGATTGATTGCATTTTATGCAGGACTTGCAACTGGTCGAATGGGTGTTGTCTCACCAATTAGTTCATTAAGTGTATTTATTCCACTTGCTATAGCAATTTTTGGTGGCGAGAAACTTACAGCAATTCAAATAATTGGAATCGTTACCGCTCTACTTGGTGGATTTTGCGCAAGTGGACCTGAGATTCGCGGCGGAGTTCCGGCCAAGCCGCTAATTTTTGCAACAATCGCAGCATTTGGATTTGGTGGAGCAATCACCTTGATTGCAAAGGGATCTCAAACTAGCGCACTTATGACCATGACAACTATGCGCTTTACAACATTTATGGTGGCATTGCTATTACTTGCAAGATATCGAACATTTGGTGGCTTCACTAAGAAAGATCTACCAATTTTAATCATTATTGGTGCAGCTGATTTTTTTGGAAATCTTTTACTAGGAGTAGCAACAACAAAGGGGTTGGTATCACTCGCCGTAGTCCTAGGTTCATTGTTTCCAATTGTTACGACGCTGCTCGCCTTTAAGTTTCTTCATGAGCGCCTACACAAAGTGCAGTATCTGGGTGTAGCGCTTGCTATTACTGGAGTAGTTGTTTTATCGCTGGGTTAATTGATACTTGCGAAATTCATCATCCTCAATCTTATCTACGGAAAGTAAATCAAAATTTTTCACAAGCTCAGTTAATTCAATTTTGTTCTCACCATCTACCTTGTGGTTTACCGTCAGGTGCAGGGTCTTTATAAGATTTTCCTCAATCATCTGCATCAGTAGTTTTGGGCCTGCCTCGACTAAAAGCTGTGCACTCTGAACATTTTTAAAGAAATTTGATATCTCCTGCAACGCTGCAGCTGGTGGAAGATTTAATTGTTTGGCTAATTGATTTTTAGGTTGCAGGCGTACCAAAGAGTGAGTGATGATAAAAAGCGGAATCGGAGTCTTTTTATAAGGCTCTCTTCTGGCAGTTGAGCCACCAATCAAAATCGCATCAGATTGAGATCTGAGTTCATGGAATCGTTTTCGATCGGCGGGGGATGAGAGACCAATGGAGCTGCCATTTTTACTGGTTGCGCCAGTTGAGCTAACAACCAGATTTGCGATCACATTTAACGTAGCGCCCATGACCAAAGGCTAGGGCTTGTTAAATAGGTTGTCAGTGGTGGCCAGTACCTTTATGGAATGATCATCGATTGCAATAAATGTGTAATGAAAAATCTAGGCTGCGCTGATTGCGTCGTCACCGTTCTTCTCAATATAGATACCAAAAAGCCAGCGAAGCTCTCTGACAATCAGAGCAAAGTGATCAATAATCTTGCGACCGCTGGCTTGGTGCCTCCCTTGAGATTTGCCAAGTAATTCACGCCTATTTGCTGAAATTAGTGGAAATTCTCAGGTGGGCACGCTCAATTCAGGTTGAGTTCACCTATTGCCGATAGTTAGCCTTTCCAAATGAGAAATTTAGGAAGGGCTATCTTTTCTGCTGCCATTTCTATATCGGTAGCCATCCCGCTGCTATCTCCATTGCCGGCAAATGCTGCGCCATCACTTCTTGAGGTTCAGGCCAAGGTTCGCGACCTGCAGGAGCAGGCAACAACTGCAGCAGAAGGCGCACAAGAGGCGAAGGTTGAATTAGCAAAGTTACAAAAAACCCTGGCAACTGTTCAGCAGCAAGCATCCCAGCAAGGACAATCGGTAGATGCATTGCAAAAGAGTATTGGCGCGATAGCTGCCCAACAGTATAAATCTGGACCACTAAGTAACAGTCTGGAACTTTTGTTCTCCTCTGATCCATCTTTATATCTATCTACTGCTGGCAGTTTAGAGTCGGTTACTCGAAAGAAAACTGCGGATCTTAGAAAGTTTTCAGTTGCTACTCAAAGGTTAAATGCCACATCATTGACGGTAAATGACAAACTAGCTTTGGTAAAGGCTGCACAAGCTCGGTTCACCAAACAACTTGCAATTGCAAATGCAAAGTTAAAGGAGGCTGAGGCGCTGTTAGCAAAATTAACAGCTGCAGAGCGTGAACGATTAGCAAAGTTAAATGATGATCAAGAGGATGCTGACCAAAAAGATTCATTAGCTAGCGCCGGTAAGTACAGCGGTGTATCTGGCCGCGGCGGTATTGCAATTAAATATGCGTTGCAACAAATCGGCGATAAGTATGTCTTTGGTGCTGATGGTTTGGTTTACTGGGATTGTTCTGGTTTGACGATGCGAGCTTTTCAGGCTGCCGGTGTATCACTGCCACACTCATCAAGGGCTCAATACAATTATGGAAAAGCTGTCGCTCGTAAAGATTTGCAACCCGGTGATTTAGTATTTTTTGGTAAACCAATCTCTCACGTAGCAATCTACTTAGGTGGAGATCGCATGCTGCATGCACCACGATCTGGTAGCCGCGTAAAGATCGCTGAATTCGGTCTAGGTCGCAAGCCTTATATTGGCGCTCGTCGACTTTAAAATGGCTGCAAATTTACGTAAAACTTTTTTAATTACCAATGATCTTGGGCCAAGAGCTGGCGGAATTGAAAGTTTTGTTCTTGGCTTATTAGAGCGGGTAGATAAAAATTCAGTTGTCATCTTGACATCATCTCAATCAAAATCAAAAGATTTTGATAAAGAGTTATTTGAAAAATTTGGCGCAATAGTAATTAGAGATAGATCAAAAATATTACTGCCAACTCCAAGAGTGGCTCGTAAGGCAGTTAAGATAATGAAGGAATACCAAGCCAAAACTATTTGGTTTGGCGCGGCAGCGCCGCTGGCATTACTCGCCAAGAGATTACGAATTGCAGGGGCCACAAATATTGTTGCGTTAACGCATGGCCATGAGGTTTGGTGGGCAAAAATTCCAATCTTCCGCTTGGCGATCTCCAAGATTTCTGCCGATGTTGATTCATTGACCTATTTAGGCGATTTTACAAAGAATGCCATGTTGCCGGCCATTGCTGATAAATCTAAATTAGTGAAAATCGCTCCTGGTATCGATGTTGATCATTTTGTGCCAAGTGAAATAGATATGAAGTTAATTGAAAAACATAAATTGCAAAATCGCAGAGTGGTTGTATGTGTAGGTCGGCTGGTTCATCGAAAGGGTCAAGATAAATTAATTGAGGCGATGCCACAGGTTTTAAAAGAGTTTCCAGATGCAGTCTTGTTGTTAGTTGGTGAAGGGCCTATTAGATCTATGCTGGATAAATTGATTCGCCATCATGGGTTAGAGCACCATGTAATTTTTACGGGAAGAATTAAATTTGAAGATCTAGCGAAGTACATTCAATTAGGTGAGGTATTTGCCATGCCATCTCGAGATCGATTCTTTGGTTTAGAGGTTGAAGGATTAGGAATTGTTTACTTAGAGGCAAGTGCATGTGGCGTTCCGGTAATAGTTGGCAAATCAGGGGGAGCACCAGATGCTGTTATTCAGAATCAAACAGGGCTAATCGTGGATGGTACAAAGCCTCAAGAAATCTCGGATGCAATCTGTAGGTTATTTGCAGATAAAGAATTAGCTAGGCAGATGGGGCGTCAAGGCAGAGAATGGGTTGTTGAAAATTGGCGATGGCAAATTTGGTCTGAAAAATTTAATACCCTTCTTAATCGGTAATTAAATTATTTGATATTGCAATACTCACGGCCTGCGCTCTATTACTGGCTGATAACTTTCGATAAATCGCAGCTAGATGAGTTTTAATTGTTGCTTCAGTTAGAAACAATTGTTTACCCATGACAGAGGCTGTGGCACCACTACCTAGGAGTTGCAAAACCTCCTTCTCTTTTTCGGTTAGATCAAAATCTTTAATCGGGGCGGACTTCTTGATTTTGCCTGCAATCTGAAATTTTTCTTTACCATCTGTGATATTCCTCAGAACCTCAATCAATTCAGTAACCGGTTCACTCTTTAAAACATAGGCGCTAGCACCCGAACTCTTGGCTGCCGCAAGATTAGTTTCATCATCATCCATGGTTAAAACTACATAATTAGTTTTGTTATTTTTCTTGCTTAACTCACTGATAACCTCAAGACCACTTCCATCACCCAAATTTAAATCGATTATGCAAAAATCAGGTGCGATCTGATTGAGAACTGCCAATGATTCAGCCATAGAGGCCGCTTCGGTAACAACATTAAAGCCGGCATCGGAAAGTGCTGCGATTAAACCAGATCGAATTAGTGCGTGATCATCAACCACCACAACATCAATCATGGAAATTTGATCTCAAATTTAGAACCGTTCCGCTCGAATTTTGCGCCAATTGTTGTTAAACGTTCCTGCAATCCGATCAATCCGTAGCTATTTCGTGATTGAGTTTCAGCGAACACACCATCATCACTGTATTGAATCTGCTTATCGGAAAGTTTGATCTGAATGGTCTGACAATTTGAGTGTGCAATTGAGTTTAAAACCAACTCTCTAATACACCTTATTACTTCGTATTTAATATCATTTCCTACCTCAAATTCACCTAATAATTGAAATGAAATATTGGTGTTTGCGAGAAGGATCTCAACTTGAGAGTTAATGGAGTCGGTAAAACTTAGATTGGTTTCATTTCTAAGTTCAAAAATCTCATTTCTAACCTGATCAATTAATGCGGAAACACTGGATCTAAGCACCCTTAATTGGGTCCGAGCAGCCTGCTCTAAATTCTCATGACCGATTACTGAATCTAATTTATAACCGATTGCTGCCAACTCCTGCGCCAAACCATCATGAAGCTCCCGTGCTAGGCGAGAGCGGTCAGAGTTAGGCGAAGAGTTCATCAATCTCGCGAGCAAACTGTTGTCCAACAACATGTCGCTTCACGGATAATTTGGCTGTTAGCTGCCCACCAGCAATAGTGAAATCAACTGGAAGCACAGTGAACTTACGAATTGATTCAGCTCGGCTCACCGCTTTGTTTGTTTCATCAACTGCGGTTTGAATAACAGATAACAAGGCGGGATCCTTTGCTAATTCAGCAATTGATGCGCCCTCTTTTTTATTTGCAACCGCCCAAGGCTTGATCGAATCTGGATCTAAGGTAATAAGGGCAGCAATAAATGGTTTGTTGTCACCAACTACCATGCATTGTGAAATTAATGGATGAGCACGCAATCTATCCTCAAGAACAGCAGGAGCGACATTCTTGCCACCTGCAGTAACGATTAACTCTTTCTTTCTACCAACAATATATAAGAATCCATTTTCATCAATTCGACCTAGATCACCAGATTTAAAGTATCCATCTGATGTAAAGACCTCAGCGTTGGCAGCATCATTTTGCCAATAACCTCTCATCACGATCGGTCCCTTGATCAAAACTTCACCATCTTCAGCAATCTTGATTGTGTTGCCAGGAATAGGTTTTCCAACTGAACCAACCTCATGTGCCCAAGTTAAATTCAATGTAGCACCAGCTGTAGTTTCAGTTAATCCGTAACCTTCTAATACTCGAATGCCGGCGCCACGATAGAAGTGACCTAACCGTTCACCAAGTGGTGCACCACCTGAGATTGCCGCTTCAACTCGTCCACCCATACCGGCACGAATTTTGCTGTAAACCAACTTATCAAAGAGAGCATGTTGAATTCGAACCAATGGTGACATTTTCTTACTATCCAACGCTTCACTGTAAGCGATCGCCACAGCTGCTGCTTTATGAAAAATCTTTCCCTTACCAGCGGCATCTGCCTTAGCCTCTGCGCCGTTATAAATCTTTTCAAAAATACGAGGTACAGCAAGAACAAATGTTGGTTTAAAGCTTGCTAAATCAGCAGGCAATCTTGTGATGTCTCCACAATGGGCCAAATGTAATCCTGCCGTTATTGAACCAATCTGCACCATGCGTCCAAAAACATGCGCCACTGGAAGGAATAACAAAGTAGAGCCGCCTGGCTTTAAGAATAAATCGCTTGCTCCGTTTACAACATTTCCACATTCAGCAAGAAAATTTCCGTGGGTTAATTGAACGCCCTTAGGTTTTCCAGTTGTTCCTGATGTGTAAATTAAGGTCGCAAGCGTTTCAGGAGTTAGCGCATTTCTGCGATTGGTTACTTCATCATCAGAGATCGATTTACCGGCCTCAATTAATGTGGCAAGTGCGTTGTCGGTAATACTCCAAATATTTTTACATGTTGCAGGCATAACAGGTTTAGCAACCTCAGCCAATACGGAAGTTTCAACAATTATTGCAACTGAGCCTGAATCACTCAAAATCCAATCAATCTGCTCAGCACTTGATGTTTCATAAATTGGAACTGGAACCGCACCGGCATACCAAATAGCAAAATCCAAAATCGTCCACTCATATCTTGTTCGAGACATGATTGCTACTCGATCGCCTAACTTCACTCCTGATGCAATCAATCCTTTGGCAACTGATCTGATCTCTTCTTCAAACTCTTTAGCGGTAACTGGCTGCCAGCCATCACCAAGTGGGCGAGATGCAATGATGCGCTCTGGTTCAAACCAGGCTCGCTCTGAAATTAGATTTGTTAAATTGCCAGCCGCAGCTGGCGGGATGATTGCTGGAATGCTTATCTCGTTCATGAGCAGAACGCTATCGCTTGGATAGTCATTTTTGCCACCAGCAATTCTGTGAATTTCTGCCCCTACTAGGCGGTAGCCTTACCCACATGTCCGATATATCAACCTCCACAGTTACCATCGAAGCACCCGCTGAACAAGTTCAGGCGGTGCTATTTGATCTTCCTTCTTACCCAACCTGGTCAACCTCAATTAAATCTGTGAATGTAATTTCATCAGATGAAAAAGGTCGCGCCACACAAGTTCAGGTTTCAGTTGATGCCGGAGCTTTGAAGGATAAGCCAACATTGAATTATGACTGGAGCAAGGCACCGCAACGTTTGGAATTTTCATTAGAGGATGCAGATCTGCTTACAGAGATGACTGGTGCATACATAATTAAAGATAATGGTGATGACACAACAGAGGTAACCTACGAATTAACAGTCGGTCTATCTATGCCAGTACCTGCCATGATGAGAAAAAAGGCTGAGCAATCAACCATTGATTTAGCGCTTAAGCAATTAAAGGAAAAACTGGAAAATTAATTGAATTTAGCAAGCGCAAAATCCTCTGGCCTCACCGTTGGAATAGATATTGGCGGCACCAAAGTATTAGGTGGCGTAGTAGATAACAATGGAAATATTCTAGGTAGCTTTAGAAAAGATACCCCAAAATCAGGCGGTCAAGATTTAATAAATGTAATCATTGAGGTTGTTAAAGAGTTGCAACAAAAACATGAAATTACCGGAATCGGTGTAAGTACCGCCGGCATAGTTTCATCAGATCGCAAAACTGTGATTGCTGCTGGAAATATAGCTAATTGGAATAATGTGGCATTAGCTGATGCGTTGATTAAGGAGTTTGGATTACCTGCAGTCGTCGAAAATGATGCCAATGCTGCTATCTGGGCGGAGTTCAAATTTGGAAATGCCAAAGGTTTAAACCCAGTGATGTTTTTTATTATTGGAACCGGCATGGGTGGTGGTCTGATAGTTGATGGAAAGTTATACCGAGGCGCTAATGGCATCGGCGCTGAGTTTGGTCACATGATGGTGAAATTAGATGGCGAGAAATGTGGTTGCGGTGCAATTGGTTGTATTGAAACTTACGCATCTGGTTCGGCCTTAATGAGATATGCGCATGAGGAAATTTCAATAGATTCAAAGTTAGGAGCAGATTTACTAGCTTTTGGCGATGGCACTTTAAATGGTTTTACTGGTCAAGTTCTGACAAAAGCTGCTCAAGCCGGAAATGCACTTGCACTCAAGGCATTTGCTAAACAAGCAGATTGGATTGGCTCAGCAATTGCCTCTTACACATTACTGCTAGATCCTGAGGCAATAATCATTGGCGGTGGTGTAATTGATGCAGGTGATATTTTCTTAAAGCCAGCTATCGCTGCAGCTGAAAAATACATGCCCTTTGCTGGCAAGCACCCTCTACCAAAAATAATTGCAGCAAAGTTTGGAAATGATGCTGGTTTAGTTGGAGCAGCAGATTTAGTTAGAGCTTAATCCCTTCATCTCCATCGCCATCATTATCTGCTCGCGCTGTTCGCCAAATTAAGGTTGCAACTCCACAACATATTGCAATTAAGCCTGGCCAAACTCCAGCGATATTAAAGGTAGTAAATCTATTGATTACTAAATAGGCAGTGCCGGCGGTGATTGCGATAAGGCCAGCGCGCTGAGTTTGATCAAATTCTGGCCACCTCGGATTTGGGGGATTGAACTTTTCATGGTCGATAATATTATCTAATTCATCCAGATATGTAGTGGGAGCAGATTGATCCAATGCCAAGCCAGAGACTATGGAATCAAATTCGGCATCAATTAACTCTCTCTCATTAAACTCTGAATCACGTTGAACAACGCCACTTAATACCTCCTCAATAAAAATCTGCGACTGCTCATTTAACAAATTAGCCTCATAATCTAAGGCGACATTGTGAAATGATTTTTCAAAGATAACCTCTCTGATATCAGCGGAATAAATATTTTCAATGATGGTTTCTGAATTAGCCGGGTCAACCACATGATCATTGATTGAGTAACCAATCATTACTGGCAGATCAATTAGGTAGAGATCACGCTCGACCACCCGCCATAATTTTCGTAAGGAATCTAAGGCTTTAAGCGGGGTACGGCCATAACTATGTGTTGGTGGATTGGGCTTAGCAACATCGGTGACTCTTCTGCTTTTTATGGATGGAATAAATAATTTTAAAATCGGAGTTAATTTGATGATAAATCTTTTGTCATAGATTGATGGATTAACCAGCAGCAAACCCTCAATTTCACTGCCTCTAATTTGGCATAAACGTAATGCGAGTGCGCCGCCCATAGAAAAGCCAGCGATAAATACTCGATCACACTTCTCTCTTAATTCTAGATAGGCATCCTCAACACATTTGTACCAATCCATCCAATTGGTTTGATTCATCTCCAACCAATTTGTGCCATGACCTGGCAGACGCGGTGCATGTACGGTGTATCCGATTTGATTTAAATACTTAGCCCACGGTGCAATTGATACTGGCGATCCAGTGAAGCCATGAATTACCAGAACTCCGATTTTGCCACCAGGTAAGACCAAACCCTGCGAGTTTGGAATGGTATTCACGCTCAGATGGTGTCATAGATTGCAGAAAGCCCTAAATTACTCCCGTGGCTTACCGAATATTGAAATCTTTTTTAGCACCACTTTTGATGTTGCTATTTCGTCCAAAGGTAACAGGACTTCGCCATGTTCCAACAACTGGACCGGTAATCATCGCCTCAAATCATCTCTCCTTTAGTGACTCCATCTTTATGCCACTAGTTGTTCCCCGTAAAGTTACTTTCTTAGCAAAAAGCGAGTACTTCACATCACCTGGAATCAAAGGTTTCATCAAAAAATTAACCTTTATTGCACTTGGTCAAGTTCCAGTTGATCGATCCGGCGGTAAGCGAAGTGAGGCGGCATTAATTACTGGACTTCGTGTTCTGAAAGAGGGAAGCTGTATTGGAATTTATCCAGAGGGAACAAGATCTCCTGATGGCAGACTTTACAAAGGTCGCACTGGTATCGCACGTATGGCAATTGAATCTGGGGCAGCTGTAGTTCCAGTTGCTATGTTTAACACTGCAGAGATTCAACCAACCGGTCAGGTTGTACCAAAGGTGAGAAGAGTCGAAATGATCTTTGCCGAGCCAATGTACTTCACGGGTGATTCGACAGATCCAGCGGTACTGCGTGAAGCGACAAATAAGATTATGGATGTTATCGCTGCAATGTCTGGTCAGATCTATGTGCCAAATATGTATGCATCAGAGGCGAAGGATGCGATTAATAAGAGCAGGGCAGAGAACGCTGGAGATTTTGAGTAGAGATTACTCGACGCCAATAAACTCTTTTCGCGAGTGTAGGTAATTACACATATCGCAAACTGGTTTAGCTGGCGGAAGTTTTGCATCAACTACAGTAATAAAATCAGTTAAGCGCTCTTGTAGCGCCGCCGGATTTCTATCTATTGGTCGCCAGGTGTGCTTTAACTTAATTCCAAATCCCTTTGTTACATCTCCTGCTGGTTCAATTAAAGACCAAACTAGTAGCCCCATTAAGGAGACCTTCTTTGGCTCACCTGATGCAGGATTTTCCAGTGCAAATGCATACGCCTCAAGCTGCGGTTGGTATAGATCTGTTTTATCTGAATCCTTAGCTTGAAACTTACAATCAACAATTCCATAAGTGCCATCGGCAAACTCAAGAAGAAGATCGTACTTTCCACGAATTGCATACTTTGATGCTGCGCCATTTACTTGAATTAAAGATGATTTAACCCAACCACCTAAATCTTTGACCTTGCCCTCTGGAAGCACTGGTGCAAGATCAGCTGTAGTTTTGCCGGCAAAGTAATTTTCCTGCATTGTTGCGAGATCACCTACTAGCGGCATAAATCCTGGAGTTCGAAGACCATGATTGTAAGAAAGCCAAAGGCAGCGATGACAACCACCCCAGGAAAAGGTTAAATCAGAAGGGGAGATAAATTCGCGGGAATTTCCGACAGCAGTTGATGAGGCCATTTGATAATTCTGCCTAGTACCACTGACATAGCGGGGCTACGCCACGCACCTGTAGTTAGTTAAAGATGAATATCGAAATTATTGTGAAAAGACCTAAACCAATCATGACTACGCCACCAAATCTGCGCATCAAAATTAATCGATTTACATCACTGGCCAGCCACTGCCTGGCAGTGCCAGCGAGTAATCCATATGTGCCATCTGAAATAAAGGCGATTACCGAGAATATGAGTCCAAGAATTAATAGTTGCTGCGTGACGGTATTTTTTTCTTGATCGACAAAAGCGGGCAAAATGGCTGCGAAGAAAACAATTGATTTAGGATTTAACGCACCCACCCAGAATCCATTTTTTGCAGATGTAATCAGAGAGGGCTTTACATCCTCAGCTTTCTGCATTCCTGCGGCATCAACCTTGCTCGCCTTTATCGCTGAATAACCCAGGTAGATTAAATAGATTCCGCCCGCCCATTGAACTCCGTTGTAGAAGAGATGCGAACGTTGTAGCAATGGCCCCAGCCCGAGTGCGACCAAGACTGAAACCAGAAACATTCCGACTGCATTTCCAGCAACTGTGGCTACAGCTGATGCCCGACCCCAGGCAATCGCCCGAGCAATGGTGAAAAGCACGGATGGGCCAGGGGCTAAAACGATCAAAATCGTCGCTATTAGGTACTCCCAAAGGCGCGTCGGCAGGTACTGGGAGATGAACACGCGGCAATCCTAAGGCCACAGGCTTGCATCAGCGGGGCTTCCTCTTTACTATCCGATACTATCGATTCGATATATCTGATAGATATTAATTAGGTGGAGGCGTAATGCGATCACGTGCTGAGTCACTTGAATTCGCCATCCTTGGCCTTTTATCCCAGGGCCCACTTCACGGTTATGAATTAAGAAAGCGCATGACCGCCATTTACGGTCCATTTCGAGCTTTAAGTTTCTCAGTTCTCTATCCGCAGCTGCGCAAAATGTCTGAAGCTAAATTAATTGCAGAAAGTGTTAAAGAGTCAGGTGGCTTGTCCCGGCGCTCGCGAATTGTTTATGAATTGACCGCAAAAGGTGAAGAAAAGTTTGCCCAACTTATGGAGAGTGCAACACCAGATAACTTTGAAGATGAGGGTTTTGAAGTTCGCTTCGCATTTTTCGGTCCGACGCCACGCACAAGTCGGGTAAGAATTTTAGAGGGACGTCATCGACGTTTAGTTGAGAAGGCGGAGATCATTCGCCGTGATTTATCGAAGATTCCAGAGGGTATCGATACCTATTTGGTTGAGTGGCGCCGTCACTCGTTGGATTCAGCGGAGCGAGAGATTGCTTGGTTGGAAGA
>JACCDT010256686.1_pt1 | contig 18005 bp, 16 predicted proteins | sample 7446291 | NCBI WGS metagenome assembly JACCDT01 (sample SAMN15323446, study PRJNA562643) | freshwater metagenome | isolation source: river surface water | place: USA:Blue River Watershed | collected 2017-08-17 | reverse complement strand
GACCCGAGTCCCGGCGAGGTCTGCGCCGTCTATCAGCGCTACTCGAAGTCGTAATCGAAGTACCGCCTCCCTGGCGTTTCTGTGGTAATCACATGAAACGCCTTTTTTCTTGGTTTGGTGGCGATTTTGTGGTACAATTTTGGTGCAAAGACGAAATTAATTCGCCATTTTTTGGTATCTATGTCGCATTTCGGAGAACACCTGACCCTCGATGGCTACGGAGGGAATTTTGAAAAGCTGAACAACAAGGAACTCGTCCTCCATTGTCTCAAGGATTTGCCGGACATGCTCGATATGCATATCCTGGCCGGACCCGAAGTCTATTTTGCTGCCGGCAATGACAAGAAAGACCCAGGAGGCTGGAGTGGCTTTGTTGTTATCGAAGAGAGTCATATTAGTATTCACACCTTTCCCGCCCGTGGTTTTGTCAGCATCGATGTCTACACCTGCCAAAACAACATGGACATAAATGTGGCAATCGACTATTTTGTGAAGCAGTTTGAACTTAAAGACACTGAGGTGAATTTTCTTGAGCGAGGAAAGAAATATCCGGGTCAGTCGATAAATAGCTTTTATTGACAGCGAGGGTCCTTTTGTCTATCCTTATTTGTTATAGGGTATAGCCCTATCGCACGCAGTTGTTTAACAAGGGGACTTTCGTGAATGAATGGATGAGTGTGTTGGTGAATGTCGTGACCGTGGTGGCATGGTTGACGGGTATCGGTATCACGCTGGCTGCTGTAGCGAAGGGGCGAAATATGCGTGATGAGATGGGAGTGTCGCTCAAGGTTTACCTGACCTTGGCCCTCGTCACCGAGGTGTTCTATACGCTGGGAGCGCTCATGATTCTTGCGGCCATGGGCATCAACGTAACGCAACACCTGGCGCGTCTTGAATTTCAGGCTGCATATGCTATCGTGAGCCGTTTTGACGTCACCACCATAGAGTTGGTTGGTATCGTCGGCTGGGTAGGATTTGTTATCAACCGAGGAGTCTCATACTTGTCACCTGGTTACCTCTTGATTGCTGGGAGAGACAAACTCCATCGGTATTTTCGGGTTTCTGCCTGGACGGAAATATCACTCGAAACGCTGATTACGATCCTCCTCTTCGTCACTTTGAAGCTGGGGTGAGCTGGAGTGAACGTTGGAAGTTAGCAAAAAAAAGCGGGAGCAGTGACGGCGTCACTCTCCCGCATTTTCATTGGCCCTGTGCGTATCAGGACTGGTAGTCGGGGTTCTCCCAGAACATGAGTACCCCGTTGTCACAGCTGTCCGGGTCCTGCATGTAGCCTGGGATGACTCGAATGATCTTGAATCCAGCACTCAGGTAGAGTCGGATTTCCGGATCTTGATTTTTCCCGCCGTTCAGCCCGATGAAGTCCTCGGGAGTCATGCGATGGGCGAACTTGTGGTACCGAGGCATTCTGGCACCGAGGTAGACACCCTTCTTGTTCGGCTCGATGACAGCGTGCAAGATGCCGGCTTCGATGAGCTGGTCGCCTGCTTTGGCTCCCTTGGGGACTGAAAGATCAAGGCCAAAAGCACAGTCGCCAGCGTCATCATGAGTCGTGAGCATGCCGTACGCACTTGTTTCGAGCCAGCTCGTGGTAGAGAGAGCGCGAGCAGTCGTCGTATGGATGATACACAGTGTCCCGAGGACTTTGCCACTTGCATTTCGAGCACAGAACAGGAGATGCGGGCATGTGGCAAATTGGGACTCCATCTTGCGTGGGGTCCAAAGGTAATCTTCCGGGACAGGCGGTGGCCAGGCCTCCGCATTGATCCGGACAAAGCTCTCGATGAGCCACGCGCGATCAACTCCCCGAGACAGGAGGGACTGAACGCTTGAAATTTCAATAGACATGAGATGGCCTCCAGCCAATAGGAACTGTGTACACAAGGGTAAGCGACTTTGAGCGATTCGTCAAGCAAATCCCTATTCTCTTAGTGGGATGTATTGTATACTAATTACAGTAATCCCTGATCTCTCACATGTGACGTTTACGAGTAGTGCGGTCTTTGTTTCTTGTATCGCTTTCTTGTTGTTGCTTCTTGGTTCCTTTGTTATATACAAGGATCCAAAAAAACATGTCAACCAAAGTTTCTTTTCGTTGACTCTCTCTATTTTATTCTGGACAGTTTCGCGCTTTTTTGAAGATGTCATCGATATTGAGTATTGGCGACATGTTTTTCTACTTGTTGACTTCTCGAGCGGAGCATTTTTGGCTTTTTCGATACTGCTCTTCTGTTTGGATATTGTCAGGTTTAAATGGGTGGTGAATGTCTATGCGCGCTCACTGTTTTTTATAATTCCGAGTATTATTTTTTTGCTGGTGTTTCTGACTCCTTGGATATTGTCGGGTGCAATAATTGATGGCAATAATATTATCAATCCGGTATACGGCCCTCTGGGTACTTTATACGACATTGTTGTGGCAGTTGTTTCTCTCGTAGGTATTGGATTTATTTTCTGGGGATTACGTAAGACCAAGGGTGGAGACAAAGCGCCTTATGCGTATTCGCTGATTGGTATTTTCATCAGCGTGATCACCATTCTTGCCACCAATGTTTTTTTTGTCGATCTCATCGCCACGAGTCCGAGTGCCAATATTTACGGACTTCTTGGCACATTTAGTCCAATATTTATTGTGTTGTTTCCTGGCTATGCGATTCTGAGGTATCGACTGTTCAACGCTAAAGTATTGGCCACGGAGACCCTTTCTTTTATTATTTTGCTTGGTACTTTTCTTCAGATTTTTCTCGCGGAGAGTTTGTATCAAGTGGTTATGCGATGTCTTATTTTTATCGCCATGTTTTTAAGCATGGGATTACTGGCTAAGATGGTAGATCGAGAAGTTCGGAGCAAAGAAGAACTACAAGTGTTATCTCAAGAGCTAGCTGAGGCCAACCAGGAGTTGAAGCGTCTCGATGCGGCCAAGAGCGAGTTTATCTCGATAGCGTCACACCAGCTCCGGACTCCGCTCACAGCTATCCGAGGGTACATCTCACTCGTCCTCGAGGGTTCCTATGGCAAAGTGACGCCGACACTCCAGGATGTCTTGAACAAGGTCTATGTAGTGAACAATCGGATGGGACAGCTCGTCGAAGATCTCCTGAGTATCTCGCGTATCGAGTCGGGCCGAGTCCAGTACAACCTGGTGGCGACTCAGCTCGAGCCGATGGTGGCGGATCTCGTCGATATGTTTAGCATCATGGCCAAGAGCAAGGGCCTCTCGCTCAAGATGAAGCTTCCCAAGAAATCTCTCCCCAAGCTTATGATCGATGCTACCAAGATGCGTGAGGTGATCTCGAACTTGATCGACAACGCTCTCAAATATACCAAAGAAGGTGGAGTGACCGTGACTGTCGAAGGCGATGATCGGTATGTGGCGGTACGAGTACAGGATACGGGTATCGGGGTAGACCCGAACGACAGCAAGCGCCTGTTTGAAAAGTTCACTCGGAGTTCTGAGACGATGAAACTCGATGTGTCTGGCACGGGGCTCGGTCTCTATGTCGGTAAGAACTTTGTCGAGGCGCACGGTGGGCTCCTCTCGGTCGAGTCCGAGGGCCCTAGTAAGGGATCGACCTTTATTATCAAGCTCCCAGTTGAACCGCCCCATCCTGGGTCGGTCACCAGTTGATTCCTCGACCCATTTCTGTTATCGTAACTTTGATATAAATCTTGCGCTATGACCAAAATCCTCCTGGTTGAAGACGATCCGTTTATCGCTGAAATCTACAAGAAAAAGCTGGAAACGTCCGGTTTTGAGCTCTTGAATGTCACTTCTGGTAAGGCAGTACTCAAAGAAGTGAAAGAACAGCATTTTGACTTGGTTCTCCTCGACCTCGTCCTTCCCGAAATGAGCGGAACCGAGGTCCTGCGCGAGCTCCGTCACAACAAGGAGTACAATGCCAATCTCAAAGTCGTGGTGTTTAGTAACCTGAGTAGTCAGGAGGATCGCGAGCAGGTACTGGGCCTCGGTGCCAATGGCTTTATCTCCAAGACCGAATTTTCTCCATCGGAAGTCGTGGCAGAGATTGAGCGTTTTCTCCGACAGTTTAAAGAGCAGGACAAGAATGCTACTGCTGAGACAACGCCATCAGTCGAAAAAATCGGTCTCGGCAAAAAACTCCTTTTGATCGAGGACGAACCAGTATTTGTCGAGATGTTTAGTAAGCGTCTCCGGAGCGAAGGGTACGAGGTGGTCGCAGAACAAGATGGTGCCAAGGGCTTGGCGACGGCGCTCGAAACCCAGTTTGACCTCATCATCACCGATGTCATGATGCCCAATATGGACGGGCGCGAATTCATTACCAGACTGAAAGAAGAAGAGGAGGGGAAACACGTCCCGATATTTCTCCTCTCGGCCTCGGTCTCACTCGAAGATGAGAGTGTCAGGGTGCTCACCGATGCTGGTATCGTGACCAAGGCCTTTCTCAAAACAGAAATTACTCCGAGTGAACTGGCCTACGCGGTCAATGATTATTTCCAGGGCAAGTAAGTATATATCTACGAATGTATGGAGCGAGTACTGATACGTGAAGCAGTGGACCAGGTCGGAAAGGAAGTACGGCTTTCTGGCTGGATTACCGTACGTCGAGACCATGGTAAGTTGGTGTTCTTTGAGATGCGTGATCGGAGTGGACATGTACAACTTGTGGTGACACCAGAAAAATCTGATTTGATTGAATCTACAAAGGATGTCCGTTCGGAGTATTCAGTCTCTGTGACGGGCCTCGTGAAATCACGTCCTACCAAAAAGGGACAGGAGGCCTCGGTCGACCCAACTGATCTCATTGAAATTGAAGTAACGACACTTTCCGTTCTGAGTAAGCCAACCGAAGAGTTGTCAGTGGATGTATCTCAGGCTGAGATGGGTCTCCAGCTTGAGACGCTGCTCAATAACCGGACGGTAACACTCCGCAACCCAAAGGTGCAGGCGATTTTTCAGATTTATAGCGCTCTTCTTGCTGGATATGCTGATTTTATGCGGAGTGAGGGTTTCATGGAAATCAAGACGCCCAAGATTCTCTCTGCAGCGACCGAGGGTGGAGCCAATTTTTTCAAGATCAAATATTTTGACCGTGATGCCTATTTGGCTCAGAGCCCACAGTTCTACAAGCAGGCGGGGATGAGCGCCTTTGAGCGCGTTTTTGAAGTGGGCTCTGTCTTTCGAGCGGAACCGAGCTATACGACGCGTCATGTGACCGAATTCACTGGCTTGGATGCCGAGATGGCATTTATCGACAGCATGGAAGATGTGATGATGATGCTTGAGAAGACGATCTATCATGTCTTGGAGCATATTGGTGCGACCTGTCAGTCATCCCTGGCGCTCTATGGTGCGACGATTCCAGAACGGGTCGCGATACCTCGCATCAGGCTTTCCGAAGCATTCGAGATTTTGAAGAATGAATATGGCAAGGTGCTTGAAGAAGGGGATATCGATAGTGAAGGAGAGCGCATGATTGGTGAGTATGTGAAGAAAAAGTACAACTCTGACTTTGTGTTTCTGACCCACTATCCGACGCTGGCGCGGGCGTTCTATAGCTTGCCGAGTCCAGAGAATCCAAAATTGTGTGAGTCATACGATCTCGTGTTCCGTGGTGTAGAGATTGCCTCTGGAGCACAGCGTGTCCATGACTATGTTCAACTGAAGAGTATTATTGAGAGTCGAGGACTGGATCCAGAAACATTCACAGACTATCTAGATATCTTTAAGTTTGGTGCTCCGCCACATGGTGGCTGGGGACTTGGGAGTGAGCGCATAGTACAGAAGCTCTTGGGCTTGTCTTCTATCAAGGAGGCTATCCTCTATCCGCGTGATGTGAAGCGCTTAACCCCGTAAAATAGCTTTTTCCTCTCGACTGGAAAAATTCCTCGGAATGGGATAGAATGGGGGATGTCCCGTTTTTGAGCCCCACTGGGGAATTTCTAGCCTATGTCGAGCCTTGAGCGCTTTATCAAAAACTTCCAAAAAGGCCTTATTGATAGGTTTTTTAGTCATTTGTCCCAGGATATCGGGATAGATCTCGGTACCGCCAATACCCTCGTCTATGTGCGTGGCAAGGGTATCGTCATCAACGAACCCTCAGTGGTGGCAGTAAACCAGCGCACGGGTCAGATTCTCGCTATTGGACGCGAAGCCAAGAAGATGGTCGGGAAAACCCCAGGCCATATCGTCGCGACCCGACCCCTCGTCGATGGTGTCATCAGTGATTTCGAAGTGACCGAGCAGATGCTCCGTTACTTTATCAACAAAGTAAACCAAGATAGTTTCTCGTTTCTTCGCCGTCCTCGAGTGCTCATCGGTATCCCATCCGGCGTGACCGAAGTAGAAAAGCGCGCCGTGATCGAAGCAGCGATGAACGCCGGAGCGCGCCAAGCCTTTCTCATCGATGAACCGATGGCTGCTGCTATCGGTGCTCGTCTCCCGGTCATCGATGCGGCTGGCAACATGGTCGTCGATATCGGTGGTGGGACGACTGAGATTGCGGTCATCTCGCTCGGTGGTGTCGTCCTCTCCCGGAGTCTCCGGATCGCAGGGGACGAGATGAACGAAGACATCGTCCGGTACAGTCGGGATGAGTTCAACATTCTTATCGGCGAGCGGACTGCTGAAGACGCCAAGATTGCTATCGGGAGCGCCTATCCACAGCGGGAACGTCTCACCTTTCCACTGCGCGGACGGGACTTGGTTTCTGGTCTTCCTAAGGAGGTTCTCGCCACCGACGAACACATCCGCGAAGCCCTCTCTCGTTCGATTCGCATCATTGTGAACAATATCAAAACTATCGTGGAAGAGACACCACCAGAGCTCTTGGCCGATATCATGCAACGGGGCATCATTCTCGCCGGTGGAGGCAGCCTCATCCGTGGTATGGACAAGCTCATCGCCAATCAGACGGGCATCCCAGTGCGTATGATGGAGGATCCGCTCACCGCAGTGGTGCGTGGCACCGGTATTGTCCTCGATGATATGGAGAGTCTCAAGGAAGTACTCATTGAAGAAGAAAACAACAAACCTCTCGGCTAAAACATCCTATGTTGCGTCACCGATTCACGCAAACGAAATTCTTTCGAGCCTTGCTGGTCGCTTTGGTACTTTCATTCTGTTTGATATTTCAGCCACGATTTATCATGGAGCCACTCCGCACGGTGCTCTCGACTTTGGGGTACCCGCTACAGAGTCTTTTTTCTTCACTTGCTTTTGGCCTCACTGATACCACGACGTTTCTTGGGTCTATCGGTGAGCTCAAGACTGAAAACGCTAGGCTCTTGGCAGAAAACACCCGTCTCACGGCTGAGAATGCACGCTATGAGGCGCTCGGGCGAGAAAATGATGAGCTCCGTCGTGAGCTTGAGATGCTCCCACGGGAGAATTATCGCCTCAAACCAGCGGCCGTCATCGGTCGTGACACAGCCGGACTCGGGAACTGGCTTACCCTCGATCAAGGTTCGTTTCAGGGGATTGCCACGGGGATGCCCGTCATCGTCTACGGAGGAGTGCTCGTCGGTCGCGTGACCGAAGTATTCCCACAGAGCTCTCGGGTAATGCTTCTCTCCAATCCTGACAGTTTGGTGAGTGGAGTGACTCTCGAAGGGGAGGCTCAGGGCATCGTCAAGGGTGAGTACGGCCTTGGCATCCTCTTTGATATGGTCCTTCAGGATGCGACACTTGAGACGGGGCACCGAGTCATTACCTCCGGTCTCGGGGGTACGTATCCCAAGAACCTCCTCGTTGGCGTCCTCGACCGTCCTCAGCCGACAGCCGATCACCTCTATAAACGAGCAGCGGTCACCTCTCCAGTTGATTTCTCGACTCTCCACTACGTCTTTATCATCCAAGAATCTCTCGCGCCATGAAAATATTTGTTCTCCGAGTACTCCTACTTTTGACGCTCGTCTTTCTCCAAGTATCTTTTTTTAGCATTCTTTTTCCCTGGTTTCGCGCCCCGCTCTTTCTCCTCGGTGTCATCGCTGCGCTCACGCTGGCTCGTAATTTTCCCTCTGCGCTCTTGGTGGTTGTGCCTCTCACGCTCCTCTACGATGCAGTGACCTTTGGGGGAGTGACGTGGTTTTCGGTCTACGCGGTTGTCTTTTCCTATGTCACGAGCTTTCTCCTTCGTCGCCTCCTCCTCGAGCACCAGGGTATCGGCGTGGTACTCTATGGACTCCTCTCCTATCTCGCGGCCCTCTTTTACCAATTTCTCTACGGAGCACTATCGGTCGAGAGTGATATTCGGATATTTGGATTTTCAGCTCCTTCAGAGGAGAGTCTGATTTTCTCATTGCTTGTTTTCCTCCCGGTGTTTATGATCACGGTAGCAGGTATCTCTCGTTTTGAGACTTTTGTGAGGCAGATGAGCGAGCGCCAATTTCGCAATATACGCTAGCTATGAAACTCTTTATTCGCAAAGACGAACTCCTTCATGAGCGAGGAAGCATGGAGATTGATGATGCCGTCCTGACACTGTCCGAAAAGGACGCAGTCAAGATGGAGTGGCCTCTCAATCGATCCGTCTCACGCTGGTTTCTCATGGGGATGGTGCTCTTTCTCGTCGTACTCGGTGGACGGATATTTTTCTTGAGCGTCATCAAAGGCGAAGAATACAGCCTCATCGCGCTCAAGAACAGCCTACGGGCGCTCATCATCCCGGCTCCTCGCGGGATTATGTACGACATTACAGGTAAGCCACTGGTCCAGAATATCCCCAGTGTCGACGCGGTGCTCGTGCCCGCTGACGTACCGACTGACGAAGGAGCCCAGGCCGAACTGAAACGTCGGATGGCTACGCTCTTTGGTCTCGAAAGTGAGGTCATCGACAACGCCTTTGCCAAGTTGGACCGGCGTTCGACTCTCCCGATTCTCCTCAAGGAACGTATCGGTCAAGAAGAGACGCTTCTGTACCTCAGTCAGAGCCACGAGCTCCCCGGGGTAGGTCTCTACCAGACGACGCGTCGCCAGTATCTCGATAGCCTCATCTTTTCTCATATCCTCGGTTACGAAGGCAAGATTCGCAAGGAAGAGCTCGAGGCGCACCCGGACTATCTCCTCACTGATTCGATTGGCAAGCAGGGGATAGAAAAGAGCTACGAGTCGGCCCTGCGAGGCAAACACGGATGGGAACGAGTTGAGGTAGATGCCTTTGGCAAGGTCAAGAAAGAGCTCGGCGTCGTCCAGCCAGTCCCCGGACAGGACCTCATCCTCAATATCGATGCCGACCTCCAGAAGAAAATTTTTGATAGCCTCCAGACGATTCTCGAAAAGAATGATTTGAAGCGGGCTGGTGCGGTTGCTATCGACCCGCGGAGTGGCGCCGTGCGCGCGCTTGTCAGCCTCCCGAGTTTCGACAACAATCTCTTTGCTGGCGGGATCTCTGGTGAGGACTATCGCGCACTTCTAAATGATCCATCGGAGCCTCTCTTCAATCGGGTGGTGGCCGGAGCCTATCCACCCGGGTCGACGATCAAGCCGGTCCTCGCGGCCGCTGCTCTCACCGAGGGGGTGGTGGATGAACATACACAGATTGAGAGTCGGGGAGGGATCAATGTCGGACGGTTCTTCTTTGGTGACTGGAAAGTTCACGGCTTTACCGATATCAGGAGAGCTATCGCTGTGTCGAGTGATGTGTTTTTCTATTCTATTGGCGGAGGGTATGGCGGGATACAGGGACTCGGGATGAACCGGATGAAAAAGTATGAGGAGCTCTTTGGGTACGGAGCCAAGACCGGTATCGATGTCGGCGGTGAGGTCACGGGACTTTTGCCAGATGCTACTTGGAAGCAAGCAAAGATTGGTGAGCGCTGGTACATCGGCGATGACTACAACTCATCTATTGGACAAGGGTTTGTGACAGCGACACCACTCCAGGTTCTCAACTCTATCGTTGCTATCGCCAATGGCGGGACGCTCTACGAACCGCGCATCGTTTCCCAGATTCGCTCCTATGACGGCAAAGTGACAGCGGTGCCGACGCGGATCATTCGGGAGAAATTCATCGATGCCAATATCCTCCGTATCGTGCGGGAGGGTATGCGGGAGACAGTGACTGAGGGGACAGCTCAGCAGTTGGCTGACCTCCCCGTTGCCGTGGCCGGCAAGACCGGAACCGCCCAGTTCGGGAATGAGGACAAGACGCACGGTTGGTTTGTGTCCTTTGCACCGTTTGAAGCACCTGAGCTCGCCATCATTGTCCTTGTCGAGGGACAGGGAGAGGAGGGTTACAATGCCGTCCCGGTGACCAAAGAGGTCTATCAATGGTATTTCAACCGCGAGAACAGCGAGGATTGATCCCGCACCTTTTTGGCTTCGTGGTCGCTCAGTATGCTGGACACTTTTTTAGTTATATTTCCCCGTAGAAACCCATATTTTTTAATAAGTTTTCAGCTTATTTAAGGCAAAAAGGTGCGGGATTGACAATTCTTCGTATTTTGGTAGTATTGAGGAACTCTTAATTCCATTCTTTCCTCTTGGGAGAGAATTTTCTTTTGTATCAACACGCTTTTATGGCAAAAATATTTACTCCAGAAGGGCTCAAAAAATTGCAGACCGAACTCGAAGAGCGGAAGACCAAAATCCGCCACGAGATTGCTGATGCAATCAAAGAAGCCAAGGAGCAGGGTGACCTCTCCGAAAACGCCGAATATAGCGAGGCCAAAAATCATCAGAACGAAAACGAATCACGCATCGCTGAGCTTGAGAGCATGCTCAAGGACTCGGTGGTGGCTGAGAAGCACAAGAGCACTGAGACAATCGGCATGGGTTCCAAGCTCGCAGTCAAAGTTGGAGGCAAAGAATTCAATTTTGAAATCGTGGGTTCAAACGAAGTAGATCCAGCCGCTGGCAAGATTTCTAACGAATCCCCACTTGGCCAGGCCTTCTTGGGCAAGGGCAAGGGTGACAAAGTAGAAGTGACCACCCCCGCCGCCACCGTCAAGTACGAAATCCTCACTGTGAACTAAGAAAGGTTCTGAGTTTTTTGGCCATGGGGGTGCATCACAGCACTCCCTTTACTTTTGTGAAACGAAACAACAAAAATTATTCTCAAACGACTTGGTTGAGCATACTCCTCTGCTCACTGGTTCTCTGGTGTGTGCCCCAGCCTACTCTCGCGGTGGTACCACCAGATTTTGTTTTTAGCATTGGCACTCAGGCTATCCAATTTTTTTCGTTGATGGGTGCAGTGTTGGCAATGATATGCATCGCTCTTATTCAATTCTTCAAGTGGCACATAGAATTTTTGAAGGGGCATAAGGAAGTTTTGGGTATTGGCGTGGTTGTAATCATGGCATTGATCGGAGGGGCTTGGACTTGGCATGAGTCATATCTCCAGAATGTCGCATATACAGAATGGCTACAAGAGAGTCAAGAACAAGAACGAATATTCAACGAAAGCATGTTGGCCGATAGTAGTATAGGGGGTAGTCTGGCTACAGAAGAAACACTGGATGAGACTGAGTCGTTGTCGACGGTAATAGATACGAGACCACTCTTTGTCACTAACGCGGCATTGAAACAAAATCTGGAAAGTGGTGGTTTGGGTGATACATACATAGTCCTCGATGCCCGAGAAGATATCGAGTTTGAGAACGGATTTTTTCCAGGAAGTGTCCATATCCGATTTGCAGACCTCAAAGCGGGACGTTGGCAAGAGTTGTCGAGCAATCAGTCAATATATGTGATTTGTTGGTCGGGGATACGCGGCCAGGAAGTGGTGGAATTTCTGAGGAGTCAGCACCTCATGGCGCAATACCTAGAGCATGGTGCGAGTGGGTGGGTAGAAGATGGTGGGAGTTGGCAGGGCGCAATCAAGTTTGGGGACACCTACCAGGGAGACCAATATCAGCGGGTCCTCACAACCAGAGAAACGAAACGTGAAGCGGATCAGGGCGTGTGGCTGGTTGATACTCGTGAACCCGCCAAGTTTTTGCGGTCTCATATCACTGGGAGCGTGAGTATTCCACTTATGTATACTCCTACCGATGTCCTGGAGTCCACGCTGGCTCAGGTGCCTGTCGGGGCTACATTTATAACCGTGTGCGATGGCTACGTCAATTGTTTTGATGCCAAATTGACGGGGGTTGAACTGGAACGTCGGGGGAGGATATTTTTGGGAAGATATAACAAACCGTGGGAGTATGAGTGAACACTTGATCGTATCAATAGCTGATGATATGAAGGCCGCTCATGTTGGCAACAAGGCCTATCATCTAAAGCAGTGCCATGAGTGGGGATGTCGAGTACCAGCATTCGTCGTGATACCTACGACGTCGACTCGTTCTGTTTTTGGAGATCAATCCGTGAGAGCATCAGTGGTCAAAGCAGCCCTGTCAGAGTTGTCAGCTATGAGGTATGCTGTGCGTTCGAGCTCACTCCTAGAGGATGACGTCACACAGTCTCTGGCTGGCCAGTTTACCACCTGTTTAAATCTCTCGCCTCATGAAGTAGAGGAAGCAGTAGTACGAGTACTCAAGCAAGCAGAGGACAGGCTACTTGGTGACTGGGAAAAATTTGCCATTATTATCCAAGAGTATATAAAACCTGATAGTGCCGGAGTACTTTTTACTCGGAATCCACTGGGGAGTCGGGAGATGGTAGTGGAGTACGCTACTGGTTCGGGTGACCAATTGGTCAGTGGTCTGATTCGACCCAAAAAAGAGAGTACTTTATGGGATGAGGACCAGGCTTCGAAGGCCAAATTTTTCCGCACGCACCCGATACTCTCTGAAATCGGAAAACTGCTGGAAAAGAAATATGTTTGGCCACAAGATATCGAGTGGTGTCTCCAAGGGAATGACTTTTTTGTGCTTCAATCACGCCCGATAACTTCATTGACCGAACAACAGTACGAAGAAATAGTGGCTTTGGAAGCATTACTTCCGAAAAGCGGTCCGTATTATTTCGAGAAGACCGAGATTTCAGAAATTGCTCCGCGACCTGTGCCCGTGACGCTCGGGCTGATTCAGAGGATATATGCTGTGGATGGCCCTGTAGCCCGAGTGTATCGGAAGTACCACGTCCGATATCAAGACACTGAGTTTCTCAAGCTTCTTGGGAATGAGCTCTATATTGATAAAGAGCGCGAGCTACAGAGTCTACTCCCATCATGGAGCTATTTTGGATCAGCATCTTTTCGTCCTCACTGGCGATATCGACGTGGTTCTTGGGATACGCTCCGTACACTCATACGGTTCAATACGATTACTCCTCGGAGTTATGATTCTTTGTTGCAGGCGGTCCAGACGAGGTTGGTGAGAGAAGTGACAACTGATGATATTGAAACATGTTGGCACCGACTGCTCGATGAGTATCAGTATTCTTTTGAGATTAATCTCCTGGCTGGATTTGTCATGAAGCGAGCAGAGAGGGCTCTTCACAGTGAACCGGTGCGTTTGATTGAGGTCCTAAAGAGCATACTTCCTCCACTGTCCGTTGGTGATGTTTCATTTTCCTGGCCCGCACAGGGGCTAACAGGGAATTCTTTGGATTTTGCTGATGAGTCAGTATTCCATCGACAAGAACTGACGATGCGTTCATCAAACAATGAAGTGACGAGTTGGTGGGAAGGACTACCATCATACAAACAGCGGTACTACGGGCTTCTTTTGAGTGAAGCGGCTCGATATGAGCGCCTGAGAGAAATTGGCAGATGGCTCACGGTCAAGAATACCCATGCATTGAGAGGGTGTCTTTTGAAACGAGCTCAAGAGGCAGGATTTCAAGATGCGCGGCATATCTACTTTGCGTCGTGGGAAGAGATACTCGGTGGTCATGTGCTTGAAGCAATGTGTAGCAAGAAGCGAGAGACCTATCTCTCGCACAATACGTATAGTTTTCCAGTGCGTATTACTTCGACACCTGACGCTCGCGTAGATATGCAACAGGGTGTTTCTCCTGGTCTCGCTCGGGGAGAGCTGGTTTCCAGGAGTATATTGGATACATTGCGGGATGACAGCAAGGCCAGGATATTGTATACGGATCTCCTCACGCCCGATCTCGTTCGATATTTTGACCGCATTTCCGGGATTGTTTCTCAAAATGGTGGACTCCTCTCACATCTGGCGATTGTGGCTCGAGAGCGAGGAATTCCGGTCGTGGTGGGTTATTCGTTCTCAGACGGTAATATACGATACGGTGAGAGGGTAGAGATTGATGGCAGTTCTGGTTTGGTTGAACGAATCACTGATTCTCAAGGATAACCCTGTTTATGGAGTGGGCAAATTTGGCCAAATCTTGCTTTTTGCTTTAGGAGAGGCTATTATGGGTCTATATGCCCGGATAGTAGAACTTCGAAATTTTTTAGTAAGCCGTGAAATTTCGAGGTAGTCTCACGGGGAGAGTCTGTGCAATAGAATCAATTTTCTGACTACTTCGTGTTCGAAGTTTCACTACCGGGTATGCGTGAAGATATTCTCACAACTAAACTCGAAAAGCTCGAGAAGATTACAGGAGCCGCCAAAACGGCCTATCCTGATACAGTCGTTCGGACTCATACCAGTGCCGAGGTGCTCCAGGATTTCACAGCGCTTGAAAGCGCTGCGACCCCGGTCTCAGTCGTCGGACGCGTCAAGTCGCTCCGGGTCATGGGCAAGATTGCTTTCTGTCACGTAGAAGATGGAAGTGGTCGAGTACAGGGTTTTTTTGCACTTGAGGCCCTTGGTGACGAGTCTTTCAAATTATTCAAAGAGACGGTCGACCTCGGTGATTTCCTCGCACTCACGGGCCCAGTATTTCTCACCAAGCAAGATGAGAAGAGTATTCGCGTCGAGTCTTGGCAGATGATCTGCAAGTCTCTCCGTCCTATCCCGAGCGAATTTTATGGATTGAAGGATGAAGAAGAACTCCTCCGTCGTCGTTACCTCGACCTCCTCATGAATCAGGAGACTCGTGATCTCTTTGTGAAGAAAAATGCGTTTTGGCAGACGGTCCGGCGGATTCTCTCCGAGGAGCGTTTCCTCGAAGTCCAGACCCCGGTCCTCGAACACATCCCCGGTGGCGCCGAAGCCGAACCATTTGTGACACATCACAATGCCCTTGATGCCGACTTCTATCTCCGTATCTCACTCGAGCTCGCACTCAAGCGTCTCCTCGTCGGTGGCTATGAACGGGTGTTTGAGATTGGGCGCGTCTTTCGCAATGAAGGCATCGACCGTGAGCACCTCCAGGAGTTTGATCACATGGAGTTTTACGCCGCCTACATGAACATGGAGCAGGGCATGGCGCTCGTGGAGCGTCTCTACAAGGACATCGTCCGGGCCGTCGTCGGTGAGAGTATGCAGACTACCTATGAAGACGTGACGATTGATTGGAATGTGGACTTCCCTCGTGTTGATTATTTCACTGAGTTTCAGAAAGAAACAGGGATTGATCTCTCAGGCGAGGTGACCGTCGCGGAGCTCCAGAAAAAAGCCGATGAACTCCATATCAAGTACGAAAAGAACTACGGCAAGGGCCGCATGATCGATACTATCTACAAGAAAACGGTGCGCCAGAAATTGCTCCAGCCGTGTTTCTTGGTGGGACATCCACTCGAAGTGTCGCCACTCGCCAAGCTTGATCCGAACAATCCTCGCCGAACCCTCCGTTTCCAGCCGATTGCCGGCAAGAGCGAGCTTGGGAATGGGTTTGCGGAGCTCAATGACCCAATTGATCAACGGGCTCGCTTTGAGGAGCAGATGAAGCTCCGCGATGCTGGCGACAAAGAGGGGATGATGCTCGACGAGGACTTCATCCAGGCGCTTGAGTACGGTATGCCACCAGCCTGCGGGTTCGGGATGAGCGAACGACTCTTTGCTATCCTCATGAACCGCTCCATCCGCGAGACGGTCATCTTTCCGCCGATGAAAGACAAAGAGTAAGAGTGTCAAAAATTTGGTCGCATAGTTCAGTTGGTTAGAATGCTGCATTCACATTGCAGAGGTCCCTGGTTCGAGTCCAGGTGCGACCACCGTATTCTTTAGCGTAGTGTTTGTTTAAATTTGGTGCGGGGCAGGTTGCTGGGGTCGGTGGTTCCCCGCCAGCAACGCCTGAAGCGTAGCTTCTGCGGGCTGGGAATCCACCAGCGACCACAATAGTAAAGAGAATTCTTATTATGCAAACTCACGGACCCTGGAAAATCAAAGAGAGTATTGAAAAGTACAAGAATAGATGGATTACTGTGACTGAGCATCAGGTCGTACGTCCCGATGGAAAAGACGGAATTTTTGGAATCATAGAAATGGTAGCCGGTGTTTCTGTGCTGCCAATGGACTCCGATGGCATGGTATATTTGACCAAAGAGTTTCGTTTTGCCATTAACAGGGAGAGTATAGAATCAGTGAGTGGTGGTATTGATAAAGATGAAGACGCTCTCACTGCTGCCAAACGAGAACTCCAAGAAGAAACTGGCATGATGGCTTCAGAGTGGATTCCTTTGGGCAACGTCGACCCTTTTACTTCTGTTATTGATAGCCCGGCTACTCTTTTTCTTGCACGAGGAATTGTTACAGGGGGTGAAGCTTCACCAGAGGGCACGGAGCAGATTGATCTGGTAAAGATGCCGTTCCAAGAAGCAGTAGGCATGGTAATGGATGGAGCAATTACTCATGGGCCGACATGCGTTCTTATTTTGAAGGCAAACGAGTATTTGAGGAACGAGAAAAGCAGTAGGTAATCAGGGCCTTTGCTGTTTCTAAGGAAAAACGGTACACTGGAAGCTGTTAAGTTAAAGGTAAGCTACCCCCTATGCTAGATATTCAATTCATCCGAAACAATGTCGATGCCGTCAAAGCGGCTGTCTCCGCCAAGAATCTGTCAGTCGATGTTGATGCTCTTCTCGCCAAGGACCGAGAGCGTATTGCACTTCTCCAGGAAATTGAGGAGCTCCAGTCGCTCAAGAATGATATTAATGACCTGATCAAGCAGGCGAAGACTCCCGAAGAGCGGGCCGAAGTGATCGAGAAGGGCAAAGAAATCAAGCAAAAAACAGAGGCCGTTGAGCCTCTCTTTGCTCGGGTGAAAGATGAGTTTGAAGTGCTCATGGCCCAGGTACCCAATATCATTTCTCCAGACACACCGCTGGGCAAGAGTGATGCTGAGAATCAAGAAGTCGGGAAGTATGGCGAGATTAAGTCGTTTGATTTCACTCCGCGTACCCACATCGAGCTCGGCCAGATGCTCGATATCCTCGACCTCGAGCGGGGGACCAAAGTGTCTGGCTATCGGGGCTATTATCTCAAGAACGAGGGGACGCTCCTCGTCATGGGTGTGATGCTCTATGCTATCCAGAAAATGGTCGCGAAGGGATTTGCTCCGATGATTCCACCGACCCTGGTCAAAGGCTTTCCACTCTTTGGCAGTGGCTATTTCAAGGGACTCGAATATGATGGTGGCGTCGATGAGATCTATCAGGTCGCTACCTCAGACAAAGAAGCCGATGGGAGTGTCTCCAAAGAAGCCAAGTTCTTGGTCGGGACTGCCGAGCCATCGCTCCTCGCGTATTACTCGGGCGAGGTGCTCGATGGTGCGACGCTGCCACTCCGTCTCGCAGGGTTCAGTCAGTGCTATCGGAGCGAAATCGGGAGTTATGGCAAGGACACCAAGGGCATGTACCGCGTGCATGAGTTCATGAAAGTGGAGCAGGTCGTCCTCTGTCCGGCCGATACCGAACTGGCCAACCAGCTTCAGGAAGAAATGATCGCTGTCTCCGAAGAAATGCATCGTGAGCTTGGTCTCCCGTACCGCAAGATCCAGATCTGTAGCGGTGACATGAGTGCCGGCAAATACCGCGCCTTTGACCTCGAAGCCTGGATGCCAGGCATGAACCGATATGGTGAGACAGGATCAGCCTCGAACTTCCTCGACTGGCAGTCACGTCGTCTCAATGTGAAGTACAAGGACGAGAATGGTGACAAGAAGTATGTCTATATGCTCAACAATACTGCTCTCCCGAGCCCTCGTATCTTTATCTCAATCCTCGAGAACTATCAACAGGCTGACGGCTCAGTTGTTGTCCCTG
>JACCDT010136111.1_pt1 | contig 18005 bp, 12 predicted proteins | sample 7446291 | NCBI WGS metagenome assembly JACCDT01 (sample SAMN15323446, study PRJNA562643) | freshwater metagenome | isolation source: river surface water | place: USA:Blue River Watershed | collected 2017-08-17 | reverse complement strand
GCGCGCTGGATGGCCTCGATCATCGCGCAGGTGGAGCCTTTGCCGTTGGTGCCGGCGACATGGAAACACGGGGCGGCGCGCTCCGGGTGGGCCAGGCGGCCGGCGAGCACGGCCATGCGCTCCGTGCCGAGGCGGGAGCCTAGGTTGCGCAGGCCCGTCAACCAGCGGAGCGTGGCCTCGGTGGACATGGCCGCGGAAACCGCGTCAGGCCGCGCGGGGCTTGGTCGCCTTGACCTTCACCTTGCGGTGGGCGAGGGCGCGCAGGAGGCTGGCCAGCTTGGACTTCATCTCCTTGCGGTGGATGATCATGTCGATCAGGCCGCGCTTGAGCAGGAACTCGGAAGTCTGGAAGCCGTCGGGGAGGTCCTGGTTGGTGGTCTCCTTGATGACGCGCGCGCCGGCGAAGCCGATGAGGGCGCCCGGCTCGGCGACGATCACGTCGCCCAAGGTGGCGTAGCTCGCCATCACGCCCGCCATGGTGGGGTTCGTGAGGACGGCGATGTAAGGCAGGCCGGCGGCGCGGAGCTTGGCGAGGGCGGCGCTGGTCTTGGCCATCTGCATCAAGGACAGGATGCCTTCCTGCATGCGGGCGCCGCCGGAGGCGCAGACCACGACGCAAGGGCACTTCATCTTGATGGCCCGCTCGATGGCGCGGGTGACCTTCTCGCCGGCGACGGAACCCATCGAGGCGCCCATGAACGAGAAGTCCATGATCGCGAGGGAGACCGGCAGGCCGTCCATCAGGCCGTGGCCGCAGACGACGGAATCACGGAGACCCGACTTCTTCTGGTGCTGGGCGACGCGCTCCGGGTAGGAACCGCCGGCGGTGAACTTGAGCGGGTCCTTGGAGACCAGGCGGACATCGGTCTCCTTCCAGGTGCCCTCGTCGATCAGCAGCGCGATGCGGCGGCGGGTCGACAGGCGCTCATGGTAGCCGCTGATCGGGAAGACGTTCCAATTGGCCTCGAGGTCCTTCGTATAGACCATCTCCCCGTCCAAGGGGCACTTGGTCCAGAGACCCGCCGGGATATCCTTCTTCTTCGGGGTCGGGGTGTGGGTTCGCTTGCGGAAGACAGCCATGGTGAAGACTCCAAGGTTTAGGGTTTATCGGGCGTGAAGAAAGGGAAAACCTCCGCGGTATCGGCCAAAAACGCCAAAATAGCCGATTTCCTCAAGCCGCGGCGCGACGCGCCCAAGCCCGCGCCCAATAGCGCTTCCGCGCCGCGGGAGAGCCCCGAAGCCAAAGCAGCTTGATGGCCTTGATGAAATCCCCGTGCCGCCAGCAGAGGGCGGCCGCCAAGGGCAGGCATTCCGCCCAGGGGCGGGTCTCCATCGCATGCTTGGTCAGGAGCGCCCGGCGTCCGTGCTGGCCGATCCGCCCCGACAGCAGCCAATGGCGGAAAGGACCGATCCGACCGCCCCGGCGGGCACATTCCAGGTCCCGCTTCCACTGGACCGGGAAGGCCGCATGAGCCGCGAGGTGACGAAGATCCCGCTTCCGGAATTCGTCCTCGCTCATCCCGCCGATGGCATAGTTGAAGAGATTGGCCGCATGCTGACGGTAGTCCATCAGCGGTTCGGGGAGGAAACGCGCCTGTCCGAGCAGCAGCGCCCGGAAGAAGTAACAGACATCGTCACCACCCGCGTCCGGCGGCATCGGCCCGAAGAATGTCACCAGCTCCTTGCGGTAGCTCGCGGCGGCTCCGGCCACCGGCGCGCCGGCGAAGACGCCTTTGGTCATCAAGCCATGGCCGAAGACGCGGTCCCGGGCCGGCCGAGGTTGATCCGGGAACGGCCGCCCCTGCTCGTCGACGTTGCGTACCTCCGTCGTCACGAGCATCAGGGCTTCGTCGGCGGCGTAGGCGGCGGCGATTTTCACGAGGCGATCCGGGTAGGAAATATCGTCGCCGGCCATGCAGACGATGACGTCGCCCCGGCATCGTTCGAAGACGGCGTTCAGGTTGCCGAGCAACCCCAGGTTGCGATCGTGATACAGGCGGACGACTTCGACGTGCGGACGGACACCCCGCGCCAGCACTGCCTCGATCCGCGCGCGCGTACCATCGGTCGACGCGTCTTCCCCGATGACGACTTCGTAGCCCGGGCCCTCCTGGTTCAAGGCGGCCAGCAAGGCCGCTTCCACGAACCTCTCCTGATTATAGGCGACGAAAGCGATGCTGAGCCGGGGGGACGCCATCGGGCTCAGCGCGCGGCGCGCGGCGTCCCGGCGACCCGCTCCAAGAGGAGCTCGTAGGCCGTCACCGCGCGCTCGGCCATGCGGATCTCGAAGTTTTCGTCCGGGGCGTGCAGGTTGGAGTCGGGCGTGAAGAGCCCGATCATCACGGAATCCAGGCCGGTCTCCCGGCGGATGTCGCCGATGATCGGCACGCTGCCGCCTTCGCGGAGGTAGAGCGGCGGCTTGCCGAAGGCCTCGCCGATCGCCTTATCCGCCTCGCGGAAGGCGCGGGCGAGCACCGGATTCTGGCCGGCCGGCGTGTTGGGACGGTCGGGCGGGCAGACGAAGTAGGCGGCGTTACCCTGCATCTCCTGGATCTCGACGCGGACGCCCTTGGGGGCGCGGGCACGGATGGCCTCCGCGACCTTGCGGTGGACGAAGGCGGGGTCCTGGCCCGGGACGAGCCGGCAGGTGATCTTGGCGAAAACCTTGGAAGGAATGACGGTCTTCGAGCCCTTGCCCTGGTAACCGCCGCCGATGCCGTTGAACTCCAACGTCGGCGCGAAGCGCACGGCTTCGAGCCCGTTGAGGCCGGGGGCCGCATGGAGTTCGTCGACGCCGAGGAAGCGGCGGTACTCGTCCTCGTTCATCGGCAGCTTGGCGAGCTGCTCGCGCTCCCAGCGCTCCGGCTGCTGGACCCCGTCGTAAAAACCCTCGATCGTCACGGCGTTGTCGGCGTCGTGCAGCGAGGCGCAGAGCTCGGCCAGGGCTTGGATCGGGTTATAGACCGCGCCGCCGTGCAGGCCGGAATGCAGGTCCGAACGCGGGCCGGTCAGCCCGACCTCCAAGCCGATGATACCCCGCAGGCCAGTGGTGATGACGATCTGGTCGGAACTCGGGGAGGCGGTGTCCGACAGCACCACGCAATCGGCCTCGGCGAGCTCGGCCTTATGGTTGTGCAGGAATTCCGGGAAGCTCGGGGAGCCGATCTCCTCCTCGCCCTCGATGAGGAAGGTGATGCGCAACGGCAGGTCGGGCCGACGCTTCAGGAGGCGCGTCAAGGCCACCACGGAGACGAGGTGCGGCCCCTTGTTGTCGGCCGTCCCGCGACCCCAGACCTTGCCGTCGCGGACCACGGGCTCGAAGGCCGGCGTGGTCCAAAGATTGAGCGGGTCGGCCGGCTGGACGTCGTAGTGGCCGTACAGGACCACGTGGGGCCACTCGGCCGGACCGCGCCGGCGGGCGAGCACGATGGGATGGAGGGGCGTAGGGACGACCTCGACCTCCAAGCCCGCCTGCTTGAGGAGCCCGCAGATATGCGCCCGGGCTCCGTCCATCCCCGCCTTGAAGGCCGGGTCGGTGGAGACGCTGGGGTGCTTGACGTACTCGATCAGTTCACGGACGAGATCCATACGTCCATTAGGCAAGGAAGGGAGCAGAGAGCAACTGTTAGAGGGCTGGAGGACCGGAGGGCTCGAGGGCCGGACCCGGACACAGTTGATCCGTTGACCAGTTGGCCGGTTGGCCAGGGATACAAACTACGGTTGGCAGGTGGCGGCCTCGGGTGTCCGGTGGCGGGAGAACAAGGAGGCGAAAGGGGGACCGGAGACCGGGCAATTGGCTGGGCGCATGAATTTGAGGTTTCGGGCATCTCGAGGTGGGGCTGACCACCTCTGGTCAGTCGCGGTTGAGCGAGGGCGGTCAATACTACCAAAGCCCCCAGAAGAATCCGCCTCTGCCAGCCCCAGCCTTGGCTCTAGCCCTCTGGCCATCCCGTTTGCCTCCCTGGCCAACCGGCCAACTGGTCAACCGATCAACTAATGGCACATCTCCCCACCCCTGCCCCTATCATTTTGTCTTCCCCCTCCCCTCCCCCTTGGGAAGAGTGAAGGCATGTCGCCCGCGGAACAGCTGAAGGTCATGAAATCCCGCACCGAGAAGTTCATCGGTGAGGGCGAGATCCTCAAACGCCTCGAGGCCGGCAAGACGCTGCGCGTGAAGCTCGGCGTGGACCCGACCCGCCCGGACCTGACCTTCGGCCATATGGTGGTCTTCCAGAAGCTCCGCCAGTTCCAGGAACTCGGCCACCAGGCGGTGCTCATCATCGGCGACTACACGACCCGCATCGGCGACCCGACCGGCAAGTCGGAGACCCGCCCGGTGCTCTCCGAGGCCGAGATCGCGGAGAACGCGAAGACCTACCTGGAGCAGGCCTACCAGATCCTCGACCCGCAGAGGACCGAGGTCCGCCGCAACAGCGAGTGGTTCGGGCGGATGTCCTTCCTCGACGCGCTCCAGCTGAGCCGCCGCATGACCGTCGCCCAGATGCTGGCCCGCGACGACTTCGCCAAGCGCCACGCGTCGAACACGCCCATCTCGATCGTCGAGTTCCTCTACCCGCTCCTGCAGGGCTACGACTCCGTCATGCTGAAGTGCGATATCGAGATCGGCGGCAGCGACCAGCTGTTCAACATGCTCGTCGGCCGCGACCTGCAGGAACAGGAAGGCCAGCCGCCGCAGGCGGTGCTCGGCATGCCCCTGCTCGTCGGCCTCGACGGCGAGAAGAAGATGTCGAAGTCGCTCGGCAACTACATCGCCTTCAACCACGGCGCGAAGGACATGTTCGGCCGCATCATGTCGGTGCCCGACGCCACCATGTGGGTCTACTACGACCTGCTGCTGCTGACGCCGCCCGAGGAGCTCGCCGCGCTCAAGGCGCTCCACCCGATGGAGGCCAAGAAGCAGCTCGCGACCCGCCTGACGGATAAGTTCCACGGCGCGGGCGCCGGCGCGAAGGAACGCGCCGAGTTCGAGAACGTCTTCTCCAAGGGTGGCGTGCGCACCGACATGCCGGAGTTCGCCTGGGACGCCCTCGCCGGCGGCGCGGCCGAGGTCGGCATCGTCGACCTGCTCGCCGCGACCGGCCTCTTCCCCTCCAAGAAGGAGGTCCGCCGCCTGATCGAAGGCGGCGCCGTCAAGATCGGCGAGGAAAAGGTCGCGGATCCCGCCCATAAGGTCGCCCGTCCCTCCGGGGAGCTCGTGCTCCAGGCCGGCAAGCGGACCTTCGTGAAGGTCAGATAGACTTGAAGCTCAGCCCTCGCGGGCCAACGGCCGACGCCAGGCATAGCCCCGGGACAGGCTGCCAAGGAGTCGCCGCCATTTCGGCAGCGGCCACGGATGCGGGGTCGGGGCGACCGCCGGGCGAGACAGCAACGCCCGCAGACGCTCCGTCGCCGCGTCCGGATGATGCTCGGCGAACGCATGCGCTTGCCCTCGCTCGGCGACGCGGCGGGCCAGCCCGTCCTCCGCCAGCAACGGCCGCAGCAGCTCGAGGACGGCGCGTTTTGGCTGCCCCGGGACATCCTCGCCGAAGCCCTGCAAGCCCGGCTCGCCGAAATACCCGGGCGAACGGCAGGTGACATCATACGCCAAGGCCACCACTGTCGGGGCGCCCTGCATCGCCGCCTCGACGGCCGCGGTCCCCATGCCGATGAAGGCGGTCGCGCCGGCATAGAACTCCGGCAGCGCCTCGGGCGCCAGCGTCCCGAGGAAATCGACCGAGCCGGCGACGCCCAGCCGGGCCGCGAGTTCCTCGGTCGCCGGTCGGTCCGGGCCGTCGCCGACGACCTTTAGCCGCAGGCCTGGGTGCGCGCGGACCAGTTCGGCGAAGGCCTCCACCAGTCCCCGCACGTAACCTTTCATGATTCCGTCGATGCGCGCCACGGTGAGCAGGTAGGGAGGGCAAGCGGGGACGGCGGCGCGCAAGACGGGGCCGCAAGGGACGATCACCGGCTCAAGCGCGACCTCGACCGAAGGGAGACCGGCGAGGCGGGCGGCATCGTCCGCGCAGGCTTGGTTGACGGCAAGGACCCGGCCCTGCGCGGCGAGCGCCCGCAGCACGCCGTTCTCCTTGCGTCCTTGGAGCGCACGCCAGGCGGCGCGAGGGTCGGGCAAGAGGTCGCGCCAGGTCGGCCAAGCCCGGGTGAGCACCGTCCCGGGGCGGATGATCAGGAGCGAGTAGTCCGACCCAGGCAGACGGCGGGCGAGCAGACTGGCGAAATAACTGTCCGGCAGCCCCGTGACCTCGATGTGCGAAGGCTCCGGCCCGAGCAGGGCCGCCAGGTCATCGGCCACCGCTGCGGCGATGCCCGGAGTGAAGGCCGGGCGATTGAAGATCGCGGCGTCGACATGCAGCAAGCGGGCGACGCGACGGTAGGCCTCGTCCATGGGGCCCGGGGACGTGATGATCACCGGGCGCAAGCCCAGCCGGACGGCGGCTTCGGCCCGCCGCAGGCAAAGGTATTCGCCACCGCCGACATGGTTGCCGCTATAGATGAAGATGGGACGACGGAGCGACATACGACGGCGGCAGGACTCCATGTCCTAAGCGCGTCCCGCGGGCTGGCAAGCGCACCTTCGTGAAGATCAGACAGCCGAGGGCGGCTCAGCGGTCCCGCTCGGCGCGGGCCTTGATGATCCGCAGGATGTAGGACTGCAGGTCGTTCATGAGCCACACGGTCCACCACTGGGAATAGAAATTGAAGCCGGTCGAGAGGCGCTGGTCGCTCGAGAGGTGCAGGACGACGCGGTCCGGGCCGAGTGCTTCGATCCAGTAGGTGCCATGAAGGACGTCGAAATAAGGTCCGCCGATGGTCACGTGTTCGTCGAACGTCGTGGGCGGGATGTTCTTCGTGTCGGCCGCGATCGAGAACGACAGGCGCTTGTTCTCCTCCCATTCGGTCACCTTCTCGACGAAGAGCACATCGCCCTCGAAACGGGCGTAGCGGACGGAGCCGACGCCGGTGCCTTCGAGCACGGCCTCGGTCGGACGCGGGAAGCCCAGCCGATGGCTCCACGACGGGCCATGTTCGGCTTCGGTGATGCGCGGCACCGAGCGGATCTGCCGCCAGACCTGCGCCGGCGAGGCCGCGATCTCGATCGACGTGTGGGCCGTGCGGATCTCGGTCTCGCGTTCGCGGAGGGATTCCAGCGGCCCGGCGACGAAGGGCAGCAGCGCGACGGCCGCGACGCAGAGGCGCTTGGACCCGTCCGACGCGCGCGCATCGCGGAGAACGCCCGCGAGCACCCCGCCGAGCGAGGACATGAACCAGACCAGCGGCAGCCAGAGAATCACGCAGATGAACCCCTCGAGGTGGAAAGCGATCGCCGCCGCCATGAAGGCGAGGCCGGCGAGCCAAGGCCGGAAGACGCGGCGCGCCCAGCTCTTCTGCGTCTCACTGAACCAGACCACGAGGAAGCCGAGCGCCATCGGCACCAGGAAGATGAAGCTCAGGCTCATGATGGCCAAGAGCCCCTCGTCCTTGGAGACTTCCGAAGGATTGCCCTTCGAGTCGAACAGGAGCCGGCAGACCAGCCCGTAGACGACGCCTACCGCCAGGCCGAGGAGGGCCTGCCTAGGGAGCGAAAGTCGCGGGGAGCTCATGTGGGCGAGTCTGGCCCGGCCGTGCCGACGGGCAAGCCCCCGCTGTGCATAAGTCCGCGGATAACCCGCCGGATTATGCCCTTTCCCTGCCCTCCGCCCCCTCCCTAGTATCGCCGTCCCGCATGGCCGACCCGGAATCCATCAGTCGCGACTTCGTGCACCTGCACGTGCACACCGACTACAGCATGCTTGACGGCTGCAGCCGCATCGACCGCCTGATGCAGCGCGCATGCGACATGACGATGCGGGCGGTGGCGATCACCGACCACGGCAACCTCTTCGGCCTGTTCGACTTCTGGAGCGAGGCGAAGGCCCGCTCGAAGGGCGAGGTGAAGCTCAAGCCGCTGCTGGGTTGCGAGCTCTACCTGGTCTGGGACCATGCGCTCACCGACAAGCCGGACCGCCGCGAGCACAAGTACTACCACATGGGCGTGCTGGCCCGGAGCTTCAAGGGCTACCAGAACCTGACCAAGCTCGTCTCCGACGCGCATGTCCGCGGCCTCCACTACAAGCCGCGCACCGACCTGGAGCAGCTGACCAAGCACGCGGAAGGCCTCATCGGCTTCTCCGGCTGCCTGCAGGGCGTCATCCCCCAGGCGCTCCTGCGCGGGGACTACGAGGCCGCCCGCAAGGCCTGCGGTCGCTTCGTCGACATCTTCGGCCGCGAGAACTTCGTCATCGAGCTCATGGACCACGGGCTCGAGGAGCAGAAGCGGATCATTCCCGACCTCCTGAAGCTGGCCGGAGAGTTCCGGCTACGCGTGGTCGCGACCAACGACGTCCACTACGTCGACGCAGGCGACAACGTCGCGCACGACGCGATGCTCTGCATCCAGACGGGCGCCCGCCTGGCCGATGAGCGCCGGATGCGTTACGACGCCAAGGAGTTCTACCTGAAGAGCCAGGCCGAGATGCTCCGGGTCTTCGGCGAGGTGCCGGAGGCGATCACCAACACGGTCGCGGTCGCCGAGATGTGCGACGTCCAGCTGCCGGTGGGCCAGAACAACTACCCGGTCTACGTCTTCAGCGAGGGCGTGAAGCCCAAGGCGGGCAAGAAGATCGACGCCATCCTCGACGGCTATGAGCAGCTGAAGAACGGCCTCGCGGTGGCCGCCGGCAAGAAGGGCGACTTCGCCATCGCCGAGGACAAGCGCGCCCCGATGCGCCCCAACGGCACCTACCTGCTGGAGCAGGTCAAGGCGGGCCTCAAGGAGCGCTACGGCGTCGACTACGACGACCCGAAGGCCTGGGCGGACGAGCAGGTCCCCGGTCCCGGCCGGACGAGCCCGGCCGAGCTCTGCCGCCGCGTGGACTACGAGATGGGGGTCATCGCGGGTACGGGCTTCGTCGACTACTTCCTCATCGTCTGGGACTTCATCGACTGGGCGCGCCGCCAGGACATCCCCGTGGGGCCCGGTCGCGGCTCGGGCGCGGGCTCCATCGTGGCGTACTGCCTGAAGATCACCGACATCGACCCGATCCGCTTCGGCCTGCTGTTCGAGCGCTTCCTCAACCCCGAGCGCGTCTCGGCGCCCGACTTCGACATCGACTTCTGCATGCGCCGCCGCGACGAGGTCGTCGACTACGTGCGCCGGAAGTACGGGGCCGACCGCGTGGCCAATATCATCACCTTCGGCACCTTCGGGGCCAAGATGGTCGTGCGCGACCTGGCCCGCATCCGCGACCTGCCGTTCATCGAGACCAACCGCCTGGCGAAGCTCGTCCCGGACGACATCAACATCTCGCTCGACGACGCGCTCAAGAAGTCCAATGAGCTCCGCGAGGAGGTGAACGTCAACCCGCAGGCCGCGAGCATCATCGAGACGGGCCGCGTGATCGAGGGCATGGTCCGCAACAGCGGCAAGCACGCGTGCGGCATGATCATCGCCGACCGCCCCCTGACCGACATCATCCCGGTGACGATGCAGGAAGGCGACCTGACGACCCAGTACGCCAAGGACCCGGTCGAGAAGCTGGGCCTGCTGAAGATGGACTTCCTGGGCCTGAAGACGCTCACGGTCATCGACGACGCCCAGAAGCTCGTGCGCAAGCACCGCGGGAAGCCGGACTTCGACATCGAGAAGGTGGGCTTCGACGACGCGGCGACGTTCGCCCTGCTCAACGAGGCCAAGACGATCGGCGTGTTCCAGCTCGAATCCGGCGGGATGCAGTCCCTCTGCCGCCAGTTCGGCATCTCCGTCATCGACGAGATCGTCGCGCTGATCGCGCTGTACCGCCCGGGTCCGATGCAGTTCATCCCGGACTACATCAAGGGCAAGAAGGACGCGAACCACGTGAAGTACGCCCACCCGCTGCTCGAGAGGGTGGCCAAGGAGACCTACGGCATCCTGGTCTACCAGGAGCAGGTGATGGAGGCCGCCCGCGTCATCGCGGGCTACACGCTCGGCGGCGCCGACATGCTCCGCCGCGCGATGGGCAAGAAGATCCGCGAGGAGATGGAGAAGCAGCGCGACATCTTCGTGGCCGGCGCCAAGGCGACCAACGACATCGACAAGAAGAAGGCCGAGGAGATCTTCGCGACGCTGGAGAAGTTCGCCGAGTACGGCTTCAACAAGTCCCACTCCGCGGCCTACGCGATCCTCTCCTACCGCACCGCCTACCTGAAGGCCAACTACCCGGTCGAGTTCATGTCGGCCATCCTGACCTCCGAGCAGGGCAACGCCGACAAGCTCGCGGAGTTCGTCGCCGAGGTCGAGGCCCTGGGCATGCGCATGCTGGGGCCCGACGTCAACCAGTCCGACACCGACTTCACGCCCGTCGCCAAGGACAACGCGATCCGCTTCGGCCTCGGCGCCATCAAGGGCGTCGGCGAGATGGCCGCGCGCGCCATCGTGGCCGAGCGCGAGCAGGCCGGCCCGTTCAAGGATTTCGGCGACTTCGTCGGCCGCATGGGCGAGGCCGACCTCAACGCGCGCACGCTGGACTGCCTGGCCCGCGCCGGCGCCTTCGACTTCACCGGCGAGAACCGCCGCCACCTGGTCGACTCGATCGAGTCGGTCCGCCGTCATTTCTCCTCCGAGCGCAAGGAACGCGAGAGCGGCCAGGGCAACCTCTTCGACCTCCTCGGCGCCGAGGACGCCGGCGCGGCGCGCCCCTCGGACCTCATCCTCCGCAAGTCGGAGCCGATGCCGAAGCTGGAGATGCTGAACAACGAGAAGCAGCTCCTCGGCTTCTACCTGAGCGGCCACCCGCTCGCCGACTACCATGGCCTTGACGAGGCGGTGGCGACCTTCGCGACGACGCCCGACCGCATCGAGCTCGACCGCAAGGAGCGCCACACGGTCCGGATCTGCGGCATCCTCGGCAACCTCGAGAAGAAGATCTCCAAGAAGGACAACCGCCCGTGGTGCCTCTTCACGGTCTCCTCCCGCAACGTGACCGTCCCGGTGAGCATGTTCTCCGAGGCCTTCGACGCGGCGCTGGCTCTCCGTGACGGCGACCAGCCCCTGCTGGCCGATGGCGCGCACGTGATGGTCGACGCCCGCCTGAGCTACCGCGAGGAGCGCGGCGAATGGAACATCAGCGCCCATGGCCTCCACCCGCTCCGCGGCGCCCCGGCCCTGATCAGGAAGATCCTCTTCGCGCTCAAGCCCGGCCCCGAGGCCGGACCGTTCATGGAGAAACTCGTCGCCCACACCCGCAAGGTCGACGGCCCGACGATCGTCCAGGTCGGCTTCCTCCAGCCCGACGGGCGCGTGCTCGTGGCCGAGGCCGCCCGCGGCATGACCACGCGCTTCGACCCGGCCACCTACGGCGCCTTCGCCCGCGACCCGGCCTGCGCCGGGGTGCAGATCGACGCCGCCGCCCCGGCCCAGCCGCCCCAGCGAAAATTCGGCCCGCGCAGCTGAACGACCTCAGCGCCCCAGGTCGGCCAGGATCGTGCGGACGATGACGTCGGCGAAGTGATCCTGGGAGAACGGCTTCGCCCGGTCCGAGCCCAGGAAGGCGCGGATCCGCTCCTGGTAGGCCCGATACTCGTCATCCCCGATCGCCCGGAGACGGGCGGCGAGTTCCGCCGGCGTCGCGAAGGCGCGTCCGTCGATGAAACAGTCCGCGGGGACGAGGTCGGCGATCTCCTTCGGCCCCACGTAGACGGGCACGCAGCCGGCCCGGAAGCAGTCGAAAAGTTTCTCGGTCACGTAGCCTTCCAGGTCACGGCAGTTCTCATGGGCGAGGCAGAAGCGGGCGCGGGTCAGCAGCTCGATCTTGTCGTCCACCGGGCCGCGCCAGGTGGCGTAGGGCGACTTCGCGGGCAGGAATCGGGCGACGATCTTGCGGAACTGGTTGCGCACGCGGCCCCAGCGTCCCGGTAGCGCGGCGGGTCGCTCCCAGCCCCGGCCGAAGAGATGGAAATCCGTCGGCGCGTGGCGCTCATACCAATCAAGGATCCGGACGCGGGCCTGGTACTGGTCGCGCGGGTCGACCACCGTGAGCGCCTTGTTGGAGGCGACGAGGACGCAGAAGAGCGGGCGTTTTTCCGGACCGTTCCACGGTCCGGTTTCGAAGCGGTTGGGGTAGAGGAGCGGGACCGTGCGCGGATCGGCGCGGAGCTCCCCATCCCAGGCGAACCACTTCGCGTAACGGGCGAGGGCTGCGCGGTCGCGGTTGAGCGGGCGGATCAGCGGGTTCTCGTAAAGGTAGACGTAAGCCCGGGCCGAAGGATCCTGGCGGCGGCAGTTGATGTGCAGTTCGAACTCGACCGGGCGGCCGGCGTTCACGTCGGGCGTGTTGAGCTCGATGCCCGCGGCGAGGAAACGTTCCCGCAGTTTCGCGTAAGGCAGGTAGAATTCGCCGTTGTTCTCGCCCTGGCCCGGCTTGAAGAGGGAGTTGTCCGCGTAATCGCGGTAGAGGACGGAGGCGACTCTCATAGGTGGCGGGCGGAGGTCAGCTGTTCGCTGAAATGGGCGGCGGCGTAGAGCGGACGGGCCGCCGCGGCGGCGGCGCGCTTCCTGGCGGCCAGCTCGGGGGCAGGCATCTCCGCGAAGGTCCGGATAGCGGCGGCGAGCGCCGCCACGTCGCCGATGGGCTCGACCACGTGGCCGACCATCCCCTCGGCCCACGGGACCGAGGGCAGGCCGACCGGGTAGGCGACGACCGGGACGCCGCAGACCAACGCCTCGCCGACCATCATCGGTCCGTTGTCGTTGGTCGAGGGATTCACGAAGAAGTCGGCGGACTGGTAGGCCACCGCGAGGGCGGCGTCGCCCCGGCGGACGCCGAGCTCGGTGTAAGTCACATGCTTCCAGCCGGCGCCCATCAGCCCGGTTTCGCCGAGCACGGCGACATGCAAGGCGACTCCTTGCGCGTCGAGCAAACGGAGCGCCTCGAGCAGGAGACCGAAGCCTTTGTAGGTCAGCGCGGGGTCGATCCCGCGGACGAGCAGGACGCGGGCCTCGGCCGGTAGGCCGAGCGCGGCGCGGGCAGCCTGCGGATCGTCGACCGGGCGGAGCACCTCGAGGTCGAGCGGGATCGGGAAGACCTTCGACGGCAGCCCGCCGGTGATGGCGCTCTCCCGGGCCTGGCGGGCCGACCATTCGGTCGGCGCCAGCAAGACCGCACCGACCTCGCGCCAGGTCCGGAGCCGGCGGGCGGCCTGGCGGGCGGACAGATCATCGGCCTCGCGGGACCCGATCAACGGGCAGGCGCCGCAACCGGTCCGGTACTTCAGGCAGCCCAGGTTCGAATGGCAGCCGCCCGTCACATGGGCCATGTCGACCTGCCAGAGGACCACGCGGGCGCCGAGGGCTTCGGCGATCTGCCGGATGGTATCGGCTGTCACGAAGGCGCCGGCCCAGTGGACGACCACGAGATCCCACTTTTCGGCGCGGGCCCGGGCGTCGCGGATGATCGGCTCCGCCGGGAAGTTCGCCTCCGCGTCGAAATCATAGACGCCCACGGGCCGTAGATGCAGACGGCGCAGTTTCGCCCAGACCCGGCCGAGGCCCCAGGCCAGCTTCTGGACGGGACCGAGGAGGCGGCGGGCGTCGATCATCGCCGGGACGTCGCGCCGCTGCTGCTTGATGACGTAGGCGACCGAGTCATGGCCTTGACCCAGCAGGGCGCGGTGGATGCGCACGAACCCGTCGGCGGCCCCGCCGCCGGCATCCATCTTTGATAAGTGCAGTATCTTCATCCCTGGCCAAGTGGATAGGGTCGCTCGGCCCCGGTGACGAACCAAAAGCAGACCGCCAAACGCATTGAAAAACGTCGGAGACCCGCAAGGATGCGGCGCGATGCCCCCGCTCATCTACGTGATCAACCTCGACCGCGACGCCGAGCGCATGGCCTCGATCCGCGCCAACCTCGAGGCGCTGGGCCTACCCTTCGAGCGCCTGCCCGCCGTCATGGGCAAGGACGTGCCGGAGTGGGAAAAGCTCGTCGACCTGCCGGCCTACGCCTGGCGCAACCGGCTGGACACCCCGCGGGCCGGCGAGGTCGGGTGCTACCTGAGCCACCTCAAGGCGATGGAGACCTTCCTCCGGACCGAGGCCCCGTGGTGCGTGATCCTCGAGGATGATGTGGAAGTCCTGCCCGCCTGCGCCGGAGTGCTCCGGTCCCTGGCCGAAAAAGAGGACTGGGACCTCGTGAAACTCTTCAACTTCCACTCCGGGATGCCCGTGACGAAGCGGGCCCTCGCCGGAGGACACCGGCTCGTCGCGCACCTGACCCGGACGACCTCCTCCGCCGCCTATGTCGTCAACCGCCGCGCCGCCGCGACCTTGCTGAAGTCCATGCGGCCGATCTCGGAGCAGGTCGACCATGCCTTGGACCGCCCTTGGGAGACCGGCCTACGCACCCGCGGTATCCGTCCGATGCCGGTGGTCCTCGCGCCTGTCGCGCACACGACCAGCACCATCGGCTATCAGGACCGGTCCAAAGCCCGTCGCACCCTCGGCAAGTCGGTGAAGCTCTTCCTCGCCCGCGCGAAGAAGGAGATCAGCCGTTTCGGCTATGGCCTGTTCGATGCGGTGAGGTAGCAGGATCAGTTGATCCGTTGATCTGTTGGCCAGTTGGCCAGACCGATGCGGCATGAGTTGACCCATTGATCAGTTGGCCAGAGAGATTTGGCACAAAGTGAATCCGGAGGCCGGAGCATTGGCCGAGGCCCTGCCTCGATGCATCTCTTGTCAACCGGCCAACTGATCAGCCGATCAACCAACTTTTCGGGCTCTGGCCCTCCGGCCAACCGATCAACCGGTCAACTAATCTTCGGCCTCTGGCCAACCGGCCAACAGATCAACCGATCAACTAGCCTTGGGCCTAGTCAAACAACACCGCATCGATCGGCCGGCGGCGACGCGCCCAGAGAATCCGCCACTTGAGCACCTGACGCATGAGTTTGGAGGAACCGCGGTGGCCCGAAGTCAGGTAATGGCGGTCGTAACGTTCGTCGGCGACGACCGGTGGTTGGTCCGACCAATCGTCAGCCGGGTCGTAAGCGAAGGCCGGCGCCGCCCAAGGGCGGCCACCCTTGCCGAAATGCGTGCCTGTTCCGTCGAAGCCGATGTTCAGGATGAGGTTGCGACCGGGGACGACCGTGAGCTGGCCCGCGCGGAGCGCCTGGACCATGAACTGGTAATCCCAGACCGTGCGCACCTTGCCGGCGGCGATGGCTTGGAACTTGCGCCGCAGGAAGTCGACCGCGTTGGGGTGGAGCCGGCGCGTCCACGGCTCGTCGTCGCGGACCGGCTCGGGGATGAAGGTGAACCGATCCCAGGTTCGCTTCCAGGTGGCCCAGCCCCAGCAAGAGGTGACGCGGCTGAAGCCGTGGGACGCAGGCAGGTCGACCAGCGGGGCCATGTTGGAGCCCGCGATCAGGCCGATACGCGGGTCATCGCGGTGACGTTCCAGCATCGTGGCGGCGAAACGGAAGAAGGCGGGGGTCGGCAAGCAATCGTCTTCGAGGATGACACCTTCGCCAGCCTCGCCCAGGAACCACGTGATCGCGGAGCTCACGCCCAAGCCGGAGCCGAGATTGGACTCCGGAAACTTGGTACGCACCTCACAAGGCCAGTCAACGGCCTCGACCAACGCCCGCACTTCGGCGACCCGCTCGGCCTCGCCGGCCTTGCCGGGCCTGGCGGCATCGCAGGCCAAGAACAGCTTGGAAGGCTTGGCCGCGCGCACCGCCGAAAAAACTCGTCGCACGGAGTCCGGGCGGTTGAAGGCGATGATCAGGACTGGGGGGACGGGCAAACCCATGACGAACTTTCGGACAAAGACCGTAGGGTGTCAAATCGCCTCGCCAGCGTGAGCTCCTGGGCGTGCTTACGATTTGGCGAGCAGGCCCCACGGGCGCTTGAGAAATCCGTTTGCCTTGGATTATCGGCGGCGTAGCATCATGCCACCGCATGCGCTACCTCGTCACAGGCTCGGCTGGATTCTTGGGCGCCAACCTGGTCATGCGCCTGCTGGCCGACGGGCATGAGGTCGTCGGTCTCGACAACTACCATTCCGGCTTGCGGGCCAACACGGCCATGCTCCTCGGGCGTCCCGGCTTCACTTTCGTGGAGCATGACGTGGTCAAGCCCTACGACATCCCTTGCGACGTCCTCTGCAACCTCGCCTGCCCCGCCTCCCCTCCCCACTATCAGCAAGACCCGGTCTACACCTTGCGCATCTCGGTCCTCGGAACACTGCACGCCCTCGAAAACGCCGAAAGGCATAAGGCGCGGATGTTGCACGCATCGACTTCCGAGATCTACGGCGACCCATTGGTTCATCCGCAACCGGAGAGCTACCTCGGCAATGTCAACTCCACCGGGCCAAGGGCTTGCTACGACGAAGGCAAGCGGGCGGCGGAGACCCTTTGCGCCGATTTCACGAGGCTGGGCCGCGTGGATGCGCGTCCGGTACGCATCTTCAACACCTACGGGCCGCATATGCGTGGCGATGACGGCCGGGTCGTCACCAACTTCCTGCTGCAAGCCTTGTCCGGCAAGGCCCTCACGGTCTATGGAGCCGGCCAGCAGACCCGCTCGTTCTGCTATGTCGACGACCTGATCGAAGGGTTCGTCCGCGTCCTCGCCCTGCGGGAGAACCAAGGCCCGATCAACCTAGGTAACCCCAACGAATTCACGATGCTCCAACTGGCCGAGGCCGTCCAACGCGTGGTCGGCTCGTCCCTGCCGCTCCGGTTTGAGGCCCTGCCGACCGACGACCCGAAACAACGCCGCCCGGACATCGCCAAGGCGCGACGTTTGCTGAACGGCTGGGAGCCCGAGGTCCAGCTGGCCGAGGGCCTCGCAAGGACCTTGGCTTATTTCCGAAACCAGGCACAAGGTCGGTCCGCATGAAGCGTCGCATCCTTAACATCGCCTGTATCGGCGCGGGCTACGTGGGCGGTCCCACCATGGCGGTCATCGCCGACCGCTGTCCGCACGTCTCGGTCACCGTCATCGATCTGAACGAAGCCCGGATCGCGGCGTGGAATTCGGATACGTTGCCGGTCTACGAGCCCGGACTCGACGAGGTCATCCGTCGGACGCGCGGTCGCAACCTACGCTTCATCCCCCAGCGGGAAGGCGCGGCGGCGGTCGCCGCGGCCGACGCCGTCTTCATCTCGGTCAACACGCCGACCAAGACCCAAGGGGCGGGGGCGGGCAAGGCCTCCGACCTCGGCTACGTCGAAGCCTGCGCGCGCTACATCGCCGAGCATGCGCTGGGGCATACCATCGTGATCGAGAAATCCACGATGCCCGTCCGGGCGGCCGACACGATCAAGCGGATCCTCGCGACCAGCCCCCGCGTCGGCACCTTTGACGTGCTCTCGAACCCCGAGTTCCTCGCCGAAGGCACGGCGATCCGCGACCTCGAGAAGCCGGATCGAGTCCTGATCGGCGGCGAAACCCCCGCGGCGGTGGACGCGCTCGCCGAGGTGTATGCGCATTGGGTCCCGGATCAAGCCATCCTCCGAACCGGCCTCTGGTCGGCGGAGCTCTCCAAGCTGGCCGCCAACGCCTTCCTCGCCCAGCGCGTTTCCTCCATCAACGCCATCTCCGCTTTATGCGAGGTCACCGGCGCGCAGGTTGAGGAAGTCGCCAAGGTGCTCGGCACGGATACCCGGATCGGCCCCAAATTCCTGAAGGCATCCGTGGGCTTCGGCGGATCTTGTTTCAAGAAGGACCTGCTCTCGCTGGTCTACCTCTGCGAGTTCTATGGCCTGACGGAGCCCGCGGCCTACTGGCAATCCGTCCAGGACCTGAACGAATGGCAGAAGCGTCGCTTCGCGCAGATGGCCGCCACCCATGCCAAGAAGCAGGGCGGGGTCGTCGCCGTGCTGGGCCTGGCGTTCAAGAAGAACACCAACGACTTCCGGGAATCCCCCGCCATCGACATCTGCAACTATCTGCTCGCGGCCGGCGT
>JACCDT011546790.1_pt1 | contig 18029 bp, 18 predicted proteins | sample 7446291 | NCBI WGS metagenome assembly JACCDT01 (sample SAMN15323446, study PRJNA562643) | freshwater metagenome | isolation source: river surface water | place: USA:Blue River Watershed | collected 2017-08-17 | reverse complement strand
TGGAGATGAGACTTGAACTCATAAGCCTTGCGGCATGCGATTTTGAGTCGCACGTGTATACCATTCCACCACTCCAGCACTTTGATCACGATACCCTCTAACCCTTTCCCGTTCATAAGCCTTGCGGCATGCGATTACCAATATAGGTAAGTTTCTCGAGTCTATCAAATTATACACAGCAGGGAAACACCAAGACACATGTTAGAATACCCGCATGGCGTACGAGAGTAATTCGATCTTTTGGATCGAGGTAGAAAAAGTAGTCCCGAATCCGTTCCAGCCAAGGCGGGAATTTGATGAATCGAAGCTTAAAGAGCTTGCAGAATCTATACGTATGTATGGAGTTTTGCAGCCTTTAGTAGTGACACGCCGTGAGCTTATTCGTGAAGATGGGACATTCTCAACAGAGTATGAACTTATTGCGGGTGAGAGACGTCTCCGCGCGTCCAGACTCGCGGGCCTCACACAAGTACCAGTCATCATCCGTTCAGGAGAAGAGTCTGAACTCATGAAGCTTGAGCTTGCGATTATTGAGAATCTTCAACGTGAGGATTTGAACGCAGTTGATCGTGCCCGCGCGTTTAAACAGCTTGCTGAGCATTTTGGTCTCTCGCATGCACAGGTTGCCCAGAAGGTGGGACGAAGTCGCGAGTACGTGTCTAACTCCATTCGTCTTCTGTTGCTTCCTGAAACTATTCTTAACGCCCTCAGACTCAATGATATTTCTGATGGACACGCACGCACGCTCCTTATGCTTAATGATCGACCTGAAGAGCAAGATGTAGTGTTCCGTGAGCTCCTTATGAAGAAACTCTCAGTACGCGAGGTGGAGCGCATTGCACGTAAGATTGCGACTGACAAGGTGCGCAAACAGGATTGGCAAAAGACAGACCCAGAACTTATTGAGATTGAACGCGGCTTTACCGAGACTTTAGGTACGCGCGTACAAATACAAAAGACTGATTATGGAGGTAAGCTTACTATTGACTACTTTGCTGCAGATGATTTGCGTAAAGTGCTCGATCTAATCCAACGTGCAGAGACTGCAACATTTGGTAAGACAAATACAGGATTGTTAGGGCACTTAAGTGCTGCAATACCAATTGAGCCAGTACCAAATGCCACTCCTCATGTATCTGATGCAACTCCTTTGCCTGCAGTAGAGGAAGGGGTCTTTACACGCCATGACACACTTGCGGTACCAGAGTCACTGAAGCATGAGACTGAATCACTTACGGAATATGATGAAGTAGCAACCATTACAGAGGTGCTCGACAAGGTTGCGGAGCTAAATGGCGGAAGTGTTACCGTTCAGCAAGAACAAAAAGCAAAGGAAGAGAAAGATGACACTGACCTCTACTCAATTAAGAATTTTTCAATTTAGGTACGCTGAGGGGTGTATTGATACACCGAGACGAGCATACATAGAGTCTATCTACCAGTAGTATTAAAAAACACTGTCTCACTATCATGCATGATAGTGAGACAGTGTTTTTACTTTCTATATGGGTATCGTAGAAAGTATCAAGATGGTGGTGCAAACAAATGTATCGTCAAGGCTGATAATTTTCAGGGTTGTGAAGAATGTATCAGTTTTTGAAAGAGCGTGGAGGCCGATGTTTGTCTGTTGCTATACCTAGTGAAGCGCGGATACGACGTCGTGCAAGCGATGTCTTCGCATATTCAAGCCACTTACGAGTAGGGCCATTTGTTTTGTTAGTGATGATGGTAACAATATCGCCGTTTTGGAGTTGCGTATCAAGTCCGACGAGCTTGTTGTTGACCTTTGCACCAGCCGTGTGATCACCAATATCTGAATGAATGGCATACGCAAAGTCGATAGGTGATGCACCAACGGGTAAGTCAACTACGTCTCCTTCGGGAGTGAACATGAAGACACGGTATGAAAAGAAATCATCTTTAAGTCCTTCAAAGAATTCACGAGAGCCATCGTTCGCCTTATGAGCTTCTGCAATCTCCTGTATCCACTTCGGTATGCGATCCTTGTGTTGCCGATCTTGGATAAGTGCTTTTTGATCGTTACGGCGCGAGAGTATCTTCCATGCAAAGGGGTTGAATAAGGTGGGTACCAAGGATGCAAACCACGACGTTGAATTTGATGTTTCTGCTTTATTCTGCTGAAGGCTTTTGTACATGATATGCGATGCGATACCGTACTCAGCTTCTTGATGCATATTCTCCGTACGTATTTGTACTTCAAGAATTGTGCTGCCTGGGGTTATGACCGTTGTATGCAAGGATTGATACCCATTCGGCTTTGGAAAGGCAATATAATCCTTCACACGCTTTGGTAGCGGTCGCCACAGTTTATGTACGATACCAAGAGCGCGGTAACAGTCTTCCATGCTCTGTACGATGATGCGTATAGCGAGGTAGTCATAAATTTTATCCATATCCCAGTCACGGCGTTCAAGCTTGCGGAATAGACTGTATAGGCCTTTTGAACGATACTCCGTCCGAAACTTAAGAATGCCACTTTCCCCAAGACGCTTTTGAATTCCTTTGCGCGCCTTTTCAAGATCAGTAATACCCTTCTTAGTCCTACTTTTGACGAGATCCATTACACGAGCGTATTCTTCAGGATATACATAGGGGAACGCAAGATCCTCAAGCTCCTTGCGGATGCGTCCCATACCGAGACGGTGGGTGACTGGCACGTAGATTTCCAAGGTCTCTCGTGCAATGCGTAATTGCTTCTCTTTTGGCACGTACGCCAAGGTATTCATATTATGGAGGCGATCTACGAGCTTGATGATGAGTACTCGTATATCTTGTGATGTTGCGACAAAGAGTTTACGCAATGATTCATTATGACGATCAGAGCCGTAGTAGCGCACTGAACCAAGCTTCGTCACACCCTGTACTAGGAAGAGAATCTCTTCACCAAACTGCTCACGCACTTCTGCGTCAGTTGCCCCCGTATCTTCGATTGTGTCGTGTAAGAGTCCTGCTGCAACTGTTGAGGCACTCATCCCAATCTCAGCAAGCATACGAGCTACTTCAGTGAGGTGGTTGAGATAAGGCTCGCCTGAGTATCGTTTCTGTCCGTCATGGAATTTCTTAGCGAATTCGTAGGCACGTTGCACAAGGTCGCGATCCTTAGGGTTTTCGGATGCGAGCTGTTTCAGAATGACGTCTACAGGGGTTTCATTCATCGATATAGTATATACCGAGCATGCATCACGGTGAAGTTGATAGAATCCATCTATACGATAACCGCAGAGAAGGAATATCTCACTACGATTACTGTCCTTGAGGAATTTTATTTCTTGACGGGTTTTGCACTGAGAAGTGCCACAGCATCATCAATAGAGAACGTATCCATATTGATGTCGTCAGGAAGCCAGACACGCGCAAGTCCACGCTTCAAGTATTTTCCAGACTTTGATTCAAAGACACGCACCATATTCTTTGTACGCGGATGGAGACCAATTTCCTTAATCATCTTCTCGCCCAGTCGAGTCTTTTTAGGTTCCTTGAGTATCTCAAGTGCGCGTTCAAAGGTTATTGTGTACGGGTCGTCATTACCTTTTAGAGAGCGGAAGTCACCTGCATGTCCGATGTAGGGTCCGAAGCGTCCAATATTTGCAATAATAGGCTCGTTTGTTTCAGGATGCGTACCAAGTTCGCGTGGCAGAATGAGATATGTCACTGCATCTTCAAGCGTTATCTCCGCAAGATTTTTTCCTTTAGGTACGCTCGCACGTCGTGGTGTTGGTTGCTTCTTTCCTTTCACTTTTTCGGGAGTCTTTCCAAGTTGTACGTATGGTCCGAAGCGTCCACTGAGAAGGTATATAGGTTCACCACTTTCTGGATGTGTACCAAGCGGTTCATCTTCTTTTATTTCTGTACCATCAATCATGCGTGCACCAAGGCAGGTTGGATAACTACTGCATGAAAGGAATTTTCCAGCCCGTCCCAATTTGATAACCATATCTTTACCGCAGAGAGGACATGGAAACTCTTTCGGTCCAGCGCCAAGATTTGTTATTTTCTCAATATTTTCCTTTGCAGCGATTGCTTTTTGGAATGGTGTATAAAATTCAGAAAGTGTTTCAGTATAACCACTCGCACCGTTTGCGATTTCATCAAGATTATCTTCCATCTCGCTTGTGAAGGTATCGCTTATGTAATCAGCAAAGTGGTCTTCAAGAAATGAAGAGACAAGATCTCCTGTATCTGTTGGCATGAGTACGCGACCTGTCTTCTCTACGTAGCCACGATCAATAATCGTCTTCATGATTGAAGCGTACGTTGATGGACGACCAATACCACGTTTCTCGAGTTCCTTAATGAGGCCTGCTTCAGTATAGCGACTCGGTGGTTGAGTCTCTTTCGCTTCTTTATCGAGTGCAGTTAATGAAAGTGTGTCGTGTACTACAAGCTTTGGTATTTCAATGTCTTCTCCGCGCGCTCGTACATCTACGGAAAGCCAACCAGAGAAGAGTACGCGTGAACCAGACGCCGCAAAGTCAGGAATAGCTTCCTTCGCATTGATGACGTTTGCAATAATCTTTGTACGTTCGATTTTTGCGTCACTCATTTGCGATGCTACGGCACGTTCCCAAATAAGTTGGTAGAGTCGCTTTTGGTCGTCGGTGATACCTGCTTTACGAGCACCAAAATTACTTGGACGAATCGCTTCATGTGCCTCTTGCGCTGATTTGCTCTTTGTTTTATAAGCGCGGGGAGAGGCGTATTCCTTTCCGTATTCCTTTTGGATAAGTGTAATAATTTGTTTCTGTGCAATAGGACTCATGTTCGTTGAGTCGGTACGCATGTAGGTGATGTGTCCCGATTCATATAATTTCTGCGCTGCACCCATCGTACGCGATGGAGAAAAACCAAGGCGTGTTGATGCAACCTGTTGCAAGGTTGAGGTGGTGAATGGAGGACGTGGTACTCGTTTCTGTTCAGTGGTACGAATATCTGTTATGTGCCAAGCATGCTCAGTACCAATGCGCACAATGCGGTCTGCCTCGTCTACTGCTTCGGGAGTTTCAACGCAGACGAGCGGAAGTTCTGTGTGCTCTTTTGTCTTTGTGTGTGCAGTGAGTACAAAGTATTGTTCGGGAATAAAGGCACGAATCTCGCGCTCCCGTTCCATGATGATGCGAAGCGCTGGTGATTGCACACGTCCTGCAGAGAGTCCGTATCGCACTTTCTTCCAGATGAGTCCTGAAAGGTCATAACCTACAAGACGATCAAGCACACGACGTGCCTCCTGCGCTTCTTTAAGATGCATGTCGATAAGGCGTGGATGTTTTAAGGCCTCCTTGATTGCAGGCTCGGTAATTTCGTGAAAGACGATACGCTTCAGATTCTTGTTTTCGCTTTTAATAAGCTCAGCAACGTGCCATGCAATAGCCTCGCCTTCGCGGTCGGGGTCGGTTGCAAGAAGTACAGCATCAGCTCTTTTCGCCTCATTTCTTAGTTCTTTTATAACTTTCTCTTTTCCAACTGACTGTATGTATTTTGGAATAAAGCCTGCCTCGATGTCGACAGCATCTTTGTTGCTCTTTGGAAGATCACGCACATGACCAACAGAAGCACGAACGGTGTATCCGTTTCCGAGATATTTTTCAATAGTTTTTGCCTTTGCAGGCGACTCAACAATAACAAGTGTGCGTGTTGTCATGTGCACCATACATACTAGGGAAGTGGATGTGTGTCAATAAACAGCTATCGTTTGAAGTCTAAAAAAGACTCCGTTTTCTTCCTTTATAAGTCCACGCATTTCCATACGCACGAGAAGCATTAAGGTTTCTTCGGCAGGTTGTTTCAAGAGGCGTACTAAGGTGTCTTGGTCATGTGGCTCGGAGAGGGTAATAAGTACGATACGCTCTTCTTCTGAAAGAGATATATTTTCTGGTGCAGACGGCTGAGTATTATTGATATTGAGTACCTCAAGAATATCTGTAGGCGTTGTGACAGGTGTTGCGCCAAGCTTCAAGAACTGGTGCGTACCTTTACTATTTTCTGAAAAGATATTTCCTGGCACGACAAGCAGCTCCCGATTGTAATCTACTGCCATTCTTGCGGTGATAAGAGTTCCTGATCTTTCACCTGCTTCAATGAGAAGTACTGCATGCGAGAGTCCTGCCATGATGCGATTGCGCTTAGGGAATGACCACTGCGTGGCGTGGAAGTCTGGTTCGAATTCAGAGAGTAGTCCACCACCAGCTTTGAGTATGTTCTGTGCGAGTCCATAATTACTTCTTGGATAGAGTACTGAGTCATTAAGTCCTGAACCAGGTACTGCAAGCGCGTGAAGACCTGCGTTGATGGTCGCTTCATGAGCAAATCCATCAATACCAATTGCAAGGCCTGAAACAATGGTGATTGGGTATCCGCGCAATCCTCCAATAAGGTAGTCCACAACCTGCTTGCCATAGTTTGTATAATTGCGTGAACCAACAACTGCAAGCAGCCGATTATCTGGTGGAGGAAGGTTTCCCCGAATATAGAGTGTTTCAGGTGAATCGGGTATTTCAGAGAGCATAGGGAATACATCCCGCACAGGTACCTTGGAAAGGGGGTACACCATATGCTATAAATTGTAGCATTCATGCTCGATATTAAATTCATTCGGGAGAACTTAGACCTTATAAAGATGGGTGCTCAAAAGAAGCACATCAAGGTTGATCTTGATGCTTTGATTGCGCTTGATGATAGGCGTCGTGCTGCACTTGCCTCCATTGAGGCAAAAAAGACAGAACAGAATGCTGCATCAACGGAAATCTCAACAACGGGTGATGCAACTCATCGTGCACAACTTATCTCTGAAATGAAGGTTCTTAAGGAGGATATTCAGAAGGAAGAAGAAGCATTTAAGGAAATTGTACGTGAATGGCAGGAGCGTATGCTTCAGGTGCCAAATATCCCTGACATGTCGGTACCTGAAGGTGAAAGTGACGCTGATAATGTTGAATCAAAGACATGGGGAGAGAAACCAGTATTTGATTTTGAGCCAAAGAGTCACGTAGATATTATGACGACTCTTGGTATTGTTGATTTTGAGCGGGGTGCAAAGGTGCACGGATTCCGTGGCTACTATCTACAGAAGGGCGCAGCACGACTCTCATGGGCTATATGGAATTATGCTCAGCAATTCTTTCTTGCGAAAGGTTTCGATCCACTCATCGTTCCTGCGATTGTGCGCAAGAGTAATCTCTACGGAACAGGCCATCTCCCTAATGATGCTGAGGATGTGTATCGTACACAGGATGATGATTATCTTATCGGTACTGCAGAAGTCTCTACTATGGGATATTATGCGGATGAAATACTTCCTGTCACCGATCTTCCTATAAAATGGCTTTCATTCTCTCCATGTTTCAGACGAGAGGCGGGGAGTCATGGTAAGGACACTAAAGGTCTCATTCGTGTACATGAGTTCTTCAAGCTTGAACAGGTACTTCTCTGTGAAGCGCGTCATGATGAGTCAGTGAAGTGGCATGAGTGGCTTAATCGCAACACTGAGGAATTCATTGAATCTTTAGGTATTCCGTATCGTACCGTTGTTAATTGTGGTGGCGACCTCGGACAAGGGCAGGTAAAGAAATATGATATTGAACTTTGGGTGCCACTTGAGAAACGATATCGTGAGATAAGTTCAGCATCATATTTCCACGATTTTCAAACTCGTCGGTTTAATATTCGCTACAAGGATGCTGAAGGAACACTCCGCTACGCACATTCGCTTAATTGCACCGCAATTCCAACACCTCGCATTCTCGTTTCCTTAGTTGAAAATTTCCAGAAGGCAGATGGTACGGTGCGTATCCCGCAAGCACTTGTTCCGTTTTTTGGATCAGATGTACTACAATAGCGCTATATTCTGTACCACTACGGAATAGTTTCTTATGGTATTTGAGCGCAATAGAAAGCGTATTCGTTCGCGTCGGAGTACGCGTGTCGCGTTTATACGGCAGGTCATCTGGGGACTTGCGCTTCTTTTTGGTATCGCATTGATTCTCTTCGGTATGTATCATGCTACACGCATTGATGCATTTACTATACAAACCATTACGGTTAACGGCGGAAGTACCATATCGCATGAGGACATACAACAAGAAGTTATGACAGAGCTTCGTGGCTCATACTGGCGTCTTGTGCCGTATACATTCTCACTTCTGTATCCGCACGATCGCATTATTGAGAGACTTAGTCTCTACCCACGCTTACATACACCTGAAGTTAAACGTGAAGGATTAAAAGGACTCAATGTACAATTTGAAGAATACATACCCTATGCACTTTTGTGTGCAGATCTTTCAGAGACGTCATGTTTCTTTATAAATGAGCAAGGTCTTGCGTTCGAAGAAGCGCCAACACTACAAGGTGGTGCGCTTGTGCGCTTTATTGAAGAAGATCGAGCAGAGATTGCGCGTGGCGACACCATTGCAGCGGATCACCTCAAAGCAGCGCAGATATTTATTGATAGCATCTTACAGGAATTCGGTTTCCGTATTGGTTTGGTTCATTACACAGAGTCAGGTGATGTGTTTTTTGCAGTAAATGGTGGTGGCATGTTTAAGCTCGATACCACAAAAGATGTTGAAGAGGCCCTTTCAAACATTCGCTCAGTTCTTGGAACGTCTGAATATGCACATATAAAACCAGGTAATTTTCAATATATTGATGTCCGTTTTCCACCAAAGATATTTGTGAATGAGATGCCTGAGGCTGCAGCAACAACGACGCATACAACTGCGACAAGCTCAGAATCTGGAATGTAACGTGCAGAGCACGTTAAAACATGGTAAGAAGCTAGTCACTAATCTATGTCATTCTGGAAAACTCTTCCAAAACCAATACTCGCGCTTGCACCACTGGCGAATGTCACTGATGCTTCTTTTCGGCGAGTTATAGCGCGGTACTCAGCGCATGCACGCGCAAACGGTACCGTAGGAGGTCCTGACGTTATGTGGACAGAGTTTGTTTCAGCAGACGGTTTAATGCGTGCAACACCAGAAGGAAAAGAGAAACTACGTGCAGACCTTATCTATGCAGAAGAAGAGCGTCCCATTGTCGCACAGCTCTTTTCCGCGCATGCAATCTATATGGAAGCATCAGCAGCACTCTGTCATGAACTTGGATTTGACGGGATTGATATTAATATGGGATGTCCCGATAAGACCATTGAGAAACAGGGATGTGGTTCGGCAATGATAAAGAGTCCTGCTGTTGCACGAGAAATCATTCGTGCTGCAAAGCGCGGTGCTGGCCCACTTCCCGTATCGGTGAAAACACGCATTGGTTATAATAAAGATGAACTTGATACATGGTTACCCGAACTCCTTGCTGAGACTCCAGCGGTTATCACCGTTCATGCACGTACACGAAAAGAGATGTCAAAGGTACCTGCACGATGGGAACATGTACGTCGTGCGGTAGAGATTCGGAACAAGATGCAAGAACACTTACCTCAAGAAGAACGAACACTTATCTTAGGTAATGGTGATATCACTTCGCTTGAAGATGCACATGAGCGCATTCGTACCAGTGGTGCTGACGGCGCCATGCTCGGACGTGCAATCTTTGGGAATCCATGGCTTTTTGATCCTTCGCGCGCACAGAATCCTGTTCCTAAAGAAGAGCGATTGCGCGTGCTCCTTGAGCATACAAAGCTCTTTGAGGAACTGCTTCCCCATAAGAGTTTTGCCATAATGAAGAAGCATTTTAAGTCATATGTACATGGCTGGGATGGCGCAAAAGAGCTCCGAGAAAGACTTATGGAGGCTGACTCAACTCATCAGGTGGCTGCAATCATCAAAGCTTTCGAAGGGTAATACACACTAAAGCGAACCATCTTCGGCCTGTACTTGTTACAATGAGAATATGAGTGAGGTATTGCAGACGAATGTCTTCTTTTTCATTACGGGCATCGCAGTCATTGTATGTTCTGCGTTGTTGTGTGTGCTTTTGTTTCACCTTATCAAGGTGGCACGGACATTACGCCGCCTCATTGATAGTGTAGAGGCTGGAGCTGAGGTAATCGCAGAAGATATGCAACAACTGCGTACGTTCTTTATGGATGGTGGTTTTATTTCTCGGCTTGTACGTATGTTTGCGGGCAAATCTGCGAGAGGTGGGTCACGGCGTAGATCAGAGAAGACTGATAAGAAGAATGCCGAATTAGAAATAACTAACGAATAATATCCGTATGGCTAAAGCAAAGAAGAAGGAAATGAGCACAGGACAGAAGGTCAGTATTGGCTTTGGTCTAACTGCTGCTGCGGTTAGTGCAGCAAGTGCGTACTTTCTCTATGGAAGCAAAAAGGCGAGTCAGAATCGCAAGAAGGTAAAAGGATGGGTATTGAAGGCAAAGGGTGAGGTACTGGAAGCGCTCGAAAAAGCAGAGGAAATCACCGCAGAAGAATATGGAGCTCTCGTTGATGCAGCAAGTAGTGCATACTCAACAGTAAAGAATGCGTCAGCATCAGAGTTGAAGTCATTCAAGAAGGAGATGGGTGAGCATTGGCAAAATCTTCAAAAGAGTAAGGCGCTTAAGAAGCTCGTTCCAGGTGGAAAAGTAAAAGCAAAGGTGAAGAAGACTCAACAAAAAAAGCAAGTAGCAAAGAAGGCTACTGCAAAGAAGGCTTCTTAGTCTTAAAGATGATGAGGTCTGTTGCGGATCGGGTACGTGTGGCACTTATTGGACTTGCCCTACTGGTATTCGTGGCAATCTTTATTCTTCCAACTGACCCAACTAGAATTTCTGAAAGAACTCCGGTACAGCATGTACCGGAGTTTGTTGGTTCTATTACCGCAGAGGAGTGGGGCATATTTAACCCCGAGACTGGCACGATACTTCTTGCGAGTGGTGAAGCGTCTACTCGCCCTATAGCATCAATCGTCAAGTTGTTCACGGCTGCTGCGGTATTAAAGAGTGATGCACGTGACACTCCGCTTACCATACAAGTACAGGATGTGGCGGCACTTGGCCGAGCAGGTCGTCTCACCGCAGGTGATGTTGTCACACCATACGAGCTTGTGTTTCCACTTGTCCTAGAATCATCAAATGATGCAGCAACAGCAATCGAACGGGTACTTGGTACTTCATTGTATACGAGCATTTCTACACTTCTTGTCGACGCACGTCTTGAAAATACTACCATCGTCGATGGTTCAGGATTGAGTCCTTATAATGTATCCACCGTCTTTGATCTTGCACTATTCTTTAGCTATCTTAAGCACACTGCTCCGCACATACTCGATATTTCGCAATTACACAGGTATCTCACCGATACTGCCGCATATCAGAATAACAACCCTGGTCGAACTTTTGATACTTTCAGGGGAGGAAAGCATGGCTATACCGAAGAAGCAAAACATACATTTCTTGGTGCCTTCTCCACTCGTACTAATGGTGGTGAAGTAGGTATCGTACTCCTTGGAAGTACTGATCTTATCGCAGATATCGACACCTTATATAGCTTTGGCAGGGAGCTGGTGGGGTCTGGTATACTGGAGACGCTATGACAGACACTACCCGTGCACTCTATACCAAATACCGCCCGCAATCGTTTGATGATGTACGCAATCAGGACCACATCGTTTCAGTATTACGAGGAGCTTTAAAGAAAAAGACCATCCCGCACGCCTTTCTCTTTGTTGGTTCGCGAGGTACAGGCAAGACGACCGTGGCCCGCATCTTTGCACGCGAAGCGGGAGCACAGGACGTTGATATCTACGAAATTGATGCAGCATCAAATCGTGGTATTGATGATATTCGTGAGTTACGAGAATCGGTCTTCACCTTACCCTATGAGTCACCGTACAAGGTCTACATCATTGATGAGGTGCATATGCTCACCAAGGAGGCCTTTAACGCCCTCCTCAAGACCCTTGAAGAACCCCCTTCGCACGTACTTTTTATACTTGCAACAACAGAGCGTGAGAAATTACTCGACACCATAACTTCACGATGTCAGATATTTGAATTTCGAGCACCAACACGGGAGGAGTTACGCGAGGTTGTGCTTGAGATAGCAAAGAAAGAGAAATACGCACTCAAAGTACCTGCCGCTGATGTAATTGCGGTAGCGGCAGACGGTTCCTATCGTGACGCTCTCGGTATTACTCAGAAGGTCATGCTTGCGAGCAGTGATACGACACTTACCCCTGATGAGGTGGCTGATATTATTGGCGCTCCGCGTACGGCACTTCTTGCTGATCTTGTTGATGCTTTTGCGATACGCGATATTGAGAAAGGTCTGACTGCGCTCCGTAAGGCGCATGCTGCCCATGTAGATGCAAAACTCCTGTATAAGCTTCTTTTGGAACGGATTCGTGCCGTGATGATTATGCGACACCTGAAAGACCATGCTACAGAGATTGTAAATACGTTTCCAGAAGATGATCAAGAAGCGCTTCTTGGTTATGCAAAGGATATCAGTTCTCCTATTAATTCACGTTTAGTACAGCGTCTTATAAGTATTGGTGATTTTGTAGGGAAGAGTGCCATTCCTGAGCTGCCTTTGGAACTTGCACTCATTGAACATAGCGCTCCTTAAGGTTTTTCAGTTATACTTTATCGTATGCACGTGTACCTTGTTCGGCATGGAGAAACATTTCTTGCACACCGTGGCGTGCATCAATCCCCGAACACTCCATTATCACCACGTGGCAAAGAGCAAGCTGAGTCTGTTGCCGAGTATTTGCGTGCAATGAATCCAAGTCTTGTTATCACAAGTCCATACACGCGCGCAATGGAGACAGCACGTGTGATTGCACTGCATACGGGAAGAGAAACGCATGTAAACCATCTCTTTTCCGAAATAGTACGACCATCTTCGCTCTATCATAAACGCATGATAAGTTTGGCTACGCTCCGCTACATCGTACAGTCGTTCTTTAAGCGCCATGATGCATCATGGCGCTATGAGGATGCTGAGAACTATCAGGCTCTCTGTGTACGTGCACAACGTGCACGTGATCATATTGAATCACTCGCCACAAAACAAAAGTCAGTGGTAGTGGTTTCGCACACCGTTTTTATAAATACACTTCTTGCAGTTTTATGTGAGGACCGCATGCCTAGTGCGTTTGAAATGGCAAAGATGGCACTCGGTATCATGCGATTACCACATACAGGAGTAGTTCACCTTGTGTATGAGAAAACAGCACCACGTAGCAAAACGTGTGCGTGGCGTATAGTAGAAGCATAAAACCATGTTGCATGCACTTGAAGCACAGCTATTGAATCTTGCAACAGAAATACCGCTTGCAGGGTTTGCTTTTGTTGCGTCTTTTGTGGAGGAGGTTGTTGCTCCTATCCCATCTCCAGTCGTTATGCTTGTGACAGGTGCACTCGCACAGGTCCAATTACTGGGTATAGGGGAGATAGCATACTTACTACTTGTCGCTACGTGCGGTAAGACACTCGGCGCACTTCTGGTATATCGCATTGCTACAAAAGCAGAAGGTCTTGTATTTAAACGTAAGGCAGGTTTCTTCGGTGTCACCCACGAGGAGGTTATTCGATTCGGCGCAAAGCTTTCTGGTACCGTCCGCGACTATGTATTCCTCACCGTGCTACGGGCTCTTCCAATAGTGCCTAGTGTCCTGATATCTGCTGGTGGCGGCTTCTTAAGACTTCCACTTCGATTATTTGCGATCACTACATTTCTTGGCACTATCATACGTGATAGCTTGTACCTGTACGCTGGGTATGTTGGTACCGAAGTGCTGGCGCACATTGTCCATGCTTCAGCAAGGATTGAGGACTATGTACTCTTCGGAGCTGCTCTCATTACTGGCGTCTTGCTCGCTCGATATATATATAAAAAGAGACGAGACACCATGCACACATCGTAAGCGTAGTCTTTCGCGCGGTACTGTGTTTTGAGTAATTTAAGAGTACTTGTTCACCATTACTGACCTACAAAGAATCCTACGATCATGAACATGATCCAGAAGAAGATAAGAAGCTTTGCTTCTTTCTTTGTGAGGCGCTTACCAGACTCCATGAAGTAGAAAAGGAGGAATGATGCCATAATCATAAACGTTCCAGTCACAAAGACAATTTCTTTTGGGAATGAGAATGGTGCAATAAACGCGATAAGCCCTACTACAATAGTTGCGTCTGCAAGCACAGTACCAAGAAGGTCACCGACGGCAAGGGAATCATCGTTTCTCTTTACAGCATTCAATGAGAAGAATAACTCTGGCATAGTAGTACCGAGACCAACCACAAGCATACCAATAAGAACTGGACTAATACCAACCATCTCTGCAAGTGATGTTGCTGATGAGACCACAAAGTTTGATCCCACAAAGAGAAGTCCCATACTCAAAATCAGGAGGATGCCATTCTTGATACGGCTATTGTGTGTTGTAGGCACCGCTATAGTGCTGTCGGAACCATCGCGAAGCGCGAGGTAGTAGAATGCACCACCCGCTATAATGAGGGCGAGTCCTTCAAGTCGTGAGAGGTGGCCATTGAGACCTAGAATCAAAGGGAGCATGAGTATGAAAGGATAGGCTCCATGACCCTTAAGAATCTTTCCTTCAACTTGAAGACTTCGACCAGCAACAAAGACGAGTATGGCAAAGATAATAGTGAGATCGGCTATGTTTGAGCCGAAGAGCATACCAAGTCCGAATTCGGGCACTCCGCTTATGGCTGATTGTATCGCAATGAAACTCTCAGGAAGGATTGATATGACCGCGATAATAATGAATCCAACGGTATATTTTGAGAGACGGAAGCTTTCTGCGAGTATACCAGCATAACGCGTAGCAAGTGTTGCTCCTTTAATGACCAAGAAGAGAGAGACTGTAAGTATAAATATAGTATTCAGCATGGACGTCCTTCGTTACTCAATAACGTTTTGATTATACCCTATAGAAGCAGTGGAGATACTAGTAATGACATCCGAGTGTCACACAACATTGTACTTTTACGGAGCCTGCTCATTACATAAAACAAACGCAGGCTCCTATTTTTAGCGCTTGCCTTTTATGCTTAAACTATGAGATACTCTGGACTGATTCAAAATGGAATATTTTTATGCAAGTGTACCTTACGGTAGCTTCACTGGCATTGTACCTTAGCTGTGTAATCATGGTTCTGCACCAACCTAGCGTCGAGTTCGCTGGTTTTCGGATGAGTCCCGTGTTGCAAGTACTGATGGTATTGATAATGATCAATCTCGTTGGACTTGCATGCATGCAGCTTGCCTGGATTGGTAAGTTTCTGTTGTTGCCACTCCAACTCCTTATCGACACGATGTTTGGTACTTCGTTTTGGTAAGCGGTGAGGAAAAGAGGAAAGGTCTCGCAATGCGAGACCTTTTTGTGTTGGCAGGGGACATTCTAGGATGTCCTTAGACAAGATATTTAGTATATGCAGGAATCTCAGAGTCTTTGCTGTATTGCAGATTACTCAAGAAACTCAAGTCGTGCAATATCAACACCGATCTCAGTCATGTTGCCATGGATACGCACCTTCTTTGCTTCCTTGAATTGGTCAAAGGAGCAAGTCATAGTACTTTCATCAGTGCCTGTGCATGAGCTTGAAGAAGTAAGAAAGAGAGGGACTACGTGTCCAAGCTCGCCATTGTCTTCAAAGACGAGGTGCCAGTTTTCAGGATTATATGGCGGGGGCACACTTTTGAGTAGGAAGCCTTCCTTTTCAAAAGTAAATTCACGATCTGGGGCAAATTCTCCTGCGAAGCATTCAATATTTTCAATGAACCAACCGTCGTTGTGTTTCTTGAGAGTGAATACTGATTGCGCAGTCAATGTCTTATCGCGCGCCATGATGAGTATACGCGCCTCACTCTCTTGTTCAGATACAACGCGTCCCGTCACACGTTCAGGTACTGTTGTTTGGCAGAGCACTGGATCAATATCGGTTTCACCACGCTTCTCACTTTCGATGAGTCGGGCACGTAGGCTCTCGCTAAGGATTGTTTTCGTAGCGAGTCCTTCCGCGTACGGATTAGTGGTGGTCGACTGTCGTGCCATAAGCCATGGATTATAGAAGTCCATTGCAACATCGATAGGCGCTCCTATTGAGACTGCTTGATTGCGTAAAACATCATTTGCTCCATCTTGATGAACAAGCTTAGTAAATAACAGAATTGCGCTGAGTATCAGTACTCCTAATACTATCAGTCCTCCAATAATGATTTTCTTACGTGACATAGTGATGCCGTTTGAAGGCGATTATTATGGCACGCCTTGATTAGGCTATAGTATCACCAATCACCCATAAGTAGAAACGAGAGTTGCTTTGTACGTACTCTCTAGGATTGTCTTCATGACTCAGTGTATACTACTCAATGTTATACGCATGAGATTTCTTCCATTTCTTTTTCTTGTGTTGTTGCAGCCTCTTTCTGTGCATGCACATGAAGTGTATGTATTACCGCGTGAGGTTATTGAAGAGGCTGTGCGCACACCTGCTTTTTCACTCATAGACGTAGCACTCACGAATCTGAGCCCATTTTTATTGTGGACAGGTATTGCCATTGGCATTGTTGTACTCATATTCTTTATCTCCATATCAAGAACCATAGAGGGTATATTTGATCCGTTCTTAAAAAAAATCTCTCTCTATGCACCAACCATAAGCCGTATTACGGTAGGTCTCTCATTCATAGCTGCCTCGTATCACCATGCAGTCTTTGGACCTGAATTACCACTGCACGATACATTTGGGGGAGCAGCATCTCTTATTACAGGAGCACTCCTCGTCATTGGTATTATGATTACCATAGGATGGTACACGCGTATCGCCGCGGCGCTTGCACTCATTATATTTTTCGCAGAAGTATTCAAGAACGGTTGGTACATGCTTACCTATGCAAACTATATGGGGGAATTACTACTCCTCATCATACTCGGTGCACACCATATCGGTATTCATCACAGAGGCCACGATCTCACGGCGCATCGGCTTATTCGCGTATGGAAGGCACGTCTTGCACCCTACGCATTTCCAATTCTTCGTGTCCTGTTTGGCGTATCCCTGCTGTATGCTTCACTGTATGCAAAGGTGTTTCACAATCAGCTTGTCCTTGAAGTGACAAAGGCATATCCCGATATTGTTGCATTCTTTGGGTTTGAGCCGCACTTCCTTATTTTAGGCGCAGCTATACTTGAGATAGTAATTGGTCTCTTCTTCATACTTGGTATTGAAATACGATTCACGTCTCTCTTTGTACTCTTCTGGCTTTCTCTCTCCTTATGGTACTTTGGCGAAGCGGTATGGCCGCATATTATCCTTATTGGTATTCCTGTTGCATTTATCTTCTATGGGTATGACAAATACTCGCTTGAGGGGTACTTTTATAAGCGGAACGGTCGCGAACCAGTGCTCTAGCGTGTCACAACAAAGATGAGTCTATGCACTCGCATTGGATTTTACTTTAAGCCGCCTACGTTAAAATATATGAGTACTTACTCGTTAACATATATTCTATGGTTTTAAAATTTGCATTCGTAAAGTGGCTTCCACTCGGAGTGGTTACATCAGGTCTTTCTCTACTTATAAACACAGTAGATTCCTCAGCGCCAGTCTGTGCGTATTGGTCTGGCATCATGCTTGTCACCTTTGGTCTTCAATTCTTTGGTGAGTATCGACACAGCAAAGCAATAGCAGCTAAGAATATGACCTCTACGCATCACTAAGAAGGCCATCTCCTTATTCTCGCGCATAATGCATTCGCAAGGCAAGGAGCTATTTTTAGCAGTGTACGGAACTCTCTCTTTTCGAGTTGGCTAGGGGACTAGACTCTTGCTTGTTACACAAGTCTTATACCTTGTCGTTATTTTAGTCCAAGTATTCCTAAAATAACTGGCAAGGTTTTCGAGTCCTGATCGCTGTGTCTAGGAGACACAGCTTCTCCCATCGAAACTTCGTTTTGCTGGGGGACTAGGACTCGAACCTAGATACTCAGGACCAAAACCTGATGTCCTACCATTAGACGATCCCCCAATGACCCTCTAGATTTAGCAATCTCTGAAGGTGCATTGATTGTGTCAAAAAATGT
>JACCDT011511399.1_pt1 | contig 18037 bp, 42 predicted proteins | sample 7446291 | NCBI WGS metagenome assembly JACCDT01 (sample SAMN15323446, study PRJNA562643) | freshwater metagenome | isolation source: river surface water | place: USA:Blue River Watershed | collected 2017-08-17 | reverse complement strand
CTATCGCCTTCCAGTTGGGAAACCATCGTTGCTTCCGCACGACGTTCTCCCAACTGTCGGTTTGGACGCATTCCATGTTCGAGTAAACTCGAATGGAACGACGACCAAGCCGAGCCGTCCATTATCGCCAATACTACGAAGCGTTTTCATAAGAACATTTTTGCTCAATAAAGCTAAAGATATGTGCTATTACATCAACAGTCCATCCGTTTCCAAGCATTTTATATCTTTGTGTATCTGAAACAGCATTAGTATAATTATCAGGAACATTTTGCAGTCTTTCACATTCGACAACTGAAAGTTTTCTAACTTCATATTCGTTTTTAACTTTTAGTCCGTTTCTTTCACTTCTTAAAGTTGGTGCTTTATCTTCATAAATTCTTTCAGGTCTATTTTTATACATATCATCAATAATTACCAACAATCCTTTTTTATTCCGTTTAATCATACTTTTTGCATTTTCTTTATAAATCGTTGCTACAATTGTTTGGCTTTTATCAGTCAATGCACTTCCGTTTTCTATAATATCTTCGATAAAAATACCTTTATCGTTTGGCGTTTTTACATTTTGGATATTTGTCCAATAAATTCTTTTTCGGTTTTGTGCGGAAACCAAATTGCTATTTATTTCTATTGGCTCAACTCCTAAATGTTCAGTTATAATGTCTTGAAACTCTTTTTTCATTTTCACATTTTCAAGTAAAAACAAAACATCGGGATTAGTTTCTTTAATTTCATTCAACATTCTCACAAATTCAAAAAACAATTTACTTCGTGAGTCTTCAAAATTCAATTGTTTTCCAGCAAAAGAAAATCCTTGACAAGGGCTTCCACCAATAAATAAATCTATTTTAGGTAAATCTTTAGCAAATACCTTTGTAACATCGCCTAATTCAATTGTGTTTGGAAAATTATGTTTTGCTACTTTAGAAGCATATTTATCAATTTCACAAGCAAAATAATTTGTTACTTCTATTCCTGTTTTTTGCAACGCTAATTGTCCGCAACTCATTCCATCAAAGAACGATAGTACATTAAAATCCGTACTGGCGATAACAGTGGTTTGGCGTAATGCCGTTTCGTTTTCAGTAGAAAATAAGTCGTTCATAAGTCTATTTAGTTTTCATAATTAATTCTCGTTTCGGCAACCTCGCTAAGCCACGAAACGTTAGGCGTAATATTAAAACTCGTCCCGAAGAACCTTTTGAGTAATAACATGACTAACTACTTGATATATGTGTCCTAACTTGCAATAAATATCATCGTTTTTTATATTTTCGTGGTCAATCAGCCTTACAACTTCTTCGCTGTAAACTCTATCTTTTGAGTGTCTTGTGCTTGTTTCTTTCAAAACTAAACGTAGTTGGTCATTAGTGTAATCATCTAATAACACCTGAGCAATACTACGCCTAACAGCACCTATACCCAATTGGGCAGTTTCTTTGTTTATTGAATCTTCTTCCATTTTATTAAGTTTTATTTGTTATTGTAAATTTGTGTTTCAAATCGCCCAACTGGGCATAGCTGCGGAACGTTATATTATATTTCACTCGTATAAGTCGCTGATTGAAATCTCTTGTGCGAATTTAAAATTAGTCGGTTGTTTGTCTAATGGAGCAATCCATCCATCGTAACTTCCTCTACTATCTTTTATTGGCTTCATCCACTTTTCTCCATCCCAATATAATTTTTTCTTTGTTCCGTTAATTCTATAATAATTACCAATTTCCAATAAAGAAACATCATATAACAGTGGTTTTGACTTATTGCCGTTTTCGGCTTCATTTAATGTTATTTTTGTATTTTCCATTTTATGTTTTTAAATTAAAGTTTGCCTTGTGTTTAATCGGCAACAAGACAAAGCCGTCGAACGTTATGTAGCAGTTTACTCGACATCATGAATAGAAATCGCCAAACCTTTTTCAATTAATCCAAAAAAGTCATAATGATTTCTAAACATAAATTCTATACATTCGTAAGGAAGTGATTTTAAGTCTATATTTTCAATGATTTCATCAACTCCGTTTTCTTCACAAAAAAGATTTATTATTTCTTCATTTGCTTTTCCGTTTCGTTTTCCATCGTATTTTTCAAATTCTTCAATAACCAATAAAGATAAATCTGAAATGGGTTTTAAAATTAATTTACATTGTGATATTTCAACATACATCCTATGCTGTATTTCAATATGAAATTCTTTAATTGAATATAATTCTGAAATTTTACGCTTTCCATTCATAAGTGTTGGATGCTCTATTTTTACAGAATAAGGGAAATACGGTGCTAAAAAACCGCTACATAACACACGTTTGTAGTGATTGGGCATTTGGCTTAATTTATTGTTCATTTTGTATCTGTTTTTATTTGGTTAACTCCGAATATAATTTTGTACTTTTCCCAACCACTACAAGCGTGGGAACGTTATTAGCATCAATGCTACGTTTACATTTCAAAAACGAAATCAGGAACATAAACTCGTCTTTCTCCAAAATCTTTAAGAAATTGTTTTTTACTCCATTCGTGTGGTTCTGGAGATTTCTTTTCATCTAAATAGTTAGTGAAAAAAGTAGTTTCATTTTCATCAACAATTTGGTATAATTCTAAATCATTTCTTGAAGTTGTGTAATAATCTCCTTTTTTTGGTTGCCATCCCAAGCCATCATAATACTTTGATGACAATGCTTGCAATTTTTGTTCTGCTGTTAATTTTGTTATCATTTTGTTTTATCTGTTAAATTATAATTGATTGGTAAATTATTTTGTGCGTTGTAAACTTTTTGCAATTGCTTTCTCATTCTTTCACTTCCAGTTCCATTGCAAGCTCCACAACTTTTCCCAAAATGTCCGCCAGTACCTTCGCAAAAATCACAATCATCAATTCCTTTTGCATTTCCGTTTGGTACTCCTTTTTTTCTGCCTCTAATTGCCATAAAATTCATTTTTAAAAACCGCACTAATGCTAACAATGGTTTGCAAAAATGGCAAGTTCAGGTTTAATTTAAAGTTATTTTTATATCTGTAATGTTTTTAGCAAAATCGAAAGTTAAGGCTTACTTTTTTGCCACTTCTGCAAGCCATCGACCGTTATAAGCAAGTGCTACATTCCCCATTGCAAAACAACTGAAGATTATATTCTTCAATTGGAATATATTTCACTTGTAATTTCATGTGTTCAACTTCTTCATCGAATTGTTTTAGTTCATTAGCCGAAATTAAATCTTCAATTATAACTCTAACTGCCTTTTCACATTTAGGACAATAACTCATTTTTGCTTTCATGATATTTTGTTTTAACAAACCACACCAGCTTATAACAGCGTGTATAAAAAATGGCGGTTTTTCGGTTAATTTAAAGTTTTGTAATTCTAATTAAGTCCTGCGTTTGCTGAAAGTTTCGGGTTTCTAATCCGCCACTTCTTATACACGCAAAACGTTGGGAAAAATCGCCCTATAACATACGCTATACAAAAGCAGGGGCTTTACTGCTAAAGTGAGCGTTCGTGCATCTTTTGTCATTTGTGGTAGGTTGAAAGGGAGTGCATCTTAACCCCTGCCTTCGTATATGGTCAGCCATTGGAGAAAAATTCATGTCTATTATGTGATATTTTTACGATTCAGATTCAAAGTACATAAATTCTAAACATTTGTAGACGCTCAAATTTGTAAGCCAACATTCTCGGATATATTCTTTGTATTTTTCAAAATCGGCATCAGTATATTTGTAACCATCTTCACTTCTTCTTTTCTTTAATCTTTCAAGGTAGTTTTCAAATGTTTCTTTAATTTTTAAATGTCTCAATTGTATCAATTTTAATTTTGAATTAACTTAATTTCTTGGTGCAAATGTGCGAAAGTGTTTTTGATTGTCAACTATCATAAACAGAAAAAAATATTGTGATTACTTTATTTCACAAATCACATTCGAGGAATCATGATTATCTTTTTTATAACAATGCACTATTAGTACATATATATCTCCTATCTTAAAAATACTATATTTATTATTTGATTGCTCTTGATAAATTAATGTTATTGGAGATTTTATTAACTCGGAAACAATAATCATTTTTTCAATATGATTGATGTTAAATCTGGAATTTCTAATATCTATGTAGTGGAATTCCTCTCTGATAAATTTTCCATTAGGCACTTGCCTGCTTTTAGACTCGAGTCCTGTGCCTTTACAATTAGGACAATTAAAATATTTATAATGCTTTTTATACTTCCACTCTACCTGACCATCTCCATCACATTCTTTACATTGAATATCTTTTCCTATTGTGTCATAGCATGGATTTAATGGTATTTGCTCTATGGCTTTTTTTATAAAATTAATGTCTATTTCTAAATTTTCATCAAATTCAAAAGTAAGCCTGTCAAGTATTTTTTCTGGGAACTCATAGGCACAATTATCTAAATCATCAGCAAGTTTTTTATCAAAGAAAACTAGTTCTTGAGGATTTAAACCTATTGCTAAGTTATTTATGAAAAAAGGCTTTGTTGCCCATTGATAATAACCATTGTCTTTTGGAGCAGAATACATAGCTAAAATATCATTGTAGACATTATTAAACGGTTGCGGGGTTTCTTTTGAGTTCATTTAGGTATGAATTAATTTTGTTTTTTACTTACTTATTTTTTTGAAGGTTTTTAATATTCTCTAATCTTTCTTCAAGCATTATTATTTCATACGCTCTAAAATGAGCTTCGCTGGCGTTTTTTGGTTGACGTTTCAAAGCCAATTCTATTTTTTTATTGAGACGTACTATAATATCCATAATTGATTGTTTTTCTTGGTACAAATATAAGAAAAAAGACTTTATAATACCAAAAAATATTTGAAGTATTTTTTTTTAGAGAATGTTTATATTATTTCACCTGTATCCATATCGATGGTATATTGCTCTTGACGTTTTTCGATAATCTTTATGTTTTCGACAATGGCAGAGGTAAAGTATTTATTTTCAAACTTTTTGGATTTCAGGTAGTAGTTTATTTTAACCACATCGCGTTTTTCTAAGCCTATTTCGGCAATACAAGCAATCATGTCCTGATAAGCGGTAAAACATATGGGGAAGAAGTTATCGCCATGCTTAGATTGAACGATAACTTGGGTCACGTTTTCTGTTAATGGGATTATGTCTATGATTTTACCTCTTTGAACCATGAGTTGTTATAGGTTATTTATTTTTCTGATATGGGCTTACACAATATGTCTGTGCATTCGTGACAAACATCGTTTATCAATGTATTTTTTTCACATATTGGACATAGCTCATTTTTAGCAAATGCATCTGACCAATTTTGCTCTGTTTGTGTGTTTTGTTGGTTTTGACTGTTTATTTCACGGACAGCATTCCATATTTGCCAATTCATCGCGGTCAACTTTTCACACAAAGCTTGATGTCCATATTTTTCAATATGCTGTTTTAATTCTAATTCGTCAAATCCTCCTTCAACATCTCCTATTTTATCGTAAGATGTCTCGCTATCAATTATTATTGATATACTAGCTATTTTTTTCGTTTCTGCCATGCTGTTTGTTTTTTTTAGTTGTTAAAAATTCATCACGAATTGACTTAATTTTATTGAGACTCCATTATCACCATAATCTGATATTTCAATCACAATTGGTTGTTCTGGAAGTTGTTTTACAAATTGAAGCAATTTATACCACTGCATTCTGTCTATTTCTAAAACATCCATATCTTGATAACTATCCTTTGTATAGTCAACAGTAATAGATAGATTTGAATAAGAGGATTGACAAAAAATCCATTCTCTGCCTTCAAATTTTATTTTATTGAAGTCTTTAACTGATAAAGCTTTTTTTAACCTTTCGGCTAGATATTTTGTTGAAACTATTACTCTCATGATGATTTTAAGTTTTTTGGATTTTTATTTTTTTTTTCAATAAAATTGTAATTCTAATATAGAATTGTCAATGAATGTTATCCCCACGTTTTACCGCAATCTAAACATTCGTCTATTTGCCCTCCTTGATGGCTAGTTATATTCAAATGTTTGCAAAACTTTGACTCGTAGGATTTTATCTTTTTGTGGTTTTCAGAACCCATCATTATCATTTTATTATAGTCGTTGTTTTTACAGCCTTCTTCGTGCTGTTGTTTTAAGGATAAATATTCATTTTCGGAAATCATAACATTTCAAATTTTAATTGTAGGTTTATAAATAGTTGTATGTCTGTTTTTTTTATCCAATCGTTAACAACGTATTTCTTAGCATAATTAACTATTTTTTGTCGTTTTGTTAGATTTATTTCTTCTATAAATCTTTTATTCACTTTTGACGTAGCCATATCAACAGTTTTCTTTGCATCGGCATTGAATTGACGTTCTCCATACTTTAATGCCTCTTCGCTCAATTCTTCAATATTGACAAGTTTATTTTTATATATAAACATAAAAAGGATGTTTCCTGAATCATAATAAAAGCGACCGCTGTTTAAAGTTTCTTTAGCCAGTATTAGTATTTGCTTGAACGATTCGAGTTGTTCTGCTTCTGAAGGCACGTTGTTTTCTTCAATCAATAGTTTGGAGGCTTCCTTTCTCACCTTTGCTACAACATCGTTTTTATAAAGCTTGTAGGTATTTAGAACGCGCGAAATATAAAAGCAACTCAGCTCTCCATATGGTTTTACATCTTTTGGTAAATTTAAACTGTCGGTCGTAGCTAGATTGATGCATTCGTCAATATCAATTATGTTTAGGGTTGGATAATTCTTTTTTATAAAATTTGAAAACATATTGAGGTCATCCGAACTAGGAAATGCAAGACCAAAGTTTTTTGCCCATCGCATAATGTAGGAATTCATAAGTGCTAAATCTTCTAAGGTGTCGAAATTTTTTAATTTCTTAACTCCTATGTCTGTATGGGCATTATAAATAGAGACTTCTGTTTTTGTTGAGTTTGGAACAGATGTCAATAATTTATCTGGTATTGTCAGTCCAACCGATTTCTGTGGCTTTTGCAACTGTGTCATATGCGTTTTGATGAGTTTTATTTTTAGACGTTCGCTTCTGATTCAAATAGGACTCAAATTTATCCTCGTTAAATAAGGTTGCAGGACGAAGATACATTTCATATTTAGGGTTTCCTATCCATTCTTCCGCCTTGATTTCTATTACTTTTTTTAAATTTTCTACAGTAAATCCTTCACTAAGACGATTGTCAATCAATGTTCTAGTCGCTTTGCTATCTGGTCGGTATTTAAAACCCGTAATCTTATTAAAATAGTCAATCACATCAATATATAATTCATCTGGGTATTTAGATTTGACAATTCTTTTTGGTTTTTGTTTCGAAATTAGAGATTGTTCTACTGTTGGAGCAACTAATTCTAATTGCAACGGCTCAGATGTAGTTATTTTATTATTTTCGGCTTCAATTGGCAGATGACTTTCTTGTAGTTTTTGAGTTTGTTGATGCAGTAGAAGTGCTTCTGCCTCTTTTGCTTGTTGTTGCTGTTCTGTAATCAGTTGAGCTTTCTTATCGGCTAAAAGTTGTTTTCGATGTTGTTTTTTTGCTTGAATCTCTTCCTGAAGCAATTGTTGTTTCTTTTTGAATGTAGCAACTTGTTTTAATGAAAGGGCTTTTAATATTAATGTTTGCTTTTTCTTGGTTAATGTAAAACTAGAAATATGCTTTGGAAACTGCTCCAACCCATAATTTAAAATTGTATAATAGTAAGACCGTGTAATGGCAAGCGGAACTGTAATCTTTATCACTTTGACTTCGGAAACATCAAATTGATAGATTATGGGCATCCAAACATCTTGATATGCCTTGCCTTTTTTGCGTAAATCGTTTATGAAAGATACTATTTCCATTAATCAACTATGTCGTCTATTCGAACATTTAAGGCATTAGAAATTAAAATAAAGGTATTCAAGCTGTAGTTTTTTGGGACGCCGTTTACAATTCTTGAAATGATATATTCTTGAACGGTATGATGCCTTTTTATGCCGTTTTCTTCATATACATTTACCAATTCTATGAGTTCTACTAAGTCTTTTTGACTTAATCCACGCTGTATTAATATAGCTTTTAGTTTTGACATAATTTACAAAGATTGTTTTAGGTTAAGTGGATTATTCAATTTTTTTTAAAAAAGCTTTTGAAAGCAATGACCAACATAGCCTTTGTATTTGGTGTAAAAATCAACTATTTCCTTTTGAATAAAATTATCCGAGTTGAATTTTTTATTTTCTAGTCCAAGATGAGCTTTGGACAAAAGTAGATTCATTTCAGTTTGAATTTCTTTTTTAAAGTTTCGTTCTCTTTCGATAATCATCAAAATTGTAGGAATAACATTTTTGTCTTTTGCCAAAACATCAATAATTTTACATTCTATGATTTCGTCAGATAGTCCAGAGTTCAGTATTGTTTTTAATTCCTGTAAATTCATCTTGAGTTTAGTTTCGGTTATTGGGTAAATATTGATAGTGTTCTCCTTTTTCTATAAATCCAGTCCGACCATTTGAAAGAAGTACTTCATGGTAAAATCCATAAATTGCTTTAGGATTCTTGCTGTTCCAATCTACATTTTGAACGATTCCTGTCAAGCCCATAAAATTACCTGAAATAAACTGAACTTTGTCTCCTTTTGTGATTTTTCTTTTATTTTTCATTGTAATTTTTATTTTATTAACCTTGTCTTCCAGAATTAAATTTGGCAGAGCATACGTGACATCTTTTTAATGTAAAAAATGTTTTTGTTAGTTTATATCTCATAAGGCAATCAAAACAATACTTGTATTTTCTACCGAAGGAATAGAGTAAATTATATTTAAATCTATAAAAACACCATTTCATAATTTTTTATTATAATTATCTTTAATGATACCAAGCCGTATGACATAGCAAACAGTAGGCTTGACCTCTACCACCTGAATTTGACACTAATTTTGGTTGTAGACAACTACACCATAAGTCTCCATATTGGTCAGGTTCTGGCTTTCTTTTGCCGTAATTCCAAGCAACTCGTTTTGGTTTTGTACATAGGGCTTTGCATGATGGATTATCTGTTTTTAAGTCTTTTTTCATTTTAATTTTGTTGCTTTTTTATCGGTAAAAATTATTTTACATTGGTTGTGCCAATGCATTTTGGATAAGATTATATCGCCAATCAAAATGATTATTGTCTAACCATTCTTCAATTTCTTTCCATTTTCTTACATTGATTGCATAATATTTATTTTCAAGCAATGCCTTGACAAAATTACTGCAATCGTTTGTATTTAGAATTTCTGACAATTGGCAATGTAATTCATAATTTATATCATTACCATCTTCCAAAATATTGTCAATTAAAACATTCAAAGGTCTGGCTAGAACCGTTATTTTATCAAATGAAACATCATATTGATATTCGCCTGATGCAACTATTGTACATTCGTCTTCTCGAAGCTCCACAATTTTGCAATCGTTGTGCAATATTTCTCTTTCGTCGTCAAAATATCTTATTGAATATTTGTGAGCATAAATATGGCACAATTGCTCAAGGTTTAAAATGGAGGTATGAGAAAATTTAGAAGAGGAGGAATTTTGATTCATGATGTTTTGGTTTGTTTGTTTTATAAACTAATCTTTAGCTCTAGGTATCAAGCAACGAAACCAATTTCTTTTACTATTGGCAAGATATTCTATATTACATTTTTTACAAGAAAATCGACCAACAGATTCGTTTGTAACTCTATCAATAAATGAACCGTTCTCTATCGTTTCTATTCTATGAAATAAACGACAAATAAATGTATTGAAGCAAAGTTTTCTTAAAAAATGTTTCATTATATTTAATAAAATTTTAGAATTATTGGTTAAGGATTTACTGATTTAAATTCAATTGGTAAAGGCTTTTCAAAGCATCTTAAAGCAATTTTTGGAGTAGACGCACATGCTTTGCTCATAATTGTATCAATTTCAGAATAAGGTAAATTATTTTCTTTTAAAAATGAAATTATCTCTATTCGAGCCTGCATAATTCTTTTATGTACACTTTTATATAAAAGGTCTTGTTTCTTCTTGCTTAAGGTGGTTTTCATAATTAATTAAATACGATTTCTCCTCCCCAATTACTTGAAAAAGATTCATTAGTTGAAATCAGTTTGTAAGTACAATAATTACAAACTCCTGAATTAAGGTCATAGCTCGAATGGGCAATAGACTCTATCTGATAATTACGCTTTCTTAAATTGAAAATGATAGCAGATAGACGGGTGGCTTTGTACAATTGTATCGCTTCCCAAGTAGTAATTTGACCATGTTGTAAAAGGTGTTGTCTCACTTTTTCTGATTTGGAATGAAAAGAGCTTTTTCTTATTTTATGGATAATTGGATTTTCTGATTGAACTGGTGAAGTTGGAACTTTGCTGTTTTTGGGTGTCGTTTGTGAAGAACCAAAAATGGTTTTGATAATGTTGGATATTAGTGTCATAGTCTTTAAAAAAAATGGTTTGAGTTAAATTTTTTTATGTTCATTTTTATTGTGGTGATACAAAAGAAATAAAATAAAGTAAAATGCTCCAAACAATATTCCACCTATAAAAGTTGATTTGAAAAATTCTGCATTGTCGGCAACAATCCAAACATCACGAAACAGATAATCTATTATATAGCTCATCCAAATCAGGATAAAACAGGTGAGTACCCCTATCGCATAAAATGCTACTAATTGTAAAAAAAACTTTGAATTCATGGGTAAAATTATTTTAGGTTATTAAAAAGGTAATGTTTTGCTTACTAAATTAATTAAAAAAAAGATATAATTACTATATGAATTTTTTTAGGTTTTTTTATAAGAATCACAATTCACCATAAACTCTTTTAAATCGCTAATCATGCTTGTAATTTCATTATAATCAGCAGGATAAATTGTTGTTTTTGATAATTCAATTTGCATATAAGAAAGCTGTTTAACCTGTTTATCTATAACGGTAATTAAATTTAACTTTTTTTCATTATATGATTGAGAAACTAAATGTTTCATATCGTTACAAACTACTATTTTTTCAAGAGGACTAAATTGAGTGTAGCCTTCAAATCCATTACCGTAGTCTTCCCGTTTTACTATAAAATGATTGACTAAAACCTTTTTAAAATTTGTTGAAACATCAAAAGCGCAGGTATCTCCTTCATAAATTTCTGCGCCATACTTGTCGTTTTTGTTGATGTATTTCTGAAGGGTAAATAACTTTGAGTTATCAATCCAAATATAATCATCTCCTGTCAAAATAGAACATACATTAACATCATCACGTCTTTTGTTTGATGGATTATTATATCTAATACAACTATCTTCCCAATCAATATAATGATGCTCTGGTAAAACCTTTTTCAATGCATCTTCAGTAAAACCAATAGTATCATAGGGATATACTGCTACGTCATAAATGGTTATGTCGCCCGTTTCAAGGTGAAGTACGGCTCTGTATTTAGTTATTTTTTTTTCTGTGGGATTCATTTCTCTAATATGAATTTAGTTAGCGTTTTATACCAACGGTGTTTTTTTCTATCTCTTTTAGGTTTTGTTCGGTCAATAACTTTTGATAAGCGACTTTCAATAAAACCATTTTCTTGATGTCATAGTTAAATCCTCCATTAATATAAGATTTGTACTGTGTTGTTTTTATTTCTAAAAATTCACAAAATTGCTCAGGAGTAAGATTGAATCTTTCAATAACATTTCGAGCATCAGTAGCCATAACAAGTTGAATTTCTAAGTAGCGATAGTGTTGCTCGGATAATCCGTTGAGAAAGGTTCTTACTTCTTTGTATTTTGCATCGGTTTTTGGAGTTGCCATTAGTATCGGTTTGAAGTTTTGTTTAAAATTTAATCAATTATCAAAAAAAGTAGCTTCCATCTCAGAAATAAAATCAAATTCACTTTTTGATAATTGATTTGCGATTGGGGATTTAGCCTCCATGCCTTCTCTAATTATAGAGACCATTTCTTTTTCAGTAATTCCAAGACATAAAGCTAAATCTTCGATTGCTCTTTCTGCTTTTTGTAATTGTTGTTCGTAGTTCATAGTTTTTTTTTTATAAATATTCGCAAATGTGTTTAATGCAAATGTAAATAATTTTTATTTCTTGGTACAAATATAATATAAATAACTTTTACATCCAAAATAATTTAACATATATTTTCAGAAGATTGATATAACACAAGCATATTATTGTTTTACATCAATCTTGACAATATTTTATTGACCATATTAAATACAGCATAAGCAATCAAAAACAGCAATACAACAGAAACTATATTTTGAATAACTTTATTAAATTTAACAATAATTTGCTTTAAAAAAATTTTAATCATTTTATATGTTTTGTTTTTTTTGCATTTTATTCTGGTTTTCTAAGTGCTTCCTATATAAAGCTATCATCTCTCTGATGGTATAATCTTTTTTGAAGGTAGCAAATCTCTTTTCTTGGTCGCCATACATTATAGAAAATCGAGAATTGTGGTTGGATATAAAATCCAATAGTCCCGCACTGAAATCTTCGGTTACAGATACTAGTTCCTTTAATGTTTCTTTTTTTAATCCATCAAAAGGATGTGCTAATTGTTGTTCTAAACTCATGACCTATAATTCTTTAAATTTTTGAAAATATTGCTCTGTAGTTAAAATTTTTGGCTTTTCACCATGAAATAATTCGTTGAAGGAATTGGTGTATTTTTCTCTTATAATAAAGTTTCCGAACTCTTTAAGGCGTTTATTAACTAGGTTTTCTATCTTATCAACATCTGCCTCAATTGTCTGAGAATTACTAGACATTATAATTTGCTTTATCTGCAATCTTATTAAAGTAGTCATTTTATCATCCATAATTATTTTAAATTTAGTTTTGATGAAAATTCGTCCCATTCCGACAACTCGCTATTTAAATTATCAAGTGTTTTTTTATAACGTTCTTTTATTCTAATAGCTTCCTGAATATCATTTTCTAGCTCGGAAACAAGCAATCTCATGTGCTTGCGTTGTTTTAAAAGATTTCTTAAATGTAATGTGAGTTTCATCTCTATATTTTTTATGTGTTATTTATATTCAACGTTTTTCCAACAAATAATTTGCCCATCAAAAGGCTTGTTAAACCAACTTTTAAAATCAACAACAGATAAACCATCATTTATTGCTAGTTTTTGTATTGTTTCATCATAACCATTGGGATAATAATTAAAGTTATTTATTGATAAAAAAATATCCGATTGAATAAAAACACAATCGTACAAGGCAATAATCTCAATATCTTCGGTCAATATAATTTGAGGACTAAAGTAAGGTCTTCCAGACCAAACTCGAGGAGAAAACTTTTCACCTTGACTATATCGAAATCCTTGACGCATAGTATGTTTTTTATATTCAAAAACTGGGTCTTCCAATGAATTAAAAAAATCTACAAGTTGCTCTGTTGTAATTTTTCCATTTGCAATTTGATGACGATTAACATAAATTAAATACGACAAATAAGAATCACTTTTATAATCAATCTCTAATGAATTTAGAAATTTTTCTACAAACAATGTTGGCTCTTGTTTTCTAATGTGGTAGTCGGGGAACTTTCTGCTGAATGTTGTTACTTTTGCCATGTTCCGTTACTTTTATAATATCCTATTAATTCATTAATTAATGCAAAGTTTTTTACCCCTAACCCTAGTTGTATATAACCAGTATTTTTCCATACTTCCAGAGCATGATGCAATGTTTTTCTATTAGCGCGACGCAATATAATTTCTTGATGAAATTTATCTAGTGTTTGAAACAATTCCGTTTGCATAATAATTTCTGAGTTGAGAATATTTTGTTCCATATTATATTTATAATTTAGATTAACTTATTATTTGATTAAATGCTCCATACATAAACTATTCATAACGCATAATTGCATAGCAAAATATTTATCATCACATTTATCTATCAATTTTTTGGATATAATTTCATCGGTATACTTTTCAATTTGTTTTCTACAATTCTCAGTATAATCAAATCCATGCTTCTTTCTAAGTTCTTGACATTTAATGATTATACTTTCAAAACGTTTGTTCATGACAATTATAATATAAATTAATCTGATTTTTTTGCTTTGTTATCCCACGAATAATTTATTGGTTCATCAAAAGGACATCCTTTTTCACTAATAGATGTTGATTCTTGCGTATGTAACTTATATCCAATTACAAAATAATGAAATTCATTCCATTCTTCATTATCAAATAAATTGGAGGCATATCCTTTTATTTTTTCAAATTTAGACAATAAAACGCTTATCAATTTTTCATCTACAATATCATAATTTTTATGTTCAATTATTGTTTCCGATGTTATTAGGTTTTCAATTTTAAATTTTTCTTCTCGGGTTAGCTTATCAATTTTTAAATTTACATAATCTATAGGTTTTCCTGAATCATTTAGTTTATCAATATAAAACATTACGTATTCTAAATCAATTAACTGAGAAGCTTTATTTGCAATCAAATCAACATCCGTAGACATAACAATTGGTTTTGGAAATACAAAATGTCTAAAAATTTTTTTACATACTTCGTGTATTTTTTCATCCCAAAAGAAAATTCTACCGTCGGAAGTAAAATAGGGTTGCCCAACTTCAATTTGTTTATCAATTGTTATATATAAATTATAACCCGTGACCATCTTATTTATTAATGAAGCTACTTTTGGATTAAATGTTTTACAACAGAAATACTCAACAGTATCATTAAATATAATTGCAGGTTGTAAAGTTTCTTTGAGAGTTAGTGTGCCAAGATATTCCATATTTATGTAGAGATTAAATTGATTTTATTTAAAATAATATTATGAATCGACAATTTCTTCAAATCCATAATAATGCAAAAAGAATATAGTGTTTTCATCATCCAATAACATCCTTTCGGTTATTATTAAAATTTTGCCTTGATGTTTATTTTTTAGTTTACCCATAAACTTTTGTCCTATCCTTAAACAATTATTGGTTCTGGTGGTTTTACTTTTTACAGTTAAAAATTGAAATCTGGGTTTTATTTTTTTTATAAAATATTTTTTCATTTTTTGTAAATTTTTTGTTTAAAAATAGCTTTTATTAAAAGGTAACTAATTATCATTTATTTGAAACTTTATTTAAAAACACTTCTATTTCTTTCGGAATAGTCCTTACCATATTCTTTTTATGCATGAGCCATTGCATTACGTTTCTATCTGGAACTTTTATTCCATCATGTTGCGATTCCTGCCTATACCAAAATCCATATGCAACTGCATCAACAACATCCTGTAGGGTCAAATTTAAAACATCATTAGTTATGTTTTTTTCATTCGAGGAAATATCTTTTGACTGAACATTATTTTGATACAAATCTATTTCAGAATTTAAAAAATATTTTCGAGTTAGTTTTTGTTCAACAATAGGATTTTTAATAAAATATTCCAGTAATGAAAATGATATTTCTTGGACACCATCATTAATTAATTCAAAGTGATTAGTCAAAATAACTTTTTCACAATTAATATCAGCAAGAGGGTCTTTACTGTCATATTTTCGAACTTCTTTGCTAAACCCTAAATTACCTATTCCTTTATATAAAATCCATTCGTCATGATTATATTCTACATTTTTGGTAACATAAATATAATATGGTTCAAATCCATTATTTATAGCTTTTTCTATGCCCCAGAAATCAGCAGAAGATACTTTTCCGTCGTTTTTATACATCGAACCATCCCAAATACAATAAGAATCATATTTTAATGAATATAATAAGTTAGTACGAATGTCTTTTTTTGCAGGAAATAAATAGATGTTTTGGAAATTTTTCATTTTCTATTTTTGTTTTGATAGTTAGAATTTATTTTGCGAAATATTTAATCGCAAAAAACACAATGATGATAAACAATAAAATTCCTTTAATTGCAATTTTAGCTCTTTTTCGAATTAATAACAATTCCTCTGGATTAAATTCTTGCATTTTCATATTTTATTTTAACTTTAAATTAGTTTTAGACTCTTCTTCTTTAAGCCACACATGTATATCCCCCATAAAGTTAGGCGCTATGCCTAACATGCTTTTACATCCGATGCATTTTTTATATATGAAAGAGTGTTTGCTTTTTGATAATTTTGGATAATAATCTTTTTCTTAATGAGGACATTTACATTTTGGACATTTAAAATCCGTATTTACAAATGTCAATATTGCATTCGGTATCCTGATAGATTTTGGCATAATTATATTTATTCATATTAAACAGTAACTGTTACAAGTCTTTTAAATTCGTTATATAATTTATCATTAGGCATGATGATAATTATATGTTCAAATCCTTCTCCAAATGCCTGAAAAATTAAATTCTTTGAATTTTTACTAAAAGTTACTTTAAATTCCATCTGCTGTTTTTTTTATGTATGACAAATATAAATAAAAGTTTTAGGTATTATAATTTATTTTAATAAATTTAAACCTTAATCAAATCTAATTCTTTCAAAGCTCTTGAATAAAATTCTTTATCGACTTCCAGAAAAGAGTTGAATAGCATATTAGAAATAAAAATTCTAGCAATACCTTTCCTATTATTACTTTCAATTAATTTTTTTTGTGCATATTCTCTTGAAGTTTCTTCCATGTTTTTTTAATGTTAAGATTTATAGCTTCAGTCGTTAACTCTATTGTGGTAATTATAAGTATTGATATTATTAATAGTTTACCATAATAGTTGAACGAATTTACAAGATGCAGAAAAGACCGTAGGGATTTTCTGCATCAAGCCCCTGCTACGCAGTCGATGCGAAAAGAGCCTTTCAGGCACTTCCCACATCTCCAGCTTTGACGGATTTCCTTCGAGAGTGAACTCTCTCTAAAACCTCGACAAAGCAGGGGCTTGTTAGTGGCAAGTGCTACTGCTCCGTTGCCATAAGATAGTATGCTGTTGGGGAAGTAATTGCTCCACCATCTCTGCTATCAAATTTTCTACTTCCACTCAATACAATTACCTTATATTTTTCTCCTGTATTTTCGTCAAATTTCCACTCAATTTTTTTTACCTTTTCAATGTCATCGTGGCAAAATCCGCTATCACCACCACACCATACTTTGTTTCCGACTTCTAAATCTTTTAATTCTATTTTCATTTTCGTTTAATTTACCGCACCAGCCACTAACAGCGGTTTGGTGCTATTATTTTGCCTATAAATTTTATCTAAGGCTTGAAGTATCTGCAAGGCAAAATAACAGACACCAAGCCGCAAACCGATGCAAAAAATCCCTACGGTCTTTTCTGCATCAAGCCTATGCTACGCAGTCTATGTGAAATTGCTATCACTACTACAAAATTGTTTGCAAACGCCATAACATCGTTTTAATGGGTCATTTTCATCTATTGAACAATAGTGTGTTTTTTTACCTCTTGGTTTCCAAAATTTACAGTCTTGGATATTTCTTCTTTTCTTAACCGCAAATTTACATAACACAGGTTTTGTACTATTGCTTTTTATTATGGCTTCTAAATCTTTTTTCATAATATTTATTTTTTATGGTGATTTATGCATTGTTTTTTGGTGTTAAAAACTAATTCATGTCCTCTAAGGTATATTTTAATTTTTAATCGCTCTGCAAGCCTAAAAAACGAGTTTTCGTTGTTTTTTAATATCATAAATCCCGCACATTTAAATTGAACGTTTTTATGACAAACAAAAGAATCAGATTTTAATATTTCTGTAATCCTATTTTCGCCAAGCCATCCCTTCAAACAATCTTTTCTGAAAGGACATTCTCTACACGGTTTTTTTATATTAGGTAAATCCACAAAAGCAAAAATTAGTTTATTGGTACAAATATAATAATAAATTCTTGGTATTATTAAATTTATTTACAAATATTTTAGTTCTTTTATTATAAAAATACTAAAAATTTCCGAGTTATTCGCGCAACTAGCTGAAAATCAATATAATTTTGTCCTGTAATTTATGTGGAAGGAAATCAATTCCTTAATCCAGAATACTAAAAATTTACACGTTATTCGCG
>JACCDT010456490.1_pt1 | contig 18050 bp, 16 predicted proteins | sample 7446291 | NCBI WGS metagenome assembly JACCDT01 (sample SAMN15323446, study PRJNA562643) | freshwater metagenome | isolation source: river surface water | place: USA:Blue River Watershed | collected 2017-08-17 | reverse complement strand
TCCTGGGTAACTTGCCATTGAAATCCAGACCCTTGGCGCCTCCGGCGCCTGAACGAACGATAGCGTTAGTCACGCGCTCAACATCTGCCCACATGGTGGAATTCGAGGCGATTGCTCAATTGATTTCGTCTGTTCGCCGAAAAAAATGAACGGCTCGAAGACCCGCTTGCTTAGCATGCAAGCAGACATTCCGAACCCAAAGACCAGTAACGGCTTTGGGTCGGCTTCAGACTGTCAACGTTGAGTGACTCAGTCCGTCAAGTAGTTGTCGTTTACGTAGGTCGTGCTAATTTCCGCTCTAGGCTGATAGCGGACGTTTAGGGTAGACATGTGAACGGCAATAACCGCCCCAAAGAAGAAATCCAGTCTTTCGAATTTGCAGATCAATAGCCGACCGTGGGGGGCTTCACTCTCTACCTACTTCTTCAAGTGCTTTCGGATGAGTCCCCTTTCTTATACTTGTGAAAAGTACAATATCTAGGATCAGAATTTATGAACAAGAGTAATCTTTTGAGGCTATTGGCTGAGAGTGGATACAACCTCGGGTATGGGGCAAAAAAACACTTTGCGACACTGGATCTGATCGAGAAAGCCCCTGGTTGGCTGGGGTTCTTCGCGTTAGTAGTCGGCATTTGTGCCTTATTCATACCGCCACTTGCTACAAACGAGGTATCCGCGGTCATGATTATTTTTGGTGTCATGTCGCTCTACATCACGAGCTACGATTCGAAGAAAGAGGCATATGACAAGGCCGGAGTGCATCTAACTCGTGTCTACAACGACATGCGAACGCTGTACTATGAAGTCAAGTCTTTGCCTGAAAACACAAATTTCACTGCCTACGTCGAGCGTCACAAGTCGCTCTACGAAAGTGCTTTCGAGCATGCTGTAAGCAAGCAGATATTCCTCAGTGACTGGTACGCACATTACAAGTTCTTCTGGCAGCAGCAGATTGAATGGATTGAGGAACAGAAGCACTTCACCTTGCTCCGTGACAAACTCCCGTTGACGTTCTCTTTGACAGTGCTTGGTTCTACTGCATTCGCCGCCGCATACTGGTTCGCGAACTACGTCGTTCCCTTCATAAAAATTTGCGTGAAGTAAGAACTTGACATGAGTGCAGCATCATTTGAAACCTTTCGCAAGAACATCGCTGTTGCCAATTCTGATGACATCTCCACTAAGTACCGGGCTATTACCAATCGGCTCAACAAAGACTACTGGGACGTTGACCAGGAGTACTTGCATTGCCTGCAAGTGGGCTCATATGGGCGTAATACGGCCATTGATGGGGTTAGCGATCTAGACATGATTTTTGAACTTCCCTGGCATGTGCATGACAGGTTTTGTGAACGTCAGGGCAACATCCAGTCTCAATTACTTGCGGATGTTCGGGAGAAGCTCAAAGTTAGGTACCCAACCACAAAAATCAAAGCTGACGGGCAAGTTGTAGTGGTGGATTTCAATTCATACAGAGTTGAGGTTTTGCCTGCCTTCGTAGAAGCCAATGGCAGCTACAAATTCGCAGACTCTAATGGGGATGGGTCTTGGAAATGGTGCTGGCCTAAAGATGAGATGGACGCCATGCAGTCTGTCCAAGTGCGGTCAAACCACAACCTGAAGCGTGCCTGCAAAATGGTCCGTGCTTGGAAAAACCACAAGGGAGCGCCCATGAGCGGCATGCTGATCGACACCTTGTGCTTCAACTTCTTTAACGAAAACAAGTCCTACGACGACAAGAGCTACGGCAGCTATCCCGAACTGGTCCGAGATATTTTTACCTATCTTGGGGACAGACCCGACCAAGCCTACTGGTTAGCACCTGGCAGTAAAGACCGAGTGTTCCCCAGCGGGAAGTTCCAAGCAAAGGCAAAGAAAGCAGCTACCAAATGCCAAGAAGCCCTGGACACAGATAAACCGAACGTAAAAGAAGACCGCTGGAAATCTGTGTTTGGCAGACCATTTCCTAGGCTTTATGCTGCCACTAAAGGTTCTACAGCAATAGGCAAATCGATCAACAACACCGAGCAATTTATCGAAGACCAATTCCCTGTTGATATTCAATTCGAGGTTCAAATTGAGTGTGAAGTTAGCTTTCAGGGCAGTAATGAAAAACGGATCCGCTGGATGGAGCGCGTGTTCCCAATCCACTTAGGACGGAACTTAAAGTTCAAAGTTACTAGTTGTACTGTTCCACAACCTGATGCGTTGCTTTGGAAAGTAAGAAACGTAGGCACCGTAGCTGAACAACGTGGAATTCGCGGGCAAATCAATCCCGACAACGGCGACTGGACACTTTCTGAAAAAACAGACTTCCCCGGGCCTCACTACGTTGAGTGTTACGTCATAAAAGATGGTGTTTGCGTGGCTCTTGACCGGTTTGATGTTCCAATCAATAGTTTTTAAAACTAGTCCCCGCAAAGTCTCTAACACTTTGCCGACTTTCGCTAAGGCACTCTACGAATAAAGAGGTTAACCTTTCAGGCATGATCTTTAGACACCCCCTAGCTTTCGTTTAATTATGGAAACTACTTCCAACCCACACTTGATATTTAATTGATAGGAGCCCTTCAATTGGCCACGTTGGGCGGTATGGGAGAGGTAAGAGGTAGCTGCATTCGGACGGCTTGACGCAATCACCCTCGGCTGCTTGGCAAATGGAATTTGTTCACCGATTACCGGGTTGGGCACCACTTGATTGATATACATTTGAATGGTATTGATCGTGATATCTGGATATATCGTGAGCCAAACACCTCCGAACAGCCTTCAATTTCTAGTCAACGCCATGGCGATTTCCCCTAAGCCTACCTCAGGTCTTGCCGCTGCTGCACTGGGGATAGGTACACCTATCCCCCCGAGCACGGGGTTGATGGGGCTAGCGCAGCTTGCTGCTTCAGCCGCCTCAACGCCGACCTGGCCGTTCGTCATTAAGCGCTTCATTGACTTCCTTGACAACATCAAGCTCACCGAAACGCAAATCAACGACGGCGAGAAGAAGTTCAAGGGGGTGGTGTCGTGTCTGAATCAGGCGTACTACGGAACGAACTCAGAAACCGATCACGCGTTCTACATCGGCTCGTGGGCAAAGAAAACTCGTGTGCGACCTCCGCGCGATGTTGATCTGTACTTCTTGCTGCCTACTGAGGTTTATTACCGCTTCGAACAGTATTCAGCAGGTGTAAACAAACAATCGGCGCTGCTTCAAGAAGTGAAGTCCAAGCTTGCGCCCACGTATTCGAAGACGGAACTAAAGGGCGATGGTCCTGTGGTGTACGCGGGGTTCTGGACCTTCGATTTGGAAGTCGTTCCTGCGTTTGAACTCAACGAAGATCGCGCGTACTGGGTACCAAGCACGAAAAACGGTGGAAAGTACCTGAAGACTATGCCGCTGCACGAGGTCGATGCCCTCGACGCTGCTTGCAAGCGTAGCAACAACGTGCGTCCTCTGGTGCGGATGCTGAAGTGTTGGCAGGACAACTGTTCGGTGCCACTACGTTCGTTTTACATCGAACTGCTCGCCATTGACTTCCTTGATCAGTGGCAACACCGCGATCAAAGCTACTTCTATTACGATTGGATGTGCCGAGATTTTTTCGAATGGGTCATCACGAAAGCAAACACACATGTCTATGCGCCTGGAACATATGAAGCCCTGTGGCTTGGCGATGCGTGGAAGTCACGCGCCGAAACAGCGTTGCTTCGTGCTCGGAAAGCTTGCGACTTCGAGCGAGACAGCAAAGAGGGTGACGCAGGCGAAGAATGGCAGAAGATTTTTGGCACTAACATTCCGAAGTGGATTTGATGGATCGCATTCAAAAAATTGTTGAAGAGTGCAGGCGCCAGGAGGCAAATTGCCTTTACACGTCAACGGCGCTGTATAGCTGGCAGATCGAAGTCCGTTACTGGCGCTGGGCCTTCATTGTCATACCCATCGTCTGCGGTTCGTTCGCTAGCGCGAAGATTTTCATCAAGGACCCAACCTATGACTGGCCCGTTGCCATCGCGGCGCTAGTCGCTGGGATGTTTCCTGCCATTTTCAAGGCGCTCGATCTGGATATAAGTCTTAAGACTATTGGCGACAGCGCGAATCGATTCAAGTCCCTGCAAGATGGTTTCCGGCAAGCATCGCTGATCGGTGCGACGCGGCAGGTTGATGAACTCGAAGATGAGTTCAAGATACTGATGCATCGGATGGACGATGCGCGTGCCTCGAATCCAACCGTTCCAGAGCGCCACTTCGCTAAAGCACAGAAGAAGATCGACAGGGGCGACTTCATGTATGACAGTTAGAGTCATGCGTAAAGCAGTGTGCATCGAGGAATAGCATCAGCCTTACGGTTGCACACTCCGATAGGCATTGGCAAAAGTCAGCCTCCGTCTAATAGTAGGCCTTCGCGAATGCAATTCTGACCGGCAGCAATCGCTGCGAAGCTGTCCGTCATACAGTTGGACGGAGTTTCTGCAAAGGGTCGATTTCAGCCACTGATTTGAATTGATGGTGATAGACTGCTCGAAGCTTTAGCTATTGAAAATAATCAGCAAACCGTAGATCTCCAATTTCGACAGGCTTACCGTAAAAAATTGAGCTGAAGTTTGAATTTGTAAGTTACGCACTGCATACGCAACTACCGGTAACCAGATAGCAAGCACCGTTGGTGTGGACTTGAACCAGGGTCCACACTGCACCACCATTTGCATTTTGAGAGAAACACTCTCTCATTTCTTACGAACCCCGTGGAGGCCCTGTCTCTGCGGGGTTTCGCCGTTTTTGGGTGTTGTCTTCGTCCTAAAAAGGCGCCTAGAAAAACACAGATTTGGCCTGTTTTTACTCTCCACTCTCCAAAACTTGTGGACTTGAGAGTAACCAGTCAACAAGTTGGACCCCTTAAAAATCAACAACTTACGCACTCTCAAAAAGTGCCATTCTTTTTGATGCCGTGCCTAGGAGAGTTGAGCAATAAAAACAACTCTACGCGGCTGAGTGCTAAAAGTTGCGGGTTTGGTAGGCTCTCAGGAGCGGTTCGAAAAGTGGAGGAGCAGACCACTCATGCTAACTCCTAGCGGGTGACAAAGTCCCAAGATTTCGTTGCTGATTTCCAGCGATTCTGGTTTGCAGTTCCTCCCAGATTCGTACGCGTCTCTGTTAGACTGATAACGATTTAAGACGATTTTGAATTTTTATGCTTGGCACTAGCACCGTGAACTCTGAGCCGTGGGTGACCGCTATTGAGGTTGCTCGGCATCTGGGCGTCGTGAAGGACACCGTTTATCGGTGGCGTGAACGCAAAGGCTTACCCGCGCACAAGATCGGACGGTTGTGGAAATTCCAACTCTCTGAGGTGGATGAGTGGGTGCGGGCCGGAGGGGCGGATGAAGACAGCACCGCCTCCACTGAACAGAACAATGAGAACAACGCATGAACGTGCAGCAACTCGAAAATGAACTATGGGAGGCCGCTGACCAGCTGCGCGCCAACTCCAAGCTCACCGCCGCCGAATACTCGATGCCGGTGCTGGGCCTGATCTTCCTGCGCCATGCTGACAACCGCTTCAAGGCCTACCTGCCCCAGATCGAAGCCGACATTCCGCCTCAGGTGCCCGCCGTCCAGCGTGAAGCGTTGATCAAGCTTGGCTTTCAGGGAAAAGCCGCCATCTACCTGCCGGAGGCAGCCCGATTCGACCGCATCGTCACCCTGCCTCAGGGGGCCAAGGTCGGAGAGATCATCGACGCCGCCATGGATGCCGTCGAAGCCGAATACCCGGTGTTGTCCGGCGCATTGCCGCGCGGTTACGCCGCCTTCGAGCCCGACCTGCTGGCCGAACTGGTCAAGATTTTTGACCGCCCCGCCATCAAGGCCGCCACCGGCGATGTGTTCGGGCGTATCTACGAATACTTCCTCAACAAGTTCGCCATGAGCGGCGCGCAGGAAGGTGGCGAATTTTTCACACCACCGTCGCTGGTGCGCATGATCGTGAACGTCATCGAACCGGATCACGGCCTCGTGCTCGATCCGGCCTGCGGGTCCGCAGGTATGTTCGTGCAGACTGGCCATTTCATCGAGGATGTGCGCCACGCCGTGGTCAACGATTCGGTCACCTTTCACGGTCAGGAAAAAAGCGACACCAACACCAAACTGGCGCGCATGAATTTGGTGGTGCATGGGCTCGATGCCTCCAACATCCGCCAGGGCAATACCTTCTACGATCAGGCCGATCACCTAATTAGCCAGTGTGATTTCGTCATGGCCAACCCGCCGTTCAATGTGGACGGGGTGGACACCAAAAAGGTGGAGGCTCAGGTCGACACCATTGAAAACGGCGGGCGACTACCCTTCGGCTTGCCCGGGACCAATGCCAAGACCGGCGCCATCAGCAATGCCAACAGTTTGTGGATTCAGTACTTCTATGTCTACCTGAACGAGACTGGCCGCGCCGGATTCGTGATGGCCTCCAGCGCGTCGGACGCCGCCAACAAGGACCGCGACATCCGCGAGCAACTGGTCAAAACCGGCCACGTCGATGTGATGATGGCCATCGGCAACAAGTTCTTCTACACCCGCAGCCTGCCGTGCACCTTGTGGTTTTTCGACAAAGGCAAGCCGCAAGACTTGCAAGACCAAGTGCTGATGATCGACTCGCGCAACGTCTATCACGTGGTCTCGGCGCGTTCGCATGTGTTCACCGACGAGCAACTCGCCAACCTCAACGCCATCGTCTGGCTGCACCGGGGCGAGCACGACAAATACATCGCCTTGGTGGCCCGCTACCAGCGGCAAGTGGATGACTGGCTAGCCACCCTTCCCGCACGCATTGCGGCCGACACTGCCGCCGTGCGGGCCTTGGCTGCGCCGCTGCAAGCCTTTGCCAGCCAGACCACGCTTGCTGAATTGAACGCCGACCAAGCCGAGGACGCACAGATCACACAGGCCCAGCTTGATGCTTTCAAGATGGATCTGGCCGCTGCCCAGGCCGACAGCCACGCGGCGGACAGCATCGCCGCGCTGCTCACCGCCTGTGCCCAAGCCCGCGCTGCCATTGCCCAGGCAGACTTGAGCGACCACACCGCGCAGGTGGCCCTGCAAGCCACGCTCGACGCCCTGGCCCCGCAGCTCAAAGCCATGGGCAAAACGCTCGAAGCCCGCCACAAGCAATGGCTCAAGCTGCTGGACAGCGCCGAAAAGCAACTTCGCGCCCGCCAGAGAAAAGCCTTCGACGGCAAGGCTGCGCGCGACGCCAAGCGCGCCCTGCTGGCAGCCGACAGCAAAAAGAACGAAGCCCCCACCGTGCGCGACGCGGCGCTCGAAGCACTGAAGCAGGCTGCCTACTTCATCCATCAGGTGCACTGGCTGCACAGCCGCTTTCCTGACGCGCTGTTTGAGGATGTGGCCGGCTTATGCAAGGCCGTGACGCTGGATGAAATCGCCGCCAATGATTACTCACTCACGCCGGGGCGTTATGTGGGCGTGGCAGCCGCCGCAGAGGACGATGAAGACGACTTTGCGGAAACCCTGCGCGGCATCCAGGCCGAACTGGCCGAGCTGAACGACAAGGCGGTGGAACTGGCGGCGCGGATTGCCAGCAACTTTGAGGAGTTGTTGGGATGAGCTGGCCCGAAGTTGACTTTGAATCCCTCTTCGCAGCACCAAGTCGTAATGGTGTTTACAAGAGTAAGGATCACCACGGTTCGGGGGTGCCCATCGTCAACATGGGGGAGCTGTTTGCGTTTAACAGGATAGGCAATCAGCCAATGTCGCTGATTCGGATGTCCGATGCAGAAATGGACAAAAGCGGCCTCATAGATGGCGATTTGCTATTCGGCCGCCGTTCACTTGTTGAAGAAGGTGCGGGCAAGTGCTCCATGGTTTACAAGCCAGCGGGGCCACTGACCTTTGAATCGTCCATCATTCGAGTTCGTCTCGAGAGAGCGATTGCCGACCCCGAGTTTTTCTTCAACTACTTTCGCTCCCCAGTCGGGCGGTCGAGAATTCGAGCAATCGTTGGAGGTGCTGCCGTAAAAGGGATTCGTGGCAGCGACCTGAAACTGATTAAGGTGCATGTGCCACCACTTGACGAGCAGATCGTGATTCGCCAAGTTGTTGCCCTGTACGACGACCTGATCGCCACCAACCAGCGCCGCATCGCGCTGCTCGAAGAAGCCGCCCGCCGTCTCTACCGCGAGTGGTTCGTGCAGTTGCGCTTTCCCGGGCATGAGTCCGTGCCGGTGAAGGATGGGGTGCCGCAGGGGTGGTTGACTCTGACCTTAGGTGATGTCTGTGACGCTTTAGGCGGTGGAACACCATCCACGGCGCGCCCTGAGTATTGGGGTGGTGATGTGGTGTGGGTGACGCCTACTGACGTGACCCGGAATGATTGTCTTGTAATGCTCGACTCGGAAAAGAAAATCACCGAAGTCGGTCTTGCCAACTCGTCGGCCAAACTGGTGCCGCCTGAAACGATCCTGATGACCAGCCGCGCATCGATTGGCTTCTTTGCGCTGATGGACAAGCCCGCCTGCACGAACCAAGGGTTCATTTCCGTATTGCCCAGGCACGATAACTCTCGGATGTTCCTGCTGTTTAATTTGCTGGGCCGTGTCGAAGAAATGATCGGATTGGCAACCGGCGCGACGTTCAAAGAGCTCTCGAAAAAGACTTTCCGGGCACTGCCAGTGCTATGGCCAACCGATGCTCTCTTGAAATCTTATGAGGATAAAACGTACCCGTTGATTCAGCAGGTTCGATTGATCAAGAAACAGAATCAAGAATTGACCAAAGCCCGCGACCTGCTATTGCCCAAGCTGATGTCCGGCCAACTCGACGTTTCTGGTATCGCATTGCCTGATGAGGTCGCAGCGTGACCACGGTCGCGGCTTCCATCCCGGTGCTGCGCTGGGCCGCGCAGCGGGCACGGCTGCACGACGAAGACTTGTCGGCGCGCTTTCGCAAGTGGCCGCTGTGGCTCAATGGCGAGGCCCAGCCCACCCTCAAGCAGTTGGAAGATTTCGCACGGCTTACCCACACGGCCTTCGGCTATTTCTTTCTACCCGAGCCGCCCGCGCTGGCTTTGCCGGTGCCGGATTTCCGCACCCTGCGCGACGAAGTGCTGCGCGAGCCCAGCAGCGCCTTGCTCGATACGCTGTATCTGTGTCAGCAGCGGCAAGACTGGTACCGCGATTACGCCCGCGTGCATGGCCTTTCCCGCCTGGCGTTTGTCGGCAGCGTGCGGGTGCAAGAAACCCCGCAAGCCGTGGCAGAGCGCATGCGTGCCGAGCTGCAACTCTCCACTGAAGAGCGACGCCAGCTACCCACCTGGACGGATGCGTTGCGGCAATTGATCGCCAAGGCCGAAGAGGCCGGTGTAATGGTGATGGCCAGTGGCATCGTCGGCAGCAACAGCCACCGCAGGCTGGATGTGGGCGAGTTCCGTGGCTTTGCGCTGGCCGACGAGTTAGCACCATTGGTGTTCTTGAATGGCGCTGACAGCAAGGCCGCGCAGATGTTCACCCTGGCGCACGAGTTGGCGCACGTTTGGCTGGGTGCGACCGGTGTTTCGGACACCGAAGCAGGCCAAGTACCCGAGCAGCAAACCGAGCGCTGGTGTAATCAGGTGGCCGCCGAACTGCTGATGCCCTTGCAGGCGGTGCGCGCGGCCTACCAGCCCGGCACCCTGGTCGAGGATGAAATCCAGCGGCTGGCGCGGGAATTCAAGGTGAGCACGCTGGTGGCCCTGCGGCGGTTGTTCGACGCTGGGTTTCTGGATCAGGCCCAGCTGTGGCAGCACTACCGCGGCGAGCAGGCGCGCTTGGCGCAACTGGAACGGCGCGGAACCGGAGGCGGGGACTTTTACCGCACACTTGGCGCACGCACCAGCAAGCGTTTTGCCCGCGCCATCGTCACCAGCACGCTGGAGGGGCAAACCCTGTTTCAGGACGCCTTCCGTATGTTGGGTGTGCGCAAAACCGCCACCTTCTATGAAGCCGCGCGCGAGCTGGGGGTGATGGTATGAGCTACCTGCTCGACGCGAATGTTTTCATCCAAGCCAAAAACCTGCACTACGGCCTGGATTTCTGTCCGGCGTTCTGGCAGTGGTTGATCGATGGCCACGCGGGCGGGCGTGTGTTCAGCATCGACAAGGTGGCCGATGAGATCGCCGCCGGTGTGGACGAGCTGACCCAGTGGGTGCGCGATCACGGCAATGGCCTGTTCCGCAAGACGGATGCCGCCGTGGCCGCCCAATTCGGCAAGGTCAGCACCTGGGTGACCGGCCAGCAGTACGAACCAGCGGCCATCAACACTTTCTTGCAGGTGGCCGATTTCTACCTTGTGGCGCAGGCGCTGGCGGGTGGCCACATCGTGGTTACTCACGAAGTGGCGGCCAATTCGGTCAAACGCATCAAGATCCCCAATGTGTGCATCGGGCTGGGGCTGCGCTTCATGACGCCCTACGAGATGCTGCGCGTGGAAAAAGCCAAGTTTGTTCTGGGAGGCGGGCAACCATGATCCCACCCCTGTGTGTTGTCTCCCTTGGGCTTGGCCCAGCATCTCCGGCCTCCCAGCTGGGTTGCCAAAACGCGCGCATTGCGGGTATACTTCTGACCAACAAAACCCGCCAAGGCTATGCGCGCAAGCGTATCCTCAAACCGGCGGGTTACTTTTTTGTGTGGTCGAAATCGGCTCCGCTGGACTGTGCGGAGGCCGTACTATGAAGCGCCCCTTCGGCAAGCCTGCCACCACACACGCGCAGCAATTGGCACTGCTCCAGCAGCGCGGCATGGTCATCGATGATCCGGTTGCCGCCGAGTTCTACCTGCAACACCTCAACTACTACCGGCTGGGTGCCTACTGGCTGCCTTTCGAGGCCGACCACGCCACGCACACCTTCCGTCCTGGCACCCACTTCGCGCAGGTGCTCGACCTATACGTGTTCGACCGAGAATTGCGCCTTTTGGTGTTGGACGCGATTGAACGCGTGGAAGTGTCGGTGCGCAGCCAGTGGGCCTATCAGTTGGCACATCAGCATGGTCCGCATGCCCACCTGGATGTCACATTGGCGTTCAAGCCTCACCTCTGGCAAACCAACCTCGACAAGCTGAGCGACGAGGTGGGCCGCTCTGACGAGGCCTTCATCAAGCATTTGCAGAGCACCTACTCCGAGGCATTGCCACCGGTGTGGGCTGTGTGCGAGGTGATGTCGCTAGGCTTGCTCTCTCGCTGGTACAACAACCTCAAGCCCATGCCCACGCGCCGCGCCATTGCCGCAGCCTATGGCGTGGACGAAAAAGTGCTCGAATCCTGGCTGCGACACCTTTCGCTGGTGCGCAATACCTGCGCGCACCACAGCCGTCTGTGGAACCGCGAGTTCACCATCACGCCACTGCTGCCGCGCAACAAGCCCGCAGGGTTGGCGGCGCAGTTACAAGCGGGCTCGCGCAAGCTGTACAACGCGCTGGTCATCCTGCTGCATTGCATGGATGTGATCGCGCCACAGCATCATTGGCGCACGCGTCTGAATGACCTGATCGTCCGGCATGGTGTGTCCGTAGCGGCCATGGACTTTCCTGCCAACTGGCGAAACCTGCCCATCTGGCAGGGCCCAAAGCCAGGCACGCCATAACAAGAATCAGGGGGACTGATGGCCAAAAAGGACTACTCCGAAGACCTGCTGATTCAGGCACCCACGGCTGAACTGCTCGAAAAGCAGCTCGGCTGGCAGAGCGTGTTTGCGCAGGATGAGGGAGGTTTCGGGCCCGAAAGTCTGCTGGGCCGCGCTTCGGACACGGAGGTTGTGCTGACCCGTGATGTGCTGGCGGCACTCAAACGGTTGAACCCCGGGTTGCCTGATGTGGCCTATCAGGATGCATTGGCGCAGGTGGTGCAGGACGACATCACCAAATCACTGATCGCGCAAAACGAGGAAAAGTACAAGCTGTTGCGCGATGGCGTACCCGTGAAGTACCGTGACGCTGTCGGTCGGCTAGTTGACAAACGCCTGCGCTTGATCGACTTCGATGAAACCAAGAACAACCGCTATCTTGCGGTGCGTGAGATGTGGGTGCGCGGCAAGCTCTGGCTGCGCCGTCCCGACGTGATCGGCTTCGTCAACGGTTTGCCCCTTGTGTTCATTGAACTCAAGCGTTTCGAGGTGCACATCGACAGCGCGTACAAGAAGAACTACGCCGATTACTTGGACACCATTCCGCACCTTTTCCACTGGAACGCGTTGGTCATTATTTCCAACGGCCACGATGCACAGTACGGCTCGCTGACCTCCAGCAAGGAACATTTCTATCGCTGGAAGCGACTCGATGAGGATGATCTGGAGCCCGGCAAGGACCAGCCCCTGCTGCCGATTCTTTTGCAGGGCATGCTGCACCACCAGCGATTGTTGGACATCGTCGAGAACTTCATATTGTTCGATGCCAGCGAAGGCAGCACCCACAAGATCGTGGCGCGTAACCATCAGTACCTCGGAGTGAATCGTGTGATCGACCGTTTGACCTCCACAGAGGCCAAGGTCCAGGCAGAGGTCGCCGCAGGTCAGCTGGGGGTGTTCTGGCACACCCAGGGTTCGGGTAAGTCGTATTCGATGGTGTTTTTGACCGAGAAAATCCATCGCAAGTTGTCGGCATCTTGGTCGTTCGTGGTCATCACCGACCGCACCGAGCTTGATGATCAGATTGCATCGACATACACTAACTGCGGGCGCGCCAACAGCAAGACTGATCAGGCCAAGAACGGAGCCGCCCTGCGCTCGATGCTGCGTGACCAGAACCGCCGCTATGTATTCGGCCTGATCCAAAAATACCGCGAGCGCGTCACAGAGGCCTACTCTGACCGTGATGACATCATCGTCATCAGCGATGAGGCGCACCGCACTCAGTACGGGCGTCTGGCCCTGAATATGCGCAAGGGCCTGCCTCGCGCGAAGTTCCTTGGCTTCACCGGAACTCCGCTGATCGACACGGGTGAGAAACAGCTTACGCGCGAGGTCTTCGGCGACTATGTCTCCATCTACGATTTTCAGCGCGCGGTCGCTGACGGTGCCACCTTGCCGCTTTTCTATGAGAACGCGGGCGAGAAGCTCAAGATCATCGACCCGACCGTCAGCGAACGGATAACCGAGCACATCGAGGCTGCCAAGCAGGCAGCTACGCTAGACGATCCGTGGTCTGACGAGAAAGAGGACAAGCTGTACCGGGAATTGGCGCGGGACTACCCGATCCTGACCTCACCCACGCGACTGGACAAGGTGGCGCAAGACTTTGTTGACCATTTCCATCAACGCTGGCGTGTAGTCGAGAACGGTGGTGGCAAGGCCCTCATGGTCTGCCTGGACAAGATAACCTGCGTGAAGATGCACGACCTGATTGTGGCCAAGTGGCAGGAGAAAGCCGTCCAATTGGAAGCTGCCGTGGCGGCGGAAGAAGCTTTGTTCGCAGCAAAGAGAAAAATGCCTACTGGTCTCCTCAAGCAGCGACGAGAGCAGGTGGAGTGGATGAAAGCCACCGAATGCTGCGTGGTGGTGTCGCAAGAGCAGGGAGAAGTCGCAGAGTTCGCCAAATGGAAGAATTTCCGCGACGAGCCATTGGACATCACGCCGCATCGCGAAAAGATGGTCAAGCGCGATCTGGAAAAGGAATTCAAGAAACCGGACAACCCTTTCCGCATCGCTATTGTGTGCGCCATGTGGTTGACTGGCTTCGACGTGAAATGCCTGGCCACGCTGTATCTGGATAAACCGATGCAGGGTCATACCCTGATGCAAGCCATCGCCCGCGTCAATCGTGTGGGTGGTGGCAAAAAACACGGTTTGATCATCGACTACAACGGCATGATCAAAAGCCTACGCCGGGCATTGGCAACTTTTGCGCAAGGTGATCGCGCAGGTACTGGCAAGGGTGAAGCTGAACAGGATACCGTGCGAGATGATGCCGAGGCTCTTGCGGAATACGCCGACAGCCTTAAAGCTGCAACGGAGTTTTTGATGGACCTGGGTTTTGATGTTGATGAACTCATCAATGCCAAGGGCTTCGACAAACAGCAACAGATATTGGTGGCTGTGAATCTTGTTTGTGAAAGCGACGAGAGACGCAAGACCTATCAGGTGATCGTTGAGGATGTGCAAGCGCGCCATCGTGGTCTTTTTCCCCACCCAGGTCTTTTCGATTTTGATGCGGTAGAGAGTGCTGTCACAGCCATTTACAACAAGATGCAGGATGCACGTGTAACACCCGATGTCAGCAGCTTGCTCCAGGATTTGTACGACGTGGTGGATGTGTCAGTAGCAACCGACGCTCCGGCAGTCAGGGAACCTACTGCGCGGTATGACCTTTCCAATATCGATTTTTCACGCCTGCGTGCCGAATTCGAGAAGTCGCCATTCAAAAATGTCGTGGCGATGAACTTGATGGAAAAGATCGAGGAGCGCCTTGCGGCAATGGTGGCAAAGAACCCCACACGGGTGGACCTGTATGAACGCTATCAGGCGATCGTTCAGGAATACAACAAAGACAAGGATGCGGCAGAAATTCAGAAGGTGATGGACGACCTATTTGCCTTCAATGACGACTGCAGTGAAGAGGAAAAACGCTACCTCCGCGAGGGCCTGGATAGCGAAACCGAATTGGCGGTGTTCGATTTGCTGCAGAAGGATTCACTCACTAAGGGAGACCGCAAAGCGATCAAAAAGGTTGCCAAGGATCTGCTAGGAAAATTGGCAGATCAGCGGTTTGCGATGGAGCGTTTGCGTAGCATGGCGACTGTGCAGGCGCAGATGAAGGCAGAGATCATCAAGCACTTGTACGCCCACCTACCGGCCAGTGCTTACGATCCAGACGAAATCAACATTAAGGCTGGAGCTGTGTTCGCTCACATTTACAGCACTGGACTGGATATGGCTGTTTACCACTGAGGTGTTATGCCAAGGGTCTAATGATTTTTAGATTAGAGACGCGGGAAATGGCAACGGAGACTTTGATAAAACAGTTACGCGACGCGATCACCGACTGTCCCCAGTCGCCGGTCGATGAACTGCTCATTAACCCCGACTGGGGCAAGGTCATCCCGAAAATTCTGAAGAAAATGGCGGCCAACGGGTCACCCGCGCCGCTATTTGAGACAGACGACGACCGTCTTTCATTCGTGATTCGTTTGCCTCTGCATCCGTTGGCGCTTGTCCCTCCAGGCGATTCCCCGCAAGTCACCCCGCAAGTAGGAATGCTGCTGTCGCGGATAGAAGGTGAAATGACCCGGCAGGCCATTCAGGATGCTCTGGGGCTGGCCGACCGTGAACACTTTCGCAAGACCTATTTGGCACCAGCTTTAGAGCAGGACGTCATTGAAATGACTCTACCTGACAAACCCAACAGTCGCAGTCAGCGTTACCGCCTGACTGCCCTTGGGCAGCGTTGGTTGGCGGCACAGCCGGGCGACGACAAATCCTGAAATCGGCCTATGCAACTTCAACTATGTCCCAGTCCGATAGGTGCTGGGGCACGCATGACAATTTTTGTAAATAAACGGTCATAGATAGGAATTCTTGGAATTCTTTCGGACAAGGGGTCCGTGTTACTTTGAAAAGCCAAGTCTAGTTTTTTCCAGTCTTCATCCGTCAGTACTTTTATAGCCTCAGGAATGATGACGGTTTCTTCAATGCGCATGTGTTCGAGATAGAAATCGAGATATTTGTGAGTTGCATCCTCAAATGCTTGTCGGCGAAGGTCACCCAACATTTCCCAAGCTACAAGCAGTTGTTGCAACTTTTGAACTTCGGCCTCGCCTTTTGCATGTTCTTTTTCGAGCTTGTTGATGACCTCAATGGCTTGAGGTGATCTAGCCGCAAGCGGAGGAAAAAGAAGGGTTGATTCTTTGACATGGTGCTGTTTTTCAGGAATTTCATCAATGTAGAACAGCATTGCTCTTAACACGTCAAAGAAAATTTCAGGCTCATCTTTTGGCCCGCGATTTAGCATCATACGGATAGAGTGGAGCACAGAGGATAAGGACGCGTGTTCTTCATTGATTATTCTGATGCTGAGATGTTGCATTTTTATCTCCTTTATTCATGCAGATTGCAAGTGATGATTGGTTAGCTCAGGCGTTAGTAAGAACTTGATGAGGTCGGATACCTTTTTAATTTGTTCACCAAACGGTAGCGTTCCTGCGCCTCTGAAGAAAAGACCTCGTTTCATGTCACCATCCAATGCATGACTGAGTTGTTGGTCTATGCAAAATTGACCAATATTTGAGTCACCGTCACGCAAACCACAATGCTGTAAACAGTCAAAAGACATATTGCATTTGGCCTTGGGGTGGGCGCGATCTTGCAGCACTGGCAGGATGCGCAGGTATTTGTCCAGCCAGGGTGTGAGCACGGCACGGGCAGGCAAGCCCGCTACGCTGACAAATTCCACCAGGTCTTGCGGTTTTGCCTGCGCAAGGATGCGCTTGAAGACGGCCGAGGCATCGCATTCTTCTGTAACTGCAAAGGCGGTGCCCAACTGCACGCCAGCAGCGCCCAGGCCTTGCAGTCGCACAATGTCGGCGTGGCTGTTGATGCCACCTGCAGCGATCAAAGGAATCTCACGCTCGTAACCAGTCTGGCGGAAAAAATCGCGCACCTGCGGCAGCACCACCGCGAAGTCAAAACGAGCATCGCCTAGATCGGCCACTTTCGCCGCACCCAAATGACCGCCGGCTAGGCGCGGATTCTCGATGACGATGGCATCGGGTAATCGGCCTTTTTTTTCCCATTTGCGCACCAGCAATTGCACGCCACGTGCGTCCGACAAGATCGGGATCAGCGCCACATCGGGGTGTTCTTGGGCCAGATCGGGCAAGTCCAGAGGCAGGCCAGCCCCTACCACCAATGCATTGGCACCGCTTTGAAGAGCTTGCCTGACATAGGCCTCGTATGCGCTGAGGGCTTTCATCACGTTCACGGCGATCCAGCCCTGACCTTGCGCAGCTTCTCGTGCGGCGTGGATTTCGCGGTCAAGTGCTTCCAAGTTGGCCGCGTTGATGCGTTCACGTGCATCGGGTTCCTTGTCCAGATGGCCTGTTTGTGCCATTAAGTCGGCATGGCGACGACGCAGGTCTACCGACGAGATGGTGCCCATGCCCCCAAGTTTGGCCACAGCCGAAGCCAGGCCAGACGCCGACACGCCCACTCCCATGCCACCTTGCACGATGGGTAGTAATGTTTTACCGCGAATGTGCAGAGGCTGCAAGCCAGCGGCTTCGCTCATAGCCAGCCAATCGGTGGAATGGGCTGACGTCAAGTTGATATTCATGGCTCAGTGCTGTGACTTGTCTTCGAAGATTGGAAACAGCAGGTTGTTTTCCAGGTGAATGTGCTCGATCAGGTCTTCGGTCAGGCGGGCGGTGCCTGCATAAAGCGCTTGCCAGGTGTTGCAGGCCCCGGCGGGGGGCTGGTGCTGGGTGGTCAACTCGGCCAATCGCTCCAGTTGGGCGCCATGACTCGCATGTTCGTGGCGCATCATGCCAATCGGTTGCACCACCATGGGGTGGCCGCCTTGCTTGAGCAGTGGGAACAGGATTTGTTCTTCCTTGGCCATGTGCTCCAGTAGTTCTTGCTCCATCGTTTCCAGATGCGCGGCCAAGCCGTGCGGCACCTGTGGGTGGTCGCGGTGCACGGCTTCCACACGGCGGGCCATGCGGATGAGTTCGGGCAGTTGCTGGCGATGCACCTCGTGGTAGCGCTGCAGGATGTGGTCCACCAAATCGCTTGCCGAGGGGGTGGGGGGCAGCACATCGCTGCGCTGCAGTGCGTTCAGGGTTTGCAGCACTTCATCGGTATTCAGGCCTTTTTCTTCGCAGGCTTTTGCCAGAGGCTTTTGCCCGCCGCAGCAAAAATCGAGCTTAAGTTTGCGAAAGATCGCGGTGGCCCCGGGGATTTGCACTGCGAGCGAACCGATGCTTTGCAGGGCTTGGCCTGCAGGCGTGGGGGCGTTCTGGTTGGCAATTTGTGTCATGTGTTTTCCTTTAAAGATTCATGTGGTGTGAATTTATTATCGGATAAGATTCATAT
>JACCDT011033066.1_pt1 | contig 18052 bp, 27 predicted proteins | sample 7446291 | NCBI WGS metagenome assembly JACCDT01 (sample SAMN15323446, study PRJNA562643) | freshwater metagenome | isolation source: river surface water | place: USA:Blue River Watershed | collected 2017-08-17 | reverse complement strand
CGGCATTTTCAGATGCAGACCACAGCGATCTGGACGAGGTGAGCCACTTGCAGTCCGATTGATTGCGCGGGTTGTGCACGACCACCGACCCACGAGCGGGAAATATCAGGGACGACGAGTAAGAATGGTCGTAGACTGTGGGCGGGCAGAGAGTGGGATAGGGGTAGCTGCCGTACTCGAAAGCAATCCTGTGGAAATCTTCCCTCAACAGGGGGAATCCATCGTGGTTGATGACGAGTCTCTGGAACGAGCGCATCGTATTGCGATCCTTCCGGGGCGACGCCTTGAAAGCGGGTAACGGGATTCGAACCCGTGAGAAAAGTTTGGAAAACTCTTATGTTGCCACTACATCATACCCGCGAAAGCGCACGCAGTGCATGAAATGCGCTGCGTGCGTACATGAGCTTACGCTATCTTGTCGGCAACGAGCGACCAGATCTGAACAATCATGTTCTTGATCCAGACGACTCCCTGCCATGAGAAGGGAAGCAGTGCGAGAGTGATGAGGAGGGAGCGTGTCACTCCCGCCTTGCAGAGCCATCGGTCGAGGAATGAGCAGCATTCCTTCTTCGGTGCCTCGCACTCGGCATTGGGGGTTCCATTGTACTTCATGTTTTGTCAAGCGTCCAGCGACCGCAAGTCCTATGGTTTTCATCCCCTCGCTGGGGGGATGATGCCATTTTAGTCTGGACTTGCGGACTTATTAGACATTCTTGACTTCTTTGCCTTTTTTGCGAGGACTTGGATGGGGTCGCCCATGTTGGCAATCTCTACCCGCATGGCATTCTCCACATGGGGAGCATTATGGGACATCTCCTCGGAGATGCACATAAATGCAGTACGCATCTCACGGGTGGGGTAACTCATGGGAGAAATGCCCCAACGAGTCTTGACGATTGACGCGCCCTTGCTGTTGATCGTCCACACGACCGAAACCGACCCCTCCACCGAACCCTGCTTCAACTTGGCGATCCAAGTGCATGAGGGACGCACCGACCATCTGGCGTAGAACTCATGGATTGTCCAAGAGGGAAAGCGATCCTGGAACACAGACTGGATCGACTGCGTGATTCCTTCGGCTACTTGTGCAAGGTCGCTCATGTATTCACATGCCTCCGGGCTGACGCCTATCCTATCAGACCGCACTCGCGGAGAGAGGCTATTGTCTCCGACTCCATGTTTTCCTGCACCATCCCTTTTTCCGCAAGGGCGAACAGGTTGAAGTTTCCATATTCCCCGTGGTCGCGCAGGCTTTGGAACCATCCGAAAGCCGTGCCGTCTGGATCGACCTCCAGAACATACCACTTATGATGCTTGTTCGCAGGATTCACGATCTTGGCAAGGACATGCGCTCTCTCTCCGCGCATGTCCGACTCGCCTAGTCGCGGAGCGTTGCTTGAGATGAGGATTCCTCCGAAGTCTTGGAAGTCAAATGGCATTTTTCAACTCAATGGGTGTAAGCCAGCGCGCCCATCCTTCAAACGGAGAGTCGATGGGCATGTCCGTCTGGACTGCGCTGACGAAGCTGCTGCTTGGATCGGAGTCGCGGATGGTGGTCACGAAGGTAAGAGACTTGTAACCGTAGTTGAAGTGAAGGGCAACCACGCGAACGCCCTTGCGAAGACTGTATCCATCCTGCATCGTCCACTCGATTCCGCCCATGTTGAGGATCACCCCGTCCACAGGGTCAAGGTCGGCGACGATGCACTCCTTCGCCGCAACCGCCGTGGAGATGGGGTTCTCTCCTGTATGGATGAGCAGGGGGGAATCTGGATACGAGAACAGCACATGGCTGTCAGAACCCTCGCCCACCATCGCCCGTGCCTGACCGCACTCCACGATGAACAGGGCGATGAGTGCGGCGACCTTCTCCTGATCGTCTGGGCTACGCACATTCTCTACGAAAGACGAAAGCCATTCGCCAAGAGAGGGGAAGTGAGATTCCTGTAGCGTGGTGATGGTGAGCATGATTGGCTTCCTTGCCGGGCTGACGCCGTGTTACTTGGGTGCTTCCACGATGGAGGCGGTGAGTCTCTTGGACTGCAACTGATCTCGCTTGAACTCCGCATGTTCCTTGAGGCAAGTAGCCACCACAGCCATGCCCTTGACATGGGCTTCCTTCGTCCTGTCAACAGCCGCCATCGGGTCTAGGCGGGTAACGGTGATGAGGGTCTGGATGACGTACTCAAAGTCGTTCACGGAGTCGTTGTGCAGCACGACATTCCACATGGGAGGCTGCTTCGGCTCTGGCTTGGAGGTCTTTTCGGTGGGTGCTTGCTCGGTTTTCATGTGTGTTTCTCCTCTTTTTTTTCGGAACGCCCGCAGCAGGACTCGAACCTGCAACCTAGTCTTTAGGAAAGACTTGCGCTATCCATTTACGCTATGCGGACTTCGGTGGGTCATTGTGGCACGGATCCCTTTCTCTGTGAAGCCGCAGCCTTGAGTTGCAGGATGGGATCGTTGCTCAAGTTCATGGCAACGCGGTGGGTGATGTCCTGCAATTCTCCCAGACGCATTTCTGCGTCCAGGTCGTTATTGGTCATGTTTCTGGGGTTGACGATGATCTGCTCGTACAGTTTCGTCGTTCCCTGCGGTGCATCGGAGTGCTTCGGATTGGGGTAGATGTACCCGCGCAAGGAACACTCCAAATGGTCGCCGCTTGAGTGCGTTCGGCTCACGCGCACGATCAGCCTGACCGCGCTGACATTGCCGCCGTAGCGTTGCGGCACAATCATCGTCCACAGCCTGTATGACGGATCGTGCCTGGTGTATTCCTTGAAGGACTTGCGGGCGTTGCGCCGCAACTTGACCACGGCACTCTCACCTTGAGCAATGGTTTCGATGAAGTGGACATGTGGGAAGTAGAGCATAATGTCCAATGCTTCCGGGCTGACGCCGACTACCGCTTGCCCTGCTTACGCATGCTTTCGATCTTTTCGCGGAGGCGATCCACCTCGTCCTGAAGGTCATCGGCTCGCTTCGTAGCCTTGCCTGCGTCCAGAAGAGCCTTCTGGACTTCCTTCAAGGACTTGCCAACAGCCGTGCTGCCCCATTCATTGCGGGACTTGCCTTCGGTGAACTTCTCCTTCGCGCCCGCCCGCTGCGATTCGATCATGGCGGTGATGGCGGCAGGGTCGAGCTTGGAGGTGACGGGCATGTTGGCAACCACGGATTCAAAGTCCCGCAACGCCTGTGCGTCGGAAAGCACTCCGATGACTTGCTCCGTCTGATTGGCGACATCGGCACTTTTCACGCTGATGCCGAACAACTTGGCAGGGTCGATGGAGGACGAGGCGATGGTTCCGGACGCAAGTGCGATGATGAGTGCGATCTTCATGTATGTTCTCCTCTAACGGACAGAGTGGGATTCGAACCCACGGTAGGATTGCTCCTACACAGCATTTCCAATGCTGCTCCTTCAACCGCTCGGACATCTGTCCCTGTTTTTCATTGTAGTCAACCGAAGCGGTCGAGGAGGAAGTAGTAGAACTTCCAGAACAACTTGGGCTGCATCCAGCAGGGAACGGTGGAGATCCACCATTCCATGACTCGTTCAAGACGGGGAAGCCAGAAGGGTACTGTGTGCATGAACTTTCCCTGTCCGGGCTGACGCCCTACTCGTCGTTTTCCTCGTAGTCATCGTCATCTTCCTCGTACTCCGCTTCTCCCTCGGCAGCGGACAGGGTGAGCAGGGTGATGGTCAGGTCGTTGGAGTAGCAGGTTCCGCATCCCGCTCCAGAGTCGGAGTTGAATGCCCAGAACAGGTCATCCACATTCCTGCCATTGCCCTCGCAGATCGCCTTCCAGATGCCCAGAGCCTTCTTCTCCGTAGCCGTGTCCACGCAGGAGAAGTTCATGTGATCGGTCAGGTCGATCTCGTCCGTGCCTCCCCAGTAGTAGAAGGAAATGGTTTCGATGCCGCGAGACATCGCAAGCACCGCAAGGGCGCAACTGTAGTCATCGTGGTCGCTCTCTGCCGCGAGTTTGGTGAGAGCCTTCTGAACCTTGACTCCCTTCACATCGTCGCGCTTGAGGACGATCTTGAGCATGTCCTTCGGCACGGCATCCTGCATTCCGTGCATGACCATGAGCGCGGAGAAGTCCTCAAGACTGGGTACAGCCTGCTCAAAGATTCCCTCGCCTCCCATGCGGGAATCAAGCATCTCGGCGAGCTTGCTGCGGAACTTGCGGGTCTTGATTCGGGTGAGCCACTTCGGGTGGATGGCGGGAAGTTTGGTAATCATGGACTGATGATCCTCCGGGCTGACGCCATCAGGGGCGGTCGGTTCCATTGTCTGCGGGAAGCACGCCATCGTACTTGTCGTACGGGAGTTCTTCCTCCACAGGCTTCGGGTCTGACGCAGATTCCCCTTGCGCGAAGAACAAGTCCCATCCACGCATCTTCGCGTATTCCTCGCGCCAATACCCGTGACGAGCGCACACTTCCTGCCTCGCCTCGTCTCGCTCCTTGAGGATGATGAGGGTATCGGACTTCCACGCCTCAAGGACGCTCTTCTCCCCCGTGAGGGCTTCTCGCAACTGCTTGATCTCATCCGCAGCCCGCTTGAGGATCTGCGGAGACAGCATGGTGAGAAGGTCAGGATCATTGAGGATGTCGAGGATGTCCCTGTCGTTGCCGTAGGTGTGCGGGTTCATGCCTATTCGTCCTTCCGGGCTGACGCCAACTCAAGCAGCAGCATCGCCGCCTTGATCGCCTTCCTTCTCCGCAATGCCAGAGGGACGCAGCGTGAGCATGTGGGGAACTCGTGCATGAAGGCAAGAGCGACTTCCGTGCTGCTGTACCTGTCGAGTACGGGCGCACCATTCCTGCCCGCAAGCAGATGCACCTCGTCGTTGCTGTCACGCAGGAATATCACGCCCTGACTGTGAAAGCAGATGCTCCTTACGGTAGCCTCTCTTGCGGGTTCCTTGCCTTCCATGAATGCCCCGAGAGAGACTTGCACTCTCCTAATACGGATTAAAAGTCCGTTGCTAAACTACCTCAGCTATCGGGGCTTGAGTAACGCTACGAGCGCGTGAACGCCCATTATAGTGCGCTTTGGGGGATTTACTCCCGCCCGACACTCATTCCCACGGCAATGTCTCTGAACTCTGCCGTGTCCGCTGCGATGTCGTAGATGAATGAGCGTAAGCCGCTTGTAGATAAGGACTTGCTGCTGTGCATCATCTTGGAGACATGGTAGAACAGTTCTCCGATGCACTCTGTCTCGTAGCCGTCGCCCTCGTCAATCGAGTAGCCGCCCATGCCCGTCTTCTGGCTGCTCCGAAGCAGGAAGGGGATGAGAGTGGCACGGTCGGAGTAGGATTGATCGTCGTACTCGTTGCGGATCACCAGACGCGCTTCGATGCGGTCGTAGTCCATGCCGATGAGAACCGTGCGAACAACGGCAAGCATGTCGGCGCGGGTCCATTTCACGCCACCCACATGAAGCATCCGCACAAGATTCTGGATTCGCTCGTCGGAGTGAAGGCGCGCAGGGATGATGTGCGCCATCAGCGGGCACGAAGTCACCATCCGCACCCACATGTCGGTGATGTCATCGCTCACGGGCAACTTCAGATGCTGGCACATGCTGCCTGCCACATGAAGCTCGCATCCGCTTTCGTCCATCCACCTGTGGATCAGGGTCTGCTCCATCTTCTGTTCGCCGTTCCATTGGGTGTAGCGACCCACGAAAGGAGAGGAGGAGGAAAGCAGCCCAGTCTCATTGTCGCTCAAGTATCCTGCGCGGCAATGAATGAGGGTGGGGAACAGGGTGTTGTCGTGATCTTCCTGGCTCATGCCTTTGCCTCCTCTGGGCTGACGCCCGCACACGGCATTGCCTCCCCGATGGCGGTCGGCTCGTTGTCGGATTCCTCCGACAGCCGCCGCGCCCCCTTCGTCATCCACGCCTCAAGAGGCATGTTCTTGAACCAATCCTGTGGGGTGGGGATGCGTCCCATGTCCTCAAGCACATGCTGCTCACCGATGGCGCGGATGGGAACGGTGCGACCATCGCTCTTGCGGGTCAGCACCGTGCCGAACACCTGTTCGCACATGAAGATGCCGAACGAAGAGTGCAGGATGGCGCGGTGACGGACATCGGGCAGATGGCTCTTGGTCTGGTCGAACCAATCGTGGATGTGCTGATAGTCGGAAGGAACTCCTCCGAACCGCTTTGCAGATGACTTCGCATGGTAGTAGGGATGGCTCATGTCTTTCCTTCCTTCCGGGCTGACGCCGCAGATCAATCGTTGTCTGGCATGGGGATGTCCACGCCTTCCCAGAGTGATCCCTTATGCTCCACCGAAGTGTATCGCTTGACCTCCACATCTGTCTCCAGAGCATAGGTCAGTTTGGCTAGGTCGATGGTGAAGTTGCCGTTGTTGTAGTACGGCTCGTCGTTGCCAAACCCAAGCGGCAGCATGAGATGGGCGAACTCGACCATATCCATCTCGTCCACCTCGTCGCCGTCAAACTCCTCGCCGTCACGGACGACCTTGATATCGCTTGCGGAGCCTTCGTCGCCACCGCCGTAGAAGTTGAACGACACCGAATCGTAGCCAGAGCGGTACAGGCGCATGGCAGCGGCAAAGGCATCGCCCTGATAGGCAGCCACGCGCCTCGCCCACATTTGGTCAAAGTTGCTCTTGTCCTGATTGGCGATTGCCGACAGACGCAGAACAGACTCAAGCTCGTTCTTGTGCTTGGCGACATCTTCGGTGGGCAAGGCTCGGATCATGGGCGGGTTCATCTGGACAAGCGCAATCGCAAGCGGCTGATCCAGAGCCGAATCCACGCCGTACATCTTCTGCCACTTCTTGATCCACTTCCGCATGAGCGGTGCGTAGACCTTGTTGAAGTGCCTTGTGTATCCGCGCCTCTCGTTGGGGAACGGTGCTAGAACATCGTTGACATCAAGATTCTGTTCGCTCATGGCTATGCTCCCCTCCGGGCTGACGCCCACCTGTCGTGCCTACCCATGTGGGCTTGATCCAAACCGTCTTGACGAGCGAGTTGCGTTCGCCGTGCCGCTGCTGCCGCATGTGCCCTCGGCGCAGGTGGAAGCGCGGACTCGCGTGGGTTCCCGTTGCGTCCTCCGGTGCAATGGCTCGGGAGAGGGTCATAACCTGCCCCTGCCAGAGTTCGCCCTTGCCGCGCTTGGGATTCGCAGCGCGGACAAGTCGCGGTGCGGGAGAGTGGATGTCGCCCACCGTGTTCATGGCGATGAGCAACTTGATGCCCATGCGGAATGCCCATTGCGTCTGCTCGGAGTCGCTGCGAACCGTGGGATTGTCCGTAGGATCAACGGGAACGCCGTTCCTGTCGTACACGATCTTGCTGCCGTACTTGTCCATCGTGTCCGACCACGGTCCCTCGCACGGAATGCGAACCCATCCCATGTCTCCCTTTGTGTCGAGCATCGTGCCTTCAAGCACGGGGCGGTCACGCAAGGTAGTCTGGGAGCCGTCCTCCGTCCGCAGGAAGTAATCGAACCTGGACAGGGTCACGGCAACGGGAGCGACCGTAATGTTCTTGCCCATGAACTCCATGCCATACGGCATGTACGGAGGCTCGGTGGGCAGCACGAACATGATGGAGTCCGCAGGAAAGCGAACATCCGCAAAGTCGATGTTGCTCACATCCGTCTTGTCCAGAGCGTCGATGAGCTCGCGGCTCGGGAAGTAGGTGGGAGCGTTCAGTCTCCGCAGGATTCCCGCCGCATTCGCCACGCACACCCTGAGGTCGCGCGGAGGATTGTAGCCCATCTGCTCCAGATCGGGATGGATGATGGAGAACGAGGTAGTCCACCAGAGGCGCGGGTGCATGTAGCCGTTGGGCGGCATGATCCTGCGGGGCATGAAGGAGGCAAACTCCTCCTTCAAGCCGTCGATGGTTTCGATGAGTTCCGCATTGGCTCGCAGGGCTAGTGTAGATTCGACATCCATGCCTTGCCTACCTTCCGGGCTGACGCCATTGGGGAGAGCCGCCCCGTCCTGCGTTCGTCCGCGCGAGGAGGGGCGGCGTCGCCCCGGCTGTGCTGATGGTTCTTTTCACGATTTCTCAATCGCTTCGTACAAGCCTACTGTCTCCATGCGGTCAGCGTCGATCTCGTACATGTCGAACCGATCTGCGATCTCCTCCACGGAGCGCATCGCGGCATCGCGTCCACCCGCCGTGCCGTTCCATTCGAGTCGCTTGCAGCTCATGCTAGACCACACGCCTTCCTTGCTTTCCTTGCCCTCATGCATGAACACGCGGGAGATTTCCCCGTCCGCGAGCAGGATGAGGCATGTCACTTCCTCGCATCCCTCATCATCATGCTCGGACGAGCAGATGAGCAGGGAGAGGGAAGCCCCTCTGGAAGCCTCGCGGCTCCCAGAGGGGTTTTCACCTTCGCAGCGGTTCACACCGCCACCGCTTCGCCGCACCATGCGTAGACCTTGCGGCGACCCTCTCCCGCGCTCTCTGCGGTGATCTGCTCACCGTTCTTGAGCGCGGACAGAGCCGTGCCGATCTGACCGCCGATGCTCTTGGGAACCTTGATTCCCGCGTTGCCGTAACGCTCACGCACCATGCCTTCGATGGCATCGGTGGTCATCGGGACGGACGATCCCTGAAGAATCTCCGTCACGATCTGCTTCACGCCCTTGCCATCGGGACCGTTGGGCTTGCGACCCGCCGTGCCGCCCGACTTCTCCGCAGGGGCGGTAGCCGCCTTCGGCTTGCGACCCGCCTTCTGCTTGACGGGCTTCGCCGCCTTCGGCTTGCGACCCGCCTTCTGCTTGACGGGCTGCGCCGACTCGGTGGCTTCGCCGCCGTTCAGCAGAGTGCCGATCTGCGATGCGACATGGGCGCGGAGCGCGCTCTGCCGCTGCGAATCGGAACCCGCCAGACGGTCGAACTCGGCGGTAGCCGTCTGGATCGTCTGCGCGAACTTCGCCATCGCGCCGAAGTAGGTCGCGGGGGGAATGCGGAGCGCGTTGCAGACGGCAAGCGGACTTGCGGACGGGGGAAGGACGGTGCTGTTCTTTGCCTTGCGAGACATGTCTGAAACTCCTGTACGGGACTGTTGTGTTGCTTCCCCTTTGCCCGCGAGGGGGAAGCCCCTCCCCCATGCCAATGCGCGGCTGATGGGGGGAGGGGATTTGACCTGTTGATGTATTAGCCCACCGGGCTGACGCCAGAACCCGCGACCACCGTGGTCGAGGACTTCACCTTCGGCTTGCGGCTCTTGGTCGCCTTCGGCTCTGCCACGGGAACGCCCCGCGCTGCTGCCGCCGCCTTGTACGCCGCCTCCAGAGCGGCGAACCCTGCATCGGTCATCTCGCCTCCCATGTGCGCCTCGCCCTCCGCGATGAACACGGTTGCCGCGTCACCGATGACGGAGGAGTTGGGAGCCTTCGGCGTGGAGCCGATGGGGTCGAGAACGGTGCTAGACCCGTCGATCTCCTTCGTCGCGGCGGCGTAGACCTTCTTGATCTGCTCCGAACCGCCCGTGACAACGGGAACGCCCGCCGCCTCCGAAGTCACCGCCTGCGAGTGGCGGGTGAGGAGATTGTTCACAAGCTCGCGCTTGGTGGCATCCGACATGCGCGGCAGGATGAACTCCACGATCCACTCCGCAAGCGGTGCGTTCTTCGCAACGCTCTTGGCGGGTGCGCCGATCTGGAAGCCCGTGCCGATCACGGCAACCGTAGTGCCGTCGAACTTCGCGCTCGGGTTGTTCATCACGAAGTCGCGGTCAGCGTCCTCGTTGCCCTTGCCGTGCGGCGTGAGAGCCGCCTTGCGGAGCATGTTGGAGGCGATCTGGTTTGAAGCCGCAGTAAAGAGAGTGTTTCCGATGTTGCTCATGCTGTTGCTGCCTGTTCTAGCCTGTAGCCCTGTTTGGGGTGAGGCATGTTCCTGACTGCCCTCCCCACCGTGGGGAGTAGCGACATTACGATGATACATCCGGGGCGACGCCCGTCAACCTTTTGGTGACATTTTTTCACAAATCTATCAAATAGTTCTCCCGCCCCCAGAGGGAATCCCGCCCGTCAGGACGGGACTCCGATCTGGACGCACTCACCGAAGGGAGGCTTCTCCGAAGTGGTCATCACCCAGATGACATCCATCGAAGGCTTGTCCCCGAAGCTCCCGTAACCATCGGTGATGTAGACACATACATCGACGGGGACACGGTTGGACTCAAGGTGGGCGAACACGGGTGCGAAGTCCGTCCCGCCGCCGCCCTTGAACTTGGTCGGCACGGCTTCCGAAGCGTCGAGCCACCGTCCATCGTGGACTTCCGCATCGCAGTCGATCAGGTAGATGCCGCAACCGAACTGCTTGCGGATTTCTTCAATCTCCGCGACCGCTTGTGAGATTTCAGCCTCACCGATGGAGCCAGAGGTGTCCACCGCGAAAGCGATCTTCGGTGCGTTCATTCCGAACGGCGAGGGAAGGTACATGTCCTGCCAGACGAAGCGGCGGCTCGGCGGGAGGAAGTGGTAGTCATCGCGGCGGTCGCGGCTCACGCCGAACCGAAGGTACTGGCGCAACTTCTCGCCCCACGGAACCTTGCTGTCCACCTTCTGCGACACCATGCGCTCCAGACCTTCGGGGAGCTCGCCCTGCTGCTTGGCGTAGGCGGCTGCACGGGCAATCGCCCCGTCCCAATCCCGCTCCGACTGCTTCTCCTCGTCGCCGCGCTCACGGGCGACCTTCTCGCCATCCTGCGGCTCTCCGTTTGGATTCTTGTCCTCCTGCATGTCCTCACCCGTGCCGCCCACGATGATCTTGCCGCCGCCCTTGCCGCCCTTCCCGCCCTTGCTTTCCTTCAGCAAATCCTCGTAGATTTGCTCCGAAGTCAGGTCGCGGTACTTCTCGTCAAGGCAACCGCCTTCGATCCACGAATCATGCCCCATCTGATCGACAAGGATCAGGTTCTCCGCGAAGTCGTTGGCGGCGTTCCAGAGCATCGGGTCGCGGTTGAGGCGGCGGTCGAAGTGAGAGAACGCGACATGCCCGATCTCATGGGCGATCAGGAAGCAAAGCTGCTTGTCGCTCAACTTGTCCATGAAGGCGCGTCCCAGACGGACATTGCCGCTCTTGTCCACGCAAGCCGTAGGGACATCGGACACCATGAACCGACAGGATGCCGTGAGGAAGCCCCAGAACGGCATGTAGCGGTACAGGGTCATGCAGCATCCGTCGATGCGCTTCTGGCGTTCGCGGTCGAGTCCGTCGAGGACATCCGCGCCAGAGTAGGTGGTGGAGGGGGAAGCGGCGGGGGAAGCCGTAGCCACCCCCGCCGCACTCGTTGACTTGTTGGTTCGCTTTGCCATAGTGATTGCTCCATGTTCCGGGCTGACGCCCATCACTTGCGGATGCCGTATCGGTCGATCAGTTCAGAGTGCTGCGTGACCCACTTGTGAGCCGCCTTCGCGGACAGGATCGCCTTGCGGACATCGTTGTTGCCCACCATCGAACGGACGATGAACAGACAGGTGATCTCTGGAGGCATGACACCCGCGATCTCACACGCCTTGTCTGCGTTCGCAGCAATGAACTTGGCATCGCCACGGAGAAGGCGGGAGGACAAGCCCATCGCCACCGCGTAGGACACCGACATCCGCTTGGGGTTGTGGGTGAAACGCTCACGACCCGTCAGCAGCGCGTCGATGTCTGGCATGTCCTTCAGTTCGCGGCGGTAGCCGTCGAACTCCGCTGCCGCGCCCTTGCCGATCAGTCCTGCGACGAAATCCATGTCATCCGTGCCAGACGCGATCAGGTTGCTCACACGCTCCCAAGAGCGGGGCGAGGCAAAGTTCTCGTACTCGTCCTTGCTGTCCGTGGACAGGAGGGCGGGACGGAAGTTCAAGAAGCCCACGACATCATCGTGGATGCCCGAACCGAACGCCCAAGTAGTCCACGACTTGACATCGGGTTCGTAGTTCACGATGGCGAAGCGGTTGCGGAGCGGAGCCGAAAGCGGCTGCACATGGGCGCGATGGGCAGTCTTGTTTCCTGCCGCGCAGATGTACCAACCGTCACCCAACTTGTGCGGACCGCACTTGCGGTCGAGGATGATCTGGAGGGCGGCGTTCATCACGCTCACGGGAGCCGTGTTCAACTCGTCGAAGAACAGGATGCCCTCGCCGTCCTGCGGGATGAACTCTGGACGCGCCCACTCCACATTGGGTCCCTTGTCGGAACGGTCAACCAGAGGCAGACCGCGAAGGTCAACGGGGTCGAGCATGGACAGGCGAATGTCGATCACCTTCTTGCCCTCCGCTGCCTGATGGACTTGCTGCGACTTGCCCACCCCTGGTGCGCCGAAGATCATGCACGGGATGTTCGCTGCCTTGTAACGCTTGATGGTGTCAACGAGATTCATTGTGTGTTCCTTTGACTGCTTTCCTGATCCTGCCAACCCCACTAGGGGACATGCCTTTGACCTTCCGGGCTGACGCCGAAGATCACCTTCCCATCATCTTGATGAGCCTTCGGGCTGCAATGACTCCGCGCCGCTGCTTCGCCGCCGTGTTGAGGAACTCGTACAGGCACGGAGCCTGACCGATCCACGACACAAGCCTGTCGGGTGTCTCCTTCGTGCAATGGAGCAGGGCGTTGCGGAGCCATCCCCGCTCTCCCTCGCCCTCCTTCCATTCGGGAACATCGCGCTCAAGGACATGATGGGTTCGCAGCGTCCTGTCTGCCTTGCTGCTCCAACGCCTGCCGATGATGGGAACGGCTGCGTCCACAAGAGCCTGACCCTTCGGGGAGTCTGGGGGAATGAACCTGCCGATGGACGAGATGGCATCCGTCATCAAGGTTCCACGAGAGTTGTAGATTTCCACCAGATCGTGCATGAAGTCCGCGCACTCTCCCTCTGGAAGTCCCTGCAACACGGTCTTGACCATAGACATGTCGCCCGTGACCATCGCTGCCACCGCGCTCTTGTCCTCCGCGTAGATGCCGATGATGTCGTTCGCGTCCAGAACCTTGAACGGGGTCTTGCTTCCCCATGTGTCGAAAGGACTCGTATAGGCGAACGCCTTGATGATCTCTGGATGGCGCATGATCTCCTTGTTCACATCCGCGAGGGTAAGACGGATGGAGGAGTGCCTTCGCCGCGCATTGAGCGCGAGGAGCATGGTCATCGCCTCGTAGTTGCCCACCCATCGGGAACGCCACTCGCGGCTGCCAACGGCATCGCCAAAGACAAAGGCGACTGCACCGCCGAAAGCTCCAGATGCAGACAGGCTGCAAATGTCGCTATCGGACATGGGAGTGTTGTTCCTGCCGATCTCGTTGCGAGACATGAGATGGATGAGGAACCTGCTGCCCAGACCGCTGGGGATGGACTCCCAATCGGCGGCAGAGGGGGTATGGAGTTGCTTGACGAAATCGAGTTGGGCTTCTCTGTTCATAATGCTTCCATGCCTCCGGGCTGACGCCCAAATGCCATGCTCCTTGTGTGCCTTCTAGTGAACAAACGCCATGACAGGGGTTCTTCCGCGACGCTTTTTGACAAATGCCTTCCTTTTTTGCGGATCGAACCTGCCATGAACCCCTGAACCTTCCGGGCTGACGCCGACGATGCTCCGAAATAAGGGAAATGGCGAAGAAGGTGCAGCACAACCCCGTACGCTCCCAATGGGCGAACTTCATAGTCGCGTCCGCGTGGATAGACGGCTACGGCACGAACGAGGTGGAGATCGTCCAAGGACGGCGCGGGGGCAAGCCCGTGGCGGGGGCATTGGGAGCGGCGGCGAACCGATGCATAGACTTTGCAGGCAGGCGGACAATGTCCGTCATGGACCTGGCTCGCAACATCGCCGACTCCCTCAACTCGGCGAGCCTGCGCGAAGGGTGGACAGGTACGGGAGCGGCTTCCCCAGTCAAGAACAGTCATGCACAGGTATCCGAAGAGGATGCACAATGGCTCATACAGAGCTGGGCCATGGCAGTAGACAAAGTCGATGCCCGCATTCTAGGCACCTTGTCCCGTGGATGGCTTGTGAAAGAGGCAGGAATAGAAGGAGCGTGGCTCGCCCTGAACGGAGCCTACCTGCTGGAATGGGCAAAGCCCTTTCCCATGTGGAGCGGCACGGTCGGCAGGTTCTGCTGGGCGGCGCTACGCCAGCGATGGGGAATGCCCCTGAAGGAATGGGACAGGGAGCCTGAAGTCCATGCCCGTAACTTCGCCCGTTTTGCGTCCGCAGCCAGAGGCTCTTCGCAACCATGGGTTGTGCGCTGGCACCACCAGCCGCCACCGCCGGATGAGCGTGACATCGACTTCGTGCCACACATAGCCGCTCAGCCGGGCGAGCCAACCCTGTAAAGTGTTTTCCTGCTCGAGATCTTTCCCGCGTGCATGGCATCTTTTCAGCCTAGCCGGGATCACTCAAGGTGTCATGCACTTCTGACCAGGGGAACCTGTCGATTGTCATGGAATCACCATGAAGGAGAACCCCTAGCTGCGTCCATGAGGTCTTCCAGAGGATCGCCCACCCAGCCGCCACGGCTCTGGAGAACCTTCATCACCACCCACGAAGGAACCATTGGGTACACCGTGTTCGTGGGAGCCGTGGCATCCTCCACCCACGGCATCAGGTCCTCGCACCTCTCAGACGGATAGCCCAGTTCCCATGCCGTCCATAGGTCTGCGAAATCTTCCCGCGGGGAAGAGTACTTTCCAAAGCCTGCCTGAACGGAGACAGAGAAGCCGTCCGCACAGGTGAACGGGTAGATGGGAGGAAACCAATTACCCAACACCGGGCGTACAGTGCACTTTTTGCGCCTGCGTAAGAACTCGGCAGACAAGACTCTGCTTGCAAGTTCCTGATGCTTCTCCCAGTCGGTGTTCCAGTCCATGTGCTTCCTTTCGCCTTCAGGTGCGCTACCCATGCAAACCGTGTTTTAACCAGGTCCAAAGCTGTCATGCACTTCATGACCGGCAGCTAGAGCTCCAATCATGAAGGCAATGGACTTCAGTGCAACCTGTCTGCCTTGCCTTTCAGTGGGGAAGGAATCCTAGATCCCACCTCCCATGCTGCGGATGCAGGACGGCGGTCGTAGCCCAGAGTGGTGGACGGGTTCGCATGACCCATCAGCCGCATGGCTATGCCGATGTCCGCTCCGCTCTCAAGGACATTGCCAGCGAACGTCCTGCGGAAATCATGCGGCGTCAGCCCGGAAATTCCTGCACGAGTGGCAAGACCCCGAAGCACAGCACGAACGCCCGAAGGACTCATGGGTTCACCCGATGCCTCCCCCGCCCGGACAGCACACAGCAGGGGAATGTCGCCTCGGCCGCCTCGGCGAGCCAGCCATACGTTCATCGCCTCCGCGCTTTCAGGAGGCAGCTTCAGGTCACGAACCCTGCCCCGTTTTCCCCGCACGCGCAGGATCGAGCCGTCCCAGTCTCCTGTTCGCAGACCCACCAGTTCGCATCGGCGAAGCCCCGCTCCCAGCAGGCACAGCAGCGCCTCGTTGCGAGCACCCATCAACCCGCCACCGCATGCAGATGCCAGCGATCTGATCTCCTCCTCGCCCAGATGCCTGCCCGCCTTCGTGGCGTCGCCCCGGCTTCTCCAAGAAGGCATGGCACGCTCCGCAGCATCACGGTCCATGAGTCCCAGCCTCCAGCACTCGCCGATCAAGCCCCTCCAGAAGGAAAGCATCTTCGCCACCGTACGGGGCGCGTACTCTCCCTCCAAGGCACGAACCAGCCGCATGCTCTGCCCATAGGTTATGCCCGCAGCCAGGTCCCCAGCCTCCATGTCCAGCAGCTTCAGGCACCGCATCAAGCCGCTGCGGGCAGTGCTTCCGGACAGCGAACCCAGACGCGAGCAGTACGATTCCAGCGGATCAGGAGACGGCGTTTTGCCTGACGACATGGACAAGCTCCTCCAGTGGGTCGACCTTCAGCAGTCTACGCGAAATGGAAAGCAGCGATTCCACGTCCTGCGTCTCCAGTTCAGTGGGCGGAGGCCAGCCTGGCATCCTCTCCACCTGGAGGACGTTCTTGTTCGGACGCACCCAGCCGTGCCTCGCCAGCCGGGCATCCATCTGGATAACGTACCACCGCTCCTCCTCACCCCGTAATCCGTACATCAGTGCCTCCACTTTTTGACACTTCCAGATCCTGTTCAGTGCGGCCGCCATCGGCGATTCGTGCAGCCGCACCAAGCGCCCACAGCTGATCCAGCTCGCACGCGTTCCGCCACTCGTCCAGCACGCCACGCGCCCATTCGGTGCGCGACTGGTCCACGGCGATGAAGCCCTCGCTCTCCACCCCCTGCTGGGACATCGTGTACCGCCAGCGCTGCCATGCACGGAACATGGCCTTCCGGGGATCGATCCCCTGCCACACGCACAGCATCAGCAGATCGCCTATCGCGTCCTCCACCGCCTGACCCGTCTCCAGTTCCGCAGGATTGTCCCACGAACTGTGAAGGCCGCCACCCAGTGCGCCGCTGCTGTCCAGCATGCATGCACCACGGGCAGCTTCCCATAAGCGGATATCAGACCATTCAGTGCCTGCACGAGGCTTCCCAGAAGAGTGTTCGCAGTGCTCCATGAACAGGATCGTAACATTCTGGGAACACCCTGTCAAGGGATTCAGTGCGCAGAAGGAGAATTCTGTGCACTTTTGCAAATCAGCCTGTCCAATCTCGTGTTTCTTTGCCGTGCCAGGAAAAGTGCCCCATAACTGAAAGTGTACTTTCTTCGGCAGAAAGAAAGAAAAACGAGCGAAAAGGCTTTGGAAAAGCGTCAGGCAGGAAAACTACCCCATAAGCAGTGCGCAGAATATCCGTTCTAGGTACTAGCCATGGAGTTCAGTGCCTAGCTCGTCGAGCTGCAAGACAGAAGTCAATGGTCAGCACAGTGCGGGAAAGAGCCATGGACTTTGTGGGCAGCCCAGTACTCTAAACTCCATGGGTGCAGTGCGTGCAGCACAGCCATGGAGATCGTCGTTTTTCCCTGGTCAGAAGTGCATGACATCTTGTGGAGCGCCCACGCTCGAGTAGCGCAGAGAACAATGGCTTCAGTGGGTGCGGTCCCGAAACCCGAAAACTTCTGCCTGAAACCCATGGACAGAGCAAACAGACCGTAGGGTTTCACTGAAATTTCGTAGCTCTGCAAGAAATTTCAGTGAACTACAGCCATTCTCCTCCCTAATCTGAAAAGAATTGCTACAAAAAAGAACCACGCACCCATCACGGTGCGTGGCCCATACCGGTTCACACTTTACTCACACACTGTCCACACTCAAGATCCAGATTCGCGACGCGCCTTCTGGATGGCTCTCTTTGCACTGACCCTGTCATTGTTTGCCTTGCGGTGCGCCGTCTTGATGGCCAATGCTTCCTTGACCTTGCGCATGCTGGGCTTCATGTTGTTCGTATTGTTCTTTGCCATGAAATGACCTCCAATCCTTCTTTCGGACTGGTCATTCCAAAAAAAAAAGAAGATCCTCAGGGGCCTGGGGATCTTCTTTCCTGCGGCATATACTGGTAGACGCATTCGCATGCGTACCAGGACAGGACCCTACGGATCCACGACACATTTGTATCGTCGATGTCGCAGTGGCTGCTGGGGTTTGTAGCCTCCGTGCATTGCAAGTACTGTTGATAGCAGTGCTTGCAGTGCGCAGCTTAATCAAGAAACGGCTGAGGCAGTGCGTAGCCTTCTGGGGGTTACTTCTGCCTCAGCCGTCAGGACGATCCACAACAGATCGTTCTTGAATAGATCCACTGGCTTTTCAGTCAGCGGATCCTCTGGATCGGGATTCCCGCACGCGGCTGGGGGGAGACAGTGCGCAGGAACTTTCCGACTCGATGAAAGCCAGCCGAGGGTGGTGGTCCTCTGCGCAGGGTTTGCCTGAACAGTTTCCTGTTCATTGCGGATTCCGTCCCGAATCCACTGGCAGTGCGCGCTGGCTTCTACAGCCATTCTAGTAGCCTCGCAGTGCCTCGCCGCCCTTCTTGGCCAGTTTTCAAAAAGAAGTCCCAGAAAGCCGATGCAGTGCCCCAGAATGAAAAACACAGACCCCCT
>JACCDT011130118.1_pt1 | contig 18057 bp, 22 predicted proteins | sample 7446291 | NCBI WGS metagenome assembly JACCDT01 (sample SAMN15323446, study PRJNA562643) | freshwater metagenome | isolation source: river surface water | place: USA:Blue River Watershed | collected 2017-08-17 | reverse complement strand
CGGCGTAGAAGGCGGCGGCGGAGGCTGCGGCGACGGAGGTGGCGGAGGCGGCGGCGGAGGCGGCGGCGTAGGAGGCGTAGGAGGCGGCATTGTCGGATGCGATGTACGCGGCGGCGGAGGCCTGTTGGACTTCGCCAAGCGTGGCCTCGCCACGGGTCCAGGCTTCGGCGGTTTCGAGCGCACGCCGGGGACGCTCCTCACCCGCGGGAACGCGACCGAGGGTGGTGCGGGCACAGGCACAGGCGGCCCGCACCACGAGGCGGCGATCGACGCCTACGGAGGCCGCCGCATGGAGCATCCAGCGGGCGTTCTTGCAGGTCTCCCACGCCTCCAGCCAGGGACGCGCCTTCGCCCACGCCGTGGCGTCCTCGCTGTACGACCATGCGGGCCGGGGGATCCGACGGGGCTCCCCGAGCGCGGCGTCGCAGAGCCAGTCCCCTTCGACGCGCGCCCGTTCGGCCGCGTCACCCCCCGTGGCCGTCACCCGTAGCACCAGGGGTTCGGGCGGTGGTGGCAGGCTGAGGATCTCATCGAGCACCACGTCCACATCGACGAACGAGCCCTCGCGTGGGCTGAACGCGAAGCCGCGCGCGATGACCGCACGGGCCGCGAGGGTGATCGTCAAGCGTCGGGCCATCGGGCCGAGTGTATCACAGGCCCACGCCTCGACGGCGGCAGTTCAGGCCGCGCGTTCGATAGCCGCCCGCAGCACCGTCCATGTCGGAATCTCGCCGCGCACGAGGTCTGCGAGCCGGGCCAAGGCGCGGGATTGCGATGCGGCGTCGGAGGCGTAGCCGTACGCGGCGTAGTAGGCGGCCGCGGCGGCGGTGTAGGTGGCGGCGTCGGATGCGTAGCTGATGTACACGGCGTCGGCGGCGGCCGACGCCGACGCCGCCGCGGCGGAGTAGGAGTAGGTGTCGGAGGCAGGGGCGGAGGCGGAGTAAGCGGCGGAGTAGGCGGCCTGCTGCACCTGGACGACGGTGGCCTCGCCACGGGTCCAGGCTTCGGCGGCCTCGATCGCGCGACGGGGCCGCTCTTCCACGGCCGGGATTCGATCGAGGACGGTGCGGGCGCAGGCACACGCGGCCCGCACCACGAGGCGGCGATCCACGACCACCCGGACCGCCGCGTGCAGCATCCAGAGGGCGTTCTCACAGGTCTCCCACGCCTCCAGCCACGGGCGCTTCTTCACCCACGCGGCGGCCTCGCGGCTATGCGTCCATGCGGGCGCAGGGATCCGACGGGGCTCCCCAGGCGTGGCGTCGCAGAGCCAGTCGCCTTCGACGCGCGCCCGCCCGGCCTTGCGCCCCCCCGTGGCCGTCACCCGTAGCACCAGGGGCTCGGCGGGTGGCGGCAGGCTGAGGATCTCATCGAGGGCCACGCCCGCGTCCGCGAACGAACCAGGGCGAAGGCTGAATTCGTAGCCCTTCGCGACGACGGCGCGGGCTGCGAGGGTGATGCGGAGAGCTTTCGCCATGGGATCGAAGTTATCACACGTTTCTCCGGCGGATGGCTTTCGCGTCGTACCGGGTGTCCACTCGACAGCATGGTCAAGTGGCGCGCGGACTGATACGATCGACCTATGACCACTGCACGGAGGACCCCCACCCTGGAGCGCAGGCCGAACTGCGGCTGTGCTCCCAAGAACGGGCTCGAGCGCCGACCGAACCGCGGTGCCGCCCCCCCGTCTCGCGCGCAGACCCGGAATCAAGAAGAGGAGCGCAGCTTCTGGTCGTTGGACGAGTGGGACGTGGGGTTCTTGACGGCCGGCGTGATCATGGTGGTCGCCGTCGCGACCTTCGAAGGCATCAAGCGTGGCAAGCAGATCCTGGCCACTCGCAACGCGAGCCCGTCTGCGCCGTGAGCGTCCCCCCGCTGCCGGACCCCCAGGAGGAGGCAGAGGTGTTTCGTGGGTTGGGGGCCAGGCTCCTCGATCCGTCGCGGCCCCAGCGCGCCGCCGTGGCCGACGCGCTCGGCGCCACGACGAACCGCCGCCAGGCGTGGGAGCGGATGGCCACGCGCGGCTTCATCCCAGAGGAATGGGTCGAGAGCCCACGTCGCCGATTCGTGTGTGAGCCCTACCCCTCTTGGATTTGCCGGTTCGATTCCGCTGCGGGCATTCGTAAGGCGGTTGTACCCCGGACACTCCCCCATCCTCCCTCGATCGGAGCCATCGCCACGCTGGCCTCGGGGCCCGCGAGCGTCACCACCGCCGAGGCATTCGCCGCCGAGCTCGTGGGGCGATACGCGAGGCTGGCCGACCTCCCGCCCTTCGGCGGTGTCCTCTGGCGCGTCCTCCCGGCGCACTCGCGATACTGGCGCAAACCTCTCGATCGGATCGGCGAAGCGATCTTCGGCGCGGCGTATCGAGACACGCTTCGGGCGGACGGGGCGAGCCTCTCCGACTCCTGGTACAGCGGCTCCACGACGCCGAACGTAAAAGACTTGAAGAGGCGCGCGGATTCAGCCTTCAAGTCCTTCTCCGGAGGATTTGAGAGTGCGCAAAAAGACTGGGGTGCCATTCAATTTCGAGACGAAGTCGACAGCGTGCATGCCGCTATCCGCGGCTGCTTCACGCTGGAATCGGCGCAGCGCGAGGACCTTCGCGTCGGCTCCGAGTTCTTGCCGTTGTCTCGGCTTCGAGCCGGGGAACGATGGGCGGAAGTCCTCAACCCCTTCGTCGCTTCGATCGGACTTGTCGCAGAAGGCTACAGCCTGTTCAAGCTGGAGACCTTCCAGGGGGCGACGTGGCCCGTTCTCGTCGCGCTCGCCGTGACCGACTTCGGAATGCCCGAAACGACGGTACGCCGATCGATCCGAAGAGACTGACTCAGAGGCCCGATTCGCGGCCTGTGTTAACCGCTTGACAGACGATTAATTAAGTCGTATCGATTCGTCCGTGAAACGACCCATCGCTAAAGCAGGGAGCTTCTCGTGATCGTCTACACGATGCTCGTGGACTGCGACACCTGTGAGAACGAGGAGTCCTTCACGGGCGCCACTCCCTCTGCCTGTCGCGACGCAGCCCGGCAAGCGCGGTGGCTGCTCAAGCGCGATGGCGTTCACGCGACCTGTTCGCGCTGTAGGGATCAGTCACGGTCGCCCGCTGTAGGGGCGCCTTCCTCCCCAGGCGTGAGTGGCAACGGCGCCGGGGGTATCCAGCGCTCGAAAACTGGAGGCAAAAACCGATGAAGTCCACCGAGAGAGCCCTGGCTCGTCTCCAGAGGGCCGCGCAACGTCTGATCGCGCACCGCGCCCTCGCGCCCGTCTGCCAGGACATCGCGCCTCGCATCGAGAGGGCGTCCGGGCCTGCGTACGAGCCTCTCACGCTGGCGGGCCTCGTGCGCACGTTGGAGTCGTACCTCTCCGCAGAGGTTCACGAGGAGAAGCCCGACTGGACCCAGGTGAGGCGGATCCATGCCGCGTGGGTGGCGGCCAGGGCGTATGAGAAGGCCCGGCGGGAGGACCATGGGACGGACGCCTCGGGAAGGTGATAGAGTCCCCGCTCCATGGACCCTTTGGATCCCCCCGACCCGCAGGCCGAGGCCGACGCCGTCCGGTCGCTCGGCGAGCGCTTCCTGCGGCCCGACCGGCCGCGCGAAGCGGAGGTTCGCGCGGCCGTGGGCAAGACCCGGGACCGAGCACAGGTCTGGGAACGGCTGATCGCACGGGGGCTCATCCCCGAGGACTGGCTCGACACGCCCACGCGGCGATTCGTCCTCGAGCCCTATCCCAAGGACGAATACACCCGCTACGATCCGAAGTCCGGTCGATACGTCCTTCGGGCGCCGAATCAGTCCGCCATCCCTTCGTCGGTCGAAGCGATCGTCACCGTCGCCTCGGACCCCCTCGGCGTGACGACGGCCGAGGCGTACGCGCAGGAGCTCGTCGCGCGGTACAGGGCCCTGGCCGACGTGTGCCCTTTCGGTGGCGTCCTCTGGCGAGTCCTCCCCTCCACGTCGAGGTTCTGGAGGGGGCATCGAGACGGCCGCGAAGCGGCCCTCGCATGGGCCAGCGAATGCGACCTGAACGCCAGTGAAGAGGGCGGCACGCAGGACGGCGTCGCCCGACCCCTCGGGCCGCGCGGCGCCGAACTGGAAGACCGACGCAAGCGAGCCGGGTCCGCCCTGCGCCTGGAGCGGAGTGAGGACGAGTGGCACCTCGATTCGGTCGCCCAAGGCGTCCGAACGTGCCTCGGTCACTGCTTCGCGCTGGAGGCCGCGCAACGATGGGACCTCCGCATCTCGACGCAGCCTGCGGCGCTCGACCGGGTCCAGCGGGGGACACCCTACCGGTCCATCCCGAACCCCTTCGTCGCGGTCCTCGGCGTCGTCAAGACGGGGTACGCCGTGGACGTGGTGCGCACGATCGAGCGCCGCACCTGGGTCGTTCTCTTCGCACGGTCGGCCCAGAACAACATGCCGGGCTTCACCGTTCGACGCCGATCCTCCTTCGGTCGGCGCGCGAGGCGATGACATGGCGACGGAGACCGACGACGCATTCTTCCGGCTGGGCGAAGCCTTTCTGAACCCCACGCGGGCGCGCGCGGACGAAGTCGATCGGCTCGCCCGGAGGAGCACGTGGGACGAGGAGGCGTGGGAAGTGATGGTCACGCGCGGGGTGATTCCCGAGGACTGGATCGGGTCACCGGCGAGACGCTTCGCGACCACCCCGTGGCCCCAGGGGAACTGGCAAGCGGGCATCTTCGAGCGGCACCTCGCGCGGAGCTCCACGATGCCCCCCTCGTTCGCGTTCGCGCGCGCCATCGCCGCGGACGTCCCCGGCGTCCTTCGCGCCGAGGAGGGCGCACGCGCGTGGCACGCGCGACAGGCCGCGCTGGCCCCCCTCCCACCCTTCGCCGGGGTCGTATGGCGCGCGCTGCCGCCGCTCGGAAAGGGGTGGAGGTTGCAATCCGACGACCTCGCCCTCCGTCTACGAGACGCGGCCCTGGTGCAGGTGATGCGACGACGCGTAGACCCATCCTATGAACTGACGAGCATCGATCGAGCGCTCGAATCCGATGCCATGCAGCCGATCCAAGTTAGATATAACGGGGCCATTTCCCGAGTCATGGATGGCGTCCGATCGCGCTGCGACTCACAGGTCTACCGCTTCGCTTCCGTTACCGCTCTTCGTAGCCTTATCGAGCGAGTCGGTCCTACGGTGATGTTCGACGAGGCACAGCGGGAGGACGCCGTCCTCGAGCCGGACTGGCGATGGCCCATGATCTCGCGTGCCACGCGATTCGCGGCCCTCCTCAACCCGACCTCCCCCTGCCTCGACGTGTACGCCGCGGGGTACGCCTGCCAGGGCCTGTACGATGCCGAAGGCGGCGCGTGGGTCGTGCTCGTCACCCCCCTTCTCCACGCCTCGATCTTCCCAAGGCCCGCATGAAGCCGCCGCTGATCATCCGCCTGTCCGCGCGGGCGGTCGTCGCTTCGGGGGTCGCGTTCCGCGACGACGCGACGACCTACGCGGACGCGGACGTCGCGCGCGACGAGATCCGAGCCCTCCCTCCGCCCCCGGAGCCCCTCGTGCTGCGCGTGTGGGCGCGGGGCGGGACGGACCGGGAGCGCGCACGCGTCGAAGGGGACTGGCTCTGCGACCCGAAGCGAAAGGAGCCACGACGCATCCCGATCGCGCGCTGGGACCACAGCCCCGCCGCGGTCGCATGGTCCGACGGGAGGCCCTGGTTGGAGGCGTGGGAAGGGTGCGAGGACGCGCGCTGGATGGTTCACGCCGCCACGGCGGCGGGCCTCCCCCGGAAGGCTATCGCACGGGCCCATTGTCCCTGCCTGCGAGAAGTCATGCCCCTCGTCCCGCAGGACGAGACGAGACCTCTTCAGGCGATCGAGACGGTCGAGGCGTGGGCGCTCGGCGAGGCGACCTCGCGGGACCTCGACGACGCCTACCGCGCGGTTTCGGCGTGCGCCGACGCGCTGGCCACCGCCGCGATCAGCGGCCCGTCCTTCGCCGCCGTCGAGTCCGTCGTCTCGTTGCTTTTCAACGTGCGGAGAGGTCCCTTCACCGCGCGCGACGACGCGCCCTACGCGGCGGCCGTCCTCGACCAGGCGGCCTACGCGATGCGCGACCTCGAGGTTTCAAACCGCGAAGCCCTGCGGCGCTTCGCCGACCTCGTCCGACTTCACCTCCCGACGCTGGACGTGCTGCGCGCGGCCGTGGACGATTCGATCCGGAGCCGAAGGAGGCGGTGACGCGATGCCGAGGTCGCTTCGAATTCAGATGTCGGCCCGCGCGGTGATCGCGCGCGGCCTCTCGTTCTCGCCACGGCGTGAGACCTACGCGGACGCCGACGTGGCGCTGGACGAGATCCGCACGCTGACGAACCCGATCGAGCCCTCCGTGTTGCGCGTGACGGCCTCCGGCGGGTCCGCGGCCGCGCGCGCCAGGGTCGAGGGGGACTGGCTGTGCGACACGGACGGCGCGGAGCCGCGCCGCATCGAGCGCCCCTCGTGGGGTTACACGAAGGAGTCACGTGCGTGGTCCGAGAGGCGATCCTGGGTCGAGGCGTGGGAGTCGTGTACGGACGCGACGTGGATGATGCACGCGCTCGCCCGTGGGCGCGTCGATCGGGCGTGGGTCGTCCGAGCGGCCTGTGCGTGCGCGCGGACCGTGCTCGAATGTGTGCCCCCGGACGAGCGCATGCCCGCCAACGCGATCGACGCGGCGGAGGGGTGGCTGCGCGGCGAAGTGCGCGAGGGGTTCGTACGCGTGGCCGCGAACGGGCTCTTCGCCATCCCCACGGACGCGCCCTTCGCCGCGGCCGCGCTTTCTGCGGCGTACGCCGCTTCGTGCGTCTATCAAGAAGGGTACTCACTGGCCTGGGACGCGGCGTCGTGCGCGTCCTACGCCGCGGATCTGAGACCGGGCGAGGATGCGTCGGTCGTGACCGAGTCGAACGACCCCCGCCGGGTGCGACGCCTGGCCGAGCTCGCCGACCTCGTGCGCGACACGGTGCCGACGCGCATCGTGCTTCGCGCCGCGCTGTCGTGGTGACAAAGGACACCCTTCCCGTTAGGCTGGGGTCGTGGCGAAACAACCGCTCAAGATCGTCTTCACGGCCCGCGCGGTCGTCGCGTCGTCCCTCCCCTTCGTCGCGCAAGACCGCGCCTACGCCGACGCGGACGTGGCGCGCGACGAGATCCAGAGCCTCTCGAATCCCGTCGAGCCGACGGTCCTGCGCGTGCGCGCGACGGGCGGAGAGAAGTCCGAGCGAGCGGCCGTCGCGGGGGACTGGCTGTGCGACACGGTCGGTGACGAGCCAAGACGGATCCAGAAGCCCCAGTGGTCCATCAACGAGGCAGCGAGGCGGTGGGCCGCGAAGCGTACGTGGCTCACGGCGTGGGAGACGTGCGAAAAGGCGCACTGGATGCTGCACGCGCTCGCGCGTGCGAGCGTCGACCGCGCGGTCCTCGTACGCGCCGCCTGCGCCTGTGCGCGGACCGTGCTCGACGTCGTGCCGCCGGGCGAAGATCGCGCGCGCAGGGCGATCGAGACCGCCGAGGCCTGGTCGCGCGGCGAGGCGTCCGCAAGGGAGGCGCGTATCGCCTCGAACGCGGCCTACGAAGCGGCCTATGAAGATCGGGAGGAGGGGCCTCAAGAGTCGCGCATCTACAACGCCCTGCTCGCGGCGCGCTACGCCGCGTCGTCGACCTATACGTTCGGATACGGCGCGAGCGACCTGTCCGACGTGGCGGTCCATGCCGGGTACGAGGACGACGCGGCCATGAGGTCGCTCGCGGACCTCGTGCGCCGCGAGGTGCCGACCCTGCTCGTGCTCCGCGCCGTCACCGAGCCTCCCCGCACCTGACGCCCGAGCGTCGGCCTGGGCCCACCCGGATCGAGCTCGTCCACGGCGGCGCCGGTCGTGTCGCTCAGGCCGAGCCGCCCGGCGCGTTGCAGGGCACGTCCGGCGGGTCGTCCGGCGGCATGAGCGACGTGACCTGGTAGAAGACCGTGTCGCGGATTTTCGCGACCGCGACGGATCGAAAGACCCACCCCAGACTCTGCTCGAGGAGCACGCCCACGCGGTCAGTCCCCGCGCCCGTGAGGACCCCCCGGTATTCTTCGGGCAATTGGAGGAGCTTCACCAGGGTCGGGATCTTCGCGAGGTCGAAGGATGCGCCGTGAAATCCGCCTTCTTGCGACCTGTCCTCCGGGCCGACAGCCAAATGCAAGGCCCGCGCGGTGTCGATCGAGCAGAACACGATCAGCTTCTGGGAAGGGTCATGCCCTGCGCGGTCGAGCATGCACACCTGATCGGCCAAGGGGACGATCCATTGACCGCTTGCGTAGAGGGCATCGAGCGTCTGGAGGGATGCGTCGTCCATGATGTGAACGCTACGATAACACGAACCCGTGGGACGCGCGCGACGCGAAGAAAGATCCTCGCTCGGCTCGTTCGGGGCGACCCCCCGCGAGGGTGTCATCGGAGGATGGCCGCGGCGGCCCGGAGGACTTCGAGGGTTTGGATCTCCGCCCGGATGAGCGGGACGAGCTCACGCATCACCTGACGGCGCTCGCGCGGCACGCCCGATCCCCGCGCGTTGACGACGCAGGCCACCGAGTAGCTGGCGTACCCGGCGTAATCATCGGCGTAGGCCGCACGCGCGGCGTAGGCGACCGCCAGCGAGGCCTCGTACGCACGGGTCATCGCGTTGAGCCCCTCGACCTCGACGATTTCCTCGACCGCGTCGACCGCGATCTCCGTAAGCTCCCGAACCCGCGCGATAGAGATCTCCCCACGAACCCACGCCATGGCCCCTTCCAGCGCGGGAAGGACCCGCGGATCGGTCGGCGGGACGAGGTCGCGGACGGTCGCGGCGCAGGCGCAGGCCGCGCGCGTCAGGAGCTTCCGATCGAGGCCGAGAGGGCCCACGCCCGCGAGCATCCACACGCCGTCGGGGCAGGTCTCCCACGCCTCCAGCCACGCCCTCTTTTTCGACCACGCACTCGCCTCGGGGTCGATCGACCAGGAAGGTCGGGGCAGGCGCGAGGGCTCCGATCCGTCACGGTCGCAGAGCCAGTCCCCTTCGACGAGCGCGCGCTCCCAGGCCGTCCCGCCCCGCGCCCACACGCGCAGCACGAGGGGCTCCGGGGGCGGAGGGAGGGCTCGGATCTCGTCGCGCGCGATGTCCGCGTCCGCGTAGGTCTCCCCGCGGGGGGCGAAGGGGACGCCGACGGCGACGACGGCGCGAGCGGCCATCTGGATGCGCAAGTGACGGTTGGCGGTGGACTTCATCGCGTCTCGGCGGCGAGTGTCGCACGAAGCACGTCGAGCGTTCGAATTTCCGCGCGGACGATCGACGCGAGTTCACGCCGCAGAACCGCCCGTTCCGCGGGAGGCCAACGCCGCATGACGCTGGACACGGCGGAGGTCGCCAGATTGCCAGCCACGCTGGGAACGCCGGTGGCGCACGCCGCAATGGAGTAGGCCATGAGGTGCTCGTCCCGTCGGCCCCGCGCGTAGTAGTCCTCGTACGACACCGAGGCGACGTCGGCGACGCGCGCGCGCGGCACGCGACCTTCGAGCCAGCCTTCGACGACCTGGATCCGCGCGCGCACCGTCGCGTCACCCCCGGTCGACCCCTCCCCCGCGTGACGCGCGCACGCGACCAGGGACCGCACCACGGGCTTGCGATCGGGCAGGATGGGCACGACCGCCATGAGCATCCACCGCGCGTCCGGACAAGCCTCCCAGGCTACCAGCGTGGAGCGGCCGCGGGACCACCGCGCCGACAGGCCGTCGTAAGAATACCGCGCCTCGGGGAGTCGTCGTGGGCCCTGCGCGCGCACGTCGAGGAACCAATCGCCCACCACGCTCGCCCGCTCGGTCGGGGAGCCACCCGTCGCCGTCACGCGAAGGACAATGGGCTCGGCGGGCTGCGGCAGGCTGAGGATCTCATCGAGCGCCACGTCCGCATCGGCGAAGCGCTCTCGGCGTGGCACGAACGGCAGGTCGGACGCGACCGCCGCGCGCACGGAGAAAACGATGGCGAGGCCCTTCCTCACCGGACGACCGTACCAGGCTGGCGTCGTCCTGTCACGACCCGACGACGGCCCGCAGCGCCTCGGCCAGGGTGACCTCGCGACGTACGAGGTCCGCCAGATGCCGTGCCGCGCTCCGCCGACGAGCTTCCGTCGACACCGCGGGGCTCCCCTGCGCGAGCGCCAACGACCACGCCGCCGAGCTCGCCGCTACGCCCGCGGCATTCGCCGCGTCTTGTACGACGGAGAGCGCCGCGTGGTACGCGGCGAAAGAAGCCGACTCAGCCCCGCGCGCCGTCTCCGGCGCGCGTCCGTACTCCAACCACGCCGCGCGCGCGTCGAGCGCCCGCGCGCGCACCGCGTGGAGCGCGGCGGGGGCGTAGTCCGGATCGCGCGCGCACCACGACTCGGCGGCTTCGAGGGCCCGCCGGGGGCGTGGATCCTCGGCCGGGACCGCAGACAGGCATTCCCGTGCGCACGCACAGGCCACACGCACCAGCGTCGGGATGCCGAGGCCGGGGCGCGCATACGCGAACGCGGAGAGCATCCACGACGCCTCGGGGCTCTCCTCCCAGGCCTCCCACCACGACTTCCCCGCCGACCATGCGCGCGCTTCGTCCGTGGCCCGCCACCCCGCCGATGGGATGCGGCGACGCAGGCGCGTGGAGTCGTCCAGAAACCAATACCCGACCACACCTTTCGAATCCTTGCTCTCGCCGTGGAACTGCACGCGCAGGAGGGTCGCGACCTTCGGCCCGGCCCGGCCCTCGAGAATCATTTCCGGGTCGGAGTAACCTTCGTCACGCTCCACGAACACCGTGCCAGCGTCCGAGGTGCGCCGGTCAGAGGGTGTGCGTTTCATCGCCGGACTCATGAGCCGCAGGCGACACTGCCTTTGCCACGTCGCAGACGGCCCAGGCAGCGGGATTCGCGCCCCACTCGTACTGCTTGAGAAGTGAGGTCACCGCGGCGACTACCGCCGCGAAGTACGACGGCCCCGAGTGCAGATGGCGCGTGTACTGGTAGTCCGCTTGAAGCGACTCCGGCATGAAGGTCCGGTCGATCGCCCGCGAGGCCGCGCGATCGATCACGGCGGGCGTGATCTCCGCGCCGAGCCCCGCCGTGTGGACGCGGTCACCCCCGACGATGCGTGCGATCGTGTCGAGGTCCATGAGCGTGAGGAGGATCGCCGCGTTGAGCCGCGAGTCCTCCTTCGGCTGGAAAAGTGGCTTGGCGGCGCCTCCACTCGGATGGATGTCACAGCGGTCGAGCACCACTGCGAGCGTGAGCTTCGGATCCATGTCGTCTCCTCTCCCCGTCTCTCCGGGGCATCCATGACTCGTCAAAGCACCCGGCAAGGCCGGGGGCGTCGTCCACCGGTTCGCGTCCCCCGTCGTGGCCCCGCGGGCGTCGGCATCGAAATCGGGCCAGAGGCGCCCCTCGCAGCCGCACCGCCGCCACGACCCCGCGAAGGCGCCCTCCGTCACGGGACGCGGCGCCTGCCCACACCGGCCGCACACGCTCGGGTCGCGCGGCGGTCGAGGCTCCGCGTGGTCTTTCGGCATGGGTTGCCCGACCCGCCTCGCATTGGGCGCCGGTCGTCCGGGTCGGTTGTAGCGCATCGTCGGCCTCGCAGTCGGTGGGGATGTTCACCGGGTCGGTTGAGCCCCCCGCGCGACGTGGGGGAACGTCTTCGTGAACGGGCACATGGATCTTCCGCACGCCTCCAACGCTTCCGCGCCGCGCAGTCCGCTATTCACGCCACACCAGTAGCGCATCCGAGCGCCGTGGGGGAGTTCGAACGCGAACCGCGGGGCGCGCTCGGTCGGCCCGGCGACGTGACGCGCGAGGTCCGAGTCGAGCCAGAGGAGCGTGGCGCCGTGGGCGAGAACCGCGGCGTAGGCCCACGCCGCGTCGCAGTCCCCGAAGGCCACCACCAGGGGGACCGTGGCCCCGTCGAGCAGGCGGAGCCACGGTTGTGTCTGGACGACCTCGGAAGGCTCCACCGTACGCATCCCACCCACGGGAGTGCCCACCGCGTCGAGGATGCACCCGTTGGAGTGCCGCACGGCGATCACCCTCGCGTCGGCACGCGCGAGCGCCCACGCCGCCGCGACGGTCTCCGGCGCACTGGACGAGCACGACCCCGAGACATCACAGGTGATGAGCACGACCCGTCGTTCGTGCTCTTCGCGGCGGCACCGCACCAGCGACACGCGGCGCGCGACGAGCTCGCGGACGATGCGCCCTGCGTGAAGGCGCGGCGACGGGGCACCCGCAGGGCCGCACGTCCGCTCGACCACGCGCTCCAGCGCGCGCAGGATGCGATGCGTAACGGGCGCCCGCTCGGCCTCCGTCTCCCGTGGCCACGCGACGTAGACGCCTCCGTCCCGCGGCGACCAGAGGGGGCGCGGGTCGGCTTCGACGCCCCCCGATTCGGTCGTGCCGTCGCGCGTCGCGGAGCCCTCGTGGCCTGCACCGGGGGGTCGGTCCCCGTCGGGCTGGGCACCGCGCGCCCGCGACGCGCGACGGGACGACACGGGCTCGATGGACCTTGGTTCCGTCGAGCCCTGGTCCCCAGGTGATGTGACCTCCCTGGGGCGGTGGGACATCCGGGACCTTGAATCGTCCACGGACGGATGTGCGGGGGCTGCCACAGCGCCCTCCGCACCGGTCTCCGCGGACGAGTGGGGTGCGACCCCGCCCCCGCCGTCGCCCCGAGGGGCGTGCGTGGACTCGGTCGGCTCGAGGAGGGCAGGCTCCCCGGAGGCCTGACCTGGATGGGGCTCCGCGGCGGCGCTCCGGGCGGGATCACTCCCGCCGTCCCCGGTCCTCTGCGACGCCTCGGGCGCGTCTGAGGTGTCGAGGGTCGCGTTCGCCCCTACGTTTGTAGCATCTTCCACAATCTCCTTGGCGTGCGCCCACCAGGGGGCGCCCGCACCGTAGCGGGTGATGGCGCGGTCGAACGCCGCCCGAAAGGGCGCCGCCTGAACCCGGCCGCAGGGCGTCCCCTCGGGGACGCAACATGACGTCGTGCCGCGCGACTGGGCGGCGCCCCAGGAAGGATGCGGCGGCTCGGGGAAGAACTCGCAGGTCCTCCACCGCAGCGCGTCGCGCATCGTCCGCAACGTCGCGCAGGCGGCACACAGAACGTCGCCGTGGTAGCGAAACTTCCGGGTGCCATGGCGGCGGCACACGGGCTGGTATTGCGTCGGAAGACGCGCGCTCACTCGGCGTCCCCGAGCGCGTCGACAACGCCGAAGCCTCGCCGCCGAGCACCCACCACCTCGGCCCACGCCGCACTGGTGGCCTTGTGGGTGAGGGCAAGGGGATGCCCCTTCACGCCCCGCGCGCCGTGCTGGGCGAGCATCTCCCTGACATCGCGGCACGATTCGGCGATGGACATCACGTCCAACACCAGACGCTCGATCTCCTGGAGACTGACGATGGCGCCGTCGGCCGCGGCGACCTCCCGCGCGGCGCGCGCGAGGATCGTCACGACCCCGCACGGGGCCCTGGTCCGACGCATGATCAGGGCGTCTTCGAGTGGCACGGGGAGCGACTCCATCCGCACGCGCCGCACGCGCCGCAAGAGCGCCTCGGACAACGGCCGCTGCCCGTTACTGGTGAGCATCACCAGCGTTCGTTGGGTGTGCAGGCGAAGGTGGACGCCCGGCGCGACGGGCACGCGGCCCGTCTGGAGAGCGTCGAGGAGAAGCGCCTCCGCGCGCTCCTGCGCCTTGTCGACCTCGTCGAGGAGCAGTACGACGGGCCCCGCCTCCGCGGCCTCGGCCGCCAGGGCGAGGAGCCCAGGGCGTCGCACGCCCGAGGCATCGCCCGCGACCGCGGAGACGACGTCGACGCCGACGAACAACTCATCGGCGTCCGTCCACGCGTGACACTGCCCGGCCACCAGCGTCGCGCCCACCGCCTTCGCCCACGCTTCCGCGAGCGAAGACTTGCCGACACCTGGGGGTCCTTCGAGCAGAAGGGCGCGCACGCCCTCGCGCTGAGAAAGGGCTCCCGCAAGCGCGAGACACTCCCGGCGGCGGGCCACGTAGCCCTGCGTCGCGAGGGCCTGTTCGATCGTAACGCTCGTGTACATAGGGGAGCGGGAGGGAGTCGAACCCTCACCGTCGCGCCTGCTGCGCCCCCAAAGGAGAGGTGCCCATGCCGGAGCCGAACACCCTCCCCAAACGGCTCGCGTACGCCGTCGTTTCCTTACCCAGACGCTTCAATGAGCGCCGCCCACGGAGGGCATCGGACTCTCACCGATCACCCGGAGGGTCGCTCCCGGTGGGCCTTGCGAAGCACAATGGAGCCCCGGCGCGGCCACCGGGGAAGTCTGGTGCGCGCCCAGGGAAGGGACTCCCGGCCCGATTTTGCTTTTGAGCGCACACGCACTCAAGAGCGCAATCGCTTCAATGAGCGTCGCGCCTCGGCCTGTTCCTGCCTGACGCGCATCGGACTCTCACCGATCACCCCGCCGCACACCATGGTGCGCGACGGGACGGACCTTGCGGGCCGGGAGGCCCTTCGCTAGACGCGAGCACCGCGTCACACACAGACTATACGGACACATCGTCCGTATGTCACGTCGAAATCGTCACCCCCCTCCTTTTTCTGCCCGCGCTGCCCGCGCTGCCCGCGCTGCCCGCGCTCCACCGCCCTGCGTGCGCACCCATCCCACGGGGACGGGGGCCACGCGGTCGAGTGCGTCGAGCAGACGCCGGAGACGGCGCTCGCCAATTCCCAACGCGGCGGCGAGCGTCTTCGGGGAGCGATGGCCGGGGCCGAGCGTGGTGAGACGGCGGCGGATCTCGGCGTCGACCTCCGATTGCAGGGAGGGATCTCGCCGGAGGGTCACGAGCACGCCGAAGGGATGGGACAAGTCCATCGTCCCGTCATTATACGGACGCACCGTCCGTTTGCAAGCCATCCGCCAGCAGACGGCACCGACGGGGCGATGTGTGCGGCGCGGGGCGTACGAAACGGCCCCTCTTGCCAGGTTCGCAAGAGGGGCCAGGGGATGGATTGCGGCGGTAGGATTTGAACCTACGACCTCCGGGTTATGAGCCCGTCACGCTGCCAGCCTGCGCCACACCGCACGCAAAGACTACACGCGCTCTGGAGGCGCTGTCAACCGACCGCGCACCGCGACGCGCGGTGGTAGGGTCGTCGCACCATGTCCCCTCGACGATGGGTGCGACGACCCAACCCGCCCGACCCGCAGACGCTGTTGTCGTCGTCTCAGAACCGTCTCATGGCCGAACTTCTCGAGCTTGCGCGCGGTGGGCGGCTCTACATGCAAGGCTTTCGGGAGTCGCTCGCGGAGGTCGTCGGCGCGCTCTCGCCGTGGACGGGCGCGGCCTCTGGCGGAACGAAGACGGCCGCCGAGATTCTGCGAAACGACTGGTGGGGCTCTCGGAAGTGGGTCGCACCTTCCGCGCTCGAGCCTGAAATTCGAGAGGCGATCGGCGCGACGGAAGCCGCTTTCGAAGAGCTCATGCTCACCCTGCCGGGGACCCTTGCGGCGCGTTCCGCGGCGGCTACCTACTGGCGTCACGGCATCGTGCGAGTCTTGCGCGTGGCAGGTCTCGATGACTTGGAAGGTCCGTTGCGGGTGGTGGCAGGGGCGGCGCACGCAGGCCCCGGACTCCGTCTGCGGGGGCCCGCAAGGACCGACGAGGACGGCTGAGACTCTACCCCCCGCACGCCGCACGGAGCACCCACAGGGTCGGGATCTCACGTCGGACGCGATTCGCGAGCCGAGACAAGGCGCGCTGTGACCCCGCACGGGCGGCGGAAGCTGCTTCGTCGGCCGCGTAGGAGGCGAAGCCGGCGGCGGAGGCGCTGGAGGCCGCGGTGACGGTGTAGGCGGCGGAGGCGCTGGAGGCCGTGGCCTCCGTTGAGGCCACGGTGGTAGCGTCGGCGGTGGCCGCAAAGGCATCGTCGGAGCCTTGCTGGACCGCGTCGGCGGTGGCCTCGCCACGGGTCCACGCTTCGGCGGCCTCGATCGCACGCCGGGGACGCTCTTCCCCGACCGGGATTCGATCGAGGACGGTGCGGGCGCAGGCACACGCGGCTCGGACCACGAGGCGCCGATCGACGCCCACTTTGGCCGCGGCGTGGAGCATCCAGCGGGCGTCCTCACAGGTCTCCCATGCCTCCAGCCAGGGACGCGCCTTCGCCCACGCGGTGGCGTCCTCGCTGTACGTCCACACGGGCGCAGGAATGCGACGCGGCTCCGCGCGTGTGCCGTCGCACAGCCAGTCCCCTTCGACGAGCTCCCGCTCGGCCGCGTCGCCCCCCGTGGCCGTCACCCGCAACACCAGGGGCTCGGGCGGGGGCGGCAGGCTGAGGATCTCATCGAGCGCCACGTCGGCATCGGCGAACGAACCAGGGCGCAAGCTGAACTCGTAGCCCTTCGCAACGACGGCGCGGGCTGCCATCGTAATCTTCAACCGCGGGACCATCGGGCCGAGCGTATCACAGGCCCACGCCTCGACGGCGGCAGTTCAGGCCGTGCGTTCGATCGCCGCTCGAAGCACCACCAACGTCGCGATCTCGCCGCGCACGAGCTCGGCGAGACGGGCCAAGGCGCGTGGGCGCGCGGAGGCGGCGTTGGAGGCGGCGTAGGCGGCAGCGTAGGAGGCGTCGGAGGCGTCGGAGGCGTCGGAGGCAGCGGCGGCGTCGGCGGCGTAGGAGGCGTCGGAGGCGCAGAAGGCAGCGTAGGCGGCGGCGTCGGAGGCGTAGGAGGCGTTGGCGGCGTAGAAGGCAGCGTAGGCGGCCTGCTGCACCTGGTCGACGGTGGCCTTGCCACGAGTCCAGGCTTCGGCGGTTTCGATCGCACGACGAGGCCGTTCTTCCCCTGCGGGAACGCGATCGAGGACGGTGCGGGCGCAGGCACACGCGGCCCGTACCACGAGGCGGCGATCGACACCCACCGTGACCGCCGCATGGAGCATCCAGCGGGCGTCCTCGCACGTCTCCCAGGCGTCCAGCCAACGGCGCTTCTTCACCCACGCGGCGGCTTCCTCGCTGTACGTCCACACGGGCGCAGGGATGCGACGCGGCTCCGCGCGTGTGGCACCGCACAGCCAGTCCCCTTCGACGCGCTCCCGCTCGGCCGCGTCGCCCCCCGTGGCCGTCACCCGCAGCACCAGGGGCTCGGGCGGTGGCGGCAGGCTGAGGAGCTCGTCCATGGCCACGTCGGCATCGGCGAACGAACCAGGGCGCAAGCTGAAATCGTAGCCCTTCGCAACGACTGCGCGAGCCGAGAAGGTGACACGGAGAGCCTTCGCCATGGGGTCGACCGTATCACAGACCGCCGCCATGCTGGGGACGGCGCAGCCGGATCATTCGGTCTCTGCTCGCAGCGCCAACCTAGGTGGAAGGTCGTTTGACCAGCGTTCGAAGGACGAGGAGCGTTGGGATTTCTCTCCGGACGATGTTCGCCATGGTCCGGAGGGCCTCGACGCCACGGTCGCCCATCGCATAATAAGCACTCGAAGCCGCGAACGATGCGGTGAAACTCAAGGCGTACGTCGAGCCTTCGACGCCCTCCGCGGCGTCGGCAGCCGCGTGTCCGGCGTGCCCGGCCCGAACGCTCGTGGCCCTCATCTCCACCGCCGCATCCCTCGAGGCGGAAGAGGCGGCGAGGACTTCTTCGCGTGACGCCTCGCCGCGCACCCATGCTTCCGCAGTCTCGATCGCGCGGAGAGGACGCCCCTCTCCGGGGAGGACTTCGCCGAGGCAGACTCGTGCGCAGGCGCAGGCCGTGCGAACGAGGAGACGGGCGTCGAGACCCGTCTTCGCCACGGCGTCGAGCATCCAGCGAGCGTCCTGACACGTTTCCCACGCCTCCAGCCAGGGTTTCCCGTCGGCCCAGGCGGCGGCGGCGTCACTGTGGAACCACACGGTTTCAGGGATCTTCCTGGGCTCCCCGATCGAAGCGTCGCAGAGCCAGTCCCCTGCCAGTGGCGCGCGTTCGCGCGCGCTCCCACCCTCCGCGGCGACGCGAAGAACCAGAGGCTCCGGCGGGATGGG
>JACCDT010477841.1_pt1 | contig 18074 bp, 22 predicted proteins | sample 7446291 | NCBI WGS metagenome assembly JACCDT01 (sample SAMN15323446, study PRJNA562643) | freshwater metagenome | isolation source: river surface water | place: USA:Blue River Watershed | collected 2017-08-17 | reverse complement strand
CTCACACTCATCCTCGATCCACCGGCCGACGTGGTCGGACTCCTCCGCGAACTTCTGCCCCGCTGCGGTGACCTTCGCCGGGGGGTGCAGCTTGCCCGCGCGGAACCACTGGACCGCGCCGGAGACACCCCATGCGAGGATCCCCGCAATCTCCGCTTCCAGCTTCGCGTACAGCTCCAGGTCGGGGTTGTCCTGGAAGCATGCGTCGAACAGGACGAGCTGGAGCCGCCGCAGCACGGCGCGGTCGTGCGGGATGTTGGGCGCGTCGTTGAGCGCCCAGACCAGCTTGTGCGTCTGGCGAAAGGACTCCGGATCGACCCCCTTCTTCTCGCCGTATAGCTCATCGCTGCTGGCGATGTTCTTGAGCGTCTCGACGCTGACGATCCCACCGGGCGGAGCCTCGTTGATGTAGGCCAGGCGCAGGCCTTGGAGGCTGCTGAGGTCCCAGCTCGGCTGACCCTCCCGCCGGCACACGAGGCTCGCCCGCTTCGGAGCGGCCAGGGGTCCGAGCAGCTTCTGCAAGATCTTCAGGAACGTGCCCTTGCCGTTCCCCCCCTTCTTGCCGTGGAAGATCCAGAACTTCTCCTCGCGGGTGCTGGCCGTCAGGAAGTAGCCCACGCACTGGCGCATGTACTCGATCAGCTCCTTGTCCCCCAGGAAGATCTCATCGAGGAACTGGAGCCACCGCGAACAGGGGGCGGAGGGGTCGTACACGATGTGGACCCGCTGCGACACCAGCGCAGGTCCCGGGTCCTCCAGGAGCTCCCCCGTGCGCAGGTCCACGACACCGTTGAGCACTCCGAGCAAGAACTCGTCCGTGTCGAACGTCTTCCCGTCCACGGCGAACAGAACCCGTGCCTCGGTGAGGCAAGCGGACACGGCGCCGGAGCTCTGCGACTTCTTGCCCCACCAGAGGGTCTGCTTGGCTCCCTCTTCCGAGGCGACGATCTCGGCCTCTTCGACGATCCCCTCGGCGATCCCCTGGATGCGGCGCCGGACCTCGATCGCGTCCTTCCCCTGGCGCTCCCACACCCCGTCCTGGAGGACGTACCATCGGCCATCGGCGTAGGCCAGCTCGCCGAAGTGCTCGTCGTGCAGCCGGTGCGCGTTGCCGAGGTCGGTGTGCTCGCGCTCCTCCCCGACCGGGATCTGCTTCAGGTTGGCGAGGTCCAGCTCGGCCTGCTTCCCTTGCATGAGCAGCTTGTTCAGGTCCGCGGTGCGCCCCGGGAAGTCGTAGAACTCGACGCGCTTCCCGAGGGACCGGATCACGTCCCGGCGGTACTTCCGGCCGATCTTGTCCGTGTCGGTGAGCAGGACGATCTTGCTCTTGTTGGGCAGCGTGTCGGCGAACGCCTTGGTCCAGGCGTTCTTGCCTCGGTGGATCTCGATCACCGCCGCGCCGAGGTACACTTGCGCCGCGGTGCGCTCGTCGGGTTCCCCCTCGGTGATCACGATCCACTCGGGCCAGGGGATCAACCCCTTACCGGCTTTGATCGCGTTGAGGCAGAGCCCGACGCCGGCCTGCGGCATCGGGATCGACTTCTTGTTGCGGAACACGGTCGGGGTCCTGGTCTTGGCCTTGTGCGACCCGGTCGTCCGGCGGAACCGGACCCCGACCACCTCGTAGTGCTCGTTCCACGTAGGGGTGACCAGCGTGTGCCCGGTGTGCGCGGCAACCTCCGCGGCCTCGGCCAGGTAGGCTTCGTCGCCGATCTCTTTGCCGTCCCATGCGGGCGTCGTGCGTTTCGCAGGCGACCAAGACAGGATGCGCGTTGCCTGCACCGCAGGGTCAAGCGCCCGGCTGACCATCCAAGCCTCCTCGATGATCCCCACGGGGAGCTGTTTGCGCAGCCAGGACACGATGTGGTTCACCTTGGGGACCGTCGGAGCCACGGGAGCCACGGGAGCCACCGGGACAACCGGGGCTCCCGTGGCCGCTGCCGGTAGTGCCGCGGGCGCAACATCGGCAGGGGCCAGCGCGGCAAGCGCCTGCAGCTCATCGCCAGCCACGAGGTCGGAGGCCGCCATCGCTCCCCACCGCGGCAGTCCGAGGATGTCCTCGGCGCGATCGTAAGACTGTTCCCTGCTCAGCCTCGGGTGGTAGGCGCGGATGATGGCCGGGTAGTTGGAGGCGAAGCCCTCGCAGGCGCACCCGCCGCCGAAGCCGTCCTCGTACATCTGGACCCACGCCGATGACGTCTCGTCCGGGTGAGACGGCAGAGGGCACCGGCAGCTGCGCTTGTCCCCGTGGTCGACGTCCTGGTCATCCTTCGGGCTCGCGGACCCGCGGCGCGCCTCGGCGTGCAGGCACTCGTGGTCCGCGAGCAGCGTCGCCCGCTGAATGCGCTCGAGGCGCGGGTTGTCGCTCTTGGGGTCGTAGCTGACCGCGTCCAGTTTGGCCCGAGGGATCCGGACCTTGCCGACAAGAGGCAGCGGGTCGAGCCGGATCGTCGTCCCCTCGACGAAGACCGTGCACTCGGGGACAAGCGGCGAGAGAGCGTCTTCGATCTTGCCGCGCAGGTAGTCGGACACGTCGAGCTTGTAGCCGGGGATCGGCGTTTTCCACTCGGGATGCAGCCGGGGCAGCTCCTTGAGGTGGGACAGGAGATCGCTATCCTCCTCGGCGAGCAGGGTGATGTCGACCGCCCCCCAGATCCGGTCGAACGTCGGCCAGTTGATCCGGATCCCCGCGCTGCTCGTCGGTGGGTCGAAGATGGCCCGCCAGAACTCGGGCGGTGCGGTCGGGCGGCCGAGCTCGATGCCGAGCTCGCGGAGGCGCCGCGCGAAGTCGGACAGGTCGAGGCCGGGCGGGCGACCGGTGATCTCGTAGCTGTAAGTCAGCTCTTCGTTGACAGCGCTATCGGACAGGGTAGTAGTAGGGCACATCGTAGTGGTTCCTTTGAGCGGCCAGGGGTTACGACCCTGGCCGTTCGCACGTTCGGGGCTTGGTGTTGCTGCCGCGGCGGTCGCCCCCCGAAGTCGGCGGTCGCCGGGTTGAGCTAGCTGGTCGTGGTCTGCACCTCCCGCGCCTTGCGCTCCATGGCGATGGCGATGCGCTCGGCCACATGCAGGACCCGGGGGAAGTCGTGGACGATGTGCAGTCCGCGGGCGAACGCGATCAGGTGCAGCGCGTTCCCGCCGCGCCGGCAGGTCGGGCAGAACCAGAGGATGGCGCCCTGCTTCTTAACCCACCGCATCGAGCAGAAGGATCCCCCGCACTTCTTCGGACACGGCAGCGCCCAGTAGCTCTTGGTCCGCTGCACGATCCCCGGCAGCGCGAGACACTCGGCCAACGTGGCCGGATCCGTGAGGCGCGCGATCAGCAGCGCGGCGGGGCTGTTCGGGTCGTACTCGTCGACCAGCGCGTTGCCGGCCGGTCGGGTGGAACCGATCACGGCGCCACCTCGCGGGGCTTGGTTGCCCGCGCCTCGAGGTCGCGGCGGATCAGGTCGCGCAGGTAGGCTTGCCGCGACGCCTTGGCGCCGGCACCGAGGCCGGCGACCCGGGCGCCGAGCATCGCGTCGAGGCGCTGCGCCTCCTCGCGCGGCAGCCAGAAGGTGATCGGTTTGAGGGCAACAGGGGACTTGGTCGAGCTCATGTGGTGTTCCTCCACAACCTGTTACCCGGAACAGTCCAGGTATTGAGCGCTCCGGATCTGGTCGGGATCGATGGACCTACAGCGGACTACAGGGCGGCGATGGCCCGGTCGATCTCGTCCGCGGTGGACGGGATGGGCGGCAGCTCAGGCGGCAACACCACGGTCCCGGCCGGGATGACCGTAGCCGTCCCGCCGGCCGCCTGGATGGTGTGCAGGATGGCGCCGAGCCAGTGGGACAGCTCCGGGGGGACGTTGAGCGTGTCGAGCAGGTCCGGGGACGCGGGGAGGAGCAGGTCCGGGTCGGGGTAGCTCACGGATCCTCCCGGTAGCTGCGCAGCTTGGCGTAGACCTTGCCCGGCTTGCGCTGCAGCTTGCGCAGCCCGGACGCCTCGATCTGCCTGACCCGCTCCCGGCTCAGCCCGCCGAGCATCCGGCCGACCGCGTCGCACGTGACCTCCTCGCCCGCGGCGGCGCGGTCGGCGACGTCCAAGCTGCAGGTCTCGGGCGCCAGCTCGAGCTGCTCGGGGTCCAGGGCGAGCCGGACCGCCCCTCCGGCGCCGACCTCGAGGATCAAGCTGTGGCGGCAGCTCGCCCACGGGCAGGGACGGGGACCGCCGACGCAGTCGCCGCGGGTCCGCGGGCGCTGGGGGAGGTCGAGGTCGAGGTCGTCGGGGGGATCTGGGGGGAGGACGGGCAGGTGGCGGGCGGTGGGCATCGGCGCGGACCTCCTACCCAGCGACGGACGATAACCTCCCCCGCGCTGCCGAGGTTATCGGCGCACCGAAGACATGAGCCTGCGCAACTTCAGCGTCACCGCCCCCCTCACCGACTACGTGACCCGTGATCCCGCCGATACTGACATCGCCCACGCTACGCGGTGCGCGCGCGGCTTCTTGCGCCTGACCGAGCAGGGAAGGCCGATCGGGGACCTCGACTGCCACGCTCGCCCCGAGGCGCTCGTCACGACCTGGACCGTGTCCTATGGAGAGGGCCGGGACGAGATGTTCGATGACGGCGATGTGGACAAGCACAGCATGCCGGCCCGCGTGGTCGTCACGCTGGCCGTCCAGGCCGGGAGGAGCATGGAGCAGGTCGACGCCGCGCTCCGCCTGCTCGGCCAGCGGGTCCACGCGGCGGCGCAGCGCGAGCAGGGCGCGCCGGCCGCGTCCGTCATGAACTAGTCGCCGCGGGGGCTGCCGAGGTTATCGGCGCGCCGGTGGGGTGGGCGACCCGATCGAGGACATCAAGCGAGCGTGCGAGATCATCCGGGCCAGCACGGGGGAGCGGGACCCGCGCTACATCCTCATGTCCGCCACGATGTACGACCGGATCAAGGCGCTGCTGGACGAGCGGGAGCGGCGCAGGACCTGGCGGCCCGGGATCGACGACTAGGCGGGTATGGTGACCCTGAACGTCCCCCGCGTATCGGGGAACTCCTGGGCCCCGGCAGGTCTGATTAACCTGCCGGGGCTTTTCTGCGTCAGGGGGCTAGGCGGCCTTGGCGCGCTCGTGGTCCGTGCTGCCGGGCTCCAGGCTCCAGCCACCATTCTCGGAGTAGTTGAAGAGCAGGCTGCCCTTGTGCATGGCCAGCAGCACCCGGTGCGTGCCACGCCGAAACAGCCAGCGGCCCGTGACGTGGTCGCCGACCTCCGCGCAGCCCTGCGCCATGCGGAGAGCCCCAGACCACCGGAGCTTGAACACCGCTGACTTGCCGTCCCACCCGAAGTCGCGGAGCGCGGGCAGGTTCTCCGGATCGGGCTCGTACACGACGACGGCTACGCCGCCGTTGAGCACGATCTCCGCGATCGCCCGGCAGTCCTGGTGCAGCGCACGGTTGATCTGGTCCTGGTTCTGAGGCTGAGTCGACATGAGGGAACTCCTTGAGAGGGGCTATCAGCCGGCGCCGGCATGGCACCTTCCCTGCTCTGTCGACACGTGCCGGCTCCTCGAGACAGTGTTTTGGCCAGAAATCGACATGGTCCGTCGGAGAGCCGGGCCAGTGAAGGTAGGACCCTACGGACTAATGACCGGACCAGCGGGCGCGGTCTTGGCGCCGCGCTTGGGCAGCTCGCGGGGGCCGGTACCGAACGCCAGCCACGCGGGGGAGACGCCGAGAGCGCGGGCGAGGTCCTCGAGCGTGTCCAAGCTGGGCATGCTGCCTGACTCGATGGCGCGGACCTGAGCCGGTGAGGTTGCAGCGCGGCGTGCGAGCTCCTTGACGGCGAGCAGGCCCCGAGCTTCCCGGGCGCGCAGCTTCAGCCCAGCACAGCCCGGCGTCTGCTCGACCGCGGCGGCATCGCCCAGCCCGAAGGCCAACCATGCCGGGGACAGCCTGAGGGCGCGCGCCAGCTGCTCGACCTTGGGGAGCCTGGGGCAGACCTCGCCCTCCTCCAGCACGCTCACGCTGTTCTTGGCGACCTCGGCCGCGGCCGACAGCGCGAACGGGTTGAGCCCGGCTGCCTTGCGCACGCGGCGCAGGCGCTCGGAGAACTTCCAGTGCAACGGGTTTGCTCGACCTCGGACCACGCGACCCGGTAACACGCTCGCCCCGAGCGAGGCCAGTTGGGTGAGGTCAGCTCAAAGATTCCCCCTTTTTATCCCCATCCGGTGTAAACACAGCTCCGGTTCCAAGGAACCGATCAACTAAAAAGGGCTCCGGCTTGCGCCGAGAGCCCATCGCCCGCGCGGACCCGCCACCTTGCAAGTAAGAGGTCCGACGCGAACAGGAGAGGTCTACCATGACCTGCTGCACCGTCGCTACACCTGCGTCACCGTCTCGTCGTCCCACCGTCCGCCGTCCCAGAAGTCGCCGCCCCACGCCCTCAGGCCACCGCCAGGTGCGGCTGCTGCGCCGGCTCTGCGCGTGGATCTGGTCGTACCAGGTCCCCCGCGCGGGAGGTGCCCTGTGAAGGTCCGGCAGGCGGTCGAGCAGTACGTCGAGCAGCTCCCCCCCGCCACGACCGCCGACCGGCGGCAGCTCGTCCAGGTCGCCCTCGGCACCCTGCTCGAGCCCGCCATGGACGAGTCTGTGACCAGCCTCACCAACCTGCGCATGGTGCTGCTCGCCGGCGAGCTGAAGGCGAAGACCAGCCCCAAGACGGGGCGCGCGCTCGCGGCGTCGACCTTCCGGCGCTACATCCTCATCGGGCAGACCTTCGCCGCCTGGGCCGCGGAGAAGTGGCCGCGACCGGCGAAGCAGCCCGGCCAACCGGCCGCCACGCAGGAGCCGGGCTGCGGGCAGCACCTGGGGGACCTCGTGCGCATCCTGCGCACCGACGCGGGCTTGACCCGGCAGCAGCTCGGCGAGGGCACGAAGGTGGGCGCGATCGCCCTGAAGCGGGTCGAGACGCGGCGGCAGCGGCTCACGCGGCACCAGCTCGACCTGTTGTTGAGTGCGCCGGCCATGGTTGGGCTTTTAGCCTGGGCGGCCAAGGAGGGCATCGCGATCGACCTCGCACCGGAGGAGGATCGGGGGTCGTCCCCCAGGGAGGATGACGGGGACAAGGGAGGGAGCGGCGGCGGGGAAGGAGGTGGGACATGAACGCGATCAACAACGGGGACTGCCGGGTAGAGGGGGACATGCCCAGCAAAGTTTACAAGCACGGTTCCCGGTACCGCTGCCGCCGCAAGACGGATCAGGGGTGGCGGTGGTGTCCCTCAGCAGAAACCCCGGAGGAAGCGGTCGAGCTCGCGCAGCGGCCCGCCCAGGAGGACGACCCAGTGCTGCCCGACCCAGTGCCGAGCGACCCCGTACACGACCCAGTGCTCGGCCAGGTCGAGCAGGAGCAGGACCAGGACCAGCTTGCAGGCGGAGTCCGGGTCGAAGGACCCTACCAACACAGGGGCCGCTGGCGCTGCCGGCTGGCGAGCTCCTCCGGCAGGTCGTGGTGCCCGGCCGGAAAGACCCCGGCGCACGCGGTGAAGATCGCGGAGGCCCAGGCACAGGAGGAAGCGCGGCAGGGAGTCCGGCTCGTGAGGGAGTGCATCGAGCAGTACCTGGCCGACCTGGAGCGGCGCGGCATCCGCGCCAAGTCCATCGCCACGTTCCGCGGCATGATCTGTAGGTACTTCGGCCCCGCGCTGGACGACCCGCTGGCCCGGGTCACCCCGCACCGCGCCGCCGCCCTGTACGAGCAGCTCCGCCAGAGCCTGGGCGAGCGGACCGGCAAGCCGCTGGCGGTCGATACCCACAAGAACGCGCTGTCCGCATCGCGCACCTTCTTGGAGTGGTGCGTGGACCGCCACTGGCTCAAGGCGAATCCCGCCGAGCGCATCAAGGGAGTCGGGCTGAAGCGCAAGGGCAAGCCCACTCTGATGATCGACGCATCGCGGACCTTCCTGCTCGTGGCCCTGCGGGAAGCTGCAGCCGGGGACGATGGGGCGCTGGCCGCGCTCATCGGGATTGCGCTCGGCCTTCGGGCTGGGGAGGTCGTCAGCCGCCTCGCCCGCGATGTGGATGCCGGGGGAACGGTCCTGCAGGTACAGGACACCCCGGAGTATGGTTGGCGCCTGAAGACGGGTCAGAGCAAGCGGCCTCTCGGCATACCGCCCTATCTGCAGCCGCTCCTGCGTGCCCGTGCTGCGGGGAAGCAGCCCACCGACCTCCTTTTCCCCAGCGCTGTCGGCAAGCTCCAGTGGCCATCGTGGTGCAACCGGCAGGTGGCCCGCTTGTGCCGCATGGCCGCGGTCCCGCGAGTGTGCATGCACTCCTTACGCGGCACCGCGGCCACCAACTCCATAGTGGCGGGGGCGTCGCCCGACGCGACGGCGCGGCAGCTTGGGCACAAGAACACGGGCCAGCTTTCCGGCGCCTACGTACCCGCGCACGTCATCGACCAGGCGGCTCGAGAGCGCGGGATGCAGGCGCTCCTGTCCGGCCTTCCTAGTGGAGCCGCCCCGTCCTCGCCCGCTTAGCCGCCACCGCCTTCCGTATCCTCGTCATGTCGTCCTCTGTCACCTCGTCCTCCCCCGCGGTCGGATCGGCCGCCGGGGGGTTGTCCAGCATGTCCGCGATGATCTCGACCATGTGGGGCCGCAGCTGCGCCCACATCCGCTCCGCCAGCTGCCTGTTGCGATCCGTGCTCATGGAGCGCCTTACCCGCGGCGCGTGCTGCCTGGAGCTGTCCACCTGGGACAAAGTTACTTGTATACTTGGTGGGACCTCTGGGCAGCGACGTTGGGACACGACAAGTAGGGGTGCTTGGGGACAACCATCTCAGACGGTCCGCACAAAGTCCTTAGTTTGTATGCGGTAGGTCTGGGATAGGCTGGTTATCGTCGGTGGGATAGGAAGAAAGACGGGCGGCAGATCGGGCGGGGACAAACACGGGGACAAGGTTGGGCGGGGTTTGGGACAAGCGGGAAGGGATGCGTGTGGGGCCCGGCGCGTGGCGGCCGGTAGGGGGAGAGGCAGAGGGGAGGCGCGGGAGAAGGTGGGGGAAGCTGGGGGGCGGAACGCGCTAGGCCGCGGCGGCGCTAGCGTCTAGGAGTCGTGACTTCGCCGACTGTGCGAGCGTCGAAGCATACTGTAGGAGCTTGCCGCACACGACGCTGGGGTCCAGCCCGGCGCCGACCAGCGCGTCCTGCTGCTCGTTGACGCTCTCGAAGATGGCCTTGGCGGAGCTCGCCTCGGAGGCGCCCAGGGTGGCGGGGGCGCGCACCGCGGCGGCCTTGTCGCGGGCGGCCTTCTCGGCGCGGCCGGCGCTGTCGATGTAGCCGAGGGCGCTGGAGATGGTGTTGGCGGTGTCGGCTAAGTACGAGCTGAGGTCGATCTTGGTGGCGGGCATGGGAGCCTCCGTGGTTGTACCTGGGGCGGCGATATCGACCAGCTACCGAGTCGCGGCGAGCCACTGGGCATCGCTCTGTCGCTCAGGGAACGGTTCGGGCTCGGTGTCCTGCCACGCGGCGCGCACCGCGAAGCTGCTCGGGCCCAGCTGCCCCGCCATCTTGGTGGGCGGCGGCTTGCGGGCCGTCTGCACGCATTCTCCGCGGCTACAGCGCGATGGAGGCTTGCACCAAGTGCTGTCGCAGTCTTTCTTGACCGGGCCCGGCGCGGTCCTGCCCGGAGCGGGAGTAGTCCCCGGGTCCCCGGTGCCGACCCGCGCGAGCTCACCGCGGGGGGAAGCCTGCGCGGAGGAAAGCCACAGGTCCGAGTCGAACTCCGAGGCCGGGCTCTGCTTGGCGCGGTGCGCCTGCAGGATGGACGGCGCCGGGCCCGGCTGCCCATGCAGCAAGGTGCAGCCGAGGAACACGATCAGCATGGCCCCTGGCACCGCGGGAGACGTCGGCACCTTGGTAAGTTTGGGGAGCGTCGCCGCCGTGGCGGCCCTGGCCATGGCCACCTCAGGAGAGACCTTGGCATGCCACTCGCGCTCCTCCCGCGAATTGAGGAGCCGCAGCCGAGCCATGTAACACAGAGTCGCCAAGAACATCGCGATGACGGCCACACCCTGCCAGGTGATCCCCTTCACCGCTTCAAGAAGCGGCACGAGGTTTAGTTCCACTTCAGCCTCCTATCTGCGGGCAGCCGCATCAAACGGGCCTGGACCCGATGGGAGCCGCCCAGCACAGGGTCCCGGCGGCCTTGTTTTGAAGCGCGATGTAGTAGACGTTCTGCGACAGCAGCCCGGCCGGCTCCCAGACTCCGGTCGCGTCCTGCACGCGCAAGGGGTCGCCGAAGCTGACCGCCGTCGCGCCGATCCGGAGCTGGACGTTGGACAGACCCGCCTGCAGCATCAGGCCGACGTTCGCGTCGTCGGGGTCGACCTCGAAGGTGACCCCGGAGATCTTCGCGTCGGCCCCCGCGGGGGGAGCGACGAGCGCGGCGCCGTCCGCGCCGAAGGAGCCTGTGAGCACGACGCCTCGGCCGGCGGGGATGCTGCCCGCGGTGCTGCGGCGGACGTTCCAGATGGCCTGGCGGTTGACAGGGGGAGTGTTTGCCAAGGGAGGACTCCTTTAGGTCGGGATGTACTGCGCGCTGACGCAGAGGCCGTTCGCCGGCCAGAAGGCGGAGCAGAAGGCCACGATCAGGTCTCCGGCCGACACGCTCACGGAGTGTGTCGCGTCGCTGCCGGCGGCGGCCGAGGAGCTCACCGACGCCACGAGGGCGGTCGAGGCGTAGCTCGGGCTGGCCGCGGAGCTCGCCTTGTAGATCGTCACGTTGAGGTTCGTTCCCGCGTTGGCGAGCCCCTGCACCCGCAGGTTCTTGAGCGTTCCCGCCGCCGGGACCACCCAGGGGACCACGTTCACGTTGACGGTGCTGCTGCCGTCGCCGCCGATGCCCAGGTAGGCGTTGGCGGTCCAGCTCTGGGAGGTGTTCAGGTAGAACACGGGGCCGCCCCCGCCGGTCTTCTGGGCCTCCGCGTAGGTGGCGGTGGCCGCGTCCGAGCTCGCCGCGGTCGGGGCACCCAGGCCCGTGACCTTGTTCCCGCCGGCAGCCAGGTTGCCGCCCAGCGTCGCGCTGCTCAGCGTCACCGCGCCCGACAGGGTCACCGTCCCGGAGACGGTCCCGGTGAGCGCGGTGATGGCGGCGGCCGGGACGGCGCCGAAGGCCGGCGCGGAGCCGCCCACGAGGACCTGGGAAGTCGTTCCGGCCGCCAGGGCGCTGTACGCGCTCCCGGTGTCGTAGACCATCTTCCCGGCGCCGCTGGGAGCCGGGGGTAGTCTCGAGTCGTTGCCGATGGTGACCGTGCTGGACGAGGTCCCCGTGGGCAGGTTGCCCACCGGCAACGTCCCGGACACGTCCGCGGTGAGGTCGACGGCGCCCCAGGTGGGAGCACCGGCCGCGCCGTGCAGGAGCTGGTGGGTGGTGCCTGCCGCGGTCTCCGCGTACGCGCTGCCGGTGTCGTAGACCACCTTGCCCGCCGCGGTCGGTGCCGGCGGGAACCGGGAGTCGTTCCCGATGGCGACCGAGCTGCTGTTCGTGCCCGTTGGGAGGTTGCCCACCGGCAGCGTCCCGGACACGTCCGCGGTGAGGCTCACCGCGGCGTAGGCGGGAGTCGCCCCCCCGTGCAGTACCTGGGTGGAGGAGCCCGCGGTCGCGGTCTCGCTGTACCCGGTCCCGTTGTCGTAGGGGATCTTTCCGGCGGTGGTCGGTGTCGGAGGGAATCGGGAGTCGCTGCCCAAAGCGACCGTGCTGGAGCTCGTGCCCGTGGGCAGGTCCAGGACGACCAGCGAGCGCAGCGCCGCGGTCCCGCTGCCGCCGCCCGCCGGGGTGGCCAGGACCTGGTTGCCGCTGCCGCTCGCCGCCGGGCCCGTGGCTCCGGTGGCTCCGGTCGCGCCGGTGCCGCCCGTAGCTCCGGTCGGTCCGGTGGCTCCGGTCGATCCCGTGGGACCTGGGAAGGTGCTGTCCGCCCCCGTGGCTCCGGTCGCGCCCGTGCTGCCCGTGGGTCCCGTGCTGCCCGTGGGACCCGTGGCGCCGGTGCTGCCGGTCGAGCCCGTAGGACCCGTAGCCCCCGTGGCCCCGGTGCTGCCGGTGGGTCCGCCCGCCGTCGGGTATCCGCCGCCGAAGCTCACTACTGCACCCACGCGCGGACGACGATCGAGTCGCCCTCGCCGTACTCGACCCCGCCGGCCGCCTCGGCGACGACCCGGATCTGGGAGACAGCCAGGATCGAGGCGGTCTGCACGAGGTACGTGCCGGTCGCCGCGAAGGTCTGCTCGGCGGCGACCACCCCGGTGTCCTCGCGGACGAGCTGGATGTCCGTCCACGCGGTGGTGGAGTCGTAGCGCCCCTGGAGCTTCATCTTGACGCTGGTCGCGACCAGCAGCGCGACGTCCACGAACATGCTGATCGCGTCGCGGATGCCGACGTACGGGTGGGAGTAGTCGACCACTCCTCCCGTAGCCGGGACCGTGACCTGCTCGGTGTAGCTGCCGGTCAGCGTGCCGACGAGCTGCGTCACCCCGGCGATATCCACGTAGGTGGCGCCCGCGGGGAGGCCGTTCTTGTCGTACAGGATGCCGAGGTTGTTCGCGCGAGGCTGTGCAGAGCCCATAGGACCCCCTTGGCCGCTCCCCGATGGGAAGGGCCTGGAAGCAGAGTTAGGAGTGTTTCGGGAGGCGCGTTACAGGTCCGTAGGAACCAGGGCGCAGAGGCCGCCCACGCAGGACAGGCCCGGACAGCAGCGAAGCGGAGCCACGCAGCTCTTGAACTGCGGCTGGCAGGACATGTCGGCCGGCGCGGACAGGTCCGGGGGGACTGCCAGGTCCGCAGGCGAGCTCAGGTCCCGCGGCGGCTCGCCCAGGTCCAAACAGGGACAGCGCGGGCAGTGCGGGATGGGCGGGCCGACCGGTCGGCAGCCGTCGCAGGACGCGAAGAAGAGCGCGCCGAGCAGGATGGGAATCAGGCGGCGCATCAGTTGCTCTGCTCGAGGCTGCACGTCAGGTCCGCGGCGGTACCAGCGCTCGACACCGCCTTGATGCTCACCGCCTGCCCCGCGGTCACGGACGGGGTGTTGCTCGTATCGTTGCAGGTCGTGCCGGCCGCGGAGATCGTGCAGGTGAGCACGCTGTCCACCCCGGCGATCCGCGCCGTGACCACCACCGTATCGGCGCCGCCCGGAGCGGTCCCGAGGGCGCAGTACAGGTTCCGCAGGCTGCCCGCCCGCGTGGCCAAGCTCAGGTAGCCCTCGGTCGCGCTGGCCGCCGCGCCGGGGCTCACCAGGTATACCGTGGCCGCGCCCAGCGCCCCCTTGCCGCCGCCGTCGATCCGAGCGTGGACGAGCCCGCCAGGGTTGAAGGTGAGGCTGCCCCCGATGACCGCCAGGGGGCTGGAGATCGTCAGCGTCAGGGTCAGGTCCCCCGTGAGCGCTCCGCCGCCGCCGAGCGGCGCCGAGGTGAGGACCTGGCGGTCCGCGGTGAGGAGCTGCCCGCTCGCGGTGCCGTCGGCGAACCCCGTGCCCTTGAACCCTCCCCCGGCGAGGTTGGCCCCGAGGGTCGCGCCTCCGGAGAGGGTCGCGCTGGCGGTGAAGGTCTTGGCCCCGGTGATCGTCTCGGTGCCCGCCTTGTGGACGAGCAGCGAGTCGTTCGTCGGGCCCGAGGTCCACCCCGCGCTGTAGAAGCGGAACGCGGACAGGCCGGTGTCGTAGCAGACGTCCCCGTTGGCGGGACTCGCGAGCGCGGAGCAGTTGGCCGAGGTCCGGTAGGACTTGGCCGCGTGCGTCTTGAGCACCAGCCCGGCCGCGTCCACGTCGTAGACCTGGTTGTCCGAGGTCCGCGCGTAGAAGCACGCCAGGCCGCTCGGGCAGGTCGGCGCCGAGCCGAGCGGGTTGAGGACCAGCGTGTCGGTCTTGCCGCCCGTGATGGGCGCCGCCTGGACGGCGGAGCAGCCCGCCAGCGCCACGAGCCAGTAGATGCGGAACTTGGTCAGGAGCTTGCGGAGTCGGTTCATAGCTGGGCCTCCCAGTCGACGCTGCCGGAGTAGCCGGTGGTGTCACAGACGATGTCGAACCCCGTCGTGGTCTTGTTCGCCCACGCCACGCGGGGGATCGTGCCGTCCACGGTGTCGGTGCTCGGGGTGAGCTCGATCTGGTAGGTGTTGTCGACGAAGGGAGTCAGGAACACGATCGTCGAGGTCGCGCTGCCGCCGCTGAAGACCGCCGTCCCCTTGGCGAAGGTGCCCGCCGTCACCGGCGTGATGTAGACCTGCGAGGCCCACACCCACCCGTAGGAGCCGAGCAGGTCGTCGACCGTCACCGGCCCGGCCGTGCTCGGGACCGAGCCCCTGAGGATCGACCCGTCGGGGAAAACGAGGCTCCACTTGGCCTCCGGGACCGCGGGATGCGTCTCCGTCGCCCCGTAGGGCAGCGTGATGCTCCACACTCCGGAGGAGTCCGTGGTCGCGACCGTCCCGTACTTGTAGACCAGGGATCCCGTCACGTTGGGGTTGAGCGCGTTGAGCGGGTAGAAGGTCCCTCCGACGTCCGTGGTCAGGTTCGGGGAGCTCGGGACCGCGAGGATCTGCTGTCCCGGGAGCCCCACGAGGCTCCCGTCGGGGGCCCGGTAGGCGACCGTATCCGAGATGATGCAGGGCATGGGTTACTGCCTCAGGTGGTCTGCTGACCGTTGAAGGACACGGAAATGGAGACCGGGACCGGGACCGTCGTGAAGTTGATAAACGCCCCGGTCCCGAGGTTGAACACCGCGATGTCCGCCGTCGTCGTCGTCCTAGCGGCTACGTTCTCGACCACGAGCCCGGCGTCGCTGCCGATCAAGCAGCCGACGCTGCTGGTCACGTAGTGCACGTTGTCGAACGCGCTCGCGAACTGGACCCGTATGAAGAATATCGACGTGATTCCGGCGAGCGCGACGTTGTACCCGCCGTTGGTGTAGACCTGGACGCCGCCCATCTGAGCCACCATGAAGACGGCAGCCTTGGGGATGTTGATCGCTCGGAGTTCGTTGGATAAGGGAATCTGAAGGCCGGGGTTAGACCCCCCGCTGGCGGTGGATACGTTCTGATAGGCCACGCGCCGCGTCGTGAGGAAGGCTTTCTCCGAGCTCGATCCCGCCTGGAAGAACGCGTCCGTGTTCGATACGCGCACGGACCCCGAGGACGCTCCAGCGGAGTTTCCGCCGGTCCCGTCGACGTCGAGGGACTTGATCGTGTACTGACCTGCGTATATCCCGGCCAGGTACTTCTCCAGGTCGTTGAGATCAGCGGCTTTGATGGCCGGCGTCGTGCCGGCGCTGTAGGTAGTTGACGGGCTAAGCGGTAGCATGCTGCAAGCTCCTCAGCAGGGGATCGCGGTGTCCGGAATCGCGTTGTCCGTGTCAGGGATCGCGCAGACGGTCCCGAACCCGGACGCCAGCGAGATGAACCCCTGCGTGTGCGCGGGCTTCCACCTCGTGATGGATCGCTGCGCGCCGACGAGGTCGTACCCGGTACCGAGCAGCGCGGGGTCCGCGACGACGGTGAAGTTGAAGATCGGCGCTCCCAGACCCTGGCCGATCCGGTTGGGCGGCATCGCCGTGTCGTAGATGACCCCGATTCCCTCGACGAAGACCGCCCAGGAGTTCAGGCCGAGCGGCGCCGAGGCGGTGCGGACCCCCAGAGTCCAGGTTCCCTTGATCGCTTTCCCCGCGAAACCGGGCGCGCAGAGGTCGTAACCCTGCGCCGTCACGGTGAGCGGCGGCAGCGTGCCGGAAGAGAAAGAGACCAGAGTCCCGTCCGGGGCACCCATGACCAACGTGATGTCGCCGACGTAACCGGTCAGGTTGCAGAGCAGGTGGGCACCCGCGGGGCTCACCCGTGGCGAGTCCGGCACGTTGACGCCGTACAGGCGGGAGCTGGCCGCCGGGATGGACTCCGGCGTCGTGTAGGAGTACGTGTGAGCCGTCCGAAGCGCCGCCCGGGAAGTCTCCAGGATGACGATCTGGGAGGGGTCCTGGTACAGGAAGTAGGGCTGCACGATCGCGCGTATGTCGTCGTAGCTGAAGCTCCCCGAGGTCCGGAGCACGGCGAGCACCGCGTTGCGTCGCTGGTCGAGAGTCCCGAAGCGCGCGATCGGCGTGTTGGTGAGGCCGCACGCGCTCTCCCAGTCCGGGATCTTCTCCGTCATCGTGGACGGGTTGAGCTCCAGGTGCAGTTGCTCGATGCGGTCGAGCAGTACCTGCTTGAGCGCGCCGGCCAGCCCGTAGAGCGTCCCGCCGATGACCGCCGTGTTCTGGAGCGCGTACAGCTGGTCGCTGCCCGGCGGGAGCAGCGAGATCAGGAGCTGCTTGGCTTCGTCGCGGGAGATCATCTTACGGAGCCTTGGTCACGAGGATTCCCCCCGCGCGCAGGTAGGGGAGCTCGATGCCGAGCCCGACGTCCTTGGGGACGTAGGAGGTCGAGGTGTAGGAGCCGGCCCCCACGCCGATCTGCACGCCGTTGGGGCTCGGGATGTCGGCAAGGACGCTGGTCCCGTCGGTATCCCGGGTGTCCAGGCACACCTCGACGAGCCGGCTGACAGACACGGTGCTCTGCCAGGGGTCGTTGGGGTCGGCGAACCCGCTCTGCGTCGAGGGACCGAGGCTGTCGATGTAGGCCACGATGCTGTCGGCGACGGGACCGACGACGCTCCCGCCCGCGTAGAACTGGTCTACGCCGTCGACGGGCGCGAAGGTGAAAGTCGTGTCCAGGTTGAGCGTGGTCCCGACGATGCTGAGCACGCGCGCCTGGTAGGGCTGCGGGGTCGCCCCGGCCCGCGTGATCTGCATCTGGATCCGGGGCTTGCTCCCCGCGGCGACGGCGAGCGCCAGCGAGGGCGGGACCGCCGCCGTGGTGACCGAGGTAGCCGTGTGCGACACGATCGGCGACGACGCGCCGAGGTCGTTCCAGTCGAACAGGTAGGTCCCGTTCTTGGCCGTCGATGGGACCACGAGGACGAAGACGCGGATCGCGGCCAGGGGGTTGATGAACGGCGGGAAGATCGTCACCGTCGCGGTGACCGGCTTCTTGGTGTTCACGTAGTTCTGGACGGCGGTGATCGTCGCCGCGCCGGGCCTGCGGCTCGCGCCGCTGCCCGCCACGGTCGCGACCACGTCCACGCTCCCCAGGCCCGAGCGGAGCGGGTACACGTAGCCGCGGACGATCCCGTTGCTGGCCCCGTTGGCGTCTACGGACTCCTCGGTCCAGGCCCGGTAGTCCGCCGCCGTGCCGCCGCGCGGGGGGTTCTGGATGCGCCGGATGATGCGCGCTACGAGGTCGGAATCGGACTCGACGTCCACCGCCCCGGTCAGCGCGCTGGTCAGCGTTACCGTCGCGTTCAGGCCCGCTGGCGGGCTCACCCAGGTTAGTACGGCGCCGATGGGGAGGTTCGCCGCGGAGCCGGTCGTGACGGACACGAACGGGACCGAGTTGGTGTTCGGGGGGCCGTTCAGCGTGACGTTGGCGGTCGTCTTGACGGTGACCTGCCCGGTGCTGTCCACCGCGGTGGTGCCGGCGAGCACGATCGTCCCGGCCGTGCCGGTCGGGAACGCGAGCCCGCCCGTCGAGATGGTCGCGACGTGCCGGCCGTAGATGCCCGGCGTGCCGCTCGGGAGTCCGAACACGAACGCCCACGCGTCCAGAGCTGCGCTGCTGCACTTGGACCGGACCGTGCCGTCAGAGGCTTGCTGGTACGCGGGGGTCCCGTCGTTGTCCGCCTGCTCGATGCCGTACTGGGCGAGCACGACCACCTGGGCGAAGGCGCGCGCGACCAGGCCGAAGTATCCCCGGTCGGTCAGGTCCGCGCCGGGGAAGAGCGCCGTGAAGTACCCGAGCGCCGCCTGGTAGATCTGGTCTTCGGAGTACAGGACTACGGCCATCTACAGACTCACCGGTGGGGGGCTGTTGCCGTTGGGGAGCGTCCACACGGCGGTGACCGCGAACTTCCCGGGCGCGCGCCGGTTGGCGCTGGCCTTGAAGGTCGCGATGTACTTGAGGTTGATGAGCTGCTGCCCCCCGTCCTCGGCGTACGCCTGGAGCTGGGAGGGGGTCGCCAGGCGGTCCTGG
>JACCDT011771470.1_pt1 | contig 18089 bp, 13 predicted proteins | sample 7446291 | NCBI WGS metagenome assembly JACCDT01 (sample SAMN15323446, study PRJNA562643) | freshwater metagenome | isolation source: river surface water | place: USA:Blue River Watershed | collected 2017-08-17 | reverse complement strand
TGTGCAACAAGATCCAGATCGGGCGTTGAAAGTACTTAAACGAGTCGAAGATTTGAGCACCACGCCAGTGCTGTTTAGAGATTTTGTCGCGGCTTGGAAAAAATCGATAGTCGACTGGAAAGCCGAAGGGAAACAGAAAACAGATTCCGAAGAAGGCTTGTTCGCTGAGGCCAAACGCTTGGCCAAAGCTGCCGAGTCCCTGCAAAAATACCCCATGGATCACTCCGCCGATGTGCTCTACCTGCGGGTTTCGTTGGCAGCGCACGATCTCTTGAGCCGGTTTCCAAACGGAAAACACACCAGCGAAGTCTTGCTCCTTTTGGGTAACGCCTATGATCTACTCGACGATCATCTCATTTCCCCACTCCCGGAAATGTATTACGAAACTTGCATACGCCGAAGCCCGCACACACCTATTTCGGAAGAGTGCTTTCAGCGCTACGAGGCGGGGGTGTATTTTGGCTATACGGGTAGTGGTGGCACTTCCATTCCCGATGACGTAGCCGCCGTACTCAAAGAACTTAAAGATCTGGCCAAACCCAAGGCGGTTACTCCCGCTAAACCAGGGTAGGGTTTAGGGCCACTTCGCAGCTCACCGCTCCGGCGATAAAACAATTGTGGTGTGCCTTATCGTGCATCGCCTGGTATTTGTCTCCCGCGAGCTCGCCGCTCATTTTCACCTTTGGGTTCAACTCCACTCGAGTTACGGCGAGCTTACCTTGAGCGTTCTTGCTCAAGTGGGCGACCGCAGAATCTTCGTAACTTTCAACAACTAGCCTGCTGCGCGCGGCTATCGCGAGAAATGTCAGCATATGACAGCTTGATAAGGCGGCAGCAAGCATCTCTTCAGGGTTCACAAGCTGGGCATTTCCAGAAAAGTCGGGGGCAGCGGACGCTTGAACCGCTATCCCGCCTTCGAACTCAATCTGATGAGACCGATCGTAAGTCTCATAGACAAAGTCTGAAGTGGTTCTTTTCCAGCTGATTTTGGCTTTATGTAAAGACATTTTCTCCTCCGTATTGTCGCATAATATTTATTTCGGATCTGACATTGAAGGGGGCGCGGTGATTTTATAAATCGTTCCACTGGAAAAATCGGCTACGTAAAGTTCCCCCTCCGGATCTCTTCCAAAGGTAGAAATCGCCACGGGCCATTTACCCAAGGCCGAAAAAACCTGGGTGGCTTTATCTTGAGCAAAAGTACCCGGAAGATCTGCAGCCCAGATCCTGCCCGAAACAAAATCTCCAAAGACGTATTTACCCTGCAAAGCTGGAATCCGTTTTCCCTGATAAACAAAACCGCCCGTAATGGATCCTCCATCTTCGCGTCCATACTCTAACCAAGGGTCTATCAAATCCTTGGAGGCGCAGGCTTTCTCGGTGGTGTGGCAATGAGAAGCCTCCTTAATTTTCCAACCGTAGTTTTTCCCCGCTTCGACGATAGAAACTTCTTCCCAGCGATTCTGACCCACATCTGCGACGATCAATCGACCGCGAGGATCAAATGTGTAACGCCAGGGATTGCGCAACCCCAATGCCCAAACTTCTGGAGCGGCTTTCTTGTCCAATACGAATGGGTTATCGCGAGGAATCCCGTAAGCCTTGCTCCCCGAAGTTTTATCCACATCGATGCGCAGGATTTTCCCCAACAAAGCTCCGAGTTTTTGGCCGTTATTCTTTGGGTCTCCGGCTAGCCCCCCATCCCCAAGACCGACATAAAGCATTCCATCCGGACCAAAAAGAAGTTCCCCTCCATTGTGATTGGGGTAAGGCTGATTGACCTGCAAAAGCACTCTCTCAGCCACAGGCCGATGCGTATCCGCCGGCAAAAGCCACTCCGAAACAACCGTTCGACGGGAGCCCTGGGCTGGATTGTAGTTGAGATAAATCTTTCGGTTTTGTGAAAATCGAGGGTGAAAGGCCAGTCCGAGTAGACCAAGTTCACTGGCGGTCGAGACATCCAGGTGCAATACCATCGCCCGCTTTTCCGGATGCAACCGAGAGACATGAAACAGATTGCCACTTTTTTCCAGGACATAAACATGATCCGCATCGTCCGGGGGAAAAACAATATCGGTCACTTCGGAAAAACCTTTGGCCCACACCTCTAAAGAAACGGCGATGCGACTTCGATTGGCATCCAAGTCCGAGAACGTCGGGATCAGGCCCGAGGTTGACTCCGCCCGACACAGGACCACAGCAAGATGAAACAGAAAAAACAACATCGGGCCATATTCTGCTACCTCGATCCAATTGTCGATAGGTGTGGTGAGTGCTAAGAACGATGCATGAAGTTATTTTCTTGGAACGTAAACGGCATCCGCTCCGTGCAGACCAAAGGATTTGAGCGCTGGATGGAGGATTCAGCGCCGGACGCTGTGTGCTTGCAAGAAATCAAGGCCCAACCTGAACAGCTGGACGAGCGATTGGTACACCCGCGCGGCTACCACAGTGTCTGGTTCCCTGCCCAAAAGCGTGGATATAGCGGTGTCGCTATCTACACCAAAAAAGCGCCTCTGGACGTGCAATTGGGAATCGGCCGCCCAGAGTTTGACAATGAGGGGCGCGTGCTGAGTATCGACCTGGGGGATTTTATCCTCGTGAACACCTATTTCCCCAACAGCCAACGAGACCACGCAAGGCTAGGATTCAAACTCGATTTTTGCCAGGCGATCCAAAAACACTTAGATGCCCTTCGGGCGCGAGGAAAACACACCGTCTTGTGTGGAGATTTCAATATCGCCCATAAAGAAATCGACTTAAGAAACCCCAAGCAAAATGAGAACAATGCTGGTTTCCTCCCCGAGGAACGAGCTTGGATGGATGCTTTTACTGCGAGTGGCTACGTCGATACTTTTCGGCACTTCAACAAGGAACCTGGACATTACACCTGGTGGAGCTATCGGCCTGGCGTCCGAGAAAAAAACATTGGGTGGCGACTAGACTACTTTGTGTGCAACCCGGAATTCCAATCTCGCATTCGGAAAGTGCAACATCACCCTTCGGTACGTGGCTCTGATCACTGCCCTGTCGAGCTAGAGCTAAAACTTTAACCCTTTGAGAACATTCTTCAGAGCAGGAGCTGCCTTTTCTATTTCTTCTTTGGCTTTTTTGGCGAGCTCCGACTTGGCTTTGGCACCTGCAGCGCGCCCTATATTTCCCAACGCGACCTGGATCAAGGCTTCGGGAGCTGCAGTGTAGTCGGGTTGCGGCGCAAACAAAGTCCCCCCCACTACAACGGGGATTTTCACGGGCTGGCCTGGTTCTGCCAATACATTCTCTACACGAACTCCACTCGCTTCGACCGAAACAGTCTTAGCCCCCGTCAGGTTATAGGTATCCACCAAAAACCAACGCGCTGATAACCCATAGTCCTTCAACGTGATAGTCGTATCCCCTCGGACGTCGATGCCCTTGTCGCGAACCGCCAAAGCATTCAAGTCCGGCATTCTAAAGACCCCATCTTGGATCGTAAAATTGCCGGACATCTTTTCGTAGTCGGTTTGATTACTGCCTAAGCTAAGCTTTTTCTGACCCAAACCCGGAACCTGCGCTGCGATCTTGCCCAGCGATCCATTGAGAGAATCTGCAACCATTTTGGCCACATCTATCGTTGCAAACTGTGCCGGCGCGACCACGAAATTTCCAACAGCATGGAGTTTTGACTTAGCCACCTCGGGGTTCAAGCTCATGCCATTACCCTTGATCTGAAAAGCCGCTTTCCCATACACCGTGTTTTTGAACAAAGCTGCTTGAGATGTAACGGCTTTCTTGAGATCAAAGCCCGATACTGAAGTCGCAAAATCATAGCGTGGCTGTTTAGGCTTGAAGTCTATCGCAAAAGAAGCAGCAATTGCCCCATCAAACAGCTTTGTCTTGAAGCTCTCGACCGAAGCCACCAAGTTCTTGAGCTTGAACCGAGAGTTCACCGGCTCCATGCGCGCACCCAAGTACTGCACGAATCGGATATCGACGTCGATATCCGCCGAGGCTCTCGCCAAAGCGGGGATCTCACGCAAGGGGCTCACTAGAGAATCATAATCCGCAGGGTTAGTACTTGCCGCAGTGCTGGCGGAGATCTTGCTGGTTGCCGTGGCGGCTGGTGCGGTAGCGGCGGCTGAAGTGGGTTGAGCCACTTTCAGTGAGGTCATGAGTTTATCAATATCCAGTCCGGAGGAAGCGATCCGCATGCCGATTTTGGGAACGGCAAACGAATCCACTTGTGCTCCAATTCTTACTTCGTTCTGCGGGGCCTGGAGAACAGTTTCCAGTTTGAGCTGCCCCACACCGCTCCAATCCACTACGCCTTTTGTGGTTACTAGCACTTCCTGTAACCGCGCAGAAATTTCGTCAATACGTGCAGATTGAGGTGTTACCCACAGAGAGCCGTTTACGTTCATGGGCTCGGCCGGCTTTTTTTGAAAGTAGGGTGCATAGGCGAGACTCACAGCACTGAAGTCCGACGAGAGACTTAGCTGAACACCTTTAAGTTTCCCACCTTCGACCTGAGGTTTCGCCTGAATCTTAGCCAACCCTGGACCTCGCGCTTGAAGTGTCTTGCCCAGCTTGGCGTCTAGTGCAGCGCCGACTTCCAATTCCATTGTCCGAGTTAGCGAAAGGTCCTTCACCCGAAGCTGCAAGTCGCTCACTGTGGTCGAGAGATCTGCAACGCGATCTGCGTACACGAGCTTGGCGTCTGTTATCCGCATACCTAGTCGTGCACTTGCAACAAAACCAGGCAACGCAGACCCCGGACTATTAGTACGGGCCGAGGGGGCGGCAGTCCCGTCTTTGGGCAGGCTGAGCAAGTTGATCCCAGCGCTGTCTTTGACGACGAACAACTGAGGCTTTCTGAGATTCAAAGTAACCGCCGGTGCCCCTGTCACCAAAGACCAGAGTGGCATATTCAGATAAACATCCGCGACTGAGACAACAGTGCGCCCTTTGGAATCGGTAAGTGACATTCCGTCTACTTGAACCTTCAGCTGTCCCCACAAACTCAGCCGCAGCTTACCGACTTTGAGCTCCCCATTTAGCTGCGAATTGGCTGCTTGGACTATTTGTGGTCGAAACTGATCCACATCGACCAACAGAGGAACAGCAACCGCTGTGATAACAAACAAGCCCAGAAGCACAGCCAGAGAAACACCGAGTTTTTTCTTCAAACTCCATTTGCCCGCCATAGAACTCCCTCCTCCTCAACGCAGTTCGCGCCGAAGGATTTTTCCAACATTGGTTTTTGGTAGCGCATCGATGAACTGGATGTGTTTGGGGTTCTTGTAAGCAGTGAGATTCTTGCGAGCGTGTTCTTTCAGTTCCGCTTCGGTAAGACTCGGATCGCGCTTAACGACAAAAGCTTTTACCACTTCACCTGAATGCTCGTCGGGCACCCCCACCACACCGACCTCCAGCACCTTGGGGTGCATAGCGAGGACTTCTTCGACTTCGTTGGGATAAACCTTAAACCCAGATACCGTGATCATGTCTTTTTGACGGTCGACGATCTTCAGGAATCCATCCGGAGTAAACTCGCCTACATCACCGGTCCGGAGCCACCCATCTCCCGGCAGCACATTGCGCGACTCTTCGGGCTTTTGCCAATACCCTTGCATTACCTGCGGTCCGCGGACCCATATTTCGCCCGATTCACCGATCGGGGCAACCTCCCCCTTATCGTTGATCAACTTCACCTCTGTCGAGGGAACAGGCAGCCCCACCGTTCCGATTCGTACTTCTTCTCGAGACAAAGGGTTTACACAAACTACGGGCGAGGCCTCGGTCAGGCCGTACCCTTCCGCCAGGAGAGAGGGCGTCAAAGAGTTCCAGCGATCCGAAACCGCTCTCTGCAAGGCCATCGCTCCCCCGACACAGAACTTCAGCGAAGAGAGGTCCAGTTTTTTGAAATCCGGATGATTCATCAGCGCATTGAAGAGCGTATTGACACCCGTCATCAGCGTAAGTCGGTACTTGGACATGATCTTGATGAGCGCGGGAATATCGCGCGGATTAGTCACCAAAACGTTATGCGTTCCGCACCGAAACAGAGCCATCGAATTCACTGTCAGCGAAAAGATATGGTACATGGGTAAAGGCATGAGGCAGATATCTTCACCCGCCTTTAATAGGGGGCCCAACCAAGCCGCTACCTGCTCCATGTTAGCGACAATATTGCGGTGTGAAAGCATCGCGCCTTTCGAACCACCAGTGGTACCACCGGTATATTGAATAAAGGCGAGATCGCTGCCTTGGCGCTCTACTTTCTTGTAAGCATAGGTTGCGCCTTTGGCCAGAGCACTTCTAAACGAAATCGCTTGGGGAAGATGATAAGCTGGGACCATTTTCTTGATGTACTTCAAAACTGCGTTGACCAAGACACGCTTGGGAAACGGCAACATATCGCCGATAGAAGTCACCAAAACGGTTTTTAGCTCAGGTGTTTTTGGCAACACCTCTTCGAGATGAGACGCAAAGTTGGAGCAGATCACCAAGACTTTTGCACCACAGTCGCTAAACTGTTTTTCCATTTCGCGTGCTGTGTAGAGTGGGTTTGTATTCACTACGACCAAACCCGCCCGCAGCGCCCCAAAAAGCGCAACGGGATATTGCAATAAGTTGGGCAACTGAATCGCAATGCGATCTCCCGGCACCAAACCCGGGATGCTCTGCAAATAGGCCGCAAACTTGCGGCTTTCTCGATCCATATCGGCATAGGTGAGGGTAAATCCCAAATTGCTAAAACAAGGTTTGTCGGCGAATTCAACGCAGGCTTTGTCCAAAACTTCAGTAATCGAACGCGCTGAGTCGGCGTTGATTTCGTGGGGAATCCCTTTCGGGTACTTTTTCAGCCAGATGCGATCGACCGGTGCTTGTGTTTGCATGCATACCTCAGCAAGCAGTTTATCCGCACCTAGCTTAGAAATAAACCCAAGTCACACCCGGATTGTGATCTTCCACGCGAAAACTCTCGATGACGCTTAGAGAGGAAAGATAGCGATGCAAGGCTTCGCGCACTCTTCCCGTGCCAATTCCGTGCACGATTTCCATGCGACTATGTCCCTCCAGGATCGCTTTATCGACGGCTTTTTCGACCGCGCGCATCGCTTCTTCCACACGCATTCCGTGAAGATCTAGTTTCGCAGGCTTGGAAGGTGCGTTTTTTTTAGCCCCCGCAACAGGTTTGGCAATGCCTCGCAGGGACTTCGCAAGGGATTTAGAAATCTCGGTGCGGTGCTTGAGATCCGACGCACGGCACTGCACTCGGATCCCGCCCACCAAGACGTCATAGACGCCCGATCGCAAACGGCGCTGCACTACTCCCAGCTTGCGCAGAGACCCAACAAACACTTCATCTTTTACTTTAAACTCAGCCGCCACAAAGGGTATACCGCCTTCTATGGAATTGGATCCCACTCTAGACGAACGCGTTAATTTTATAAAGGTCACCTCTCACCTCAACTGGGATGAGTATTTTATGCTCCAGGCCATGACCGCTAGCTACAAGAGCAAAGACCCCAACACCAAGGTTGGGTGCGTTCTCGTCGATCGGTACAATCACCAAATCAGCATGGGTTATAACGGTGCCGTGGCAGGGATCGACGAATCCAAGATTCCCTGGGGCAACAATCGCCAAGTCCCCCTGGAATTTCAAAAATACGGGTATGTGATTCATAGCGAGGCCAATGCCATTTCGCACGCCAAGGGCGAGTTGGAGGGCGCGCGGGCCTATGTGACGCTATTTCCGTGCAATGAATGCGCAAAGCTCCTGGCCACACACCGAGTAGCAGAAATCATCTACCTTTCGGATAAGTACGGCCAAACCCCTGAAATCCGCATGGCAAAGCACCTATTTGATCTTTCCGGGGTGACCTGTCGTAAGCTCACTATCTCCCCGGATTTAATCACTAAAGTGCAAGAGCATTTCGCTTCGCTCCTGATTGAGTGAACCAGACTCTACCATATGAAGCTTGATCCCCAGTGAGCTTCCCCGCTATATAGTGGCCCCATGGCGGTGGTGCAGGAACATTTTGCAAGGGAACGCTGGTTGTCGGAGAGCTCACTCACGACCCACGGACACGCTGATCTCCTGGGGCTCATTGCAAAAAAAATCAAACAAAACGAGATATTACAGGAAAGATCATTCGTTTTGCTGGATCTGGACTCTACGCTCTACGAGGTCGGCCCGCGAAACGTTCAAATCCTCAAACGCGTGACCGAAGCCCTGGATGTGCCGCCTCAGGTAAAACAGGCGATGCAAGGCCTGAGCTCCGAAAAAGTGGGGTACTCCCTCAAAGATACCTGGAGAAACTTGAACCTGTGTTTAGAAGACCGCGACCTCACCCTGGCGCGCGAACGCATCGAAAATGAATGGCGCAAAGCTTTTTTCTCCAATGCTTATTTGCAACACGATGTTGCCTACACGGGGGTGCTGCCTTTTGCACAGACGCTCTATGAATTGGGCGCCGAACTCGTTTATCTTACAGGTCGAGACGCCCCAGCCATGGAGGCGGGAACGATAGACTGCCTCCGTCGGGACGGGTTTCCACTGGGACACCGCACACACTTACGCATGAAGTCTCACCGATCTATCGACGACGTGGAGCACAAACGAGGAGCGGCGCTGGAGTTGGCAGAAAAGGGAACCGTGGTGGCCTCGCTCGAAAACGAACCCCGCAACTTTGCGGCGCTGTTTCAAACCTTCCCTCAAGCAATCCACGTCTTTGTGGATACGATTTGCAGCGACAAGCCCGCCCCCGCTGTTCAAGGCGCCTACCGCTTGCGCCACCAGAACGACTGAAAACAACCTCCCCGTTCGTGACGCTGAGCGTTTTTCTAAATACGGCTTGGAATTCCAATGGGTTGGATTTACCTTAGATCGTTCAGGAGCCCACGCCTATGGAGCTGTTTGATTTCTTCTCCCGCGCCAATGCGGAATACATCGAAACCCTTTATGCCCAATACAAAGCCGACCCCAGTGCGATAGACGAGCGCTGGGCTGTTTTTTTCGCCGGTTTTGAGGCGGGAAACTCGGGGCCGGGCTCAGTACTGGAAACGCTCCTCTCCTCCCGATCGGGCTCTCCGGCAGAAGGAGTCAATCACCTCGTGCACTCTTATCGAGAGCTCGGACATTTTATTGCAAACCTCAACCCCTTAGGCGGCAATCGCGATGAACACCCATTGCTCAAACTGTCCGAGTTTGGACTCGGCTCACCGCAAGATCTGGAGCGATCGGTGGGCAACGGTGGTTTTTCTGGCCCCATCGAAGGGAGTCGTCTGGCGGACTTATTGACCAGCCTCCAAAAAACTTACTGCGGCACTTTTGCTGTCGAGTACATGGATATTTCAGACAAGACCCAGAGAGAATGGCTCCAGGCCCGCATGGAACCAAACCTCAACCACCCACAGCTCTCCCCTGAAGAAAAAACACATATTCTGACTAAACTCGCGGCCGCCGAGGGTTTTGAGCAGTTTCTTCACACAAAGTATGTCGGACAAAAACGCTTTTCGCTCCAGGGAGCCGAATCCACCATCCCGCTCTTGGATACCTTGCTCAACGAAGCAGGTTCGCTGGGAGCCGAGGAAATTTTCATCGGGATGGCCCACCGCGGTCGACTGAATGTTCTGACCAATATTATCGGAAAACCTTACGAGCTTTTGCTCAGAGAGTTTGAGGGCACCGCGGTTCTTCCGTCTGAAGAAGGCGATGGAGACGTGAAGTACCACTTGGGCTATAGCCACATGCACACGACAACCAGTGGCAATCAGCTCCTCGTTTCGCTGGCGCCCAACCCGAGTCACCTCGAAGTCGTGGACCCCGTTTTGGTTGGGATGGCCAAAGCTAAACAGGACGCTCGCGGAGATATCGACGGCAGCCGAGTGGTTCCGATCTTGATCCACGGGGAAGCAGCATTTACGGGCCAAGGTGTTGTCCCCGAAACACTGAGCCTGTCGGAACTCGATGCGTACCGCACCGGCGGGACAATCCATATCATCATCAACAACCAGGTCGGCTTTACGGCGACGGCCAAGGAAACCCGCTTCACACCCTACCCCACGGACGTCGCCAAGATGATCCAAGCGCCCGTCTTTCACGTCAATGGAGACGATCCTGAAGCGGTGGTCCATGCCGCGCGGTTGGCGATGCAGTTCCGCCAAGAATTTAAAGTCGATGTGTTCATCGATATCTGGTGCTACCGGCGATTTGGACATAATGAGACCGATGATCCCACTTTCACCCAACCGGTCATGTACCAGAAAATCGACGCACTCCGATCTGTGCGCGATCTTTACGCGGAGAAACTCGCTAACGAGGGAGTCGTCTCTAAAGAACTGTTTGATCAGATCAACGCGCAATTCAGGTCGATCCTAGATCAAGCCCAAGCCGCTGCCCGCGAGGCTCGTACCTCGCCCGTAGTCGTGTTTCGAGATCTCTGGGAAGGGTTCGATCGTGCGCGAGGGGATTGGTCCGCAAACACTCAGATTCAACGTGAAGAGATCTTGCAGATCACGGCACTCGGAACTCAGGTACCGGAAGGCTTTAACGTCAACCGCAAGCTAGTCAAAGTGCTCGAAGGCCGTCGACAAATGGCAAAAGGGGACAAGAATGTTGATTGGGGCTGCGCTGAAATGTGGGCTTTCGGCAGTCTCTTACAATCCGGCACTCCAGTACGCCTCATGGGCCAGGATTCGCAGCGAGGGACTTTCACCCATCGCCACGCCGTTTTGCACGATTCCGTCAACGGTGATGAGTGGGCCCCACTGTCTCAGTTTCCAGCGCGCTTTTTGGTCAAGAACACCATGCTCTCAGAACTGGCGGTTCTGGGTTTTGAGTATGGCTATAGTATCGCCGATCCGCGCAATCTCGTTCTGTGGGAAGCCCAGTTTGGAGATTTTGTAAACGGCGCACAGGCGATTTTGGATCAGTTCTTGGTCAGCGGCGAATCCAAGTGGGACAGAATGAGCGGACTGGTTTTATTGCTCCCTCATGGATACGAAGGCCAAGGGCCGGAGCATTCCAGTGCTCGCCTGGAGCGTTTTCTCCAATCTTGCGCTGAGAACAATATTCAAGTGGCCTACCCGACCTTGCCTTCGCAATACTTCCACTTGCTCCGACGCCAGATGTTGCGCAAGTTCCGAAAGCCTTTGGTGCTCATGATGCCCAAGAGCCTGTTACGAGACGATCGCTCCACCTCCCGAATAGAGGACTTTACCGAAAACGGTCTGCAGCTAGTTATCGACGATAATCACGTGCAGAAAAAAGATGTGGAACGCGTCCTGTTTTGTACGGGCAAAGTCTACTTTGGACTCGCTGCCGGGCGCGAAGAACGCGGGAACAAGAATACCGCGATTGTGCGATTGGAGCAGCTCTACCCTTTTCCCAAAGCAGAAATCGAAGCCGTGCTTTCTCGCTACCCTGCCGCAACCGAATTTTTCTGGGTGCAAGAGGAGCCGCAGAACATGGGCGCTTGGTTTTTTGTGGAGCCAAAGCTCCGGCCGTTGCTTGCGAAAGGCGCCTCGCTTCAATACCGCGGACGAAGCGAAGCCGCGAGCCCGGCGCATGGTTTTTACCGCGTACACCAACTCGAAGAACAAGAATTCATCAAAAGCGCACTCGATCCTGTCAGTCCAGAGCCTGCAAAGGTAAGCGACGGGCCGAAACGTCGAAGTGCGTTGAAGGAGCGGCATGGCAACTAAAGTCACGATCCCAGCGTTGGGAGAATCTGTCACTGAAGCAGTTCTGGTCCGTTGGATCAAACAGGACGGCGAAGCCGTTGCGGTCGATGATCCGCTCTGCGAGCTCGAAACGGACAAAGCGAACGTCGAAATCCCGGCTCCAAAAGCGGGTGTTCTCAAACACAAAGTCGCCCAGGGTGCCACGGTACGTATCGGGGATGCGATCGCTGAAGTGGATGAAAATGCCACCGCTAGTGCCGCGCCTAAAGCAGCGTCCAAGCCAGAAGCAGCGCGAACAGAAGCGCCTCGAGCCGAAACACCCAAGTCTGAAGCGCCTATCGCCGCGTTGCGCGCTTCTGCGGACATCGAAGATCTGGCCCCCTCTGTGCGCCGCCTAGTGAAAGAACATGGAGTCGACCCCGCGGTCCTTCACGGTAGCGGGCCTCGCGGACGCATCGTGAAAGAAGATGTTGTTGCCGCGCTGGAAAAACCAACGCTTGTGGGATTTGCCAAACCCTCAGCTCCTGCTCCGGCGCGACCGGCGTCGGCGGAAGATGGGGTACGCCGCGAACCGATGACCCGCATCCGCAAAAAAATTGCTGAGCGGCTGGTACAGGCGCAGCACACCGCAGCCATGCTCACGACGTTCAACGAGATCGACATGACCGAAGTCCTCGGTTTGCGGGAGCGCTACAAAGAACAGTTCCAAAAGACTTATGGGGTTTCGCTGGGACTGATGTCCTTTTTCGCCCGCGCTGTGGCCCTGGCACTGAAGGAATTTCCCGTCGTGAATGCTTTCATCGAAGGCGATGAAATGATTTTTCACGACAACGTCCACTTGGGTATCGCAGTCAGCACCGAACGCGGATTAGTGGTCCCTGTCTTGCGCAATGCACAGGATATGTCCTTTAGCCGAATCGAATCCGAGATCAAGCGAATGGCCATCGCCGCCAGAGAAGGCAAGCTCGGATTGAATGAAATGGGCGGTGGAACTTTTACCATCACCAATGGTGGGGTGTTTGGCTCGCTCCTCTCCACCCCAATCCTAAACCCCCCTCAGAGTGGGATCTTGGGAATGCACGCCACGCAAAAGCGCGCCATTGTGGTGAACGATAAAATCGAAATCCGCCCCATGATGTACGTAGCGTTGTCGTACGATCATCGACTGGTAGATGGGAAAGATTCGGTTTCGTTCCTGGTGCGGGTCAAGAATTTGCTTGAAGATCCCCACAGGCTCATGCTGGCGGTGTGATTTTTTAAAACTGCCCGGTCTTATACAGTTTTTCCAAGAGTCGATCCTTGCGCACAAAGCGTTCGTGTAACCACGCAGCGCGCTCCGCCTCTCCCTTTGGCAATGCGGCAATGGGAAAACGCTTTACGTCGATAAAGATACGGCGTACCTGCCCTCGGTAGATCTGGGAAAGCTTGGGGATTCCCCCGTCGTAACCGATGGTAACGTCGTAGACCGCCTCTAAGTGTCCTTCGAGGCCTTCGAGTGCCGCGGTAAACCCCCGCGACCGCGGATACATTACATGACGAAAGGGAGTGAGTTTCTTGCGCGCGCAGTAGTCGTTGCTTCGTGCAAGTTTTTCTGGAGTAATCCGCGTCCCCTCTACAAAGGTAATCAACCAAATAGGAATTTTGAACCGGAGAAACTTTTCGAAGGTTCCCAAAATGCGGCGCTTATCCGCAAGCCAATCCCGTTTGACAAAAATACAATCCAAAAACTGCATTCCCCAACCAATGCCGGGAACGTGCTTCAGCGGATCTTTGACAAACCATTTCATATCACCAAGACGGCGCTTACTGTGAGCAAGCATCATGATGGCCAGGATATCGGGCATTTGCTGGTGGTTGGCAAAAACCAATGCGTTTTCCCCCACGGGGATCTCATCCCCCGAGAAAACGGGGCGACATCCAAAAACTCGCTCAGCTCCCACCACGCACCAAGCCCACCAGCTCCCCGCAAACCAGCGATTCAGAGATCGAAAGGCACTGCGGGAAAAAGGCAATACGATCAGCGATAGAACCTGCAGGCCGTTAATCAGTACCACTGTGGAAAAATAAAACACGCCGGCAAAAAGGCACCCCACCCAGCCCACGACGCCTCGCCACCCAGGGGTTTTTACCTGGAGGGGTTGCTGCGATTGCACAAGATCCATTCTCAAGGGGTAACAGAACCGTTCCCGTTGCTCAAGATCGCAAGCGGGGATTGCTGAGCGCGCAACTGAGATTCGATATCGGCTAGATCTGTTTCACTGTTTTGCGATCGATCCGCCCGCGCCAAGAGAATTCCAAATGCCAATGCACCCTGAAGCAACCGCGTTCGACCGCCAAACCCGGGAGCGAGTCGCTCAACCTGGGCCATCACCACACGAGGAATTTGAAACTCAAAGCGACGGCCGGCGTTCGTCGAGACTGGCCCAGATCGGAAAGCACTTTTGAGAACGGCCTCCCACTCACTACCAGAGTTTTCTAAAAGGCCGAGCAATTGAATAGCGTCTGTGAGTATCAAGCTCTTGGAGTACCCAGTCGAACTCGCGTCCTGGTGAACCTCCAGCGGCAACGCCAGTGTGACTCGCTCCGTCTCGCCCATATCCGTCGTAAAACGGATGCTACGGTGCGAGGAAATGAGCTGAGTGAACCTCGCCAAAAGCTGAGGCAGTCCCGCTCTCTCCGGCAGTGAACGTCGCCCCAGTTCCAACGAAGGGGGCAAAGTGGCGAGGCCCGAAGTCACGCGGATCAGATCCAAAACGGCGCGCGCCTGTTCTCGAGCCAATGTACTTGCTCCAGGGCTGTCGATGAATGTTTGGATGGACTTCGCCGCGGCTTCTAAATGTACGAGACAATCGACCGGGTTCTTTCCTTCCGAAGCCCGAGCCGAAAATGTCAGAAACAAAGCAATTACAAATACTTGAACCAAGGCATCACCTGCTTAGAGAAAGCGCCGGGTTATAACAAACCCACCCGAAAGTGCAACCCCGCTTTGCGCGTTTTTCTGCATTGTGTTACGAATTTCAAATGATGTGGTTGGTGGGGTGTTTTCTGACGTTCGTTTTGGTGATGCCATCCTGGGCAGCCACTAGCTTTTATACCGATATCGACTCTGCCCTAGAACAGCAGCGCACCCTAAAAAAAACTCCTACCGCTCAAAACGTCGCCCAACAGATCTCCACCGCTTCTTCCATCCTAAAAAACGCCCAGCCTTGGTTTTGCGCTACCAACAAACCGGAAAACTTGCACCGCGAGGTAGCGAGCTGGCTATCAAAGCTTTCCCCCGAAGGAAAAAACAGCTTTGTGGCGTACCACGCAGCCTCCGCCCAAGGGGCGTGGGATACTCTGCTTAAGGTCAGCGATCCGCCAGCTCTGTCCGATGTGCGCGCTTTTGCCTTTCACTACCGTTTTACGCCGTTGGGAAAGTCCGCTTTGCTGCGTGCGATCGCAGGGGAGTGGGATCACGGCCGCTGGGAGTCCGCATGGCTATTTACCCAAGTCCTACTGCAGGATTGGCCCTTGGAGCTGTTGGAGGGCGAAAATCTTTTCCTTCCTTGGATGCTGGTTCGCTGGGGAGGGACGCTACCCGAGCTTAAAAGCGCAGCAGAAGCTTTGGAAAAATTCGCCCAAAAAAAACATGCCGTTTGGGTGTCCGCAACTGGCATGGCGGCGGACGTTTTTGAAAAGGCGCTATTGAGCCGCGCGCCCAAAGCACGCCCCCTTGACCTTTTAGGCGACGCTCTCTCCGGGGGTCCTACAGACCAGCGTCAAGCAGCGCGCGAAGCGCTTCGATTTGGCCTGATCGCCGACCCGTTAATGACTTTGATTGCCTCACGCTGGCCCCTACTGCCCCGAAAACTTCGGCAAGCGGACTCCGAGAAAACTCCCGATCCGTTTTCCGAATCCATTTCTTGTTATTCGGGCGACTACTTCAGCCTGGAAGCCAGTGATGAACCTGACAAAAAGCTCCTCCTTGTGGTCGGCCGCCTGCTTTTGGCAAAGTCGGCGTCCTATCGAAGACGTGCTTTTAAGGAGTTGGTCGAACTCATCGACACGCTACCAGCGAGCTACGAACCGAGTGACCGGGACACGCTCCCTCGAGATCTCATCAAATTCGCCTCTGCAGAGGATCCTGCGATGGCCCGTTCTGTCTTTGGGAGTTCGTATGCGCTGTCTAGCGTGCATACCGGCCGAGCCCTTAAGGAGCTAGTGCTGCTCACCGGCTATGAGCGAACCAAGCTCGCGCTTTTCGAAGCTCTGGTAAGAGAACGCAATCGAATGGGCGTCGAGGACCGACTCAACGCTGCGGAGAGTGCGGCGATCGCGATCCTCTCTTTACCGGGGACCCAATGGATTCCGGCCCTAACGCAGGAACTAAAAACCGGGACTCCCCTGCAGCGTCAAGCCGCCATTCGCATTCTGAGTCGCGTACCCAGAAAAGAAACTGCCGATGTTTTGATCGAAAACTTTTCTACGCTTCGCACGGATTCAGAACGCTCGGAAGTTTTGAGGTACTTGCTAATCAATCCTGAAAATGAAACTCGCGTCTTCCAAATCACTCGCCCACTTCTTCTCGTGCAAATCACCGAGGAACTCCAACCCGTTTTGCGCAACTCTGTTCAGCTTGGGCGGGCTCCCCTTCCGAGCGACCTCACCGAGGCAGAGGTCCGCTCCTTGTTTGCTTTGCTCGATGGTGGTTCTTCAACCTCCCTGAAAGACCTTAGGGATCGGCTCCGCGACTCTAGGCTACCCGGACTCGAAGCGATTTTCAGCGAAGTGGTGCTCCATCAGATTGACCGATTGCACCAGCTCAATTTCGGAAACCGGAACGAAAACTCTTGGGAGATCGACAATCGAGTGGATGGCTTGCTGCGATTTGGAGCAGTATCGGACAGCCTTGTATCTTCTATTCTGGACCGCGCGCGCGACTTGCCGGTCGGAGCGTCAGCGTTGTCCATCCAGGAATGGAAAAAAATAGTCTGGAAGACGGCTTTTTCGATCGCTCAAAATGGTTCCGCGATCGAGCCCCTGGTGCTGGAACAGATCTCTACAGGGACTCAATTAGATGTGGTCTCGGCGTTAAAAGCGCTGCAAAACTATCGCACCGCAGAGCTCGGGCTGACCGGACAAGTAGCAGAAGCGATCTACCAACGGGTGGAAAAACTCACGCCACAGGAACACGATCTGGCCCTGGCACTGCTCACAACGCTGCCCTACGTTCCAGCAGGTCCTTCAAAAAACGTTTTCCTCAACCGTCTGGCCAGAGAAGAAATCTCAGCCCTGAAACCCTTCGCCTCAGACTTGGTTTCTGCGCGCGAAGAACTATTGGCTTTGAGTGGGGAAACTCACTTACCCGCGGTTCTCGAAAAACTTTCCTCCCAGCCCCCGTCCACGCGCGAACATACGCTCTCCGCGGTGATTCCTCGCATGCTGCGATCCGCGAAAGGGGCACAGAGGGCAGCGCCTGTGGTTTTTGAGCACATCCGCTCTTTGGACAAGAGTTTGCCGGCAACCAGCCGTTTGCGCGCTCTCGGCCCTTTTGTGCAAATGGGCCCGCAGGTCTACAGCGAAATCCAAGACATGCTGTTTCAAAATCCCCCGCATGAATTTGAGCAAGAGGCGCTAGCACTCGCTTTGAGTCTGGAGCCGAGGCAAGTGGACCCGGACCGGTTGGTCCAAAATTATTCAAGCCGACGATTTCCGCACTTGACCATTCCCATAGCAAATTACCTCAAACCACACCCGGAAAAACTCGAGGCGCTTGTGGTGGCGCAATTGAGCTCTCCCCTTCGAAACGACCGCTTCTACGGCTGGACTTTAGTCGCTGGCTTGAACTCCGTATCCGAAGCGATTGGCGAAAAGCTGATCTCCGCAGTAGAAGAAGACCAGGACGGACACCTTTGCAGGCAGCACGAGTTCACCTCTGCCCTGGCGAAGATTCCGCTCTCTCAGCATCACCGCGCAAGAAACGCCATTCTCCAACACCGAGACGTCGTCGCACCGTTTTGTAAATCCACTTTTTACGAGCCCTTGATTCAGTTTTCGCCAGTGGATAGGAAACTCTTAGAAATATTGGTGGTGGACGGGATTCAAAACACCAGCGGATGGTACGGCGAAGGCTTGGTGTATCTAGGCAAATTGGGAACGCAGCATCCTAAAACCGTTGTCGAATACCTGAAGTCTCTGCCAGCCTCCACTCTTCTAGAAATAAAAACCCGAGCGCGCGAAGAGAGAAGCTCCAAGAACACACAGGATGGCCGTTATTTGGATTGGTTACTGGTTTTCGATGATCACTAGCACCAAACACACCACGGACAGCAGAGCCAAAGTGCGTGAGATTTCGCGACGACGGCCTGCTAGTACGTACAAAATGCTATGCGCAACGAGCCCCCACAAAATCCCCTGCGTAATCGAAAAGGTCAGCG